>Ga0116164_10000873_pt1 | contig 24204 bp, 21 predicted proteins | sample AD_UKC109_MetaG_FD_89888 | JGI IMG/M metagenome (GOLD analysis project Ga0116164, IMG submission 89888) | Active sludge microbial communities of municipal wastewater-treating anaerobic digesters from Hong Kong - AD_UKC109_MetaG | ecosystem: Engineered > Bioreactor > Anaerobic > Digestate... | reverse complement strand
TCCAATCGGATTCTATCTGGCAATACACCGATGTAACCGACTATTCTATCTTTGTCCTTGTTGCTGTATGCAACGAACAGGGCATGTTCGTCTCCATCGGCATTTGGATTATGAATATATGAGAGCACCCGCTGTTTCGTCACCGGTATCAAATTTTTGTTCCACAGGCGTTCATTATGGAGTTCTTCCCTCAATTCATTGATCGTATATTTTTTTATCTTCATATCTCCTTCAATCGTTCCACTGGTAGGTATGCATGAGATCCCGTGCCCGTGTTACACCTTTAAGTCCTGCAAATGCTATGGATGAAAGGAAATGGCTCTTTAACACGTAATTATCGCGTATCTCTGAAAGATAGCGCCTGAGCATAACCTTCGCCGAATCAATATCTTGCGGGCCCTGGATTCTCTTCGAGTATGTGTTTGTATATTCTATGGTCAATTCGGCACGTGTTCGTGGCTGTATTTCCGCTACAACATAGATGGTGTCTGTATTCTTTTCGGAAGAAATGATCTCTCCTCCAATAATCCTGATTTCTTCGATAAGGTTGTGATCAGTTTCCGACTTCTTTATATAAAAGGTTTTTTTCCTGTTCGAGGCATTCGTGATGAGGGTCGGATTTGCATACATCTTGACATCAATATTGCCGTCATTCCTGTTTTTAAAAAGGTAAGACTGTTTTACTATGGAGCCAAGTCCTTCCCAGCGTATAGAACTGTCAAGGGTTCGTATCCCTGTGACAAGATCCTCGAACTTTTGATATCCCTCCTTGAAAAAGGTATGATGCTCAACGATGAGGAGCGGTTTTCCGAAGAAAGAATCAAAAGCGAAATCCTCAATATATTCTGGATATCTTCTTAAAAACAAAGGGAATCCGGCATAATTCATAATGGCAGGTTCAAGGCATGCCGATATCTTCAATCGGTTGTCGTTGTTATAGGGCACGGCTTCTGTATTCACTGCGGCATGATAATTATGATATTTCAGCATCTTCATGGTGTTGCATGAAAAGACACCCAGGGGGAATACCATCACCTTATCATAAGGCACCCCTGTTATGCTCTCATGCTCATCCATCCTTCTGGATGCCATGGATATCTTATTGTTCAGTTCCTGAAGATTATTGATCCCGAATTCACTATAGGTATGCTGGGATCCGTGGACACACAGCGAGAACCTCTCCGGCCGGTCAAGAAAGAGACGGGCAATGTCCTGGTCAGTCCTGTTATAGTTGATCGGGATGAATGAAATGGTCGTATGGATGTTGTGCCTGTCCATTCTTTCGAGCAACATTCGATAGTTCAAAAAGCCGTACTTTTTCTTCAGTAGCGGATCGTCGACCATGAAATTCGCCGTGACGCTTGGGGTGTGCCAGCAGTTATCCCCGAAAACATACTTTAGAAACATTACGTGCGGTATGAGTTGAGAGAAGTAGTCGCGTATCTTTTTCGGATCGTCGATCTTCATGTCGATATCGACAATCTGATTGTTTGCCACAAAGAATACCTCGCACCTGCATTTCCTGTATTTGATGAAGAACGGATGATCATCTATGGAAATAAGCGGCAGCATGTCTTCATGATCGTAGACAGTGTTGAAGGTAAAGTCACACTCACTGTGAATTGGTCCGAAAGAAAGACCATGAAAATGCCTGGTGATGTATATGTTCTCATTGCTTATGGTGTACCTGCGATCATCACTGGCAAGATGATACACAGACCGAAGTTTTCCCTCGCTAAGTGAACTGATTGTCTGGGCAACTTCATGATTCGGGCTCAAGTTATAGATAAACATGGAGGTGCTTCTGCTGAAGAAGAATTCTTTGAGTTTCCCAATGTCCCCGCTTTTATGAGCTTTGGACAGGGCTCTGCAGTTTATCACTGCACAAACATCGTTCTCCATGATCTGTTCGCGCAGATAATTCAGTGCATACTCGAAATCATTGAGAAAAATGACCTGGGATTTCAAGCCAAGAAAGGTGATGATTTTCAACAGGTTCAGATCGTTCCTGTCAAGCTCCTGCAGGCACAGCATCAATACTTGTGACGGCATTATTCCTTCTCTCTATCCTCAGGCATCCAGGGGAATCAGCCCATTTTTAAACTCTGTATAGCTGGTATCCAATGTGAGCGGGGCAGTGATCCTGGCAATCGGTTTCGCCGGAACACCACCCATCAAGGTATAGGGGGGTACACTCCTGGTTACTACGCTGCCCGCGGCAAGGGCGGCACCTTCTCCAATGGTAAGAGTCTGTCCCCCGGCTGCTGCAATGATACATCCTGATCCGATCCAGGCTTTCTTTTGTACGATGATTTTTCCAGGACCCCTCAGGTGTGCAACCATAGTGACCCTAAGGGCGATGACAACTTCATCGTGTATCTCTATACACTCGGGATATTCGTTTTCCAGGTAGACTTCTTCACCAATGAACACCCTTCCTGATATCTTGACACCCCGCATGCGATGTAAAAAAGGGCGCAACGTGATCGTTCCGGGTGAAAATCTCGCTACAAGGTGCAGTACCCTGTTGACCACTCCCCGTAAGATGTTTTTATGATACATATATCCCCCCTGCATACAGCTGTTGAAGATGTTCCGGGTATGTCCTGTCGACAGCCCACATAGCGGCAAAGAGCTGATAGATTGCAGCTGTATTGACATATCTGCCAGACATCATTACCTTTATTCTATATGGATGGATGAAATACAGGTTGGCGGGCATTGCTTTCTCATCGAACAGTTTTGTATTTCATCTGGAAGATATTGTAATTTTTTTTGATGCACCAAAGAGACCCCTTTCTGCTTACATGAAAATATTATTGATGTTTTGCCGGGCAAATAAATGGCATGGATTGTGCTAATTAGTAGCTCATTGGATTTAACCACAACTACGAATATGGAGACAACTTATGAAAATTGATGATATATTCAATAAGATCAAAATGATAGTTAGTGCAGTGGCAATATTGATCCTGATATCGTCCGTGAGTTGGGCGACAACCTTCTATGTTTCAAACAATGGCAGTGACAGCAGCAGCGGTACATCCACAGGCAGCCCCTGGAAAACCATCTCCAAGGTAAACAGCACATCTTTTTCTCCCGGTGATACCATACTGTTTGAACGCGGAGATTCGTGGAGTGAACAGCTCAGACCCTCATCATCCGGTTCGGCTTCGGGAGGCTACATCACCTACGGGGCATATGGCAGCGGGAACAAACCCATATTGAACGGCAGCAGCATCAACTATTTGATCTATGATGGGTCTGGTAGAGATTACCTCATCTTTGAAAATCTGGATCTGAGATCTGCCACCCAGGCAGGCATCTATAATGTTTATGGAAGCACCCATTGGTATATCCAGGATTGCCTCGTCCACGATGTCGGCTCTCTTTCTTCGGAATCGGGCACCGGATTCCTGAACCGTGGCTCGTACATCACCGTGAGGCGATGCGTATTCTACAATAATGGTCGGCATGGGATAAGTATATGGAATGACAGCTCATCTGCGCAAACAGATATAGTGTATGAGTTTAACGATGTGTATAATTTCAATCATACCGGTATAGACATCCAGGCAGGCAGCGGTACCGTTGGTGCGATGAGAAACATTACCATTCGATATAACAAGATACATGAGGTTGATTCATGGTCGGCTCCTGCAATGTATGTTGACGGAACCTCATCGTCCAACGTCAATAATCTCAGGATATACGGCAACATAATGTATAACATCAATGGCAGGGGTATTGTTCTTGGGGTTAACTGCAGTCCGGTGTATATCTACAACAACACACTCTATGATGTATCCGATCAGGCATATGCGCTGCGCAACAGCAATGGCACCGTCTACATCCATAACAACATCGGCATGAACTCCGGTAATTACAATCTGCGGGTTGATGACTCTACGAATAAACATATAGATTATAACTGCTGGTATCAGGGGTCGGGATATTCAAGCACGATTGCCAATGTAAATGGTTCCAATTACACCAACTGGACATCCTACAAAAACGCAACAGGGTTCGATGCTCATTCCGTGTGGGGGGTAAACCCGAGTTTTAGTAGTGCATCGGCCCAGGATTTCTCGTTAAGTTCCAGCTCCGCATGTATTGATGCAGGCACCAATCTTGGTGAATCCTATGCAGAAGCCTTGGGAGGAGGCTCATCCTGGCCGGATGGCGTCATCCTGCTCGATCAGGATGCTTTCGGCACGAACTGGGATATCGGCGCCTTTGTTTATGGTTCAGGTTCACAGGAGCCGACACAACCTGGAATAGATGTTGCCGCCCCGAATCCACCTGCAGGTCTTATGCTCCGAATGCAGTAATATCAAGTTTTTTCGAAATCTTATAAGCCCGGCTGAGTTACCCTTCCAGCCGGGCCTTTTCGTATACAAGCAATCTAAAGCCCCGCTGCATTTTTTTATTCGACAAACAAGAATTATCAGGTAAAGGCACTGTCGCCCTCGCCATCCTGGAAAACACACCTCGAGAAGTCAAAATCTTTAAGTTTATTGGGCTTATGGTAGAGGAGTGTCAGGTCTTTCTTGTAGAGATACGGAAGATGATTTGTTGAGAATTTTTCAATGATTTCATTTTGGTAAGTGATGAATATATCGATTTTCATTTCAAAGACGATACTGCAGATGAGATAGATGATATCATCAATGGCTGCATCGGTAAAATATGCGAACGGGATGCTCAAGATATTATCTTTCACCTTAAACATCACAAAGCCGGCCATGTTCCCGTTGACATCGAACACCTTTACATTAAGGTAGAAGAACCTCGGAGATGTACTGGAAAAAAAATATCTATTCTGTGCGGTATCTCTGCGGGGTGCCGGTATGATCCAGGGATACTTGATGATCCAATTGAGTTCCTGAGCCGTTCTTTTTGACAATGCATTGTTGTTGTGCTGCCTGATAAATCGGTCTGTCTGCTCATCGATTTCCGTGATAAACTCGATATTCCCCGGTCTGAAACCGGTTTTGCCTCTCTTCCCAAAAAACGAGTAAAGCTCAACAAGGTTATTTACAGTCCGGTCGATAATCGTAAAGGCTGGACGAATTCTCCGCAGTCTTTTGAATTGCTTGGGAAGAACATAACTGCAACAGGAGCGCATGAGAAATGCCACGCCTTTGGATGTTTTCAATGTCATGAAATTTCCCGAGGTATCAGCTACCATTTTCCCGCTCCAGGTAACGCCGGAGGAGCATATATCATAGTACTGGCTTGCTGTTGAGACCAACAATTGACCGATTCTATTGCCTCTGTGTTTCGGGTCAACCCACAGGGTACTTCCCCATGCCATCGTATGGGCCTTGTCTTCCAGGTAGATCTTGTCCGGCAATACGCCCAAGTAGCCGATAATATCTCCGTTATTATACCCGACAAATAAGACGGCATCGTCTCCATGCGCCCTGGGATTATGAATGTGAGACAGTGCGCGATGCTTTGTTATGGGCAGTATGTCTGTGCTCCAAAAATCACTCTCGTGGAGTTTTTTCTGCAAGTCGTTCACGGTATAGTGCAGTATCTTCATAAAAAATCCACCTCGAATTGGTGATCCTTGACAACCGGACCTCTTGTCAATGACTCGCTGATCGTGGCAAGCGTGAATCCGTTTCGTCTTGATTCCTGTAAAATCAGATCCAAAGCCTTAACCGTTGTCGCCGCATCGTTTGAACGAGCACCATTGTGTCTCCCGTCATGCAGTAATATCACTGCCCCTGGACACAGGTTGTTTTTTACATGCCGGAAGATCATTTCAGCAGAGGTCTGTTTGTAATCCCTGGGATTCACGTTCCAGAAAACCGGCTTTTTCCGACGCAGCAGCATGTAGAGACAGAGGATCAGGTTAAACTTTCCGTACGGAGGTCGAAACAGAAGTCCCCTGCGGGCATTTGTATACACCCCCAGACAATGATGTGCCAGAACATGGTCCAGCATGGTATGGACAGGACTGCATTTCCAGGGATGGCTGTGTCGATAGCTGTGTTCGCCGATCTCATGCCCTCCTTGAATAATTGCTTTTACCAGGTGCGGATATTTTTCTGCGTTCATGCCCAACAGGAAAAAGGTTGCTTTTGCCTTTGATTTTTCTAAAAGCTTGAGTATCTCCGGTGTTGAATCCGGATTCGGCCCATCGTCAAAAGTCAGGCAGACATTCTTGCTCACCTTGATGTCAGAAAGGAATTTTGTTCGCAGAACGAACTTCAAGACCCATGGGAATATGATATACAGAGAGAAGATCAGAAAGATGATACGGTATGCTGTCGTTACCATGATCGTCAACCAGCGGTTAACCTTGGTTATGTCGGGAGATCTCCATCGGTTTTATTTGTTCCTGTCGGCAGGAACCGTCATGAACAAGGGTTTGTACCAGTGTGGTGAAATGTTTTTTCTGAAGTTCCCATCTGTGATCCTGGTAGATTGCCATGCCTCTGTCTCGAATCTTTTTTATTTTGTCAGGGTTTTGATACAGGGAGAGCATCACCCGGGAGAGGTCATCGGGGTTCCCGGAAGTGAAGAAACACAGGGAATCTTCAGGAAAATAATCCAGGATCCCCCGAGTCTTGGGGGCAATCACCGGCTTACCCATACAGAGATATTCGAAAATGCGTGTGGGAAAAGCCAGGTCCCAATGCGTGCTCGCTATATTCGGCACCACGCCGATATCCGCTGATTCGATTTCAGCGGATATTTTTTCCGCCGGAATATAGCCGTGATAGTGAACGACATCTTTGAGATTCAGTTGTGAGATCCGCTGCAGGAACTGGTTTACATAATCTCCTTCACCATAGACCTCAAAGGAAATAAAGGGTATTTTCTCGCGTGCCCGCGCAACCGCCTCCAGAGCAACGCCTATACCGTTTCTCTCCACGATGGTTCCGTGATACATGACGACAAAACGACCATTCTTTTCTTGGGCAGCGAGGTCTGTTTTCCTGCCGGCCTTACGAAAGATGGATTCCTGCGGGGAGTTCATGATGATGTGAATCTTCCCTGCGGGACAGCCCCGGGAGACAAACAGATCTCGAAAAGCTGCATTTGGTGTCAGCACAAGATCTGAAAATCGGATGCAGAATCTCTCCATGAACCGGAGGACACGGATAAATACATGGTTGTTGTCTATGGAATATTTGGCCATAAAGACTTCCGGCATGGGATCATGGAGGTCCAGTATCAACCTGGCGCCGAGAAGTCTCGGGATCAATGCGCTCAACACTAATATGTCCGGCATGTTGTGAATATGTACAAGGTGATAATGTTTGCGGAGGTAAAGGACTGATATAGTGATTGCAGACAGAAGGATAAAACTCAAGTATTCATAGAGGTAGCGCACCTTGCCGCTGCGTCTGCGCTCAACGGGAAGCCGATATACCTTCACCCCGTTGACATGCCCTCTTTTAGGCTCGGATCCTTTTCTCAGGCAGATGACATCAACGGACATGCCCTTCTCAACGAGGGCCTCCGCCTCTCTGCGAGGCCGCGGATCATCCGGATAGTATGAGAATACGATCATGCATATTCGTATCATTTTTTTCTCCATGATATGATGTTGAGAAGTTCGTTCTTTACCCGGATTTTTTCCCTTGTCTGAAGATCCATCACAATGCTTTCGGGAAGTATCTGTCTTTCACGATGGAAAAAGGCCCAGAAATAACCGCTCAATCTCAGGAGGCTTCCCAGCAGATACGGTTTCTCTTTGGTCCGATATATCAATTTAATGAGCTGATAGAAAAGATGTACACTGAGGATATAATCGATCTCTCCCTGGCGGAAACGGGTGAGGAGGACGTTTTTTTTGCCTGCAGAGGTACGCCGGTAATGTAATACCGTGCGCTGGGGAAAGGATTCGACCAACCAGCCGGATCCGATGGCCTTTATCTCTGCCACCGTGTCGATTCCGCCTTTGGTAACCGGGATATAGCCATCGATGTCCTCAAAACACTTTCTCCTGAACAGCTGTATTGCCCCGGGGACACTTCGCGTTGTATTTGCTCCTCGTTCCATAAAGATGCCGTCCCGGGGTTCCCATATCCATCCGCCTGCAATCCCCAACGCTGGATTTGTCTGGAACTCCTGCACTATCTTTTCAAAATAGTCGGGGTTAAAGGAAACATCCGCATCAAGATTTCCGATGAACTCATAGTCCATATTCTTCAGCAGAGCATACCCTTTGTTGAACGCGGCAACCTTGGATGCGAAGTTGCGTTTATTGCTCGACGCAACGGTTTCCAATTGAATGAAATCATGACAGGAGGCATACTTTTGCACAATTTCATCTGTCCGATCCGTGGACCCGTCGCTCACGATGATCCATTTCCTGGGTTTAAGAGTCTGAGAGATTACCGAAGTGATGGTCTTTTCGATATAGCTCTCTTCGTTGCGGGCGGGTGTTACCAGGACATATGATCTGTCTTTATCTGCTGACATCGGATGATGCCTCTTTGAGAGTATTCTGTTTGGTTTTCAGGTAGTCTCCACACGTTATCATGATCGAACTCAGCATGCTCTTGCAGTTATCGAACTGTTGAAAAACATACATGTCCTTTCCCGTGGAACCTGCAAGGCCTTTTTTAAACTGATATCCCCCGGGATTGCGATCGGGATTGATGCCGCCGAGATCATACCAGGTGCATCCCTGCATCTTGGCCCACTCCATCATCTTCCAGAACAGCAGATGCGAGCCGTTCAGTCTGTTTTCGATGTCGTACGAACTCGTGGCTGCCAGGAGGTTGATGGCAATATCGCCTATGGCGCTGCATACAAGCGCAGAGCATAGATTCCCATTTGATTTGCATACCATGACATGCATCTTGAGTTTCTCGGGTAGATCTGACTGAATCAATCGATATTCATCAATATGAACGTGTTCTAAGAATCTCTTCCTGGCATGCATCTCCTTGTAAATTTCAGAAAACATTTCGTACAGCGCGAGGTCGTGCCCTTCGATGATATGCAATCCATTTTTTTCAGCCTTCTTCAGATTGTTTCGCCACTGTCTCTGTATAGCACTACGGATTTCGGTAAGCGGGGGGGTCAGATTTATGTGAAGTGTCCTGCCGGATTTTGGAGAGTCGGTACAGGAAAATCCCTCGTCTTGCATCAGGTCCGTAATGACCTCGGGACAATCATGCGGTATATGTGCCAGTATTCTAAGATGCATATGCCGTGTGTCGAGATACTCATCTTTCAATGCCCGGATCATCTGCCGGAGAGTCTCTATATTTTCTTCCCCCCCGGATACATGCCAGAGCGGCCCGCCGAGCATATAGGCAATTCCGGCAGGGAGGAAGGGTGCTTTGATGATAGTTACCTGCGCGCAGGCAACGATGGCTCCTTGTTTTTTCAAGAGCAGATGGCTCAGGTTTTTTTCCCCCCAACGAACAGCGCCGTACGACCATGTCTGATAGAGGTTTACATCAGAGAAGTTCAATATGATGTCACACCATGCGGTGTTGTCAACGGTGTCAACCTCCGTACAGTATTCCTCGGATAGTAGTTTTTCCATAGTCCCCTCCTTAACCCCAAGTCTTTTATTCAGAAGGATAACCGGCGGCGTTATGGATTCTCAATACACCATAGATCGTTCGCTTAAGAGATATTCCCATGGGCAGCCACTGATACCCACCCATAATCTTTAACCGGAATTCCAGGGCCGTCTCATCCGGACTGACTGGAACCCTGCCCAGGAGGAACCCGTCCGAGTTTGATGAAGGTAAAACCGGCCAGGAACTGAAAATCCTCATGTACCCGGCGATTTTGGCCAGGTCCAAAACAGCGTTGTCATATGCTCCGTACGGAAGAGACAGGGACGTGATTGTGCGGTTCAGGAGATTCTCCAGGCACAACTTGGAACCGATAAGCTCCTGCATGACCTCTGCCTCATCCATCAGGGTTAAAAATCTGTGGGTAACACTATGCGATCCTATTCGGACAACATCCTGAGGAAGTGCCTGCAGTTGATCCGGCCTCATGACGGATTCATTGACAATGACACCTTTTTGGTTGGAGATCCATCCGGGTTTTTTACCAAGGTACCCGGTGGGGATGAAAAGCATCGCAGGAATGGATCTTTCTATGAGTTCGGGAAGTGCGTTCTCCACAAAATTGTGGAACCCGTCGTCAAATGTGATTGCCACGTGGCGTCCCCCTGTGTTCAGATGGTCCTCCGTGTCGGCAAACACCAAATGAGATCTCTTGAGCACATCCATCTGCCGGACAAAGTTCTGCCGTTGATCGTCTCTTATCGAATGATAGGTCAGGACCACCAGATTTACGGGTGATGTTTTCCTGATACAACGATAAACCAGTCTGTAACATGTATAACCTGCTAAGAATAAGATAGAAATAAATATTTTTACCATACGGTTTATCATGTCACTGAGCCTCCGGGGTCATGAAACGAAGATATTTGATTGCAATGATCCAGAACATCCAGAACATTATTGATTCCAGGCTGCGGCTGCTGGATATGGCGCTTTCAAAAACGTTTGTCAGTAACAGCTGTATGAGAACCACCAGGAAAAGTGCCTTGTAATAATCTGTTGGCAGATAGAGTACATGCCAGAATGGGGGAATGATAATTGTCATCCAAATGATCAGTCCAACAAATCCAAGGCCGATGGCAACAGAGAGGTAGCCGTTATGTATCGAGCTCTTTGCACTGCCCATCCACAACTGGGATTTGTTCGATTGAAAACGCGGATCCTCCCATATCTTTCCTTCTACTGCATAGCCATAGCCGAGAATGGGTTTTTCAGCTGCCAGTTCAAGGCTTCCAAGCCAGAACTGTGTTCTTCCGGTGAGGTGGGTTATGCTGTTGCTTTCAGCCCGTTCAAAGCCCGGGAGCCTGCTTTGTACGAGGAATAGACCGCCAAAGAGTACAATTGCAGTAATCAGGATAAAGGTCAGCTTTTTCTTAAGGATGATATGCCATGCGGCAAAACCGATGAAAGAGGCAGCGAGAGATGTTCTCGATCCTGATAGGATATGCATCACCAAGAGCATAGACAACAGGGCAAGGATAAAGAGTCTGAGAGTGGTTCCCTGGCGATTATACTCCCACAGCAATACCGGGTACGATATCATGCAGAAACTGCCCAAGGTATTGGGATGTGCCATAAAACCCTGCAGGCGTTCCGGTGCCTGCCACCACCAAGCACGATCAGGAAATAATACTAGGATGGAGGCATTGATGATCGTACCGAGGGCAATGATGAGAAAAAAGATATCCAGTGTTTTGTCCATATGGGCTGAGTCCTTCAGCCAGAAGAAAAATCCCATCAGGAAACAGAAGAATGCGATAAATTCAGCAGTACGGATAAAGGTATATCTTCTGTCAATGGAGTAGCTGGTTGAGAGTAACGCGTATAATAAAAATGCCCCGAATACGTAGAAATATACCGGGATCTTCCCTTCATCTAAAGACTGTGATTGCAGGAACTTGTACACTCCGATACTGCCCGCGAACAGCACAATGCTCGTGCGGATATAGGTGGAAGGTTCAATACTTCCTGTTGCGTTCAGCACATCCTCCGGATCCACCGGGATATTTGTGGCAAAGAGAAAATGAACCCATGGGGAAAGAAGAATCATGATGATCACAAGTTCATAGTGTTTTTCAGACCAGAAGAACAACGCTGCAGCACAGATCAGACCGATGGAAATGATAAGGGTCAGAGAGACCATGTCCAGATTATGAGCGATTTCCATGGCAATTACTTTGTCAGGATGAGATAACTGATCTCAATCGGGCTGCGGAATTCCTGAAGAGGATCTTCTCCTGCTTATTGAAGAAAGGACCATGGTACATCAGGGCCAGGCTGGTAAAAAACATGAGAACCCATCCGCTGTAAAAGGCAAGCTGTCCAATGCTGTTCAGCATGAACATCATGAACAGGAAGATGAAGAAGAGCACTGTGATGGCAGATACGCTGTGCCAATCTATATGGATGGACAGGGCCCTGATACCAATGAGAAACAACGTGATTGCGACGGTAAAAAGTGAAAGATTGGAGGCGATGACAGCGCCATGCCAGTTGAATAATGGAATGAGCACGTAATTAAGCATCAGGCAAAAAAGCGCGGACACAGACATGGTAATTCCTGTGATATGTGTTTTTTCCACTGCAGAGAGCAGTGTTTCGCTGAAATAGTGGATCCCGAGAAAAGCCGCCAACGGCAATAAAAGCAGGAGTACGCTGAATGCCTGGGCATACTCTGGCGGGGCGATATAAGGCAGTATGATGTGTGAGCCAAGGATGATCATGGATGACATGAATGTGATGGCCAGGAGGAAATATATGAACATCCTCGATATCTGTTCAGCAATGTTGGAATTCCTCAGATTGGAAAACACAAAAGGTTGAAAGGCCAGCTGGAACGGCAGGATGACGGTAATTGCAAGAAGCTGGGACAGTTTAAAACCCAGGGAATAGACGGCAACTGTCTCAAGGTCGTAAAAATAGCTCAGGAAATAAATGCTTGATTCTACGAGAACTGCCCCGCCTGTCATGGAAAATACAAGGGGTACCCCGAACCGGACGAGTCTGGGAATCAGGGGCAGTGAAATCCGCAGACCATTCTTAAGTAAAACTTCAAGGGCTATGGAAGAGAAGATGATCGTGTGGGTCAGGATATATGCGCTCAGTGCCCCGATAATACCCAGATGATAGATTCGCAGAGCTATAAACGTGGTGATAAAGAGCAGTAATGCGGATGAGATACCTACCACCATAAATTTTGACGGCCTGTGCCGTGCCCGGTAGTACGACATGATGTGCACACTCAACGAGTGCAGGAGTGCTGCGGTGCAGGCAAGAATCGCAAGGACAAGTACATCATCGGTGTGCAGCACGGCCTGGAGAAATGGCAGCAGGAAAATAACCATTATTGCGGTGATGCCAAGTCCCCCTAATACATTGAGGAGGAGCGTTGTTCCCAACAGGACTCCAACTTGTTTGTTGTCTACATATTCCTGGGTAAATCGAATAAGGCTCGCTCGCATACCCATATTCATGAAGATGAGCATGATCTGGATAGTGATCAGTAAGGTCGCGAGCAGTCCGTAATCCTTCAGGGTAAGACTGTGGGCATAGAGGGGAATAAGCAGGAATGAAGCAGCCTTCAGTCCCACATTACCGACTGCATAGATGGCTGTGCTCTTACCGAAGAGCCTAAGACTCATAGATCCTTCTCCCCTGATTATTTAAACGCCCCTGGGGTATGTTGAAATCTTTCTGGAAGGGAACTTCAGGGGTGGTTTTTGGTTTTAAGATGTCTGTTTGCTCCAGGAAGAAATCATGAATCAGGTGCACGATGTAGGAGATCTCCTCTCTTGATAATTCAGGATACATGGGAAGGGATAGTATTTCTGAGGAAACCTTTTCAGAGATGGGATATTTGCTGTGCGAGAACACCTTCATTTTGTAGGCATTCTGTTTATGGAGGGGGATGGGATAGTGCAGCCCTGTATCGACACCATTTTCCTTGAGGTATTTCATGAGTTCATCTCTCAAGGTCGTCCGAAGTACATAGAGATGGTATACGCTTCTGCATCGTTCGGCTTCAAGCGGAGTGATAACCCCATAGATGTCCCCCAGCATCTCATGGTACCATGCCGCGGCCTGCCGTCTTTTAGCTGTCCAGTCCTTCAGGTGACTGAGCTTCACGCTGAGTATACCAGCCTGAAGAGCATCCAGCCTGCCGTTGTATCCCTCGATATCATGATAGTATTTTTGCGGCTGGCCGTGATCGCGGAGCATTCTGACCTTCCTTGCAATATCTTCACTGTTCGTGGTCAGTGCCCCTGCCTCTCCGCAGGCGCCGAGATTCTTTCCGGGATAAAAACTGAACGCCGCTGCAACTCCCATGGAACCCGCTGTTTCCCATTGACTGTTCCGGGCTGAATAGTACTGTGCCCCGTGTGCCTGACATGCATCTTCGATCACGATGAGATTGTTCGTGTGAGCAATATCAAGAATGGAGTCCATGTCAGCCATCTGCCCATAGAGATGAACCGGGATGATAGCGGAGACAGGCCTTTTTTTGAGCCGGTGTACAGGCCTGCCGGTTATGGTGTTCAGATCGCATTCTCTTTGCAGATATTCACGGAGTCTTTCGCAATCAATAGTGTAGGTTTTCTCGTCAATATCGACAAAGTCCGGGATGGCGCCAGCCTGAGAGATGGCCTCTGTGGTAGCGATAAATGTATTCGGCACGGTAAGCACGATACTGTCGGGCTCGACGCCCGCTGCAATCAGTGCAAACCGGAGTGCATCCGTGCCGCTGCCGACCCCCACGCAGTGATGAGTATTGCAAAATGCTGCAAACTCCGTCTCAAATTTCTCAACAACAGGTCCGCCTGCAAATCTGCCGGATGTCAGGATATCGCTGAACACAGCCACGAGTTCTTCTTTGAGTTCGCAATGCTGTTTTGCAAGATCAAGGAACGGTATTTTCATTGTCAGCTCCCTTCGGGTGCCTGGACACCCCTGCTCTGTCAATACTTGATACCACCTGTTACTTTCTGTATTTTCTCAAGATCCTTGCCGGGTTTCCGGTAACGATTACCCCGGAAGGTACATCTTTTGTTACCACACTACCTGCACCGATGATCGCGTTTTCATATATGGTAACTCCGCAGAGCACAGTGGCTCCGGACCCGATACAGGCCCCCTTTTTCACCAGGGTGGGGATGCACTGCCAGTCGTTCTCTGTCTGCAGGGAGCCCTGAGAATTTGTAGCGCAGGGATAGAGGTCATTTATGAACGTTACATTATGGCCGATGAACACGTTGTCCTCTATGACGACCCCCTCACAGATGAAGGTGTGGCTGGATATTTTGCAGTTATTTCCTATCTTTGAATTCTTCTGAATCTCGACAAATGCCCCGATTTTTGTATTCTCTCCTATTCGGCAGCCATACAGGTTGATGAATTTAGAAAGGATTACTCCCTTACCCAGCTGTACATCGTCAGTTATGCACGTATACGTCATTGTGGAAGGTATTAAGATCTTTTTTACCAAAGGCATATTGATACAATACGTATGATGAACCCCGGGAGGGTCATCTACATGGAAAGCCTGACCGGTTTTCCCTCATCCCGCAGGGACTGGGTTGATGCCTCCATCATCTTCACCACTCTCAGGCCTGCGTATCCGTCATTGAACGGATGCTTGTCATTGATGACACAGTCTACAAAATACTCTGCCTCGGCCTTGAGCGCTTCGGTCTGCTGAATCTTGGGGGCCCAGATATCGCCGGATCGATAGCTTATGAGGAGGTCGTATATCCCCTCACGGTTCATTACCTTTACCCCCTTGTCATACACCCTGATCTTCTCGTCCATATCCAGGTCATTCCACACGACCATCCTTTTTTCGCCGCCGATGAGCGTGGTCCGGACCTTTACCGGGGAGAGCCAGTTCACATTGAAATGGGCTATGATATTATTATTGAAGAAGACCGTAATAAAAGCGACATCCTCCAGTGAATTTCCGAAATGAGGCCTGCCGTTCGCTGAGATTGCCTCAGGTTTTTCATCGATAACGTAATCCATTATGGACAGGTCATGGGGAGCCAGGTCCCAGATCACGTTTACATCGTGCTGAAAGAGGCCAAGGTTTACCCGCATGGAATCGTAGTAATACAACTCTCCCAGTGAACCGTCGTCGATCAATTCCTTGATCTTTCTCACCGCTCCGGTAAAGAGAAACGTATGATCGACCATTATCTGGAGATTTTTTTTCTCTGCCAGTTCTATCAGTTTTTCGGCCTGGGCAACACTGGCGGTGAAAGGCTTCTCCACAAAGACATGCTTGCCGTTTTCAAGGGCCTTCTTTGCCAGATCAAAATGTGTGAAGACCGGGGTAACGATTGCTACCGCATCGATCTCGGGGGAGGAGAGTATGCTGTTCACATCTGTCGTTATCTGCACATTCGGGAAACTTTTTTGCGCGATAGTACAGGCCTCCGATCGGAGATCACAGACAAGAACAGACTTTATTCCGTCGATGGCGTTAAAGTTTCTCACGATGTTGGGGCCCCAATAGCCATACCCGATAACAGCTATGTTAAGTACTTTTTGCATGGTATCCCTCCTACAGACAGTTGTAATGAGGATTTGTGCAGGCAAGAAGTCTGTTTTTAGTACTGGTACACGCTTCGATATAGTTCTCGATCATTTCATCCAGCGGGGTGGATCTTGTCCAGGACGAGTGTAGCTTTCCCCTGTCTGATGCAAAGATACGATCTGATATACCCGGCTCAAGATCTCTGAAAACGCTGTGGATCCTTTTCCCGGAAATTCTTTCAAACGCAGAGGCGATACGGTCTATACTCACAGGTTCTGCGGTGATGATATACCGGCGGGAATCCGCCGACAGGGCGGCAGTTATGATGAGATCCACGACCTCATCTATATAGATGACGCTGCAGGTATGCCCGGAATTCAGGACAATCTCCTGATTGTCGAAGGCGCTTGCATACAAACGACTCATCAGGTGTGATGGGTGTTCGCCCGGGGACGCAACAGAACAAAGCCGAAGGTGGACAACCGGCCAGTCAGCCTTGGCAAAACAGGCATCAAAGAAATGCTCGGCGGTCATTTTGGCGATTCCATAGGGAGACAGCGGTCTGGGTTCGGTCATGGATGATATGGGGTTGTGGTTTAAGGGACTGAACACCCTTATGCTGGATATATTGACAAAGCGGACAAGGGAGTTGTCTGCAAGCCATTCCCAGAAATATGCAGGGCGTTGCACGTTGTTTTTTATCTCGAAGAGCAGCTGGTCCGAGCAGGATAACGTGCGATCCACCCTCCAGTGAAAGTTGATCACATAGTCCGGTGGCCTGAGGGCATCGAGGTCTTCTCTGCCGTGAACCTTCAGGGGTTTGCTGCAGGCTTCCCACGCAACCCGTTTGGGTTCAAGAGGATATCCCGGCAACACCAGGGGCTGGACAGAGGCACCAAGGTCTTCAAGGCGCAGCACTGTCTCACACCCTAATCTTCCGGTAGCGCCGGTTACGAGAAATGTCTTTCCGGAGAGCATTGTCTATTCCCAGTTTTTCAGGACTTCCTGTGACAGGAGTTCTTCGGGGGCCAGCGGTAACGATTCAAACCAGGCAATGGTTCGGGAGATGCCTTCCTCGATGCCTATGTGCGGGGTAAATCCCAATAGCTCCTTAAACCATGCATTATCACCGAGGTGGTACATCACGTCACCGGGTCTCGATGCTTCGCTGCGGATATAGTCTGCCGGTTCGAGACCGAAATGCCCACAGATTGTTTCTGCGATCTTTTTCACCGAAATTGCTTTTCCGCTGCAGAAATTGATACATTTTTGACGGCAGGCTGGATTGTCCGCCATAGAGATTACTGCCCGGGCCGCTTCTTCAACATAGATAAAGTCTCGGGTCTGGGAGCCGTCACCGAACAGAACGAGGGGGCGGCGATTCATAGCGCGCACGATCATTTTCGGGATCAATTCGCCGCGAAATCCCTGCCAGTGAGAATTCGGCCCATACATGTTGAAAGGACGAATTGTCGACCACGTAAGGCCATAGGTTCTTCCATAGGAAGACACATACATGTCCTGCGCCACTTTGGCTGCAGCATACGGGGTTTCGGGATTCAGCGGGTGGTGTTCATCCATGGGTATGCGGACAGCCGTTCCATAGACCTCAGAGGACGAGCAGTTCAGGAACAGGGTTATTCCGTTTTCTTTTGCACATTCAAGACAGTTGATTGTGCCGTTGACGATAACTTCATTTACACGGGAAGGTTGTTTTATTGACTGACGAAGATCCAATACCGCAAGGTGTATGACGATATCGCATCCATCGAAGGCCTTCCTGACATCGTCAGGAACGGTTATATCACCCTGAATAACCTTCAGCGCAGGGTTGTTGGCAAAGGGTTGAAGATGTGCCCGCTTCCCATTGGAAAAATCATCGAGCACAGCAACTTCATTGCTGTCTTTGAGGAGCAGGCCTACCACATGAGAACCAAGGAACCCTGCACCGCCTGTAACGACAATCTTTTTGTTCCTGATAGCCAAGGTTTCTCCCCTGAAAGTTACCGAGTGAAGCACTTAACGGCATGCTTTTTTCTGATAGAAAATGTAATCATTATGCCCGCGGACGAATTATTGTCTGTGAAAGGATTTTTCACGTGTCTGCTGTATTATTGCCGGGATTGTTTTTATGAAAATCTTTGAATCCAGGAGCAAAGACCGTTTCTTTACATAGGAGATATCGAGGCGCATCATTTCATTGAACGTTGTACTGTTTTTCCCGCTGACCTGCCAAAGGCCGGTCAGCCCCGGATACGTTTCGACCCGTTTGCACTGCCATGGCAGGTAATGCTTCACTGCATAGGGCACGTCGGGACGTGGTCCGATCAGGCTCATTTCGCCGCGAAGGACATTGATGAGTTGGGGGAGCTCGTCCAGGCCCGTTTTACGGAGCATCCTGCCGCATGGTATAATCCTGGAATCATGGTCGTCGAGCTTGCGCAAGGGTTGATCGGAATTGCACAGATCGTGAACATGGAGCTGGTGAACTTTTGAATCTGCCTCGATCTTCATGGTGCGGAATTTCCAGCAGCTAAAAGGACATCCGAGAAATCCCACCCTGAGCTGCTTGAAAAAAACAGGTCCTGGTGAAACAGTCTTGATCAATGCGGCAATGAATAAAAAAAGAGGCGATAAGAGCGTTAGTCCAACAAGGGCGCCAAGTATGTCGACAGACCGTTTCCACAAAGGTATTTTTGGTGCCAGCAGGCGATCGAATCCGTTGTTATCCGCCTGGATATTTTTTGTGTCCGGCACGGTATGCTTCTGTGCGGATTCTGCTTTTTCCTCATCCTCTTCCTGGTCATGGAAACCCTTAACCCAGTGGCTCGGGTAGGTGTAGATCTTGAAGGCTGGAGGCGAGAACATCTTGCCGTTTAACGACAGCACATCATGGGCCAGCTTGTTGGCACCACTAAAGGGTGTGTCCGGCAGAATGACTCCGATGCAGGTGTCCTCATGCAGCCACCCGATTTCTTCGGTCTCGCGGACCCTGCTGGTAAGTATCTCGACAAAATGCAACAATAATTTTTTGTCATGGGCTATATTCCCCAGGTAGAATGCTGTGAGAGAAAATTCTCTGCCGTTGCGGTCGGTTCTGGATCGTTCATGGTCCAGCAATTTGTGAAAATCTCTGCTTGAGAGCACATTCTCAAAGGCATGTGACTGCTCGGAAGGTAACGCCCAATTTCTGTGCATCAAGGATTTGATAAAATTCATTGATTTAATCCCTGGCCCTTATCTTTTCATACCGGTAAGGCAAACATAGTGTGCCAGCTGGCTACAGCAGTTTATACGCCCATTCTGGGATATACATCTTTCTCCTGTTGAGGATTACCCCGAGCAATGTTCCCTGCGCGTCTTCTATTCGCTTTTTTGCTGTCTGAGCGACTTCCCACCGTGTTTTTTCCGCCTGCACCACCATAAGGACGCCGTCCATCTTTGATGCCAAGGCAACAGAGTCGATGTACGAGTTGATGGGAGCGGAATCGAACAATATCCAGTCGGCCTCGTTCTTCATCTGATCAATGAGGGAATCCAAGTATGCTGATTCAAAAAGAGAAAACGGGTTGGAATGGAGTATGCCTGCAGTGATTACCTTGAGATTGTTGATTTTCGTCTTCTTTACAACTTCCGGCAGGGACTTCTCGCCCAGGATCAGCTCCACAAATCCGGTTTTTTTGTCAACCCCCAGGAAATCATGGAGGGTTGGATTGCGGACATTGGCATCAACCAGCAGGACCTGTTCATTTCCTTTAGCGAGACTGGTGGCAAATCCCAAGACAATACTTGTTGTGCCCTCTCCGTGGGAAGAACAGGAAAAGAGCAGGACCTTTTTCTTTGTTTCAGGAAGGGCAACCGCGAGCTTATGCTTCATTCTGTGGTATTCTTCTTCAATCCTGAATGGGATCTGAATGGAAACCGGCCTATTGATTTTTGGTTTATGCTTGATATCAAAGACCTTGTTGTCTTCCTGCCGTACCTGTTGTTCTTTTTCGGCTTTCATTAAGGCTTCATATGTCTTAGCCATGCACGAACCCCCTAACTGCTTCTCTTAGAAAGGCATGGATTATAGGATTTATTACACTTTCCCGGGTCTGATTGCTCATGAGGTTTCTTGAATCTAACAGAACAAGAAAGAATCACTCTGAAACCCTTTAAAAGGAAATCGGCAACAGCCCCCTGTTCCGGAGCGTCTCAAGCGTTTTTATACACTCATCCCTCGTGTCGTACGAGGAGAGCACCACCTTATACCAGTTTTCATTGTCCGACACCCTGCGAAGCAGGATATCGACGTCTTTTCCCATCAATGTATGGTCATAGTAGAATCCCCTGGCATAGCGCAGGGAACTGTACGTGCCTACATGGATCTTGTATGTATCATCTGGCAGTTTGATAATGAGCGTATCATAGGTTATCTCGGGGATTATGATCTGCTGGTTCTTGTAAATATGGTTCACATCCGTAATCGTCGGATTTGCACTCAGGATGATATCCATCAGGGTTTCGTTGCTCTGGCCGTAGTATTTTTCTGCAAGGGACGAGATGGTATTGTTGTCCTTTACCGTCACGATCTCCATGATCTTGGACCCGTCACCGAACCTGTCCGCAGATTGGGTGCCGGACATCCGGCTGCCTGTTGATGCATCACCGGGTCCGCCGGTCCCGTCTGATCCAGGTAATACGTCTGAATATGCAGGCCTCGGAGACACAAAAGATTTTTTTGATGTGTTCATGTCCCCTGCGTCGGGATTTCTGTACTTGATGTATTCGGTCCCGATAAAGGCTAGCGCCCCGAAGGTGAGCAGGACCACGGCTGTCATGGATAGTATTCTGAAATTGGGGATGAAGTAGCTGTTCACCTCGGGCGTTTCAAGCTGCACCAACGACCCGCTCATGTCATTGATCACTTCCTTGATAACCTGCCCATCGATCTTCTTCTTTGACAGGCTGTACCCTATAAGGAAGGCATTTTCACAGATCACGTTAATATTGCGGGGGATGCCTTTGGAATGCTTGCAGACCATCGATATTGCCTGCTGGGTAAAGACCTTGGACGTGGTGCTCCCCACGAGATGCAGCCGGTGTTCAATGTATTGTCTGCATTCTTTCGTACTCAATGGTTTGATCTGTCGCCGTATTCCGATTCGCTGCTTAAGCTGCCGCAAGTCCGGAGAATTCAGTTTCACCTCAAGCTCAGGCTGGCCTATGAGGAGAAGCTGGAGCAGCTTTGTCTTGCATGTTTCCAGGTTTGAGAGCATGCGAAGTTCTTCTAAGACATTCTTGGAAAGATTCTGTGCTTCATCGATGATGACCGCCACGGTCGCCTGTTGGTCGAGCTGGGCGATCAGATACGTATTGAGTTTTCTCAGGAGCGTGAGTTTGTCCTGATCTCCTACGTCGACCCCAAGTTCAAGGAGGATATTTTTCAGCAGCTGCTCAAAGGTGGTATTGGTGTGGTAGATAAAGACGGTTTTCACCTTTTCACTAAGGTTGTTCAGCAGGGTATATATGAGCGTGGTCTTGCCGGTACCCACTTCCCCGGTAACGGAAATAAATCCCCTCCGTTCCCTGATCCCGTATATCATGGATGCCAGGGCCTCTCTGTGCTGCGGGGTCATGAAGAGAAATCTTGGATCAGGGGTCAGGTTGAAAGGTTTTTCCGTGAAATGGTAGAGTCGTGTATACAATGCTTACATATCCTGTAACAAACGCCTGAGGGGCCTTCTTGCCTATTCGATCTCCGGGACCGAAGCCATCACCGGGAGATCGAGGTACTTCACCACGTCCTCCCTGTTGCTGAAACTGTGCTGCATATACTCCATGTATAACGGTGCCAATATACCGGCAAACACCCCGAGGAGAAGGGAAAGTGCAATATTGAGAAGCTTATTCGGTAATATTGGCTCTATCGGAGGCAGGGCCGGTTCCACCACGCTGATATTTGCAATCTTCTGTGTGTCCATGGCTTGGGAGAGCCTTGCCTCTTCCATGTGCTTTACATACAGCTGATAGGTTTCTTCGTTCAGCCTGACCTTTCGTTCGAGCTCCTTCAGCCTCAATTCCAACCCGTTTATTCTTTCGAGCTCCTGTTGGTATGCGCTGAGCTGCTCATTTTGGACCAGTTCTCTTTTCTGCAATGCGCTCAGGTTGTGTGAGATACTCGTTATTGCCTTATCGTGATATATCTTCTCTTCTCTCTGCAGTAATTCTTGAGCCTTGTTGATCTCGTTGCGGATGTTGGTAACCGGGACACTGTTCGGGGTAAATTTACTCAGCAGCTCCTCTTCCTCCAGGCGCAACTCATTCAGTTTGCTTTTAATGGAGCTTATGGCTAGGGGATTGAGTTCTGTTTCTTCGCCCATGCTGGCATCGCTGAAATCAGCGGCACTCTGGCCCTTAAGCGCTCTTCTCTTCCCCTCCCTCTCGCTGATTTCCGACAGTGTTCGAGCATGGTCGGCCCTCAGAGAGGATATCGCCTGAAGGAGGAGGCTTTTCTGTTCGGTAAGCGAGGTGATGTTGTTTTCGCGACAGAATGATTCATATTCATTCTCTGAAGTCTCCAGTTTTTCCTTCAGAATGGCCACCTGATCATCGAAGAACTCGTACCCATGTGATTTCTTATACACATTCAAATGGAACTCAAGAAAGACATCGATAAGTTTATTTACCACCTGAGCAGCAATGATGGGATCGTTATGTTGGTACTTGATATCGATGATGTTGGATTTTCTCACTGCCTCGACGGTTAAGTTTTCCATGAACATGAGTGTTGTCTGGGTAAAGAGCTCGTTTTCCTCTTCCACGGGTCCGAGCTTTTCTGCAAACGGGTTCACAAAGAGCGGTTTTTTGTCAAGATCCGGATAGATCTTTTTTGCCCCCAGATCGCTGATCACCTTTTCTATGAGATTGCGTCCATTGAGGATCTCAACCTCTGAATTTATGCGCTCCTCTCTCGAGTAATCGAAAAGGACGGGCTGATTTTCTCTCATGGTGGGGGTCGTGGGCGTGTAGACGTTTTCCCTGCCGAATTTCACCATAACCTTTGCGTCGGCTTCATATACCTTGGGCATAATAAAGGTGATGAGCGTTGCCACACATACCACGCTGAGAAAGATTAACGTTACCACCAGCTTATATTTGAAGATAACATGGAAGATGTCCCGTAGAGAAGTATGGGCAATATCCGTTTTTTTCATACTGGCATACCTCCTTCGTGTACCATGTTGCCATAAGGATCACGGCAGCATCCTGGGCCAGTGTTTTTTGTAAAAGAATGGTCCATAATGATTGATATTTTCATGATATGTCGGTCGCAATGGAACACTGCGGTTTGCGTAAGGTTTTAATCTGCTTCCACGGCATGAAGTTCATAAGTGAAACCGAGTCCGATATTACGGGGGATGAAATTGTACAGATGTGTCAGGAACTGATCGGCCCTTGCAATGGTGGTCTTCGGCACATACACCATATCATATGGGCGTAATTGATACTCTCTATCCGTGAGCTCACCTCTGATAGCCTTCCCCATGTCTACGATCCGTGCAACAGGCTTGTTGTCCTGGCCTCTACTGATAATAACCGTGCTGGAGAGTTGTGCATCTGGGGTGAAACCTCCTGCATTAAAGATTGCCTGGAGTGCATTGATAGTGCCGATCACAATCAGCACCTGCGGTGCATTCACCTCTCCCCCCACATAGATCCGTTGTCCCTCAAAGGTTTTTACAATGACGGCAATGATAGGAGATTTGAGTTGCTTGCTGTACTGTTTGGTCAGGATCTCGTCCAGCTGTGCCGGTGTGAGGCCTGCCGCTTTGACCTCGTCAATGAGTTGCAGGGAAATCCTGCCGTCGGGCCTGATGGTTACATTCTCATTCAACTCGGGATTGTAGAAGAATTTGATGTCGAGGTTATCTCCCGGTTGAAGGAGATAATCCGTCATCACAGGATTATATGCGGGTGTCGGTTTTGGGGGGGGATATTGTACGGCATTGCCTCCACACCCAAGTGCACATGGCAGAAAGATCAGAGCCGCACACAGTATAATGAGCTGGTTCGATTTCATGAACAGCCTCCTTTCAATCAAAAGCATTGACTGTGATAAGAAGTGCCCTC
>Ga0116164_10000869_pt1 | contig 24353 bp, 20 predicted proteins | sample AD_UKC109_MetaG_FD_89888 | JGI IMG/M metagenome (GOLD analysis project Ga0116164, IMG submission 89888) | Active sludge microbial communities of municipal wastewater-treating anaerobic digesters from Hong Kong - AD_UKC109_MetaG | ecosystem: Engineered > Bioreactor > Anaerobic > Digestate... | reverse complement strand
GGACATCCCCAAGGAGACCGGGTTCTTGTAAAGCTCGGAGCCCTGGGGGAAACGCTCTTTCCCGAGGAAAGCGCCTTTTTCGGCCGATGGGGAGGAGATGAATTCACCCTTCTTCTTGAAATGTCTCCTGACGAAGCGATTCTCCGAATTCAAGCGTTTCAGAAGGTTCTCGAAGAGACGGAAATTCCTCCTCTTCCGGCGGGGGCGGTAACTCTCAGCCTTGGCATGGTCTCTTACAGCGCGGGAGAATCCTTGGAGGATCTGATGCGCCGGGTGGACAAGGCGCTTTATCAGGCCAAGCGGGAAGGTCGGAATCGTCTCTGTTTCCTCCGCTAGAAGAGCAAGGGAGTTTATGGAGTAGACAAGAACTCCGGAGAGCTTAGCTCTCCGGAGTTCTTGTCTTTACACGGTATTGAATGTGCCGGGGAGAATCTATTCCCAGGGCATATCCGCAAGATACTTGTACATCTTCCAGTTCTTCGTGATCTCTTTCTGGGCCATATCGATGAGGGCCTTGGAATCGTCGGGGTGTGCCCGTTTCAGCATGCTGTACCGGTTCTCACCGTAGACGTACTCTTCAAGAGGCAGCGTGGGTTCCTTGCTGTCCAGGGTGAGAGGATTTTTGCCCTCCATAGCGAGCATGGGGTTGTACCGCATGAGAATCCAGTGGCCTGCCTGTACTGCCTGTTTCTGGTGTTCCAGCCCCGTGGCGAGAGCGAATCCGTGGGCGATGCAGTGGGCGTAGGCGATGATGATGGAGGGGCCGTCATAGGCTTCGGCTTCCCGGAAAGCTTTGATGGTCTGGGCATCGTTGGCTCCCATGGCAACCCGGGCCACGTAGCAGGATCCATAGGTCATGCACATCCGGGCAAGATCCTTCTTGCCTGCGGGTTTGCCGCCTGCGGCAAATTTGGCTACCGCTCCCATGGGAGTGGCCTTGGACATCTGGCCTCCCGTGTTGGAATACACCTCGGTGTCGAGAACCAGGATATTGACGTTCCGGTTGGAGGCTACCACGTGATCCAGCCCGCCGTACCCGATATCGTATGCCCAGCCGTCGCCTCCGAGAATCCAGACGCTCTTCTTGATAAGATAGTCCGCCACGCCGAGGAGCATTTTGGCATCCGCTTCCTTGGAGTTGGCGAGAACCTTCCGAAGCTCTTCCACGTTCTTGCGCTGGGTGGCGATGCCCTCGTCAGCGCTCTGGTCGGTTTCGAGAAGGGCCTTTACGAGCTGTTCCCCGATAACGTCTTTAAGGCGTACCACCAGTTCCCGGGCGAACTCCTCGTTTTTATCCACCGCCAGGCGCATGCCCATGCCGAACTCCGCGTTATCCTCGAAGAGGGAGTTGGACCATGCGGGGCCGCGGCCCTCGGCGTTCTTTGCCCAGGGGGTGGTGGGGAGGTTGCCGCCGTAGATGGAGGAGCAACCCGTAGCGTTGGCGATGAGAGCCCGATCGCCGAAGAGGGTGCTGAGGAGCTTCACGTAAGGAGTTTCACCGCAGCCCGCGCAGGCGCCGGAGAACTCGAAGAGAGGCCGCAGAAGCTGGACGTCCTTCACCATGTTCAGGTTCAGCTCGCCCCGGGCAATATCGGGAATGTTGAGGAAGAAGTCCCAGTTTTTCTTCTCCTCGTCCCGGATGGGAGGCTGGGGAACCATGTTGATGGCTTTCTTGCCTTCTTCCGCCTTGTTCCTGGCGGGGCAGTTCACCACGCAAAGGCCGCAGCCGGTGCAGTCTTCCACCGCTACCTGAAGGGTGTACTTCTTGCCTTCGAACTGTTTCCACTTGGCGTCGGTGGACTTGAAGGTTTCCGGAGCATCCTTGAGGAGCCCTTCGTCGTAGACCTTGGCCCGGATGACTCCGTGGGGGCATACCAGGGAGCACTTGCCGCACTGGATGCAGACATCGGGATCCCAGGAGGGAACTTCCAGGGTCACGTTCCGCTTCTCCCACTGGGTGGTGGCGGAGGGGAAGGTGCCGTCGGGGGCGAAGGCGCTCACGGGAATGGAATCTCCCTCCAGGGCGATGATGGGGCCTGCGATCTTCTTGACCTCTTCGGGAGCTTCCTCGGGTACCGGAGCGAGAATGTCGAAGCTGCTGGTAACCTTGCCGGGCACCGTTACCTCGTGAAGATCCTCAAGGGTAGCATCCACGGCGGCGTAGTTTTTCTGTACCACCGCTTCGCCCTTCTTGCCGTAGGTCTTCTGGATGGCCTTCTTGATGGCCGCGATGGCTTCTTCCCGGGGGAGAATGCCGCTCAAGGCGAAGAAACAGGTCTGCATGATGCCGTTGATGCGGACACCCATACCGGTTTTGCCTGCCACCTTATAGCCGTCGATGACGTAGAACTTGATCTTCTTGTCGATAATCCGCTGCTGGGTCCGCTTGGGAAGATGATCCCAGACTTCCTCGGGGCCGTAGATGCTGTTCAGCAGGAAGGTGGCGCCTTCCGCAGCATCCTTGAGCACGTCCAGTTTCTCCATAAAGGAGAACTGGTGGCAGGCGATGAAGTTGGCGGAGTTGATGAGATAGGGAGAGCGGATCTTGTTGGGGCCGAAGCGAAGATGGGAAACCGTAACGCCTCCGGACTTCTTGGAGTCGTACACGAAGTAGCCCTGGGCGTGATTGTCCGTATTGCCTCCAATGATCTTGATGGAGTTCTTGTTGGCTCCCACGGTGCCGTCGGAGCCGAGGCCGAAGAAGAGGCACCGGGTGGACTTGGGATCCGCAGTGGAGAAGTTGGGATCGTAGTCCAGGCTCGTGTGGGTGACATCGTCGTTGATCCCTACGGTGAAGTGCTTTTTGGGGTTTTCCTTATCGAGTTCGTCGAAGACTGCCTTCACCATGGCGGGGGTGAACTCCTTGGAAGAGAGTCCGTACCGGCCGCCGATAACCTTGACGCTGCAGCGGTTTTCCCGCATGACGTTGGCTACGTCGAGGAAAAGGGGTTCTCCTTCGGAACCGGGTTCCTTGGTGCGATCCAGCACCGCCACGGCCTTCACGGATTCCGGAAGGGCCTGGAGGAGGTGTTTCGCCGAGAAGGGGCGATAGAGGCGTACCTTGATGAGACCCACCTTTTCGCCCTTGCCCACCAGGTATTCCACCGCTTCGTGGGCCGTATCGGCTCCGGAACCCATGAGAACGACAACCTTCTCTGCATCGGGAGCTCCCACGTAGTCGAAGAGATGGTATTCCCGGCCCACTACCTTGGTGAACTTTTCCATCGCCTTTTCCACGATCTCCGGGCAGGCGTCGTAGAAGGAGTTACAGGCTTCCCGGGCCTGGAAGAAATGGTCCGGATTCTGGGCGGTACCGCGGATGAAAGGTTTCTCGGGGTTCAGTGCCCGGGCGCGAACCTCCGCGACCTTGTCGTCGTCGATCATGGCGCGGACATCTTCCCGGGAAAGCTGTTCTACCTTGTGAACCTCATGGGAGGTGCGGAAGCCGTCGAAGAAATGCACGAAGGGGACTCGGGATTCCAGGGTAGCTGCCTGGGCGATAAGCGCAAGATCCATAACTTCCTGCACGCTGTTGGATGCCAGGAAACCGAAACCCGTACTCCGGGCGGCCATCACGTCGCTGTGATCGCCGAAGATGGAGAGGGCATGGGTTGCCACGGAGCGGGCGGTAACGTGGAATACCGTGGAAGTAAGTTCTCCTGCGATCTTGAACATGTTGGGAATCATCAGGAGAAGTCCCTGGGATGCAGTGAAGGTGGTGGTGAGAGCTCCGCCCTGAAGAGCTCCGTGCACGGCGCCGGAGGCGCCGCCTTCGCTCTGCATCTCCGTTACCTGGGGTATGGTTCCCCAGATATTGGTCCGATTCTCGGAAGACCACTGATCGGACCACTCGCCCATGGGGGAAGAGGGGGTGATGGGATAGATAGCGATAACCTCATTTGTCATATGAGCGATATACGCCGCAGCTTCGTTCCCATCGATAACTACATTGGGTCTGGCCATGTTGCCTACCTCCTTATAAATAATCCGGCACGCTATGGCATGCGCCACGGAAACACCGCCGGAATGAGTTTGCGTGCGGTAAAAAGACTTTTGAAACTTTTGATAACCGCACCAATTAGGCGGATATTTCACAAGGTGATCGGTAAAACGCAAAAACCACCCGGTGTTCCGCCTTTTCTCGTTAACTTCCGTTTTGTATCTGCCTGTAAAATATCCTTTGCTTTCAAGCATTATACGGCACAATGCTAGAAATGTATAGACGAAACCGACAAATCCGTTTTTTTAACAAAACTTCTCCCCCGGAAGTTATTTTCAGCATGAAAAAAGAGTTTTTTGAAGATTTTTTCCGTCTCGGGAGGGGCTCAATAAAAAAGTTATATCGAAATCCTTGTAGATACGGTTTCCCCTTCGTGAATAATCAGAAGGCAGAGCGAGGGGGTTTTTCGGAGGAGGAGGTCTCCTTCTCCAGAAGAGAGTCTGCTCCTCGAAGCAATCTCCAGAGGCTTTCCGTAAAAGGAACGGGTATCCCCGCTTTACGGGCCCTCAGAACCACCTGACCGCTGATGGCGTCGATTTCGGTGCGACGGCCCGCCTCCACGTCCTGGAGCATGGAACACTTGTTGGCTTTGGTTTTTTTGCAGACCTCGAGGCATTTTTCCCAGCATTTGTCGTAGTCCAGGGGAACCCCCTCGCTTCGAGCCACCTCCGCGGTTTCCTTCACGAGGTTTTTCATGAGGTGTTGCAAATCCTCCGAGATCAGAAGATGTTCATTGGAACGCCGTGCCAGGGCGGAAACGGGGTTGATGGAGGCGTTGAGCATCAGTTTTTCCCAGAGAGGAGGACGAGGATCTTCCCGGAGCCGGGCGTGAAATCCCGCCTTTTCGAAGAGGTTTTGCAGAAAAAGAAGATTTTCTCCTCTTTGGAACGGCCCCAGCAGGAGTTCCCCCTCTCCTCCGGCGTGCACGATTCCTTCCTCGTCGAGCCAGGCTCCGTAGGTGCACGGCCCCAGGGCGATTCTATCCGCCCGATAGTGTTCGGCGAAAATTTCCGCATTCCCCAGGCCGTTCTGCAGCGTCAACATCCAGCCGTCCTTTTCCAGAAGCTCCGGCACCAGAGGAGCGATGGAGGACGTGGCATAGGCTTTTGTCGTCACGATTACCACCGGGGCGGGAGTCAGTTCTTCAGGGGAGGAGGCAAGCGGGGGGCGAAAGGTGTGGGTAGTGCCCGAAGAATCCCGGAATCGGAGTCCTTGATGAGAAAGTTGGTTGAACCGGGTTCCGGGGCGCTGTAAAACTTGAAGGTCCTCTCCCTCATTCAAAAATCCTGCGGCGAAAAGACTTCCCAGGGCACCGCAGCCTACCAGGGTAATTTTCACGATTTCCCGACCTCCTTCAAAACCGCCTCATCCATGCCGAAGGAATGGGCTTCCGTGGGGAAGGTCCTTTTATGGACTTCGGTAACGTGGTTTTTCAGAGCCTCTCTCAAAAGGGCTCCTCCTTCCACGTAGCGTTTCGCGAAGCGGGGCTGGAAATCTCCGTAAAGTCCCAGCACATCGTGAAAAACCAGCACCTGCCCGTCGCACCCGGCTCCGGCGCCGATGCCGATGGTGGGAATCGAAAGGGTTGCTGTAATCCGTTCCGCCAGGGGAGCGGGAATGCATTCCAGGATCAGCAGTTGGGCTCCCGCTTCCTCCAGGGCCCGGGCATCCTCCAGGAGCTCCCCGGCTTTTTCCGCATCCTTTCCCTGAACCCGAAATCCTCCCAGGAGGGTGGCAGATTGAGGGGTAAGGCCGATATGGCCGATTACCGCCATGCCCGCCCGGGTAAGAGCCCGCACCGTGGATGCCTGCCTCTTTCCTCCCTCCAGTTTGATGCCGTCCACCCCGGCTTCTTTGATCAGTCTCCCCGCATTGCGTATGGCGTCGGCCTCGCTCACCTCGTAGGAAAGAAAGGGCATGTCTCCCACGATAAAGGGGCGTGAGGCTCCTCGGGTTACGCCCTGGCAGGCGAGGAGCATCATCTCCATGGTTACCGGCAGCGTTCCCGGAAATCCTTGTTCCACCATTCCCAGGGAATCTCCCACGAGAATCATCTCCACTCCGGCTTCTTCCGCCAGCCGGGCTTGCCAGAAATTATAGGCCGTCAGCATGGATATAGGTTTTTTCTCGGATTTCATCTTCCGAAGGTCCTGCAGGGATATTTTTTTCATTTTTTTACCTTTCCTTCACATTTCAGAAATCCGGAGAGGGTGGTTCCCGGAATCCACTTTCACTACCCGGGGCCGAAAATGTTCGGCTTCTTCGAAAGGCAGAATTGCCCAGGCCATGATGATAACCCGATCTCCCGGAGTTCCCAGCCTTGCGGCGGCCCCGTTAAGCCCTATGGTGCCGCTTTTGGATGGTGCTTCGATAACGTAGGTTTCGAAACGGCTCCCCGAAGCCATATTGGCCACGAGAACCTTCTCTCCTGAAAGAAATCCCGCCCGGTCCATGAGCTCTCCGTCGATGGAGATGCTTCCGTCGTATTCCAGATTTGCCTGGGTTACCACGGCCCCGTGAAGTTTCGCCCGCAACATCTGAATTTGCATTATCGGGAAACCTCCAGGACATGGTTGTCGATGAGCCGGGTTTTTCCCACCCGCACCGCCAGGGCGAGCAGGGCTTTGTCCGTTACGGTTTCGAGAGGTTCCAGGGTTTCCGGATGTCGGATCTCCACGTATTCCGGCTTGGCCAGGGGATGGTTTTCGAAAAGGGTCAGGATTTTTTCCCGAAGAATGGAAGCAGAGGTTTCGCCCTCTTGCAGAGCCTTCCGGGCAAATTCCAGAGAAGTGCTCAGAAGCAGGGCTTCCTGCCGCTCCGTCTCGGAAAGATAGGCGTTTCGGCTGCTTTTGGCGAGGCCGTCGGGCTCTCGTACGATGGGGCAGGGGCGGATTTCCACGGGCAAATTCAGATCCCGTACCATCCGGCGAATAATCTGGAGTTGTTGATAATCCTTCTCGCCGAAATAGGCTCGGTGAGGCTGGACCAGGTTGAAGAGCTTCAGCACCACCGTACAGACTCCCCGGAAATGTCCCGGCCTGGAAGCTCCGCAAAGATAGGAGCTGAGTAGAGATTCTTCCACGAAAACCGAATGATCCTGAAGATACATGCTTTCGGGAGCCGGAGCGAAAAGAATGTCTGCGTTCTCCTTTTCCAGAAGCTCGAAATCCCGCTCCATATTCCGGGGATAGCTTTGAAAATCTTCGGAAGGACCGAACTGGGCGGGGTTCACGAAAATGGACACCACGGTGAAGTCGTTTTCCTGTCGGCTTTTGCGAACCAGGGAAAGATGCCCTTCATGGAGGAAGCCCATGGTAGGCACAAACCCGATGGCTTTATTGCGTCGGCGTTCTTCTTCGGTTTTCCGAAAAAGAATTTGAGGCTCTCGTATCATTACAGTCATATCTCCACCTCCGGCGGATTTTTTTTCGGGGCATTCTTTGCATATGGAAAGGGTCGATCTTTAAAAGAGAATGGGAACACCATACTCCAAGAAGATCCATCTTTCAACATCCCGGGATCCCGGATAAGAGGATTTTCTTTCCTTGAAAAGGGCCTGTAAAAAATTGCTCCGGATCTGCGGAATTTTTTATCTTCCCTCTCTCCTTCTTGGTATAATATGATGTGGAAATGGGAGGAAAGAAAAAAAGATTTCCTCTTACGGGTTGTTATGTGGCATAATATTTATCGCAGAGAGAAACCTCTTGCGAAAAACGCGGTGCCGAGAGGGGGAACTTATTTATGGCGGATCGCCCGGATGTGTTGATTTGTGACGATTCTCTTCTTATTCGAAAACAGTTACGGGATATTCTCGAAAAAACCTGTGGTCTCCAGGTAGTGGAGGCAGATAATGGAGTGAATGCGGTGGAGGTCTTTCGGCAGCATTGGCCTAAGATCGTTATCCTGGATATTGTGATGCCCGCAAAATCTGGCCTGGAAGCACTCAAGGAAATTATCGAGATTGCGGGAGATCGCCGTACGAAGATTATCGTGGCTTCTTCCGCAGGAACCGAGGAAAACATCAAGGAGGCGATTCTTGCGGGGGCTTACGATTTCGTTCAGAAGCCCATCCGCAGGGAAAGAATCGTTCCTCTGGTTATGGGTATCCTCGATGATGCGGAAGGGGAGGCCCACTGATGTTTATGGGGTTGTTCGGGGAATTCCTGCTGCAGAAAGGTTACATTACTGCCGAGCAGCTTCGCCTCGCTTATGGATCTGTGGAAAATGCCCGACCGAAGCTGGGAACCCTGGCCATCAACGAGGGGTATATGACTTCGGATCAGGTGGAGACGGTGCACTCTATGCAGGTTCACGAAGATCGCCGCTTCGGAGATATCGCTACGGAAATGGGGTATCTTTCCGTAGAGCAGCTCGAAGCCCTTCTTTCCATGCAGAGGCGTCCTCATGCGGTGCTTGCCCAGGCCCTCATGGATCGCAAAGTGCTTTCCATGAAGGATTTTAACAATGCCGTGGAGGAATATAAAAGAGAGTACGGTCTCCGGGGAGACGTTTTCGATGCCCTTACGGAAGATGACATAGATGTAACGGTACGTTTCTGCCTTCAGGGTAAGCGTATTCTGGAGCACGATCTTCTCATGGATTATGTCTCCCTCTTTGCGAGGAGCATGGTTCGTTTCGTGGATCGTTTCGTGGTGCTCTGTCCCGCTTTCCCCGAAGAGGACGATCTCGCTTCGGAGTACCTCGCGCTTCAGCTCGTTACCCAGCGGGACAAGTCTTCCATGCTTACCGCCATTTCGGGGGATGTCCTTTCTCTGGCGGCTTTGGGGCGGGCTTTTTCCGGAGAGGATATTACCGCTCTGGATGCTTTGGGCAAGGCTGCCACCGAGGAGTTCCTCAATCTCGTAAACGGCCTCTTTGCGGTAAACATGTCCGATTTCGGCAAAAACTTCACCATGCATCCTCCTCTGGGGGTTCCCGCCTCGGTACTGGAAGGCATGGAAAAGGATCTTTTTGCGGTGCTTTTCCGGTTCGGCGATTTTTCCATGAAGCTCTTCGTCATGGACGGAGTGCCGAAAATTTTGGAGGATCGGCTTTTACGGGACGCCCAGGACTGCCGTAGTTAAGCCGCAGAAAAAAATAAAAAAGAAAGCCCCCTTCTTCAAGAAGGGGGCTTTCTCGATGTTTCCGGAAGCCGCGTTTCAGGAGTGATCTGGGGCGATCCCCCGCTCCTCGGGAGTGCCGGGAATGATGCTGTCCCAGAAGGCTGCACAGATTCCCGCCACCGCCATGGGGGTTTTCAGAAGAGCCCAGAGGATCTGCCCGGGAATGGAGAGGGCAAAGAAGGCCTCCTTGTTGTCGCTTACCCAGCCCGGAAGACCCAGGGCCATGAGAAAGGCGAAACCCACGATGAGCACGTTTCTCTGGCTTTTCATATCTGCCCGCATGAGTACCTGGATGCCCAGGGCTCCTATGGTGCCGAAAAGAGCGATATAGGCTCCTCCGATAACCGGGCTGGGTACCGTGGCGATAAGGGATCCCAGTTTGCCTACCATGCTCAGCACGATGAGAAGAATCGCCCCGGTGCGGACCACCCACCGGGAGGCCACGCCGGTAAGGGTGATCAGGCCGATGTTTTCCGTGTAGGAGGTAGTCGCGGGTGCTCCCAGCATTCCCGCGATGGCGCAGTTCAGCCCCTCCGCTCCGATGCCCCGGCTTATGGTGTCTTCCGAGGGGTCCGGCAACCCTGCAGCGTAGGAACAGGAATGATAGTCCCCTATGGATTCGATCATGACCGCGAAGAATCCCGCCGCAATGGCTCCCAGGGAAATCACGCTGATCTTGGGGATTCCCCAGGGTGCGAGGCCGGTGAAGCGGAACCAGGGAGCTTCATGCACCGCCTCCATGGAGATGAAACAGGGGTGCCCTTCCGCGAAGAAGCCCGTAAGGGAGCCCCCCAGGCAGAGAAAATAGGCGATAAGTACCGACGCGAGAATGGAAAAAATGCGGCAGTACTTGTTTTTGCTGATGAGCCCGAAAAAGAAGATTCCCACCACCACGAGAAGAGAGATGGGCCAGTATTTGGCGGCGTTGAAACTTACCGCGGTGTCGTAAAGGGAGAAACCGATGGCCATGATGGTGGGGCCGATCACTACGGGAGTGATGAATTTCCGGATTTTTCCCACCAGCTTGCTGTATCCCACGAAGGCGAGAACCGCGCCTCCTACCGCCAGGGATCCCCCCACGTACTGCATGATCACGTTGGGGCCCAGGGCCTCGTAAATGCCGATGATGGTTATGATGGGAGGAATGAAGCTGAAGCTGGATCCCTGGACGATGGGAAGCCCCGATCCCAGTTTGGGATGGGTTTGGATGAGAGTGGCGATTCCCATGGACAGGTAGACACAGGAGATAAAAAAGCCCATCTGGGCGGTATTCATGCCCATGGCGGGGCCCAGAACCAGGGGAACCAGAGTGGTGGCTCCGAAAAGGGTCAGCACATGCTGAGCTCCCGCAAGAAGAAGAATGGGGAAGGGGGGAACCGCGTCCACCCCGTATACGAGACGTTTTTGTTCGCTCAAAGGGAACACCTCCGAATAAGTATGAAAAACGAATTTCGCCGAAGCCGGAATTGCCGTATTTTCTCTCGAAACGTGGCTTTGCCGGATAAAACTGCAAGGAGATTGCAACACCTTCCTTTCGGTTATTTCTTAGGGAAGTGCATGCTCATGAAAAACCCCTTTTCCGAAAAGATGTTTTTTCGGAAAAGGGGAAAAGGTTTCCGGAAGCTCCTCGTTTAGAAGAGCCGGTTTTCATGATGATGTTTGCCCCACCAGAACCCGGGAGTATTTCGCGCTACCCGGGCAAGATCCTCCAGAAGTTCCCGCAGCTCTTTCACGGAAGCTTCTTCCGGGCTTTCCAGGAGGATCTGGGCCACTACGGGAGCCGGAGGAAGACTGCACCACATATCGTAGGGGATGGCGCTCTCCGACAGAAAAAGGAATTCCCGGTAGCAGTGGGGGCAAAGAACCGCCGCATTTTCCAGGGTGTCCTCTCCTCCCCGGGGAGGGGATACTTTGTAGTATACACGTAATCCCTTGAAGGTGCCGCATTTTTCGCAGCGTCGTTCTGCCCTGTCGAGAGACTCTTTGCGTAGTTTGAGATTTCTTACTTCCATGTACACTCCTCCGGTGGCCTTGAAATTACCCCCCTGTACCCATCGCCGAAGCCTCTTGCTTCGGGAGCGCTTCGCCCCTCCGTATTCGAGTCTACCCTGCGAGCTCATGCATGGCTGCGGCGGTGATCCGTATGCTCTCCATAAGCCGGGAAACGGAGCTCCGTTCGTCCGCCTGATGGATTACATGAGGATCTCCGGGAAAAATCGGTCCGAAGGCCACGATATTGCGCATGGATTTGGCGTAGGTGCCTCCACCGATGGCGAGAAGAGTGGCTTTTTGCCCCGTTTCCCTTTCATAGACTCGCTGAAGGGTTCGTATGAGTTCGGAGTCCTTTGCCACGTGCACCGGAGGAGCCTTTTTGATGATTTCCGTGGAGAATCCCAGGGGGGCCAGGGCTTTCTCCATGGATTGCACGATAGCTTCGGGATCCGCCTTCACGGGGTGCCGGATATCGAAGGTGAGCGTGATCTTTGAATCGTTATAGGAGAGAAGTCCCAAATTGCAGGAGAGATCTCCCGAGATGTCGTCCTGCGTATAAATGCCCACTCTCTCTCCCCGGGTATCTCCCTCCAGGAGGTTGCCAAGGTTCCGGAAAAGAGAGAAGAGGGGATCTTCATACGTCACATTTCCCAGGAGGGAGAGAAGGCGGGTCGCCGCATTCTCTCCGAGCTCCGGAGTGCTTGCGTGAGCCGATTTTCCCTTGACCGTCACATGCAGAAGGTTTTCCCGCTGCTCCGCCCGGAGGCGCCAGGCGCGTTCGGTTCCCAGAGTTGCCAGCGTAGCATCGAGATCCAGAAATTCCTTGGGGAGCGTGAGACGGATATGGGCTTCTTCGGGGACCGCATTGAGCACGGTGCCTCCTTGAAGCTCCTGGATTTCCAGGCGTGAGTTCTTGGGAAAAGGTACGGTAGCCCGGATACCGAGGCCTCCCTTTTCTACGTTGATAATGGGGTAGTCCGCATCGGGAGTAAAGCCCATAATCGGATGTTCTTCGTGTTGGGCGTAGTAGGCGGCGCCCTTCATGCCGCTCTCTTCGTTGGTGCCGAAGATAATGCGAACCCGTCGCCGCAGGGAGAGCCCGAGATCCTTGATGGCCTTGAGTCCCCAGAGAGCTCCTATGATGGGGCCCTTGTTGTCCAGAATTCCCCGGCCGTACAGAATACCGTCATGGATTTCCGCTCCGTAGGGAGGGTGGCTCCATCCCTCTCCCTCGGGAACCACGTCGAGATGTCCCAATACGGCGATCATTTCGTCTCCCTCGCCGTACTCCGCATATCCTATCATGCCGTCCAGGTTCGCCGTGCGGAAGCCCATGGATTCCGCAGTTTTCAAGGCATGCTCCAAGGCTTTTCCAACGCCTTCGCCGAAGGGCATCCCCGGTTTCGGCGTTCCTTCCACGCTGGGAATCCGGATGGATTCCTGAATGGATTCGATAATGCGGGGTTCCAGGGACTGTACGTATTCGCTGAGATTCATTTTTTTGCATCCTCCTCTTTCCCGATGGGGGGAAAACGGTAATCGAAATCACAAAAGCCATGCCCTTCCATAAGAGTATGGGGGCGGAAAAGCCGCGCTTCGGGGTTGAATCCCTCGAGAAAGGCGAAATCCCTCTGGCAGGAAAGAATGAAACCCCATTCCGCGAGTCCCAGGCGCTGGTACATTTCCGCAAAGGCGCATCGGGAAACCCGGAAGGCAAACCGTTCCGGGGATCTCTCGAGAACATTGTACTCCAAAGTGTCCCCCCGGTTCCATCCTGCTACGATGGTTTGAAAAATCTCGCAGCCTCCCGAAGGAGCGTGTTCCCGGAGAGCCCTTCCCTCTTTGCGGGCCTCCTCGGTTATGGCTCGGGAAAGTACCTCCCGCAGCCGTTCTTTTTCGAAGGTGTCACAAAGAGGGTCGATGAGAGCCCGGAAAAAAAGGGCTTCCGCCTCTCTTCGACGTATGAGGGGAATCGAGGATAGGGGCGGGAGTTCCATTTTTATCGAACCTGCCATGGCATAACCTCCTTTCGCGAAATATATTGTAACATTCCTCGGGGTTTCCGGAATACCTGAAATGAGGAAAATTATTCTTTCCGCAGAACCGCCTTGAGTCTTTGGGCGTTCCGTGAAATACTGAAGAGGTACTCTGTGGAGAAAGGGGACCATTATGTCGGAAGATCTTCGAATTCACGAGGAAACGCTCCTGGAGAGCATCTTTTATGAGCGGGATATTCTGGAAGAAGTGCTCCGGGCTTTTTGCGACGATGTCTGCCGGGTAACCCGGGAAGTGCGGGAGGCCGAAGCGGAAAAGGATTTTGAAAAAGGTGCGGGAGCTCTCCATGCTCTGAAAGGGGTCTTTGGTTCCGTGGCGGCTTTTTCCGAGGCTCGGGAGGCGGAGTTTCTCGAAAAAAAACTCGAGGCCCGTACTCCGGGGTTTTGGGATCGAGGATGCCGGCTGCTCGAAGCGATTCCGGAAGTACAGCGGGAACTGGAAGTTTTACTAGATCGAATGGATGCGGAAGAATAGCCTGATGTGCGAGTCCTTCCAAGATGTGTTACAGAAGAGTTACAGCTTTGGTCCTTCCCTTTTGGGAAAGCGGGTTTCGATGTAGAATCCAGAGATTCGAGAGAGCAAAAGCCTTGAATCAAAAAAACGTATGAGGTGATGTCCCGGTGTCGGTAAACGTGATGTTTCGAAAAGCTCTCCGGAAGTTTTCGGTGTGCTCTTTTGTGGTATATATCCTTTTCGTCGGAACCCTTCCCGCTCTCGGGGGAGATGCAGCTTCCGTCATGAAGGGTGTCAAGGGATGTGCTTTGGTGATGGATCTTCATACGGGGGAGATCCTGGACGGCTATAATGTCTCCCGAGCCCTTTCCTTCGAGTACCCTTCCAGCAGCGTTCTGAAGCCCATCGTGGCTTTCGGGGCCCTCCGTTACGGAGTTTTGGCGGCGAAGGAGGAGATCGACGGCTCCCGGGAAGATCTTCTGAAAGAATACGGAAAGAGTCTCCTTTCGTATATGCGGGTGGATCGGGGCGCTTTGGATCTCGATCACGCCATGGCCCTGAGCGACAACGTCTATTTCTACGCCCTGGGATCCCGGATGGGGGAGGATACGGTACGTACCCTCTACCGGTCCTTCAATGTAGGGAAACCCACGGGGCTCGATCCCAAGCGGGAAAAATCCGGATACCTTCCGGAGAAGCTCGAGGGAGTGGAGGCTCTTCATTTTTTGGGATGGGGAGGAAAAACTACCCGGCTTACCGCAGCGCAGATGCTGGTTATCATGGGGTGCTTCGGTAACGGCGGAGAACAGCTTCGCCCCTTCTTCGGGAATTCGGGCAAATCCAGGAAAGTGGTAGCCCGGATCAAGGCTCCCGAAGAGTTCGCTCTGGTGCAGCGCGCTCTTCGGGGAGTCGTGCTGGAGGGAACCGGAAAAAAGGCCAATCTTGCGGGATGTGATGTCTACGGTAAAACCGGCTCCATCAACATTCCGGGAACCAACCTTCCCATGGGGGTCTTTGCGGGATTCACCCGGGGACTGGAAAGGGACGTGGCCTTCGTGGTGGTGGTGGAGGGGTCCTATTCATCCAGAGCGGTGAGCCTGGCGGGAACTCTTCTCGAAAATCTTCGGGAGGGTTCCGGAAAACAAGAAGCTTCCGAAAAAGGATGATAGGCAGTAGAAAATCGCGGAATTGTGAGGACGTTCGAAAAGTATCTGAGGAAGGATTGTGGAAAAATGAACCGGGAAGAGGAACCTCGAAAAATTGCCTTCCGGAAGGAGCCGCTTTTTAACCGGGAAATCCAGTGGCTTGCCTTTAACGACCGGGTTCTGGAGGAGGCGGAGAAATCCTGCCATCCTCTTCTGGAACGGGTAAAGTTTCTTGCCATCTACGCCAGCAATTTGCAGGAGTTCTTCATCATCCGTTTTGCGGGAGTGTTCCGCCAGATCTTGAGAGGCGTGACGGTGCCATCCAAGGATGGCCTCTCTCCTTTGGAGCAGATGGGGCTCATTCGCGAAAATATCGCCACGTCCCTGGGGCGCCACCGGACATGCTGGATCGACGAGGTTTTTCCCCGCCTCGGGGAAGAGGAAATCCGCATCGAGGAGTACCATGTGCTCTCGGAGGCGGAAAAGGATACCCTGCAAACCTATTTTCGCAGGGAGATACTTCCGGTGCTCACTCCCCAGGGAGTGGATACGGGGCGTCCCTTTCCGCATATTTCCAGTGGAAGTCTCAATCTCCTGGTGCAGATCCGGGACAGCGAGGGGGGAGAACACTATGCGCGGATCAAGGTCCCCAAAACCTTTCCCCGTTTCGTTCCCCTCGGAAACGGAGAGACTTCCTTCACCTCGGAGGCCCTCCGGAAACGGAGGCTTTGTCGTTTCGTCTGGCTCGAGGACGTGGTCATGGCGGGAATCCCTTCCCTCTTTCCGGGATACGAAGTTCTGGGGGCATGGCCCTTTCAGCTTCTGCGGGATGCGGATCTGGAAATTCAGGAGGACGAAGCTCCGGACCTTCTGGAAACCGTGTCGGAAGTGGTGGAACAGCGCTTTTTCGGTATTCCCGTGGCGATTCTTTTGGATTGGCGGATTCCCGATAAAATACAGCATTTTCTCCGGAAGCACCTGGAACTCGCTCCCTACCAGATCTATCCCGTAGACGGCCGGGTTTGTCTTTCGGACCTCATGGAGCTTTACGGAAAGGTGAACCGTCCGGATCTGAAAGATCTTCCCTTCACTCCGAATCTTCCCAAGGCGGTAAGCTTGAACGTGCCTTTTCAGGAAATTCTGCGGAGCCACGATCTTCTCCTCTTTCATCCCTACGATTCCTTCTCTCCGGTGGTGGATTTTCTGCGCTGGGCCGCCCGGGATCCCAAGGTGCTGGCCATCAAAATGACCCTCTACCGGGTGGGAAAGAACTCCCCCATCGTGGAAACCCTCATGGAGGCCCGGCACAACGGCAAACAGGTGGCGGTGATGGTGGAGCTCAAGGCGCGGTTCGACGAGGAGAACAACATCGTCTGGGCCCGGGCTCTCGAACGTGCGGGGGTGCATGTGGTTTACGGCCTGGTGGGGCTCAAGGTGCATGCCAAAATGTGCCTCGTCATTCGGCGTGAACAGGGAGGTATCCGGCGCTACGTCCATCTCGGCACGGGGAACTATAACCCCTCCACTGCGGGGATTTACACGGATATCGGGCTTCTTTCGGAAGACCAGGTGCTGGGGGAGGACGTGGCCTCCCTCTTCAACGTCATCACCGGCTACGGCTCCGGAGTGCGCTATCAGAAGATTCTCGTGGCGCCGGAGCATTTGCGGCAGGGCATGCTCTCCCGAATCTCTCGGGAGATCCGATGTCACCAGGAATCCGGCAACGGTTACATCGCCTTCAAAATGAATTCCCTGGTGGATCGGGAATGCATTCTCGCTCTCTATGAAGCTTCCCGGGCGGGAGTGCGGGTGGATCTTCAGGTGCGGGGCATCTGCTGCCTGGTTCCGGGCATTCCCGGAGTAAGCGAAACCATTCGGGTTACCTCCATCGTGGGGCGTTTTCTGGAGCATTCCCGGCTCTACTACTTTCGCAACGGAGGAGAGGAGGAACTTCTTCTCGGAAGCGCTGACCTCATGGAGCGCAATATGGACCGCCGGGTGGAAGTGCTCTTTCCCATCGAGGATGAAGAGCTTCGGAGCATGCTCAAGGAAGTTCTGCGAGTGCACATGGAGGATAACGTCCAGGCCCGGGAACTCCTTCCGGAGGGCTCCTACCGCGCCCTTGCTCCCGCTGAAGGAGAGCCCCCGATAAATGCCCAGAACTGGATGCTGGAGCATCGGGGAATGTGGAACCGCCGTAACGATGGAGGTGCCTCCAATGTCTAAAACCGAGAATCTTCCCGCTCTTTCGGGTGAGGGAAGCGTCTGTCTTTTCGGGGCCGAGGAACTTCTCGTGCGCCTTCGGGGATTTTTTTCGGAAATACCCGGGGTCTTCAGCTCCGAGGATCCGGAAAATCTGCACCGCATGCGGGTGGCCTCCCGGCGGATCCGAAGCGCTCTGCCTCTCATGGAAAAATGCGTTTCTTCGGAAGAATACCGGAGCTGGCGAAAAGGTACCCGCCGCTTTACCCGGGCCTTGGGGGATGCCCGGGATCTTGATGTACAGCAGCTTTTTCTGCGGGATCTCCTGGAGAGAAGGGTGCTCCCCCCCGAAGGTGTGCCGGGAATCCGGCGCCTTCTTCTGAGGCTCGCTCAAAAACGACGGGCTTTGCAGAAAAAGGTGGAGCGGGTTCTTCAGAGAGAGGCTCGGGAGCAGCTGCTTCACCACATGGAGCGGACTTTGCGGCAGCTGGTGGTGCATCTCCGCCTCCGGGGAGAGGAACAGGATTCCCGGAATCTTCGGGACCGTGCTCGCAGTATGCTCGTGCTGCGCCTGGAAGAGCTTCTCGCCCTGGAATACGTTCTTGGATCTCCGGATTTCTTCGAGGGGCATCACGATCTGCGGATCGCCGTAAAGCGCCTTCGCTATACGGCGGAACTTTTCCGCCCTCTTCTGGAAGAAGAAAGAGGAAAAAACTGCATCAAAAACCTCAAGGAGCTCCAGACTTTGCTGGGCAACCTTCACGATCTCGACGTATGGAAGGAAATGCTTCCTCTCTTTCTGGAGGATGAGCGGGAACGCACCCTCGAATATTACGGACATCTCCGGTGTTTCCCCCAGCTTGAAAAGGGGTTGACCCTACTGGAGGAGCATGTTTCGGGAAGAAGAGAGGCCCTCTTCGAAGAGGCGGGAAAGCTCTGGAAAAAACTGGAGGAGAACGCTTTCTGGAAAGAACTGTACCTGGTCTTTGAAGAACTCCCCTCTCAGGAAGAGATCGGAGTCCGGGAGGCTCCCTCGTTTCCGGAAAGAGAAGAGAAAAAAGAAGAAAGCGAGGAGGTGTAGACTCCTTTGAAAGTTGCTCTTTTTGCGGATATTCACGGAAATTTCCCGGCCCTTCAGGCGGTATGGTCTCATGCCCGGCGAATGGGAGCGGAAGATTTCTGGAACCTTGGAGATAGCGTGGGATACGGCCCTTTCCCCTCGGAAGTCCTGGCCTTTCTGCGCAGGGAATATATTCTCACCCTTCGGGGAAACTACGATTCCAAGGTATTGCGGCTTCCCGAAAGAGGAGAGAAATGGCTCGGAACCAAGCGCCCCGAAAAGGCCCTGGCTTTCCGAAGCTGCTGGGAAGCTCTTTCCGAGGAGGATCGGCTCTATCTGGAAGGATTACCGGAAATCGTACGATTCCGGTACGGAGGAGTGCCCTTCTTTCTTTGTCACGGCAGCCCGGAATCTCCAGGGGAGCACCTGGATGACAGTACCAGCGAGGAGCGTCTGCTCGAACTCGGAAAAGCTACCGGTGCGGCCTGTATCCTTTGCGGGCATTCTCACGTTCCCTTCGATCGCAGCGCCGGAGGAGTGCGCTTTATCAATCCCGGAAGCGTGGGGAGGCCGGATGACGGGGATCCCCGAGCTTCCTACTGCCTGATGGAGATGCAAAAAGATGTTCTTCAGATCTCCTTTCACCGGGTAGGATACGATGTGGATCAGGTGCTTTACGAGCTTCGAAACCAGGGGCTTCCGGACGTTTTCGGCCGCATGTTTCTCCAGGGGGTCAGCCTCGACACGGTATTGACGGGAAATGCGGGAAATGACGGCACCGCGGTGCGCCGGGCCGTTCTCGAGGTACTGGAGGAGTACGTGGATCTGCGGGAGCATGTGGAACAGGTGGCCTCCCTGGCACTCTCCCTTTTCGATTGGCTTCGAACTCTTCACGGTTACGGCAGGGAGGAGCGGGAGCTTCTGGAATATGCGGCTCTTCTGCACGACATCGGATGGTGTGAAGGGCGTCGGGGGCATCATAAAAATTCCCGAAAGCTCATCATGGAAATTCCGGACCTTCCCTTTTCGGCACGGCAGAGACGTTTGGTGGCCATTATTGCCCGGTATCATCGCCGTTCTCTTCCTTCAAAGGATCACTCCTCCTACGACAGGCTGGGAGAGGATGAAAAAAAAATGGTCTGTGCCCTGGGAGGCATTCTTCGCATTGCGGACGGCCTGGATTGCAGTCATCTGGGGCTGGTGGAGGATCTATCCTGCACGCTGGAGGGAGAGGACGTTCAGATCACCTGTCTGGCGGGGCAGCCTCCCCAGGGAGAGGATCGATCGGTGATGCGCAAGAAAAATCTCTTTGAAAAACATTTCCGCCGGAAGGTGTCTCTTTCATGGGTTCTGCAGGAATGAACGCTTCTTCCGCAACTTTTGGAGAAGAGGTCTTGGGATTTATCGATCTCGGTACGAATTCCATCCGTCTTCTTTTGGTGCGGCTTAACGCGAACCGCTCCTATTCCTTGCTCCTGCAGCAGCGTCAGATGGTGCGCCTCGGAGAGGGAGCCCAGGTGGGAGGGTATCTCCAGGAGCCTGCCATGGAGCGTACCATCGCCGCCGCCCGGGGTTTTGCGGATATCGCCGCCTCCTACGGAGCCCGGGAGATTGTCGCGGTGGCTACTGCGGGCACCCGAAACGCCCAGAACGGCGAGACTTTCCTGGAGCGCCTCCGGGAGCAAACCGGCCTGGACATGCGTATCATATCGGGCCGGGAAGAAGCCCGGCTTATCTATCTCGGCGTTTCCGAAGGAATGCAGCTCGGGAAAAAACGGGGGCTTTTCGTGGACATCGGCGGAGGCAGCACGGAGCTTGCGGTGGGGGATGAAGAGGAGTATCTCTTTCTCGACAGCCTTCATGTGGGAGCCATTCAGGTGGCCTCCCTCTTCTCTCCTTCCTCGGAAACAGGCCCCCTCAGCCGGGATCGCCTGGGGCTCATGGAAAACTACGTCTACAACTCCTCGGTGCGTTCCATCCAGAAAATCCGGGAGCTGGAACCTTCTCTCGCCATAGGAAGCTCCGGCACCATTCTCAATCTTGCGGCGGTAGCTCAGCGGAGGCGGGAGGGATCCGGAGGAGGAACCTCTCGAAGCCTTGGGCTGGAGGAACTCCGGGAAGCTGTGTACTACCTGGCATCCCTTTCCCTGGAGGAGCGGCGGAAGGTACCGGGGCTCAATCCCGAACGGGGGGATATCATCGTGGCGGGAGGTATGGTTCTCGTCACCCTCATGAAGGAGGCGGGGGTCTCCGGGCTTCTTACGAGCGACCGGGGGCTTCGGGAAGGCCTTCTGGTAGATCATCTCAGGAAGATCGGACTCTTCGAGGGCATGTCCATCCGGGAAAAAAGCGTTTTCCAGCTTGGTCGATCCTGCCGCTTCAACGAAGAACATGCTCTGCGGGTTGCCTCCATCGCCACGGGGCTTTTCGACGAAGCCCGGCGTATCAAGCTGCACGCCTTGGGAGATTGGGAAAGAGAGCTCCTCTACTATGCGGCGATTCTCCACGATGTGGGAATGTTCATCTCCTTCTCCGGCCATCAGGCCCATTCCCACTACATTATCCGCCATGCGGAACTCCTGGGGTTCGATCAGACGGAAATTTCCATCATGGCGGCCCTCGCCTTCTATCATCGCAAAAAAATGCCCCGGAAAAAACACGAACCCTTCGGAGCCTTGGATGAGCGTTCCCAAAAGGCGGTAATGGTGCTCTCCATGTTCCTGCGCATGGCGGAAAGCCTGGACAGGGGGCACTCGGGGGTGGTGGCTTCGGTACATTTGAAGAGTCACAAAAAAGGGATTTACCTGCTGGTGGAGGCCCTTAAGGATTGCCCTCTCGAGCTTTGGGGCATTCGGGAACACCTTAAAACCTTCCGCAAGGTTTTTGGAAAATCTCTGAAAGTAGATTTCTCTTCCTCCTGAAAAGGGGTTTCCCGAAAGGTTCGAACCTTTCGGGAAACCCCTTTTCGATTGCAGCAAAGGCTACATCGCGAAAATCAGCGTTGTACCAGCCCCGTAAAGGAGCCTCCGTGAGAACCGTCGCCGAACTGCCACTTGCCGATGAAGCGGCCGATCTCGTCGAAGGTTCCGTAAAAAAGACGGTTCCCCTCCAGGGTCTTGAAAGATCCCAAGGATCCCTGGGCCTCTCCGGTCACTTCCAGAGGAAGGGGGTTATCCTCTTTGGCGGAGACGATCATTCCCGAAATAGCTCCGTTTTGCCCTACCACGATGCGGAAGGTGCCGTAGTCCGCCTCTCCCGTATAGGTACCCCGCAGAGCTTCGGAGAAAGGAGCCGGTGTGCCGGGGGAAAGTGCTTCCATAGTTTCTCCTCCCGAAGCGGTGGTTTCAAGCCCCGTGAAGGAACCTCCCCGTTCGTTTCTGAAGCTCCAGTTCCCCATAAGGCGCCCCGCAGTATCCAGGGCTCCCTCGAAAAGATAGATTCCCTGGGAATCCTCGAAAAGATAGGTTCCTTCGGGGGAGATCTTTCCCTGCACCTCCACGGTGTTGCCGTCGTACTTCGCGGAGAAGAGGGTCCCCCGGAGAGTTCCGTCGGGGGAGGAGGAAACCAGGAAAGATCCGTAATCCGCAGCCCCGATAAAGGTGCCCCGGAAAAGTCGGTTCCCTTCCTGGGCGTTTCCCGGAGCTACAAGAAAAACCAACAGAACCATCGTCAATCCCAAAGAAAAGGCCATGCGTCCACAGTTTTTGAACATGGTAAAACCTCCCTTGTGTATGCGATAAAGACTCCTTTTCCAAGAAAAGGAGTCTTTCAGATGATAGCATAAAGCCCTTGCTTCCAGAAATCGAAAGAAGAAGCATCGGAAAACCCGGGGCCCTTTTTCTTTTTACGAAAGCGAGAGATCGCAAACCAGAGGAAGATGGTCCGACAGGGTGGTATGAGGTATTTGGAAGGAGCGTACGGAAAATTCCGGGCTCGCAAAAATGAAATCGAGCTGTCGCTGGGGGGTTCTGCTGGAATAGGTGGGAAGATTGGAGGGATCCGTGGGGCGCAGGTTCGAAGCCTTCAGGAAATCCCGCAGTTCGCTTTCTCCTTTGAAGGTATTGCAGTCTCCTCCGAAAACGAGGGGTTTGCGAACTTCTTTCAGGAGAGGGGGCAGATCCCGGAGCTGCTGGTGTCGGGCATTCTTTCCCAGGGAAAGATGAACCAGGATGAAGGTGAAGCTGCCGAAATCCACCTCTATCACGGCTCTCTTCATTCCCCGGTTGAGCTGGTATACCGCGGTTTTTTCCATATCCAGCCGGGAAAGCACCGCATTGCCCTGGTGTCGGAAAAGAGGAAGCTGCACCACCGGGTTGTCCGGAGCGTATTTTACGGTCTTGTGAAAGGCCATTCCCAGGGAATGGGCCAGGCTCTGGGCCTGGCAGTAGCGGTTATGACGAAAGGAACCGAAATCCACCTCGAGAAGTCCCATCACGTCCGGAGCCTGGCTTTCCAGAAAGGAGGCAATTTTCTGCATGCGGTATACCGTGGGGTGCAGGCATCCCGCAAAGGGAAAGGGCACGTGGTAGTGCCACCCCGTACCCGTACCGTAGCGAATATTGTAGAGCAGAACCCGGAAATTTTCTCCGGGAGAGGTCTTCAAAAGGTGTGTTCCCGGGAGATCTGCCAGCGAAACCATTTGTATTTATCCTTGGGAAGGATCCGGTATCCTCGGGCTTCCTTGGTGATCCATATCAGATAGTCCTTTACGAAGGCCTCCTGGAGCCCCGTATGGGATTTCCCCTTATTGTCCTTGAGGGCTGCGTAAGTGTCCTTGAGCTCCCTATCTTCGTCCGCATCCCAGCGCATAAGGGCGAAGGCGTGGGCCACCGTTTGAGCGGCGGAGCGGGTGGGTACCAGAGGAAAGAGGAGGGTATGCTCTTCCCAATCGTAGATGCCGTCTCCCTTGCCGGGAACCAGGCATATGCGGGGATATCCCCGGGCCCGCAGGCGTACGGTATGGAAAATTTCCGGATCCAGGTCGGGCATCTCTCCCAGATGGTTTTCCAGGTCTTTCAGTGAAAGCATGTCGTGAGGTTGGGACTGATAGAAAGGAGAGGGCACCATGCGGCTGCGGCGGGCGGACATCTCGGAAAAGGAGCGGATCTGTTTGATTTTCTCCTGAATTTCCATGCGAAGTTCCGGGGCTCCCTTGCCCTTGTACTTTGCGGCATAGCGTTTGCGTTTGTCCTCGTCCTTGGCCCGTTCCTCCCGGATGGAAACCGCGAGTTCCTTGGTCGCTTCGATTCTGCCGCAGAGGGATTCGAGTTCGTCCGTAATGGTGAGAAGATGCTCCTTATCTTCCAGAGCGTCCTTCAGGAGAAGAAGCCATTTTCCGTAATCCTCCCGGGCCTTGTCGTACAGGCTGGCGGCCTCCCGCATCTCGATCTGGCTGCGGTCGGGAGCGTAACGAAAGGTCTGGGTCCGGAGGGTTACTTCTGTACGGGGGCCGAGCTTTTCCTCCAGGTTTTTGAGGAACTTTTCTCCCTTTTCGGAGTGATGAGGTTCTCCCAGGTTCTGAAGCAGGATGCCCTGCAGAGCCTGGCGCCGTTTTTTGTGCTTTTCCGCAAGATCTTCGGTAACCCGGATCTTTTCCTCCCGGGAGCAGTCCACCGAGGAAGCCGGCACGGGGCGGTTGAAATAGCAGGAATGAAGGTCCTTCAGGTAATCCGTCAGAAGGTAAAACTGATAGCGGCTCAGAGGAGCCTTTTCCTGATTTTTTTTCAGGAAGAGCTCCGAAGGCACCGAAGAGAGCTGAGGAGCCAGGTAGCCGTAATTGATCAAAAGGACATCCGTGGTGGAGAAATCGGGATGATCCGTATTCTCGTCCACTCTCTGCATCCGATAATTGCAAAGACCCTGCAACACTGTCCAGTAGGAGGTGCGCAGCTTTTCGTTAAGCAGGCGCAACTCCTTGCGCACCTCGGGATCCGAGGAATCCTGAGGGATCTGCTGATGCTGCTCCAGGAGATCCTTGGCTTCCTTCAGGGAATCCAGGAGATCCTTGGGAAGCTCTGCGGCAAGATATTCCGCAAGAGGAGAAATCTGATCGGGATGATGGGCTTTTTCCTTGGCCTGTTCTGTCATGACATAACCCTTTCTTTGGCGCTGTCTCGTTAAACGCTCTCTCGGAGAATCTGCATTTCCCCATTATAAAGTTTTGTGGCCAAAATACAACAGAGAAGGATTTCTCGGAAGAAGTGACATACTCCCACCACCTAAAGCATAGCTTTTGAGGTGGGGGCTTCCCGCTCAAGTACCCCTGATTCAGGCACAGTATCAACGGGCTATCCCCGGGTGTCCCCCGGTTCTTATGATGCTAG
>Ga0116164_10000867_pt1 | contig 24369 bp, 20 predicted proteins | sample AD_UKC109_MetaG_FD_89888 | JGI IMG/M metagenome (GOLD analysis project Ga0116164, IMG submission 89888) | Active sludge microbial communities of municipal wastewater-treating anaerobic digesters from Hong Kong - AD_UKC109_MetaG | ecosystem: Engineered > Bioreactor > Anaerobic > Digestate... | reverse complement strand
GCACATCCCGTGCACTTCACGCCTCGTGTCCCGGCTGCCTTGCCTCTGTCTGTTTTTCAACAGCATTGTCTTCTAAAGAACGTTGCACTGCTTTTTATTCTGGCACGCCCGGTAGGATTCGAATCTACCGGAATAGCCAAAATCATTAATAAAATCAATACTCAAAAACCGGTTAGAAGTTGGTTAGAAGTTTTGACTGACAGGCTTTTACTTAACTTCAACAAAAAAGTCAAGAAAGGATAATATAAAAAACGAAGAAGATCAATTGACAAAATCCGACCTATCTTGCCTAAACGCCCTACCCTTTTCTTCGTAGGACGACAACAGCATATTTGCGCATACGCCGATCTAGTTAATTGGATGCGGCTTTTTTTTACAGCAGAATTCATCTGCGAAAGGAGGAAGAAAAAAATAATTTGAAATGCTGCATGCGTCAAGGGTGAGCCAGTCGAAACATCGGCTGGCTTTTTTGTTTAACATTAAATTATGGAGGATTAGCATATGGAAACTAACTTTCCGGATTTTGTATTAAAAGGTTCGGAAAACAACGCTCAAAGCAAAAATATTAATAGTTTTGCTCCGACACAAGAAGAACCAATTATTGTGATTGCACACGAAATCGAAGTATTACAAATTGATCAAATTTCATTTATCGAAGAAATTGGTGATTATCCCGAATCTCAGAATCTCCACCCTGCTGCATGCAGGACAGAATTGGGAGTATCTTGTATTGATGATGCCTCCAAGATTTTCAAAGCAAAAGATTTAGGATTAACGGAGATCAAATGCGAAGTGTTCACTTTAAGTAAACATTCTGAATTGGATCTGAAAATTCGGAAAGCAACACGTAGAATTATGCCGACACCGGGTCGTGCGCCGTTTTATCAAATAGCGGTGAATATTCGAAAATGTTTTGAATCGCTGATCGCAACATCGGAATCACTGGTTATTTTTGGACAGGGCGGCGATAGACTTTCCGATAAATTTATTGGAGATCGTCAAAATGATGGCCGACTTATTCTTCAATCAAGATGCGGCAGAAGTCGCGATAGCGTTAATTCATACCTGAGTGCAACCGAGTTTATAATTTCTCAACTTCAAGAATTTTTGTATCAGGAGAAGGCGACAAAATCTTTCTGTGACTTGATTCGGAAAGAGAAGTCACATCTTGTTAACACATTGCAGTCACAGCGTTTGGCAAAGGATGTTATTTCGGCGCAAGTTTCATCGGCTGTCCGCGGTTGGTTTACTCAATATAAAACAACAGGCACGATCACGCCGTTCACATCAAATATTGTGCCGGCAACCAAAGCACCGGTGTCGACTAAAGCTACAGCAGTTCCAGCAACTAAAACAATGACTGTTCAATCAAAGCAATTAAAAAAGATAGGGACACAGCCATCTGCTCAACCCGCAGCTACTACGGGAAGCACTAATTTTACGATAGGTGAAAGTGCGACACCTGTTGCCGAGCCAGCAATATTAGCACTCGGTGAAGAATTAAAAAAACACGGCGAGGAATCTATTGACCTCGCAGAAAAATTAAAATTAGTCACAGATAAAGGACTGGCCGCCGCTTTTTATTTTGACATTACCGTAGCAAAAAATAACTTTGATGATATTTACGATAAGTTCCTCAATCATTTCAATATTGAAAATAATTCACAACAAGAGTCGCCGTAAATGGGCGATTTCATAAATTTTATTAGCGGAATTTCGGAGGATATGCTCCCGATCGGCGGTGTTGGGGGCATTCTCGGAAATACTCCCGACATACTGAAAAATTATGAAAAAACAAAAATATTATATGAAAAAAGCAGCGCAAAATATTTGATGGTCGATAGCGGTGGTTTCCAACTATTTTCAATCAATGAGGATAACATGGCGATCGCTGATCCTTCACAAAGGACTTTAATTATTATGAACCCTGATAAATCTATACATTTGAAAAAGCGTTTCAATCTTTGCGCTGAGCATGTTGTTATGGCTAATCAACTTTTGCATCCGGATTTCATCGTCAGTCCTGACTTGCCGGTGCCTGATCCTGCTGATCCAGACCAACGACGTTACTTATTCTTAAATTCTTTCGGCTACTGCATTTACGGTGCTTTTATGATGGCAGAACTTCTTGCTCAAACTGCTAGTAAGGCAAAATTGCTTATTCCCATACAGGCTTTTGACCTTGCCGAATTTCAACTTTATTTGAATCATTTGCAACATATTCATTTCGACGGTCTTTCTTTCCCGAGACGCATCATGACGATGGAACGAATGGCCGCGTTTTTTATCAGAGCTTATCTAGCTGGTGTGCGCACCATTCACGTGTTAGGCACCGGACGCTTTTCGTACATTGCTTTTATTGCATTTTTTGCAAAAAATTATTTTACTTTTACGTCAATTGATTCAACAGATTTACAGAAATTTTCGCAGGTCAATTCATATTTGGAGCCGTTTAGTTTGCGGCCGATTAGCTTACGCATGGATTCGCAAGATGACCTAAGGCAGCCCATAAAATGCAATTGCCCCTGGTGTTCTTATCACTCTTCGTTTGCAGCAATCCAAAATCTACCGAAGCATGAAAAGCGCGCATTTATGGTTAATCACAATCATTTTGTCGTTGAGCAATTAATGACAGAAGCATATGAGCACGCCACGACAGCTCGCGATTTATATGAATTTTTGAGTGAGAAAACGACTAGATTTGATGATTGTAAAAATGTTTATCGCGTTCTTTCTTTAGTTGAAGCGGTGCGGGCTCATTTAAGCAATGAAAGTATTATTCAAGCGTTTTATCGGAAACTAGGTTTTTAAGAAACTAATTACAATCACAATTTGCAGCAAGGCCCACTGGGGAGATTCTCGGTGGGCTTTTTGCATTTTAAAAGGAGGAATAAATTTGGGAAGTGTAATGTATAAAACATCAGGAATAAAAACCATTTATGATTTACCATCGAAAAAGAAATTGCCTATCCTAGTGGCGCTGCCTGATGCGCTCAGAAGCAGTAAGTCCCGGAATGACACACTAGAACTGGCAAAACATAGTGAGGAGTTCAGGCTGGATTCAGGTGGACGTCAGCGTTTTTTGGCGACTCAAGGACATCATTCAAAGTATAAGCACTGCACATCAGAAAGTGACAAGCCTATTGTTAGCGGGAATACACTAAATCTTCATATAAGCCACTTCAAAGAAGCAATTGATCTGTTCAAACCTGCATGGGTTGTGGGTTTAGATGCGCCAATCCGGCCATCTAAAAATCCCCGAGAACAAGAAAAGCGATTCAAGGAATCTCTGGATATTAATTTTAAATGGGCGGCAGAAACTATCGCATTACGTGACAAGTATTTTCCGCAGACCAAGGTCGTACTGCCTTTACAATGTCAGTGTGTTGAAAATCTGCGCTATTACTGGCAGCTGATTAAGAATCTGAATTGTAATGGCGTTGCTTTGCCGATGCGCTGTTTTAAAAATGACGGGCTATTGATAGATTTCTTGATGGCAATTTATGACCTTGGAATCTGTGACGCACATCTTTTGGGTAGCTGTCGCTTTGGAGCCATCTGCATCAGTGCTTACCTTGCTAATAATAATTTCTTTAATACCATATCGATGGACAGCGGAACATGGCGCTTATCTGCTGATAAAGGCAAGTTGGTCGTGCCATACGATCTCCGGGAAGTACATATTGATGACAAGAAAACATTACAAGAAAGAACACGAAAATTGCCGACAAGTTGGCAGAAGAAGATCACGAACGTATTGATCCATGCGGGCGGGAGGAAAGAGCATAAAGCTCTGCGCGAATTTAATTATAACTCTATTGATTCAACAATTAAAGATATCGAAAAACATTCCGCATCACCATTTGAAATGCAGGAATTTTTATTAAATAGATCAACTCGTATTGATGACATCATTAACATTACTAAAATGTTGGAGTTAATTCCAATGAAAGTTTCAACATTGAATTAATCAAAAATTATCAATGTAAATTATTTAAAGGCGGTACGTGATCCAAACACGACCGCCTTTTTTGTTTTTAATAATAATCAATAATAAGGAGGAATATTTTTTATGACAGAACAAAATCAATCATCTGACAATGACAGTCAGGAAGCAACCACCGCAACGGGCAATGCCACATCAACTCAGGCTAAACAAAAAACGTCTAAGCCTTCTCAACAGGAAGACTTAATCGATCTGGCTCTGAAGAATTTTACACTGTTTCACTCTCCTAACGGCGAAGCATACGTGAAAGTTGTCCTTAACAATTGTCGACGGGTAATGCCTTTAAGATCTGATGAATGCCGAAAGCTTTTAGGATTCAAGTATCATCAAACTTATATGAAAGTCGCCCACCGGCAATCTCTGGACGACGCAATTCAGTTGCTCATAGGTAAAGCTGTTTTTGAAAGTCCTGAAGAAGAGGTTTTTGTAAGAACTGCACCTCATAATGGCAACATCATCGTTGATCTGAGTAATGATAAGGCACAGGTCGTCGAGATCAGTCAAGGTGGCTGGAAAATTATTGATGATCCGCCGGTAAACTTTATCCGTCTATCATCTCAACGTCCAATGCCCTTGCCTCTTCCAGGTGGAACACTGAACGATTTTCGTCCGTTTATAAACACTGAAACAGCAGAAGACTTTACCATGGCAATTTCTTTTTTGACCTTTTCTCTCCATCCCAAAGGACCATATCCGGTGCTAGCACTGGACAGTGGAGGCGGCAGTTGCAAATCGACAGGTGCACGCATGATGAAATCCATTGTCGACCCAAGTTTGGCTGTTAATTTTTCGAAGCCCAAAAATCTTCAGAATGTGTTTGTAAATGCCGCTAATACCTGGCTTGTAAGTTACGATAATTTGTCTAAAATTGAACCATGGTTTTCTGATGCGATATGCCAGCTAGCAACAGGCGGAAGTCACGGAGCGAAAAAGCTTTATACAGATGCCGACGAATTTCAAATAATCGTAAAAAGGCCGATCATTATTGATGGTATCGGCGAACTTATAGTGCGCGGAGATCTGGCGCGCCGAGCCATAAATGTGCGCATGAAGAATATTGAAGGTACGCCAGAGTTGAAAACGGAAGAAGAAATATGGAACCTGTTTTTTCTGAAACAACCTTATCTATTAGGTTGGATATTCAATGCAATATCTGCTGGACTACGTAATCTAAATTCAGTCCATGAACATTATTCAACTATGGCAGACTTCTGTCGATTTATTGCTGCTGCAGATAAAGAGATATGGACACCAGGAACTTTTAACAAAGCATATCGATCAAACATGTCCAAGGTCGGGAAGCAGGTAATCCAAGCTGATCCTGTGGCATCAAGCGTGATGGCCTTAATGGAAAATAATTCTGACTGTAAGGGTACAGCAAGTGATGCGCTACGATCACTTGCCTCTTTTATTCAAGACAAACGACTATTGTTTTCCAAATCCTGGCCACAGTCAGCAAATAAATTAAGGGGCTTCCTGGAGAAATCTGAAAGCTTTTTGAAAAAAGAAGGCATTGAATTGCAATTTGATATTTTTGAAAATGGCAGACGTCTGATGCGTATTTACAAACCAAGTTTATTTGCTTCAGAAACAATTGCAGAGCCCATTGTGGATCACGCTACACCTATAGAAGAAGCACCACCGTCTCCTAAAGAACTTGAAGGCACTTATCAAAGTATCTTTGACGAATGATTAATTACCAACAAGGCAGTTCCTGTTTTATAAAATAGGGACTGCCTTCTATAAAACTAAACTATCAATGGAGAAATATTATGAAACCTAAAGCATTATATTACCCAGAACAATACCCAAGATATTTTTACGAATACCTTGCAAATGAAACAAGAATATTTACTTCTGAACTTTCACTTTCCATCAGAAGACTACATGAAGAGATGCAAGATCAATCAAATGTAAATATTATAAGGGATATTTGTAAGCTAATGATTTCCAGGTTGGAAATTACAAGCCCAAAAAGAATAATGACTGAAAAATTTATTCGTGATGTAAGGACTAAAATTTTATCGGCAAGAAACACTGATGAGCGCTCAATCCTCATCAGGAATTTATGTGACATACTGGTGGATAAAATTATCAGTGACGACTGGAAACTTCACGTGGTAAAGTTTTGTCAGAAATCTATTTTTAATAAAGTCCTTATCTTTGTCATTATTTATCACATGCGAAGATTTTTATCAGAGAATTCTGAGATTTGATTTCACAACCTTTTCATCGGCAAGATCGGACTTGGTCTTGCCGATGAAAAATGTCCGGCGGCAATTCCCTGTAACTTCTCTCCGCGTACATTCTGAAAGAATAGTCATCAATAGCAGATATTCCTGAGACTGTATTCATCAAAACTCTTGAGAGTTTTGGTCGAAGTTTAAGCAACTGCTGTCAACACCCCTGAAACTACAGATACAGTTCTATAGTTCGGTCGTTCGATAAAAATTTAAAATTTCTTTATTATTTTCTTTTTTCTTTTTTTTATAAAAAGAAAAAATTTATCGAACTATCGAACTAAATTTAATATTATTAATAATATTAAATATTTATATAAGTAAGATAAAAATTGTATATTACCAGCTATCGAACATTCTCCTCCCAGTTTCAGCTTCCATCGGAAGTGACCTTCCCTCCTTTACTACCGTCTAAAATTTTTCTATAAATAATATTCAATCATTTATCTGTAAGTATCAATCTAATGTTTCTCTGTATCAAGTTTTTCCAGAACAGGGTCATCAGCCAAGAATATATTGGTGGTTTCGGTTTCATTATAAAACACCAGGATAGCCGATCCATTCTTTATCTGGTTTTAACATGCTTGAACATTGTGTTAAAAGAAGCTTCTACTGTTCAAATTGATAATGCTCTACATTTAATTCTATTAGCTCTAGGATCATGCAGGCAGACATTACGCTTGGTTATTAAAATAAATTGCAGGGCCAATAAAAGTTGTTTCCTTCTATGGCCCCGCAATGGATTATAAATTTTAAAATCTATTGGTTATTGTTCAAAATCAAGAGCATAGCCCATGTCATTTAACTGTTCCTGCAATGATTCAAACGTTATCTGTTTCTGATATTCCTGAAATTCGTAATAGACGTCTTCGTCAAATTCCTGGAACCTCATGAAAACACCAGGTCGATGTGTTTCAAATTCAACATCAACATCAATTTTCGGATAGTGTTCAGCCATGAACTCCTTGAGAATCACAACATCAGGTCCAAACGCCAACGAAAACTCCGTGATCAACTTGGGTTTAGAGTCATGGGCGCATTCCCACGGTTTGTCACCGCGTGTGTCCCAAATTAGAAGTTCGTATTCATCTGTAATGACACAGTCCATGTTGGTACTTGTTAATAAATTAATAAACATTGTTTTATCTTTAGTAAAAGTATTTATTTTTTTCATTTTTCTCTCCTTTTTTAAAAATCTGTTGATGAGAAACCGGCCAGAACAGAAATTGCTCCGGCCAGATCCTGTTATGATTATTTAAATATCCCTGCCCGGGTCCGTCTGCATTGGAATGCCTATGACTTTTTTAAAGCTGTCCTTCCACTTAATTTTTGAATCATTTCTATACCGTGTGTATAGTTCATTAATGTAAGATTCAGATAAATCACCCATCAATGCTTTGGCCTTGCCCATAGTTTCCTGATCGCCGAAACCGTTGATCTTTAACCGACTGATGATCATATTCACTTTCCCCAGCCATATGGCATCGGTTACATATGGCCGAACTTGCCTTATCAGCTCGTCCGCGTTGTTGTCGAGTAAGGGTTCACAGGAAACGCTTGTCGCAAATCCCATTCCAAAAGCATATTGAAGTGCTTCCAGACGTTTATCAAATGATGGGGCATTCTGGTCCCAAAACTTCAGTGTCGTATTATCAGTCGATCCGATCGTGAAACGAAATAGAATCTGCTGCCTGTATGGCATGAACTTTTCACACATTGTCTGAATGCATTCCGGATGAGGTTTTGAAACAATCAGGACTTCATTCCCGGCTTTTAAAATATTTTCCAAATACGCCATGCACCAATCAAGATTATCTGGAGTGATGTCATGCGTTGTTGGAAACATAAAACGCCCCTGTTTCTTTTTAAATTGTTTATCCAGCTTACTCTTATTAATGATTTCATCTTTCCAATTATCCGAAGTTTTTCTCTTAAATCTGCTTGCCATAGCCTTTGCATAGCAGTATCGACAATCATTGCTGCAACCGTTTATGAGATTTTCATTATGACTTGCCCATTCACGGGTACCGAACGCAGGTTTTACAATAATATTTTTAGACATTATCTTTCTCCTTTTAAGTTCATATTCTTTTTTCGACACCTTACCGGCGTTACTGCACGACAAATTGCCCACTTTTTTTTAGGGCGTAATCCGCTCAAACAAAATAATATTAACAACTAATTTTTAATAAAATAAATTATCAGCAATGATTTTTTTAATTGACTATCTTCAAAATCAGGCAGGGCGCCTAAGCCGGTTAAGGAAACGCAGCTTTCATATGAACTTAAATCTGCAAAGCCCGTTGAGGAAACGAAACTTCACAATAAAGGTGATCCGTTAGAGGGCTATTTATGTCATTCTTTTTTTTGACGCTCTCGTAAACCTCCTCTTTTTATTTGTTAATAATAATATGTGTTTCACTTAAAAAAGTCAATTTTTATTTTATCTCATTTTCTTGGTGCATATCTCGATATTTTTATCACTTTCCAATAATTCCCTAATACCCGGCTTTATGTAAATCTCACTGAGGTCGAGCTGCCGCAGTGCCCGGATCGCAACATGAATCTTTTCTTGTAATGAGGTTTTGGAATTCAGGATTAGAAGATGTTGACCGTCAACAATGCATAACCCTCCGGTGCTGGATACGTCGTCGATATTCATATTTTCATCACGGACCAGTATACCGAGTCTCTCAGCCAGGTCTTCGAGTTGACTTAAAAGGATTTCGTCATCTATCATTTATTAATTACGTTAATCATTTTTAATACCGGATCATCAGCCAGAAATATATTGGTGGTTTTTGTTTTATCAGAAAACACAGGACGAACAGTTCCAGTCTTCAGCTGATTCTTAAACTGCTTGAATTATGCATAAACATTTATTTTACTTTTCTTTGGCATTATAATTTCGCATAACTTATGCTAGCGGTTGTTGTTCCGTGACGTGGATAAAAACGAACAAAGATATTATTTTCACTTCTCTGTTTAGTCATTCCAAATATTAATCAATTCAGCACAAAGAGCTTTTTCCCTTTTTAAAATTGAAACTTCGTTCCAGATCTTTTCTCCATTATCGTATTTATCAAGGATATCATCTTTTGTAATCCATAATTCAGAATAATGTCGAATGCCTTTTTTCCGACCTTCACCTTCAATTTTTCTCTCAAATATGTAATTTCGTAAGGAGGTGTTTAGTCTACTGTTAAGAAGGGTCATATTCCCTAATGAATAAATTTTCTGATTACGAATCAATTTTGCTTTTTCATTATCAGTCTCTATTTCATCGCTTTCATTATAAACAGGAACTTTAGACCAAAATTGTTGCCATTTTTGAGGCATAAGATGTTCCAGTGAATAATTATATTTTAATTCTTTTACTGCTTGCTTTGTGTCTTGACTTCTTCTGAATAACTCAATCCAGAAAAGTAATAGTGTTGCATTTTTGTTAGATATCGATTTTATCCCAGCGGCAATCTGATCTGCAGTTATTTCTTGGCTTTTTGTTTGAACAATAGATTCGTTATTTATAAAGTCCTTACAAAGTTTATTGTAGCTTTTTACTTCCTGTTTTGTAATCATTCTTTTAATCACAAACTTCTCAAGACTTTTAAAATTTTTGATAAGAGAAGGTTCGTCATCTTTATATTTTTTTAATAAATAAATAATGTAAGGATGAAATGTCGATATTTCACATTCATCTAGAATGTGAAATAATCTCTGTATATAGTTATTAAATGAATACAAAGTGCTATCATCAGAGGCAGGAATAGTATCTTTGTATGTTTCTGCATATTCTTTGATTTCCTTGATTAAATCAGAAATTTCTTCTTTGGATGAATTATTTATTTTTTCTTTATATAAGTCAGGCAGCTCAGATAGGTTATGTTTGTCAGGGTCATAAATACCTTTAATCACGGCAATTGATTGTAATAATATTTCACTATGGTCGCGCATTAGCCGACCTGTTGATTTTTTTGTATTCCAAAAATCTAATGTATCATTATCAAGTTCAAATACTTTATCCCAGAATTCCTCATATAATTTTATGACATCATCTTTATCCATCAATTCCATGGCTCGTTGAAATAGAGCATTCTTCACTATATCTGTTCCGCTAAGCCTGACACCGGCACTATTTATGGTATCAAAAATTGCCTGCTCGTTATCATGTGCAGATAAATCTATTAAAACGATTATTTTATTTTCGCTATTGAGAAGGTTATTGAATAGTTTAGTTCTTATATCTTCACTTTTGTCTTTAAGCAGCTCATAAAAATATTTGTAGCATTGTAGTATTTTATGGGAATTTTCATTAATCTTATTCAACTCATCGGAATCTAAAGATTGTATAACCCCTTCTTCGACTTCTCCAATAATTTTTTTGAAATAGGAAGCGTCAACTCTTGAATGATTAATTTTTATCAACTGATTTTTATCCGTAGCATATTTTTTATAATATAAATAATTGAGTAACATGTAATTAGTATCTTTTTTTATTTCAGGATTGAATAAGTCGTATATTGCTTTTAATAAAATACTTAAGGTGGTTAACCTTTGTTGCCCGTCTATAACTAACACAGATTTCGGTTCCCCACTTTTAGGAGGTAACTGTTTTAATATTAGAGAACCTAGGAAATGAGATTTGTTAAATTCAAGCAAATCATAAATCATATCTTCCCAATTAATCTTTTCCCAAACATAACCTCTTTGAAAAAAAGGAATTTGCACTGATCCTTCATCTCCGAGAAAGGTTATTGCTTTTGCTTTTGCTTCCATAAATCAGATCTCCTTAATGATAATTCAAAGACTAGCTTCCCATTGATCAGACCGTTTTCTTATGCACATCATCAAAGTTTGTAAGTCACTTTCCGACAAATTTAACAAAAAGTCCAGGTCAACATTTATTTTTCTTCCTTAAAAATGTGCCGTGTTTCAAATGGCATTTTAAATTATCCCCAAGAATATTTATTGACTAAATTATCAATAAGGGTGTATTTCCAATACGTTATTTTCGTTTTTTAATCTCCAAAACTTGAAAGGCAATACGGAAAATCATACGAATATGAATTTAACGCCTTATCATGCAAAATATTTTGCTTATGAATTAACCAAACGCTGTGCCTCTAACAGCTTAGAGAAACTAACTTCAACACTATCCAATGCCCAGGTCGATCTTAATCCGCATCAAATTGAGGCGGCTCTTTTTGCATTTAGATCGCCGCTATCCAAAGGAGCTATTCTTGCTGATGAAGTGGGTCTTGGTAAAACGATTGAAGCAGGAATAATTCTTTCTCAAAAATGGGCAGAGCGAAAAAGAAAGATACTTTTGATTGTCCCATCTAGTTTACGAAAACAATGGAATGCTGAATTGCAGGAAAAATTTTTCCTTCCATCAATTATTCTCGAAGCAAAATCGTTCAATCAGAATATAAAAAAAGGCAATCTTAATCCGTTTAATCAAGACGGAGTTATTGTTATATGTTCATATCACTTTGCACGATCTAAATCACCTTACGTAAAACAAACAAAATGGGATTTGGCAGTAATTGACGAAGCACATCATCTCCGCAATGTTTATAAAAGCGGTAATAAGATTGCACGCGAAATTAAAAATGCTTTAAGTGAAATACCAAAAATATTACTTACAGCAACACCACTACAAAATTCTTTATTGGAATTATATGGACTTGTCAGCGTAATTGATGAACATGTTTTTGGTGATCTAACAAGCTTTAAGGTGAACTATTCCAGAGTTTCAAAAGAACAAAATATATATGAAAATGAACTTGGTTTAGTTGAACCAAAGCAGGAAATGTTCACAGATTTACGCAATCGCTTGAAGCCAATATGCACACGCACTCTTCGTCGGCAGGTTCTTGAGTACATTAAATACACAAAACGCATTCCTTTAACTCAGGACTATATACCAACAGCACAAGAAATCGAACTTTATAATGGAATGTCCGAATATCTTCAGCGGCCAGTACTTTTTGCGCTACCATCAAGCCAAAGACAACTCATTACACTCATACTACGTAAATTGTTGGCATCTTCATCTTTCGCAATTGCAAGCACTCTGAATAGTCTTGTATTCAAGTTGACAAGGCTTATTGAAAAAGCAGGAAAGCAAATAACCGAAAAAGAATTGGGTATTGAAGGACTCGGTGAAGATTTTGAAAGTTATGACGACCTTTCCGACGATTGGAGTGATGAAGAAGATGAAGAAGAAAAAACTCCTAAGAAAGTAGTATATACAAAAGAAGATATAGATTTGATGAAACAGGAAAAGGTTGAGCTTGAAAATTATCGCGATTTAGCAAAAAAGATTTGGAAAAATTCAAAAGGAGACGCTTTATTAATTGGTCTGGAAAAAGGTTTTGAGATGGCGGCGGAGTTGGGCGCCAAAAGAAAAGCCATTATTTTTACTGAATCCCGGATTACCCAGGATTACTTGTTAAGCCTTCTGTCACAAAATGGTTATGGGGATAAGATAGTACTTTTTAACGGTTCAAATAACGATGATAAATCTACGACTATATATGAAGCATGGTTAAAGAAACATAAAAACACTGACAAAATTACAGGATCAAAAACTGCTGATAAAAGAGCTGCTATTATAGATTATTTTAAAGATGAAGCAGAAATTATGATCTCTACTGAAGCAGGAGCTGAAGGTGTTAATCTTCAGTTCTGCTCACTAATGATTAATTATGATTTGCCTTGGAATCCTCAGAGAATTGAGCAGCGAATAGGTCGCTGTCACAGATATGGACAAAAGTATGATGTGGTTGTGATTAATTTTGTCAACCGTAAGAATGCCGCCGATCAGAGGGTCTATGAACTTTTGGATGAAAAATTCAACCTCTTTAAGGGCGTATTTGGAGCAAGCGATGAAGTATTAGGAAGCATTGAATCCGGCGTTGACTTTGAAAAGCGTATTGCAGCAATTTATCAAACTTGTCGCACCGAAGATGAAATTAATGCCGCCTTTGATTCTCTGCAAAATGAATTAGATGAAACTATAAAAAATAACTTAAAAGATACCCGTCAAAAGCTACTGGAAAACTTTGATTCTGAAGTACATGAAAAACTGAAAGTTAATATTAAGGAAAGTCAATCATATCTGGATTGTTATGAACGCTGGTTGTGGGACATAACTCGGTTTTACCTTGGAGATAATGCCAGTTTTTCCGAAAACGGATATTCTTTTATGCTTAAGAAAAATCCGTTTTCTGATGGGGATATTCATCGTGGTCCGTATCGCATTGGGAAAAATACTGAAGATGCTCATATCTATCGTCCCGGTCATCCTTTGGCGCAAAACATTCTTAATGCTGTTAAGAAGAAAACCTTAGATGGTGCAGAAGTGGTTTTTGATTATTCCAATAATCCGAGCATTATATCGGTGTTAAAGCCTTTTATTGGGAAAAGTGGTCTCATGAAAGTAACTAACTTTACTATTGAAGCACTTGAGGCAGAAGATTACGTTTTAGTTTCCGCTTGCAACGAAAAAGGTGATATTGTTGAACAGGATATTGCAAAGAAAATATTTTCTCTTGCCGGACAGATACAAAATAAAAAAGTAGCAATTACTGACAATGAAATCAGAAAGCTTGATAATATCGAAAAGAAAGAAATTAAGAAAATACTTGTAGAAAGCACCGAAAGAAACAGTAAATATTTTGATGATGAAGTTGATAAATTAGATAAATGGTCGGAGGATAAACGGAAAGGATTAAAGGCTGAACTCAAAGATTATGATGATCAAATTGCTATTTTAAAAAAAGAAGCAAGATTGGCAGCTAATCTTCCCGATAAATTAACTATTCAGAAAAAACTGCGGGATCTTGACAAAAAGCGTGATGTCGCCTGGAAAACATACGATGAAGAAGCAAAGCAAATTGAAAAACAAAAAGATACTTTGATTGATTCAGTGGAAAAAAAGCTCAAGCAGACAAAGGAAGAAAAAACATTATTTACGTTACGTTGGTCCGTGGTTTGAAATTAAGGAGATAAAATAATGGCAAAAAAAGAACCTGATAAAATAAAGGGCACTTCTCTCGATATATCATCAGAAAACCGTGCTAAGCTTAAACAGCTTTTCCCTTCCGTATTTACTGAAACAAAGAACGAAAAAGGCGAACTGACTGAATCAATAGATTTTGAAAAACTCAAAGCCGAATTGGGTACATTTTCAGATGTCTTTGAAGCACGCCGCGAACGCTATGGTATGGACTGGCCAGGGAAAAAAGAAGCACTGCGTTTAATACAAACCCCCAGCTACGCTGCATTAAAACCTTGCCGTGAAGAATCGGTGAACTTTGATACTACTGAAAACCTATTTATTGAAGGCGATAATCTTGAAGTGTTGAAGCTTTTGCAGAAAAGCTATTATGCAAAAGTGAAGATGATCTACATCGATCCACCATATAATACCGGCAAGGAATTTATTTATCCCGACAACTACACAGAAAGCCTTGAAACCTATTTGGAATATGCTGGACTCATAGATAGTGAAGGAAAGAAGTTCAGTACCAACACTGCTAACGAAGGAAGATTTCATACCAAATGGCTGAATATGTATCCGAGGCTTTACCTTGCAAGAAATCTTTTACGAGATGATGGAGTGATCTTTATTAGTATTGGACAAGATGAATTTTCGAATTTAGCAAATTTAATGAATGATATTTTTGGGGAATACAACCGAATATCTTTATGCACAAGACTAATGAAAACAGGTGGTCAAAAAGGGAAGTTTTTTTCGCCAAATACAGATTACGTACTTATTTATTCAAAAAGTTTTGATGCGATTGATAAATTCCGAGACGAGTTAAGTGATGAACTTATTAATTCAGTGTATACACAAACTCAAAAAGATGGACCAAGGAAAGGAGAAAAGTATCGTGAAATGGGATTATTTCAATCTTCATTAGACCCTATGAGAGGTTGTTCTAATCAAAGATATTTTATTAATGCTCCAGATGGTAGTTTAATCATTCCTCCTGGTGATGTATTCCCATCTGAAAAAATGGAAGGAGCAAAAGTCTCTCCTGTAACAGGAAAGGACAGTGTTTGGAGATGGACATATGACAGCTATGTAAGGGAGAATAAAAAGGGTAATATTGTATTTAAAGAGACAACCACTTCGCCTTTGGTAACATCTGATAATAAAAAAAGTATTTGGAATATATACACGAAAATATGGCTAAACGATAGAATCGCCGAAGGTAAATTACCACTAGATATGTTTGATAAATTTGAAAATAGGCATAGTGCTCAAGAGCTAGACAAACTAGCAATTCCATTTGATTTTGCAAAACCAAGTGAATTGATTTCTTATTTAGCAGGCTTATGTGATGTAGAGAATAATGACATTGTTCTCGACTTCTTTGCCGGTTCTGCTACCACTGCCCATGCTGTACTTGACCTTAACAAGCAAGACAACTGCAACCGCAAGTTTATTCTTATTCAACTACCTGAACCAACTTATGAAATAATAGAAGGTAAAGAATATCCTAAAAAAGCATCGGAAGAAGCATTTAATGCTGGCTTTAAAACTATAGCCAATATTGGCAAAGAACGAATCCGCCGAGTAATAAAGAAACTCAATGAAGAACAGGAAAGTAAGCTCGATCTTGAACAACCCGGCAATCAAGACCGTGGTTTTAAAGTATTCAAACTAGATAAATCAAATTTTAAACAGTGGCAGAAACTCGAACCATCCACAACTCCGGAAAAAATCGTTGAGCAACTGGAACTACACATTGAACATATTGATGACAAAGCCACACCGGAAGATTTGCTCTATGAAATTCTTCTCAAAGCAGGTTTTACACCGACTGAAAAGATTGAAACAAAAACAATCGATGGCACGAAAGTCTTTTCCATTGCTGAAGGTGCGCTCTTGCTTTGCTTGGAAAGTGAAGTCACTAAAGAACTGATTGACGCCGTGGCAGAATCAGAACCAATGCAGTTTATATGTCTTGATTCTGCTTTTCACGGCAACGACCAGCTTAAAGCCAATGCTGTGCAGACGTTTGCTGCCCGTAACATGCAGAAAGAAAAACATAATCAGATTGTCTTTAAGACTGTGTAAGGAGGCCAGAGGATGAAACTAAAATTCGATTCCGGCCTTGACTACCAGCTTGAGGCCATAAAATGTGTTACAGACCTTTTTGAAGGTATGCCTGAACAATCCGCTGGATTAGCCATTACAGTTCATGCGGAATTGCTGAGTACCGGAATGGAATATAATGAATTGGGCATTGGTAATAACCTTATACTCCAGCCGGACCAAATACTGAAAAATTTGCACAGTATTCAATCTCAGAACAATGTGCCTAAATCAAGAGCGATCATTGAATCCGACAGTGCTTATTCTTTTCCTAATTTTTCGGTGGAGATGGAAACAGGCACCGGAAAAACTTATGTTTATCTGCGAACGATTTTTGAATTAAACCAACTCTATGGATTCAAGAAGTTTATTATAGTTGTACCTTCTGTTGCAATACGTGAGGGTGTAACAAGTTCGATTAAGTTGATGCGTGACCACTTTAAAGGATTATATAATAATGTGGCATTTGATGATTTTGTATATCAGTCCAAAGATCTGAGCCGCGTACGTCAGTTTGCGGTGAATAATGAAATTCAGATTATGGTGATTAACATTCAGGCATTTCAGAAGGACGCCGGTGAAAATGTCGATTATGCAACCCTCACAGATGAAAAAAAGAAAAAGCTCAACGTCATTCATCAGGAGCAGGATAAAATGTCTGGCCGCCGTCCTATTGAGTATGTTCAGGCAACCAATCCGATTCTCATTATTGATGAACCACAAAGTGTAGACAATACCGAAAAGTCGCAAAAGGCAATCAGAAATCTGAATCCTCTTTTTTGTTTGCGATATTCGGCAACACATATTAATCCTTATAATCTTCTCTACCAGCTCGATCCGATCCGCGCCTATGACCTTCGCTTGGTAAAACAAATTGAAGTAGTTGATGCGTCAAATGGTCAGGATTATAACCAGACGCTTGTCCGACTTGATTCAATTTTCTATCCGAAAAATGCAAAGACACCTCAGGCAAAGGTAACCATTTTTGAAAATACCCCGAACGGCACCAAAGAAAAGCAGATTAAAATAAAGCACGGCACTGATCTTGCCAGTCAAACAAATAGGGCAGATTATGATGGCTATTTAGTGACAAATATCAATGCGGAATCAGGTAATGAATACGTGGAATTCCAAAATGGTATCGTTATAGAAGTATTGCAAGAATCAGGCGGCATGAACGACGAACGAATTAAAAGCCAAATTGAACAAACGGTTGAATCTCATTTTGCCAAAGAGAAAAAATACAAGGATAAGGGAATAAAAGTTCTTTCGCTCTTTTTCATCGACCATGTAAAGAGCTATCGTTCCTATGATGATGAAGGGAATCAGCAAAAAGAAAAGATAGCCCGGTGGTTTGAAGAATCCTATAAAACGATAGGCAATAAACCTATGTATAAGGAGCTTATCCCATACAGCGCAGAAGAAGTGCATGACGGTTATTTTTCAGTCGATAAGAAAAAAGGTAAGATTGTTGAACTTCTGGATACCAGCGGTGGGACTGCAAAGGATGATGAGACTTATGAACTTATTATGAAAGACAAGGAACGTCTGCTTTCACCGGACGTTCCTTTGCGTTTTATCTTCAGTCACTCCGCCTTGAAAGAAGGATGGGATAATCCCAATGTCTTTCAGATTTGCACACTACGGGAAATGGGAACCGACCGAGAGCGTCGTCAGACTATTGGGCGAGGACTTCGCCTCCCTGTTAATCAAGAAGGAGACCGTATTTATGATGATCAGATCAACCGCTTGACAGTTATCGCAAACGAGACTTTTGAAAACTTTGCCAAAGGTTTGCAGTCCGATATTGAGGCTGCAATTGACCCAGCCGGTGGCTTTAAATTTGGACGTGTTCCACAAATGGCTTTTACATCCATACTTAATAAAGAAGGAACGAGTTATTTAACTCAGGAAGAATCAAAAGAAATATGGAGTTGCATCGCTAAACAAGAGCTTGTTGACGATAAAGGAGATTTTACAGATAAATTTCAACCAGACAAAGTTGACTTTAAACTGGAGCTGCCAGATCAATATACAGGACTTAATGAAGCTGTTGTAAACAGAATGCGAAAATTCCTGCCTCGTGATTTTGTTAAGGATGCGAAAAAGCGCCAAACTGTTTCTTATAATAAAAGAATCGAACTTAATGCCGATTTTAAAGCGCTATGGGATAAAATCAGTCAGAAGACACGTTATTCAGTCGAGTTCAAAACAGAAAAATTAATTGAACTCGCAGCTACAAAAATCAAGAAAATGGCGGAAATAAAGCCTGTTCAGATAGAGATAACCAAAAGAGATTTGGAAATCAAAGAATCCGGTTTAGAAGGCGGAGTTATAACAAGCAATAGAATCCATATTGCAAGTAATGAACAACCATTACCGGATATTTTAGCATTTTTGCAAAGGGAAACAGAACTGACCCGCAAAACGTTAGTACAGATCCTAAAAGCGTCTGATAGATTAAAAGAATTTACGGTCAATCCTCAGGCATTCATGACTGAAATTGCAAAACTAATTAATCGTGCCCTACATGAACTCATTATTGACGGTATCAAATATGAGCCGATTCACGGTCAGTATTATGAAATGCGTTTGTTTGAGATTAAGGAAGTTGAGGAATATCTGACCAGACTATATCAGGTTCAAAGTAATGATAACAGAACACCTTATGACTACATAGCCTATGAGAGCAGTACAGAAGAACAGATTGCTAAACTTCTTGATAGTGATGAAAAAGTTAAATTCTTCTGCAAATTGCCGCGCTGGTTTAAAGTAGCAACACCACTCGGAGATTACAATCCAGACTGGGCTGTTGTCGTTGAAGATGCTCATAAACTATATCTTGTACGTGAAACGAAATCTACTTTAGATAGAGATAAACGACGAGAGAGTGAAAACAAAAAAGTAGACTGTGGCAAAGCTCACTTTAAAGCATTAGGTGTAAATTTTAAAGATGCAACCTCAATTAATGAAGTTCTACAACCCTAAATAATAATTCAGGAATAATTTATTATGGCAAAATCGCTGAATGATTATGAATCTTTCTTGACATTATTTTCTAAATTAAAACAGGAAATAAATAATAGTCCAATAACCCTTGAATGGTTACAAGCGCATAAACCTCAGATACGCAGATTGTGTGCGGAAATAAATAGCGTTTATCAAACCGTTAGTAAAAAAATAGCCACAAATCCATCGAAAGTATCCGTCGTTCCTAGAGCATTTAATAGACAGTTTCAAGAATACAACAGAGATTATTTGAAATTGGTAAAGGCGATTGGAGATAAAGAATCATTAGAAACAATAAAAGAATCATTAGAAAAATTAAGACAAATACTTAAAAAAGCAACAATTGACGAAGTAGTGGATGAGATACTGGGAAAAGAAGAAGGAAACATTAAAAGAGGCAGTACTTTTGATCCCACTAAAGATGATCCAGTTAAAATGATCTATAATATATTTTTAACATATCATGATATGGTCGCAAACGACTTCTTTGATTATGATGAAGATAATTATCATGATAAAGCTATTGGCGCTTGGGATTTTTTTGAAGATACAATAGGAATTAAATTTAAGGAAATCTATAAGCGATGGAAAAATTCGCCGCACATTTATTTCCCCGATGATTATCAAAATCAGAGCATTGATGATTTAATCGATTTGTACCATGAAGCTGTCAAATCCTACATTTTTGGAAATAAGTTGGCTTCTTTAGCAATATGCAGAGCTTTATTGGAAAATGTTCTTATCAATTACTACAATCTTAATAAAGGTGATCTTGATAACATAATAACAACCGCTGAAATTAAGTATCCGTATTTTAAACAATTAGAACTTCATAAAAAAAGAAGAATGGTTAACAGGATACTTCATAATTATAAAAAAGATAGGCCTATCAAAGATGGCGATATCCTGGATTTTTTACATACGCTTAAGAATCTTATTCAAAAAATACCTAAGCAACTGTAAAAATAAATTCCGTATTGCAAATTTACCCTCAACAAAAACAGAAACTCTTCCGAGGAAGAGCTTCTGTCTGTCAATCCGCTATTACGTTTTTGATTTTTAATCTCGAGACCAATTTGCCAGAAAGATCTCGAAATCAATCGTCAATGTCACAATAGCTTTCTGACATTAATATTATTTCTATATTAAATTTGATAAAATCAAAATATTCTTATTGTGAAAAATAGGCGAAAGGCCAAATGTACCTTGATATGCAGTTTTTCATCAATATCATTGTCCGCTCATGTTCAGCTCATCCATCGCACCAAAACCCCATTCATTAACTAAAAAACCAATTTGTCTTTTCCTCAAAATGGGTTCCGCATAAGTAATGCGTGAACAAAACCAACAGCAAAATTTATCTGCTGCAGAAGAAAAGACAGAATTGTGTCGAGAATAAGGGCAACGTCAAAGATTTAAGTCGTCCGCCGTACAACGACTGTGGAGATATTTTTTCACGGCAAACAATGTTTATAATTATCCCTAAATATATAGTTATAAAAATAACCTCACTGTAAAAATTGGCAAGGGTTCTTCGTTTTTCAAAAAATTCATAGAGAAATAATAAGATAAAACAAAAGGAGAACAAATCATGAAAAAAATTATGTACTCTGCATACGTGGTTTTCTTTGAACTGCCAATTGTACTGATGTTTCTAGCCGGTATTACCGGTGTAAGCAATATGATTGCAAATTATGAAAGAAATCAAATTTGCAAATTAGCACAACAAAGGAATGAGGCGATTGCAATGAAAGTAATGCCGGAACAAATTGAAGAGAAAGGAGTATCGGAAAATGAAAAAACCAATATTGATATGGGTCATAGTTCTGTTCACAGCGCTAATCGTTTATTGGCTTATCTTCGGAATAGAAGCATTGAGATGGATCGGAGGACCGGTAATATTGCCGTTCATCAAATAACAGGATTGATATAATCGGACAGATTGTGATAGAAAAAGAAAGGAGAACAAAACTATGACGAATGAAAAATCAAACAGACCCGGCATAGCGGCAGTTTTGAGCCTTGTTATTCCCGGTGTAGGCCAATTCTACAATGGCACGTTCTGGAGAGGAATCTTCTGGCTGATCGTTACACCTGGTCTTTGGATAGGTTCAGGCGGCACCATCGGATGGATTTGTCATATCATTGCTGCTGTTACAGCATACAATTATGCCAAGCGAGATAACGATGACTATCGGAAGCAGGCAGGTGCTGAATTTATGAAGAAAGAAGAAAATTTCGACATTTTGAAAGATAAGAAATAGTTTGTTCGATTGATTGGCGAGATTCGTATTGATTTGTAATAAGAAAAAGGTATAGTGAATGCATAAGTAAAAACAACTAGGAGGTGTTTAATGAACAAGGGTGAATTAATTGAAGCAGTAGCAAAAGTTACGTGCAGCAAGAAAGAAGCGGCTATGGCAGTAGACGCAACTTTGGCAGCAATCCAGAAAGCACTCAAGAAAGGTGATGCTGTTACACTGGTAGGATTTGGAACATTTAATGTTAAAAAAAGAAAAGCCCGCACAGGTAGGAATCCTCAGACAGGCAAGGCTATCAAAATAGCTGCCAAAAAAGTCCCTGTATTTAAAGCTGGCAAAGCATTAAAAGACGCAGTTAAGTAAATTTATAATATTCAATATCAAGGTCTTGATATGGAGCCGCCTCTTCGATAAGGGGTGGCTCTTTCTATTTTCCTTAAAAAGCATCCAAAATTAATTATAAAACGTTCCGCAATATGGAACGCTGCTATAGTATTTTATTCCCAGTAGACAAAGGGAAAGGAGGTTACAAAATTAATTTATATTAAAATTTGCTTGTGACTCCATTTAAAAGATGGACATAAACAGGCCCTAGGGATCTGAGAAAGTTGGTCTCCTGAGATAAACTCATGGAGGCCTTTTTTATTTTTAAATTAATCCTCCTGGAAGTGATGCTCATCATTTCAGGAGATTTTTTTAATTTAAACAAAGGAGGAAAAAACAATGAACGTAAAGAAAGTATTAAGCGGTATTAACGCGGATTTTATTAAAAAGGGTGCTGCCAGTATCGACAAAGAGGACATCCGAAAGGTAATGGACAGCGCAGAGGACATCAAACAGAAGGTAGTAAATAGTGCTCCCCTAAAGAGATTTGTTAAAGATGTATCTTTGCTGTTTTCCATGATCAAGGATTACTGGAGAGGCGTTTATCGGGGTATTCCATGGTGGGCTATTGCGGCGATTGTTTTTGCGCTGCTGTATGTGCTCAGTCCAATTGATCTGATTCCTGATTTCATCCCTGTCATCGGTTTGGTGGATGATGCCGCGGTGCTGGGATTATGTATTGCTTTAATTGAAAATGATATTCAGGCATATCAGGAATGGAAGGAAGCACAATCCAAAACCGAAGAGCAGACTGCGGAGGTGTAACAACTTATGGAAAGTGTAAATATTTTTCAAATACTGGGAACTGCCGGTTCGCTGATTATGTGCGCCAGCTCTGTTCCTCAGATCATAAAAACATACAGGATGAAATGCGCTGATAACCTGAGCGGTTCTTATCTGGCTATTTTAATGATCGGAATGTCGCTCATCCTGCTCTATGCCTTGCATGTCAGGGATGTAGTGTTCATTCTGGGGAATGGCATTTCACTAACCTTAACGGCAATCCTGATTGCGCTCCGGCATAAATACAGCACGAGTGTCCGGCAAAGTGAAACATGAGAATTAAAGCCGCTAAAATAGAACAGGCAAAATGAAAAAGATAAATAACTTTAATTTTGGAGAAATTAAATGATGTGCGAATATTTGATTTATTCAAAACTGAAATATCCGTTTCTGATGTTGATAATGTTTATTCTTTGTCCGGAATTGTTTATTTTGGCGATAGAATATTTTATCCTCACAGTAAAAGAATTCATTTTTGAAGTATTTGCATTTGTTTTGAAGTCGGCACTTGTATGTATCATAAGGATAACTCACATATATAACCTGATTCTGGCTAAAAAACCGTTGTGGCTGGGACTGATTGACGATGTAAACGAAGCTACGATTGCAACCTTTTATGACAATCCAGCCAAATGCGTAACGGAAATTGGACATAACGCATTTAACGAAGAGGACCTCGTGACCGTCGAGGAATACACTGACGAAGTTGCTGCAAGAACCGGGCATGGCAAATGGGTTAAAATCTTTGAGCAAGGTCTTCCAAATGAATTAAGAGACGTTGAAAACGACAAAACATATAAAAGACAATATTTTGAATAGAGGACACCATGAAAAAAAATTACGGAAATAAAAGAAAATCGCAAGTCGGGCAGGATGAAATAATGGCTCTTTCCTTCGGATTGCTGAATTTAGCCGACTACCTGACAACCAGAAGGATTTTGAACACTGGCGGCGAAGAATTAAATCCGGTAGCCGATTTTCTGATAAGAAAAAACTGCTTTGGCATCTTTAAAGCCGTATCAACAGTGGCGGGTATGACTGCAATTTATGCGGATGAGAAACCTAAAATCATGAGTAAGGCATTGCTGGGTTTTTATAGTTTTGTTGTTGCACACAACATCAAGGAAATTGTTCTACATGAAATGCGAAACGACAATTTGTAAAGTTCCACCTTAGTGGGATAGATAAATTCTTCAAATAAAGGGATAATAATGCAGATTCTTGACAAAGGAAGCGATGACCTTCAATGTTCATTTTGTGGTAAGTCGGAAACTGAAATAAAAACCATGATGACCGATGGGCCTAACGCAAATATTTGCAACGAATGCATCGACTTGTGTCTTTATCTCTTTGCTTTAATGGGACTGCGCGCTCAACTTTCGAGCCTTGATCAATTTGATATTCCTCTATGTAGAGATGAGATAAACATTGAAGAACTCGGCTTAAAACCCAGATTTGAGAATTTATCTTTTGAAATTCAGAAGGGGCGCTGCAGTTTCTTATGTCCATTTTCAGAACCATTTAACTCTATTTATAAAAATCATGTAAAGATTGCCGTCGAAAGTCAAAATC
>Ga0116164_10000863_pt1 | contig 24387 bp, 19 predicted proteins | sample AD_UKC109_MetaG_FD_89888 | JGI IMG/M metagenome (GOLD analysis project Ga0116164, IMG submission 89888) | Active sludge microbial communities of municipal wastewater-treating anaerobic digesters from Hong Kong - AD_UKC109_MetaG | ecosystem: Engineered > Bioreactor > Anaerobic > Digestate... | reverse complement strand
CGGACGCTGTTGAATAGCTTTGCCGGTTTTATTGGGTTTTCGTTGAAAGAAGAGGCGTATGCAAAGAAACCTTTCCGTTATATCCCGTGCCCTTTTAACCCTGCTGATCCTGATCGATCTCGCCTTCGTTGTGCTGTACAGCGCTGCGCCCGACTATCTTTTCGTCGTGACGCTGGTCGTCGTCGAGGCCGCAGCAGCCATACTGTACGCTCTCTTTTCGCGCGGCAACGGTCTGGAATCCGTCGGGATAGCCAGACGGCATCGTTTCCTTGTCCTGCTCGCCGCGCTCGTTCTTGCAATCGCGTTCCTCTTCGGGCTGTTGTTTGCGGCCTATCGTTTCTATGTTCAATTACTGCTGACGATCTCCTCAACGCCAAAGCTCCAGTCGGTCGCGGTCCTTCTTGACGCGCTCCCCTTGCGTCCGGAAACGCTGGGCATCCTGCTTCTTTCCGTTTATGGTTTGCTGTGCCTGCCGGGGACGTATCGATCGGCCGTGCGCTTCGTCCGCTATGTCGCGGCCCCTGCCGCCGCCTTTCTCGGCTCCGTCGTCGTTGGATGCTTCAGCGGGCTGAAGGCGGGTTTTGTCCGCTGGAAATCGCTTTTAAAGCAGCTTGCCGCCTACGGCTTCCTGCTTGTCGTCTCCGCTGCCGTCGGATGCCTGCTCATGATCGCCGCGTACAGCATCCCCGTCGAAAAAATGTATTCCAACGCGGTGGAATCGGCGGAGATCATGGTGAGCGAAACGGCGTATTTTCACGCCATACCGGGAACGGAGGCGACCGAGGTAAACAACTTTACGGTCGCGCGCTGGCTGAACGCCGCATCGTATTACGACGACGACATGACACTTTTTGAAAACGCCATGTCGCTGCCGCGCGCGGGATACAGCGACGACGGCAACGCGTTCAACGATTTTATGCAGTACGCGTCCGGCGACGACGGATTTACGACGGTGACCTACACGCGGTACTGGCAGGGCTGCCAGGTGTTCCTGCGGCCAATGCTGACGTTCCTTAATATTTGGGGGATTCGCATCCTCAACGTTTTGCTGCAGGCAGGATTCCTTGCCGCCGTCAGTGTCCTTATGAAAAAGCGCGGCCTGAAACGCTATATCGTGCCGTACCTTCTGTCCGCGATCGCGATCGCGGCCTGCATCGCGCTGCCGCTGTCCATCGATCTGTGCGCCGTGTTTTATATTGCGTCCGTTGCCGTTTTGCTGATCCTGCGGCCGGCTTCACATGCGCCGGGCAATCGCCGGGCACGGCTGATTTTCCTCTTCGCCGGCATTGCGACCGCTTTTTTCGACACGCTGACGAATCCGCTTCTGACACTTGGGCTGCCGCTTATGTTCCTGCTGCTGCGCGACCATGCTTCCGCCGCGCCGGAAGCCGCCGAAAAGGACTACTTTTTCCGGCGCGTCGCGCTTGTCTGCGTCGTTTGGCTGATCGGTTACGCCGGAATGTGGCTGCTCAAATGGGTCGCCGGGTCGATCGCCACGCATACCGATCTGTTTACGGGCGGATGGAAACAGGTCCTGTTCCGAATGTCCACGACCTCGACGGAAAGCGATTACACCCGCTGGTACGTCGTCTGGGTCAATATCCGCACGATGTTCCTGCGCAATCTGCTCGTCTTCCCCGCGCTGATCTGGATCACGCTGCAGTTCGTCCGCCCGCGTCCCGCTCAGCCGCGGCGCCTGTCGCAGCCCGGGTATAAAAACTATGTCGTATCGGTCGTTTTCCTGGCGCTCGTTCCGCTGCTCTGGTACTTTTTTGCAAGCAACCATTCCTATATTCACGCCTGGTTTACGTATCGCGAACTGATGATCTCTTTGATGGGCATGCTGTTTCTGCTTGCGGACCGTCAGAATCGGCCGGAACACGCCATCCCCGCCACAAACCGGAAATCGGAGGAACGCCTGAAATGAAGCTCATGATCCAGATCCCCTGCTTTAACGAAGCGCTCACGCTGCCGCAGACCGTCGGCGACCTGCCGAAAAAAAATAGACGGTATCGACGAGATCGAATACCTGATCATCGACGACGGCAGCACGGACGGCACGGTTGCGGTCGCGCGCGAATGCGGCGTTAAGCATATCGTTTCGTTCCACGGCAACAAGGGCCTCGCCAGCGGCTTTATGGCGGGCCTCGACGCCTGCCTGCATCTCGGCGCCGACATCATCGTCAATACGGACGCGGACAACCAGTACTGCGGCTGCGATATCGAAAAGCTCGTCCGCCCGATCCTGGACGGCAAGGCGGACATCGTCATCGGAGAACGTCCCATCGACGACATCGAGCACTGGTCGAAGCGGAAAAAGACCTTCCAGCATATCGGGAGCTGGGTCGTGCGCGTCGCGTCGAACTCGAACGTGCCGGACGCGCCTTCCGGTTTTCGCGCCTATTCGCGGGAAGCGGCGCTGCGCATGAACGTGATCAACGAATATACCTATACGCTGGAGACGATCATTCAGGCGGGCCACAACAAGCTTGCGATGACGTCCGTGCCGATTCACACGAACGCCGACCTGCGCCCGTCGCGGCTGTTTTCCAGCATCGGCAAATATATCAAGCGCTCCTCATCCGTGATCGTCCGGTCCTACATGATGTATAAGCCGCTGAAATTTTTCGTGATCATCGGGAGCGTTCTGTTCTTCATCGGCGTCGCGATCGGCGTCCGCTTCCTGGTTTTCCTTTCTTCCGGCGCCGGCGACGGCCATATCCAGTCGCTCATCCTTGCCGCCGTCTTTTTGCTGATGGGATTCCAGACGATCGTGATGGGCCTTCTTTCGGACGTCATCGCGTCCAGCAGAAAACTGATCGAGGACGTCCAGTACCGCGTGCGTAAAATGGAAACCGATCAGACGGAAAAGTGATGCCCATGCCAGAAAAGAACGAAACAAGCGCCTGGAAAAGGCTTCTGAATAAGGTTTTAAACCGCGAGACGATCCTCTATGCCGTTTTCGGCGCCGCAACGTCGCTTGAAAACGTCCTTCTGTTTCAGGCGCTGCTCATGACCGGCATGGACTACAAGGTCGGCAATGTCATCACGCTGATCGTCGTAAAGCTGACGGCCTATGTGCTGAATAAGTTTTTCGTCTTCCGCAGCCGCTGCAAAACCTTCGGCGGGCTCTGCAAGGAGTTTTTCCGGTTCGTGCTTGCGCGCGGCGCAACCATGCTCGTGGATTATTTCGGGCTGATTTTGCTTGTCGAGTCGATGCACGTCGACAAACTGATCGGAAAAGTCATCGTCACCGTGCTGGTCATTATCCTGAACTACATCCTGGGAAAGCTGATCGTTTTTAAAGACGTGAAAAGCGTTGAAAACGCAAAAGACGATTCGATCGACTGATTTTTTACTTTCCGGTTGCTCCCTTCCGGCTTTTGACATTGCAATCAAACGCCTCCAAAGTTTTGAGCCTTCCCCGCTTTGTCTGCCGATTTGCAAAACAAACGCCTCCGCAAAATGCGGAGGCGTTTGTCGTTTCAGGATTCATGTCCCGTTGCCGGGGCAAAGCCCGATCGTCACGAAGGTTATCTCATCGTGCCGGAGAAGAGGATCGGCTCCGCTTCGTAAAGCAGGGCATCACGGTCCGTGCCGCCGGGCAGGGACTTCGCTTCTTCGATGAGGCTGGTGTACTCGTCGTTCACCCATTCGCCGTAGTTGTACGAATTGCCGTTTACGAACATCTCGAGGTAGGTGACGGCATCGTTATAGTCGGCGATCCAGCCGAGGCGCGCAAGACCGAAGGTGTCTTCCGCAAGGCCGGTGGTGTAGACGTTCCAATCCTGGTTGGAGAGCTCGAGCTTGAGGCCAAGCACGGACTCGACGTCGCTCTGAACCGCTTCTGCAATCGCCTGGTGCGTTGCGGAAGTGTTGAAGTAGTAGTAGACGGTCGCATCGGTGTCATAACCGTCGGCTTCCGCTTCTTCAATCAGGAATTCCGCCAGCTCGCAACGATCGTCATAGCTGCTCAGATCGAGGCCAAGGGTGTCGCCAAGATTGGTCTGCAGCCACTGCCACATGACGGGCAGCGTCTCGGAGGACGTGGCCGCGAAGTTGTTGCCTTCGCTGTCCGTGATACCGGCGGCAACGAGGTTCGTAGCAGCCACCTGGCCCCCCTGGGTGACGTTTTCGACGATGTTCTCACGATCGATTACGAGCGTGATTGCAGCGCGGACACGCCAGTCGGGGATGTTCTTCGTGCTCAGATAGAGGAAGTATGTGCCAACATAATCGTTGATGTAGCAATCTCCGCTCTCCTGCAGCGTTGCGATCATGTCTGCCGGGAAGTTCTCGATGAAGTCGTATTCACCTGCCTGATAGGCGGAGAGGATCGCGGTTTCGCTGTCGCTGAGGTAATAGGTGATCGTGTCGGGGCCGGTCACGTTCGCCGCATCATAGTAGTTCTCGTTCTTGACGAGCTTGATGTAGCTGTCGTGTACCCATTCGGAGATGATGTAGGGGCCGTTGACGACGATCGTCGAAGGATCGGTCCAGTCGGTGCCGGTCGAAACGACGTCTTCACGCAGCGGCATCAGGCTCGCAAACGCGCAGAGTTCGAGGAAGTACGGGCACTCGGCAACGAGGTCGACCTGGAAGGTCTTGTCGTCCAGCGCGGTGACGCCGAGCTGATCGGGCGTCATTTCGCCGCCGTTGACTTCGGTCGCGTTCACGACGATGCCGTCGAGAATATAGCCGTAGTCGCTTGCGGTTTCAGGATCGACAAGGCGGCGCCACGCATAGACGAAGTCGTTCGCGGTCACGGCCACGCCGTCGCTCCAGTTTGCATCGCGCAGCGTGAAGGTATAGGTGACTGTGCCGTCGTCATTGGTTACGGAAGTATAGGACTCCGCCATGCCGTTGACGATCGTCGTGTTCAGCATGGAAGGATCGTCCTGATACTGCTCACCGGTCGTGGCGTACTTCATCAGGTTCTCAAACTGATGCTGCGTGTAGGTAGAACCATCCACGGAGCTGATCAGGCCGGGATCGATGGTTTCCGGTTCGGACGCGATGCAGGCGGTGATGTCCGTCTTGCCGGTCGCGCCGGTGAAGAAGAAGTAACCAAACGGGGTGTACCAGACGTTTTCGATACCATCCTGCAGGCAATACATGTTGGTATAGAAGTAGATCGGGCTTACGGGGAACCCGCCGCCTTCGCCTGACGTCAGCAGTTCGGTGGTCTCCTCCACCGCTTCCGTGGCTTCAGCCGCAGGAGCTTCCGTTGCTTCAGCAGTATCGGTCGTATCGGTCGTTGCGCATGCGCTGAGAACCGAAAGAACCATCAACAGACTGAGCAGAATCGCAATAGTCTTTTTCATGTGTTTCCTCCTAATTATTGGTGTATTTACAAACCGTCATATACGAGCCGACTGCAAAACGCAACGATTCCATGGCGGTGTTGTAGCGAATGAATGTGCGGATGCCGCTTTAGCTCTCTTCCATGTCGAGCTTGTGGCAGGCCGCGTAGTGGCCGGGCGAATGCTCCCTGAAAACGGGTTCCTTCTCGCTGCAGATCGGCATTGCGTACGGGCAGCGCGTGTGGAACCGGCAGCCGGACGGCGGCTTGAGCGGGCTCGGCACGTCGCCTTCGAGCAGGATGCGCTTGCGCTTCCTGTTCTTCTCCGGATCGGGCAGCGGAACGGCGGAAAGCAGCGTCTGCGTGTAGGGGTGCATCGGCGTGTTGCAGAGTTCATAGCTTTCGGCGAGCTCCACGAGGCATCCGAGATACATAACGCCGATGCGGTCGGAAATATGGCGGACCACGGAGAGGTCGTGCGCGATAAAGAGGTATGTCAGCCCGCGCTCCTTCTGGAGGTCCTCCAGCATATTGATCACCTGCGACTGGATGGAAACGTCCAGCGCGCTGATGGGTTCGTCGCAAATAATAAACTCGGGCTCCACGGCAAGCGCGCGTGCAATGCCGATGCGCTGCTGCTGGCCGCCGGAGAACTCGTGCGGAAAGCGGTTTGCGTGCTCCGAGTTGAGGCCTACGTCCTCGAGCAGGCGGCTGATGCGCTTGCTGCGCTCCGACTTGCCCGAGCAAAGCTTATGAATGTCCAGCGCCTCGCCGACGATCTCGCCGACCGTCATGCGCGGGTCGAGCGAAGCGGACGGGTCCTGGAAGATCAGCTGGATCTTCCGGCAATACGGCAGCATCTTGACCGCGATCTTTTTTTCGCTGTCGTAGATCGTTTCGCCGTCGTAGACGATGCGGCCGCTCGTGGGCTCGTAAAGGCGAAGGATCGTCCGTCCGAGCGTCGTCTTTCCGCAGCCGGATTCGCCGACGATGCCGAGCGTTTCGCCTTTATAGATATACAGGGATACGTCCTGCACCGCCTGCACGTAATCTTTACGCAAAAATCCGGTTTTGACCGGGAAATGTTTGCGGAGTTTTTCTATTTCAAGTAATTTGACCCGTTGCTGTTCCATGCCGCTTACTTCGCCTCCTTTTGTTCGACGGCCTGCCGCACATGCAGCCAGCAGGCGGAGACGTGTCCGTTTTCGCCGACTTCGACAAGCGGCGGGGCGTTTCGGAGGCAGATTTTCATGCAATGCGCGCAGCGCGGGCCAAAGCTGCAGCCTCTCGGCGGGTCGAGCAGCTCGACGGGCGTCCCTTCGATGGGGATCATGCGCTCGTGGCTCTCCGAGTCGAGCCGCGGCATGGATTGCAGCAGTCCGCGCGTATAGGGATGCTGCGGGTTGTAGAAGATATCGTCCACCGCGCCCTGCTCGAGAACATGGCCGGCGTACATGACGGTCACCTTGTCGCAGATCTCGGCGACGACGCCGAGGTTATGCGTAATGAAGACGATGGCCATGTCCGTCTTTTTCTGGAGGTCCTTCATCAGCTCGATGATCTGCGCCTGGATCGTCACGTCCAGCGCCGTGGTGGGTTCGTCCGCGATCAGCAGCTTCGGGTTGCAGATGAGCGCCATTGCGATCATCGCCCGCTGCCGCATGCCGCCGGAGAACTCGTGCGGGTACTGGTTGAATCGTTTTTCCGCATTGTTGATCCCGACGAGGTCGAGCATCTCGATCGAACGCTTTTTCGCGTCCGCTTTGGAGATGGCCGAGTTATGGCACGTCAGCGCCTCGACAAGCTGGTCCCCGATCGTATAGACGGGATTTAAGCAGGTCATCGGATTCTGGAAGATCATGCTGATCTTGTTTCCGCGGACGTCCGTCATCTGTTTTGCGTCGTATTTCGTGATGTCTTCGCCTTCGAACATGACGCTGCCGCCGATGATGCGCCCCGGGCTTTGCAGCAGGCCCATGATCGCGTAAGCTTCGACGCTCTTGCCGGAGCCGGACTCGCCGACGATTCCCATGACCTCGTTGTGGCCGAGGGTATAATTGATACCGTTAACGGCCTTCACCTCGCCGACCGGGGTGAAAAACGACACCTTTAAATCTTTGATTTCCAGTAATTTTTCGCTCATTCCGTACGCCCTCCTATTTCTTCAGCCGCGGATCCAGCGCGTCCCGCATGCCGTCACCGACGAGGTTGAGGGAGAGAACGAGCAGGCTGAGTATGATCGCGGGAAACAGCAGCCGGTACGGATAAACCGTAATGGTGTCGATGGCGTCCGAGCACATGGAGCCGAGGCTCGACATCGGCGCGGAAATTCCGAGGCCGAGGAACGAAAGGAACGACTCGAGGAAGATTGCGGACGGGATCTGGAGGCACGTCGTGACCACAAGCTGGCCGATGCTGTTCGGCAGCAGGTGCTTGCGGATGATGCGGGTGTTGGACGCGCCGAGTACGATTGCCGCCGTAACGTACTCCTGCTTTTTGAGCATGAGCACCTGCCCGCGGATGATGCGCGCCATGCCGACCCAGTAAAGCAGGGCGAACGTGATAAAGATGCTCACGATGCCCACGCCGAGGGAGCTGAGCGCCCGCACAATCGGCAGTGTGGACGTATCGAACCAGTTCTGGAGCGGTATCATCAAAACAACCTGCAGCAGCAGCACGATCAGCACGTCCGGAACCGAATAGATCAATTCGACGATGCGCATCATGATGAAATCGACCTTGCCGCCGAGGAAGCCGGAAATCGCGCCGTAGATCGACCCGATCACGAGCACGATGAGGCTTGCAACGACGCCGATGAGCAGAGACACGCGCGCGCCGTACATCGTCCGGGACATGATGTCGCGCCCGGCCGAATCCGTGCCGAAGACGTGCGGGAAGATGCTTGAACTCATCTTGATGATCGTTATATCTTCGCTCGTGGGCTTGTCCTTGCTTACGGTATAGGTAACGGCCGTCGTTTCGTAATCGCCGCCGGCGAGGTAGTCGTCCTCCTTCACCGTGTAGAGAGGATCGGCCTTGCTTTCATTATACATCAGGAATCCGGAGCGCAGCGTTTTTTTCAGCGTGAAGAGGTACCAGCTGCCCTTATAGGAAAACGCGTAATCGCCCTTTTTGAGCGAAGTCAGCGAACCGGGCATCAGCTCCGTATAAAACAGCACGTCCGCGTCGGCAAGCGCTTCTTTTGCGAGAAGCTCGCTTTCGGAGTATTCGAACGGCCCGAGCTTCATCGAACCGCGATACTGCTCTTCATAGGAATACGGGATCAGATAAGGGCCGACAAACGCGAACAGCGTCAATAAGATCACGACGGCGAGCGCGGCCATGGAGACGCTGTTGTTTTTAAAGCGGCGAATCGCGTCCTTCCAATAGGAAACGCTTTTGTGCATTTCCACCATGGATTCCTTTTCCTCGGCCGTCGCGCTCTCGAAGTCCGCGTTGATAAACTCGTTTTCGGCGAGGATGTCGTCGACCTTCGCATGGAAAATGTTGTAATTCGGCATCTTTCTTTCCATCGCTTACACGTCTCCCTTCGAAAGGCTGATTCTGGGATCAACGAGCTTGTAAGCGATGTCGACCAGCAGGTTCATGATGATGATCAGCGATGCCAGGACGACGGTCGTACCCATGATGATCGGGTAATCGCGGTTTAAAATACTCGATATAAAGTATTTCCCAAGGCCGGGAATACTGAACGTCGTCTCGACGACAAATCCGCCCGTGATGATATAGGCCGCCAGAGGCCCGAGGTACGTGATGACGGGGATCAAGGAATTTCGCAGCGCGTGTTTGAAGATGACCTTTCCCGTTTTCAGGCCTTTCGCGCGGGCGGTTCGGATATAGTCCTGATTGATCGCGTCGAGCATGCTCGCGCGCGTCAGCTTGGCAATATAGCAGGACGGATAGAACGAAAGCGCGAACACCGGCAGGATATACGCGGACGCCGTCTCGAGACTGCCGGACCGGACGGGGAGCCAGTTGAGCTGGACACCGAACAGCACGAGCAGGGTGGTCGCGACGACGAAACCGGGTATGGCGACGCCGACGGTCGTGATCACGCGCAACAATCCGTCGAGCCAGTTCCCCCTGTTATACGCCGCAATACAGCCGAGCGGTATGCCGAGCACTACGGCCAGGACCAGCGCATAGGCGCCGATCCGCGCGGAAAGGGTGAGTTTGTTCTGATTAAAAATAATTTCGGCAACGCTGGTATCCTGCTGCATCTTCAGAGAAACACCCATATCGCCGACGAAATAACCTTTTATATAGTTTACAAACTGAACGACCAGCGGTTTATCCAATCCATACTTTGCTTCAGCGCGGGCGATCATCTCCGGCGTTGATTTTTCGGTTACAAACGGACTGCCCGGTACGGCGTTCATCAGAAAGAATGTGGTCGCGGCAACGATCAGCAGTGTGACCAGCGCCGAACCAATTCGTTTCAGGATATAAGATGTCATTGTCCACGCTCCTCTTCAATTGTTCCGCACCGCGCTATGCTTTGATCCGCCGGCAACCGGCGGCTGCATGGCCTGGCTTGGAGCAACTTACAGGCGTATCCAAATACGCCTGATCCCAACATATAAGAAACTCGTCCCCCGAGTATGCATTTATATTATATATAAGCATATTTGTGCACAAAAAGTCAACAGAAAATTCAACGTTTGTTAAATAAAGGCTGATTTTTGCCGAAATTTCAGCACTTTTTCATCTGTTTATTAATCGCGGCCGGGGAGCGCGCTTTGTTCCGATTTTTAAACGATCGCGCGGAAAACGGCCGCATATCCGATTGGCTCCAAGCGGATCATCCGGCCTTCCCCGCCTCGTATACCGCGGAAAATGCCGACGTGTTGTTCATTGCGTCCGTCACGAGCAGCAATATCTGTTTTCCGTCGATTTCATCGCCGCCGGAGTACGTGAAATCGCCGTTTGCGTCGGCGTCGGCAGACCCGAGCGGCGTCACGCTGCCGTTTTCATACAGATAGATTTCCACGCGGCCAAACGGGCAGGCCGTGCCGGACACGGCGGAGCCGGAAAACGACGTAACGAGCGGAGCGGACAATTCGCCGTTTCCTCCGCCGAGCAGCAGGATCAGGTCCTGCGGTTTGTCTCCCGCATATGTGTTCGCGCGGATGAAATTGCCCGTGCCGTAATCCACGCGGACGGAATTTTCGCTGGTCTTTTCAAACGTGTTGTTCTGCACAAAGCAGTTCGAAACGCCGTCTTCGAGATAGAGCAGGAGCCCGTTCGCGCTGTTTACCGTATTGCCCGCAAAATAGCAGTCCTGCACGCCGCGGTTTGTGATCCGCATGGCGATCGCGCCGCCGCAGACGAGGTTGCCTTCCGCCGCCGTATATCCGCCGACCGTGCCGTGCCGCTGCCCCGTGTTGACGTCGATTCCGGCGCCGTTTGGCAGCGGGTCGCCGTTTACGTCGACGCCGATGCGGTTGCCGATGATGAAGTTTTCGGAGCAGCCGTAGCCGCTCAGCCCCGCCCCCGCGTTATCGTTGCCGCTGATGAGGTTCCCTTCCCCCTCGGCCGCGCCGCCGATCCTGTGATGGCTGCACGCCCAGATCGTTATGCCGTAGTTGTTGCCGAGGGCTTTCGTCCCCGTGATGTCGGTCCCGATATAGTTCCCGATCACGGAATTCTGAAAGCTCGTCGCGTCGCTGAATACGACGCCGGTCTGCGTGCCGCTGATGATGTTGCGTTCCTCAAGCGTCGTCCCGCCGACCGTCGTGTTTTTTGCGGTGACTTCGATCAAAAGATTGTTCGGCGTATCGGACCGTACGATCTTCGTTCCGGTGATGTCGAGCCCCATGATGTTTCCGATGATGCGCGTATGGTCGCCCCAGGTATCCATGTTGATAAAGTCGTTCCCGCTCGCGATATTGGACTCGTCCGGGTCCGTACTGCCGATCGTCACGTAAAATCCCCAGTCGGAAACAAAGATGCCGTCATAGTTCGGGTACGCCTTCGTCCCCGTAATGTCCGTCCCGACGAGGTTGCCCTTGACGACGCAATACCATCCGCCGGTCACGATGCCGCAGATGCCGTTGCCGCTGAGCAGGTTCCCCTGGCCAAGCGGCCCGTCGCCGATCGCGCGGCTTCCGCCGAACTGGTTCCAGTTGCCGTCCGCCTGAATGCCGTTGTCGGGAAAATTCAGTATCTGCATGCCCATGACCTTGCAGTGCGACGAATAGATGTTCAGGCCGTTTCCTTCGGAAAGCTGGCTTCCGTCGAGTATGACGCCCGCGTTGCTTGCGTCCAGCGTCAGATAATCCGCGTTGATCTCCGGCAAGGCGGACTCGAGCACGATCGTTGCCGGATCGTCCGGCGAAAACACGCTTGGGTCAAACGTGATCGTCGTATTGGGTTTCAGGTGGTTCAGCGCGTACCGGAGCGTCCCGGCGCCGTTGTCCGCCGTGCTCGTAACCACGAACGCGTGCTCCTCGTCCGGCACCGTCATCGTGCCCGGCGCGGAATACGGCTCCGTCGACACGTCCTCGTCCAGCAGCAAGGTCAGCCGCGCCGTGTTTTCGCCGTCGTCCGAAGACGCCGTTGAAGCTGAAGCCGTGCCGGCAACGCGCTCGTACAGCGTCAACCCCGCGACGCTGTCCGCAACCAGCAAACGTTCGCCGTCGGTCCAGCAGTTGTTCGCGTCCCCGAGCGTATGGATCGTCTCCATCAGCACGGGATTTTCGGGATCGGAAAAGTCGACAACATAGATGCCGTTGCCCAGTGCGCAGACGTACCCCGTTGTCCCGACCATGGTGATCCCCATCGGGCTGCCGCTAAGTTCCAATTCTCCGATCTTTACGGGATTTGACGGGTCGGTCAGGTCAACGACCCAGATACCGGGTTCGCCCGCGCAGATCAGCGTCGTGTCGTCGAGGAATTCGACCGCCTCGCCGCTTGTGTTGTTGTCCATCGACGAGAGGAACACAAGATCCTGCGGGTCGGAAACGTCGAAAATCTGCACCTGTGGCCCGGTCACAAACAGGTTCCCGCGCGTTGCGGCGCTGTTCGGTTCGATGTCCGAATCGATCCTGCTCGTCACCTGCAAGTCGGCGGAATCGCGGATATCGACCGTCAGCGCGGCGTGCTCCCCGGCGACATACACCGACTCTTCGCCTAGGGCGATCGAGCGGAAAGCGGCGTTGAAAACCACGTCGTCGTTCGGCAGGCTTCCGAGCTCCTGCGGCGAAAGCGGGTCCGATACGTCGAAGACCGCAAGCGGTTCGTCCGTATCCATATACGACGACACATACGCCGTTTCACCCGAAACGAGAACATTGCTGACGTATCCGCCGTCGGAATTGTACCAGTACGTTTCCTGCGGATTGCTCCAGTCGCTCAGATCGACGACGTGCATGCCGGAAAGGCCGCCCGCCACATACGCCGTCGTTCCGCTCAGCGTTACCCGGCGCCCCTCCATCAGCGGCATCCAGCGGCTTAAAAGCGCCGGCTTCGATTTCAGCGTATAGTCGACCGCCATCAGTCCATATTGTTCGTTCAGCAAAAACGCGGTCCTGCCGTCCGTCGTCCCCGCGACGACAAACCCGTCCAGCGTGAACGTCGACATCAGCACCGGGATCTCGCCCGCGATGCCGTAGAGCATTGCGCCGTCCGCGCCGTCGAGCACCAGCAGGTTGTGTCCGACGCTTGTGAGCGCCATCGCCCAGCCTGTCGTTTTGATATGATAAATCAGCTCCGGCTCCAGCGGCGCATTCAGCTCAAAGACCGAAAGCCCGCCCCAGGCGCCCGCCAGATACAGCCTTCCGTCCGATAGTTCCGCGTCGTACTGAAGCCCGTCCATCGAAATCAGCCCGGCTTCGGCCGGCGATTCCGGATCGTTCAGATCGACGACGAAAAGGCCGCTCCCGCCGCCCGCGGCATAGGCGACGCCGTCCTGGATGACGACGTCGTAAACGTACGCAAGCGAATACGCTTCCGATACGACCTGCGGGTCCGTCAGGTCGGAGACGTCGACGACCTGTATCCCCTGCGGCCCGTCCGCCAGCACGGCATAATCGCCATAGAGCGCGACGCCTTCCGTGCAGCCGTGCGTATCGAGCATGCTAAGGACGACCGGCTCCGACTGGTTGGATACGTCCAGTATCACAAGCCCGCCGTCGCCGCAGCACACGAAGAGGTGCCCGTCGCCGTCGCTTTCCATGCTCTCCACACATTGCGGCAGCAGCGGACTGTTGGCAAGCACCTGCATATTCTCCGGATCGGCGACGTCCAGCGCCATCACGTGAAGGCCGGTCCCGACGTACAGAACGTCCCCTTCCCGCTCCAGCGCCTTCGTCGTGCCGCCGGTCTGTCCGGTCAGCTGCCAGGAGGCGTCCTCCTCTTCCGCATTCGACGAAACGGGTCTGACAAAGCAAAAAAACGCGACACATAGAAAAAACGCCAAGGCAAGCTTCAGCGATTTACTTTGCAGCAGGTGTCTCATAGTGGTTGCCTTTCATATTATATATGATTAGATCAGTAATCCGTTGGGCTCCGTTTTTCAGGAGTTTGAACTAAAAGGGTCTTCTGAGATGCCGGTTGACATGATTGTGTTTTTATGTAAGATTCGAAAGAACGGCCTCGCTCCTGTTCCGCCGTTCGCCGTATGCAGGGGAAATACGGCATATAAACTGTTCGTTTATCTGTATTCTATCACGTTTTTCGATTAAAAAGCAGATACGGATAATTTTGTTCCCACTCGGGCGTCTCTTCCTGTTATAATAGCATCAAGTGCGTCCATAAGGAAACCGTCCGACGGCTTTTCCGTATCGTGTTCGCGCGTTAAAAATCCAACAACGGCAAGAACGGGAGTATATGGAAACGACACCCGAAGAAAAAGAAAAGAGCTTCTTTAAAAGGCTGATCGGCAAGGTCTGGAACCGCGAAACCATTCTCTACGCGGTCTTTGGCGTCGCGACGTCGATCGAGAACGTCGCGCTGTTTCAGGCGCTGCTTCTGACCGGAATGGACTACAAGGTAGGCAATATCATCACGCTCGTCGTCGTCAAGCTCACGGCGTATGTGCTCAATAAGCTCTTCGTCTTCCGCAGCCGCTGCAAAACCTTCGGCGGGCTTTGTTTGGAGTTCCTGCGCTTCGTCCTTGCGCGCGGCGCCACCATGCTCGTGGATTACTTCGGGCTGATTTTGCTCGTGGAGTCGCTGAACGTCGAAAAACTCGTCGGCAAGGTGATCGTTACGGCGCTGGTCATCATTTTAAACTACATTCTCGGCAAGCTCATCGTCTTTAAGGACAGCCCGGACGCCGTGGCGCCGTCCCCGTAAGCTGCGCGGCGAACCGGACGGATGCAGGCCGAATTTTGCGTTTACAACCAGAACGACAAATGTTACTATTTAAAAAGTTTAAATTCATTGGGTGGGAGAATATGCTGAAAAAAGTAAAGAAAAGCACCTATGCGGCAATCCTGGTTTTTGCCCTGATGCTTCTTGCCGGTCTTCTCGTATACAAGGACTACGGGGTCAGTATCGATGACCCGATTCAGCGGATACGTTCGCTTGTCACCTATAAATATATCATGCACACGCTCTTTGGGCGCACGATACCGGCGCTGGACGCCTATCCGCTGGCGTCCGTCTATAACGGCCAGTATTACGGCGTATTCCTTCAACTGCCCATGGTTTTGATCGAAGACCTTACCGGTTTCACGATGGATATGCAGTCGGTCTGGTTCATGCGTCACCTGGTCATGTTTCTCTATTGCTATATCGGTTACATCTGCTTCTATTTCACGGGCAAAAAGCTCTTTCACAACGACTGGATCGCGCTTCTCGGGACCGTGATGCTGTTTTTATATCCGCGCTATTTCGCGGGACAGTTTCTCTATATAAAAGACATGCTCTTTGCCGCGACCGTCATGGCAGCTATGTGGGCCACCGTCATGTTCCTTGAAAAAGGGGAATCCTTCCGCTGGGGCGTCGTGTTCTGCATCGTTACTGCGATCACCGCAAACCAGCGTTTTATGGGCATGATCTTCCCCGCGCTGCTGGTCGGATATCTGTTTCTGCGCGACCTTTTCGTCCGGCGCTCGTTCCGCAAAGGCCGGCGCGTTATCTGGAAGCGAATCGGCGTATACGCTGCGATTGGCTTCGGCTTTCTGCTTGCCTATCTGGCGGTCAGTCCCGCCTGCTGGACGGATACGTTTATGTCGTTTGCCCGTTCGATTTACCAGTTTGCGTATTACGACATCTGGCAAGGGTGTTCCGTTTTTGCGGGCCGCTTCGTTTACTGGGATGAAATCCCCTGGTATTATATGTCGGTTTGGCTTCTTATTTCGCTGCCGATTCTCTATCTGCTTTTGTTCTTCGTGTCGGTGCCGCTGTTTGTCGTGCGCACGGTCCGCATCGTGAAAACTTCCGTGCACGCCGAAGGCGGTTTGCCGGAAAACGCCGATACGACCGCCGCGTCCCGTGTGTTCGCCGGGCTTCTCGACGCGCCGTTTCGTTACTGGCTGTTATCCGCTGTTTTGTTCTTTGCCCCGCTTCTTCTGATTATCGTCTGCCACTCCGTTGTATACTCCAACTGGAGACAGATGTACTTTTTGCTCGTGCCGTTCGTCATTTGCTGCATGTTTGCGCTGCAATGGCTGTATCGAAAGCTGACGAAGAAATCCCTTCGCGTTGCACTGACCGCCGTGCTGCTGGCGGGGCTTCTGTTCCAGGCGGGCTGGATCGTCGTCAATCACCCGTTTGAGATCGTATATTTGAACCGGACCGCCGTCGCATATGGCGACCAGTTCGACCGTGATTCGTCACGTTCGAGCGGCTACAGCGCGCTACAGTACCTTGCCGAGAATGCGCAGGAAGATACGATCGTTTTAAACAGTTCAAGCTGTGATTATAGGTATGTAATGGAGAGCGTATCCCTGCTTTCCGCCGATCAGCAGGCGCGTTTCATCGGCGAGGAAAACGGCGAATACATCATTGAAACTTATCGCTATACGTTCGGCGACGCCGTTCACGAAGGCTATGAGGAATGGTACAGCTTCTACGTGGACGGGTTTAAAGTCGTTACGATCTTCAAAAAATGCGCCGACTGAATCAACCGTTATCGCTGAAAGGAAGATAGAATATGAAACCTTTGCTTTCCTTCGTCGTTCCCGTTTTTAACGAGGAAGCCTCCCTGAACGAACTTTACGAGCGGATCGGCCAGGTCGCCGGAACATGCATCGAGTCCGGTCGCATCCGCGGCTGGGAGCTATGGTTCGTCAGCGACGGGTCGACGGACGGCTCCGTCGGCGTCATACAAAAGCTCGCGGAAGGCGACCCGCGCATCGGCCTGATCGTCCTGCGGAAGAACTTTGGCAAGGCGACCGCGCTGCAGGCCGGGTTCCGTCACGTAAACGGGGACATCGTCATCACGATGGACGCGGACCTGCAGGACGACCCGAAGGAGGTCCCGCGCTTTCTCGACAAGCTGGGCGAAGGCTATGACGTCGTTTCCGGCTGGAAAAAGAAACGGTACGACCCGCTGAACAAGCGATTGCCGTCAAAGTTTTTCAACGCCGTCACGTCCCATCTTTCCGGCGTGAAGCTGCACGATTTCAACTGCGGTTTCAAAGCATACCGAAGGGCCGTTGTCGACAGCATCGACCTCTACGGCGAGCTGCATCGCTATATCCCCGTCCTTGCGGCAAGGTCGGGCTTCCGTATCGCCGAGCTCGTCGTCTAGCATCACGAACGCAAGCACGGCAAATCGAAATACGGCATGGAACGATACCTGCGCGGTCTCTTCGACTCCATGACGACGTCGTTCCTGCTAAAATATTACGACCGGCCCATGTACCTGTTCGGGCGGCTCGGGCTTTATTCGTTCCTCGCGGGATTTATCATCTGCCTGATTCTGACCATCGAATGGTTCTGCGGACACTCCATCGGCGGCCGTCCGCTCCTCATGCTCGGCATCCTGCTCATTTTGATCGGCGTGCAGTTCATCTCCACCGGGCTCATCGGCAATATGATCGTGGAATCGAACTTTCGCCGGAACTATTCGGAAGGCCATGTTGCACTGGTCGTCCCCGTGCGCGGCGATGACGACGCAGACCGCGAGGAACAATAGATGAAAAAAGAGTATTCGTCCATTCCGGAATCGATGGAACGCATGGAAACGTACGGGTTTTCATGGATGGATTTCGTAACGGCGATCCCTGCGCCGCTGTTCGTCGTCACGTCCTATAAATCGAACGGAAAATCCAACGCCTGCCTGCAGTCGTGGGCATGCTTTGACGGGGACAAAAAGGGCTTTTATGCCATTATTTCCAGTGTGTACAAAGCGGGACATCTGTATCAAACCGTTCACGATTCCGGCGTCTGCGTTCTGAATTTTCCATCGGCCGCCATCTATGACCGCTGTATGGACACGATCGCGAACAACCGGTGGGAAACGGACGAAATCGCGGCTTCCGGATTGACGGCGGAACCCGCAGTCACGGTCAGCGCGCCCCGCATCAAAGAATGCTTCCTCGCTCTTGAATGCCGCTATCTGTGGGAGCGCGAGATCACCGAGGGCAGCGATCACGTCCTGATGTGCCTGGAAACTACGAACGTCTGCATCGACGAAGATTATCTGGATGAATCGAAACAGGGCCGGTACGGCGAAAGCGGTTACCTTTATAATGTGCATCATCCGGTGAATCCGGAGGCCTTTGCAGGCAAGGCGCGCGATTACATCGCCGTTTTGAAAAAGATACGCGATATGGGGGAATACTGACGCCAACCATCCCAATGAAAACGAAACCGCCCCGCTGGAACGAATCCACGGGGCGGTTATTGCATGCGGATAAAGCCTGAATGCAGAGCCTGACAGGTCTGAACGTTTCCGCCCTTACCCCTTGACGGCGCCTGCGGTCATCCCTTCGACGAAATACTTCTGCACCAGGGCAAAGAGCAGGATGACGGGGATCGTCGTGATCGTCCCGAGCGCCATGATGATGCCCCAGTCGATATGCGTGGAGCTGATATAGTTCGCAAGCCCGACCGTCAGCGTTTTCATGGACTCCTTGTTGATCAGCACGCTTGCGAGCAAAAACTCGTTCCACGACATGATGAACGCCATGATCCCGGTGCTGAGCACGCCGGAGACGCACAGCGGCATCTCGATTTTCGTGAACACCTGCACTTCGTTCGCGCCGTCCATGACCGCGGCTTCGTCGATCTCTTTCGGCAGCTTTTTAAAGAACGAAACGAGCAGCCACACCGAGAACGGCAGCGTCACCGTCAGATGCGCGATGATCACGCCCGCGTGGCTCCCCGAAAGGGCGAGCGTGTTCATGATCTTGTAGAGCGGCAGCATGAGCATGATCGGCGGAACGCAGTAGGCCGCGAGCACGCTGATCATGATGACCTTGCGTCCCTTGAACCGGAAACGGGTAAGGCCGTATGCGGTCAGCGTCCCGATGATCATGTCGCAAACCATGACGACCGAGGCGATGTACAGGCTGTTGAGGAAATAATGGATCACGTCGTCGTTCGAAAACGCCTGCTTGTACCACTCCAGCGACCAGTTCTGCGGGAATATCTTCGGCGGGATCGTAAAGAGTTCGACGCCCGGCTTAAACGAGCTCAGCGCCATCCACGCGAGAGGAAAACCGACGATGACGACCAGTATGGCGATCAATATGCCGACGACGATGTTTCTTGAAATCTTTGTGCGTTTCATGCCTTTAGCCATTCTTATTCACCGTCCCTCCGTCAGTCTTCCGTCAAGCCGGACCGCGTCACATAGAAGATGATGCAGCCGAACATCAACACGCCAAGGATCATGGAGATCGCCGCGGCATAGCCGATCTGATAGGACCCAAACGACGCCTGATAGATCAGGATCGGCAGGTGCGTCGTCGACCCGGACGGCCCGCCGCCGGTCACCATGAAGATCAGGTCGTAATACGTCGCGGTCCAGATGACGCGCAGCACGGCGAGCACGATCGTCGTGTTCTTGAGCTGGGGCAGCGTCATATAGATAAAGGTCTGCCAGCGGTTCGCCCCGTCCACGGTCGACGCTTCGTAGATCTGCTTGTCGATGCTCTTGAGCGCCGCCCAGTAGATGAGCATCGGGAACGGATACGACCGCCAGATGTTCAATATGACGACGACCCACATGGCCGGGCCCTGCATGGCGAGGAGCGATTGCCTCGCCTCGAGCAGCCCCGCCTGCTGCAGCCAGTAGCTGACGATGCCGTAGTCGCTGTTTAAGATCCACTTGGACACCAGCGCAAGCGTTACGGCCGGGACGACGTACGGGATCAGAAGGAAGCTGCGCAGCGCCGTTCCGCCCTTCATGGGGCGCACGATCAAAAGAGCGATGCCGAGGCCGAGCGCCAGCTGGCCCAGTACCGACCAGAAGGTCCATTTGCAGGTGTTCCAGAAATACTTGTAAAACAGCTTGTTGCTGAAAATCTTGACGTAGTTCTGAAATCCGACAAAGCTGCTTGTTTTTTTGATCAGGGAGGAGTCGGTAAAACTCAGCCACACGTTGTACAGGACCGGATAGAGAACAAACATGAGTAAAAATATAACCACGGGAAACACAAAAGCGAACCCGATCAGGTTATGTCTTCTTTCATAGCTGACAAGCAGCCGGTGTTTATTCAGCGATGTTCTAGAGCGCATACTTCCTTCTCCCTAATAAAGATTCACGGCATTCCTTCCGCGAAGGTTCGAGAAACCATACCGATATCCGCTTTCACGAGGGCTTTGGCGGGTATATCGTTATCATACCTGGGTTTTTACAGATTGGGAAGAACGCAATCGCCTGCGTTCTTCCCTTTCTTCATCGAATCGGAATGTAGAGTGCAAGACAGCAAGGGTTACATGGTCCCGGCAAAGCTCAACAGATCGTCGTTGATCAGGTTGTAAGCCTCTTCGGACGTATAGGTCCCGTCGCAGGCGCCCTGCAGAGCCTCGCCAAAGATGTTGGTGGACTCGATGTATGCGGACATTGCCGACAGGCCGGCTTCCATGCCGTACCAGTACCAGGTGCCGTTTTCGAACTGCTCGAAGATGTAATCGACTTCGTCCTGGAAGTCGGCGACTTTGTCGCTCGCCTTGTAGATTTCAAACGCGGGTTTGTAGGACGGGAACGCGAACATCGGACGCGACAGGGCGCGTTCCGCGGCGCGCTCGGGTGTGTAGAGCGCCTCAAGGAAGTCGGCGATCAGCGCGCTGCGCGCGTCGTCTTCCTGCGGGGAGGCGACGAAGCAGTAGCCGGAGCCGAAGGACGAGACGGCTTCACCGTCGACACCCGGGAAGTCGAAGCAGCCGAGGTTTTCGACCATATCCGGATTATTGCTCTGCGCGTTGCCGATCACGGCGCCCATATCGAGCGTCATCGCCACGGTGCCGGTCACGGAGAGCGCGTTACGGTAGTCGCCCCAGGACCAGGTCAGGGAGCCGGCCGGGGATGCGTTCTGATACAGCTCGACCAGATAATCGATGACCTGGATGGCTTCTTCCTTCTCCTGATCAAAGCAGTACTCGCCCGTGTCGGGGTCCATGAAGTACACGCCCGCGGAGCACATGATCTCATAGAGCGTCTGGGCCGCGACCTGGACGCTGTCCAGCGGCACGGCGAAGCCGGACATTTCGGTGCTGTTGAGCTGCTCTGCGGCCGCGAGGAACTCGTCCCAGGTCGTGGGCACGGAGATGCCGTTGGCTTCAAAGACGTCCTTGCGGTACCAGACCGAGGTATGCATCGCCCAGTCGGGGATCGCGTAGATGTGTCCGTCCGAGCCGGTCAGCACGGTCTTGTAAGCTTCGGAGAAATCGTCCGCGCCGATCGCGTCGATGATATCGTCCATGGGCATGATGCTTTCCGCGGCATACAGGTAAGCGGTGCCGCCGAAGTTGGTGTGCATGATATCGGGGACTTCGCCGGAGGACGCCGCTGTCGCGAGCTTGCCGTACATCTCGTTGAATGCGACCTTCTCAATTTCAACTTCCACGCCAAGTTCTTCCGCAACTTCGGTGAATTGCTTCGTCAGAACTTCATACTGGGCGTCGGCGGTCAGGTTTGTCCAGATAACCAGCTTCTCTCCGGCATAAGAGATCGGTTCTTCCGTCGCGGTTTCTTCCGCTGCGGCTTCTTCCGTTACCGTTGCGGCCTCTTCAGTGGCGGCTTCTTCGGTTGTGGCGGTTTCTGTCGTTGAACTGCTGCAGGCCACCATGGAAAAAACCATCAACAGTGCCAGCATGAGAGCAACAAGTTTCGTTGTTTTCATAACCTTCTCCTTTTCTTTTATTGTCAGCCCACGGGTTGACGAATTCTGAATAAAACGTGTTTTTGTAATGCGTTCTCAAAAGTGTTCGTTTTAAAATGTGCTCCGATTGGAATCGTTTTTTTGTATAGAGCCATAGGAAACCAAACAGTCCGGTTTGGCCGAATGCCCTGCGCGGTTGAAGAAACGGTGAAATGGGTGAAAATTCCGTTCGCTGTTGTTCCGTGATTTTCCGGGGAGCGGGAATGATACCCGCCTCCCGGAAAATCTTTTGCTTATAGAATTGCGTCCTGCTCCCTGAGCGTCTTCTGGAGGAGCTTGATGTCCACGTTCCGCGCGCTCGTCCCCTGCTTTGCCGCGATGGCCGCCGCGGTCCCCGCGGCCTGCCCCATCACCATGCACTGCGGCATGCAGCGGATGCAGTTGGCCACCGGCGCTTCGTAGGAAACGCAGCGCCCCGCGACCAGCAGGCCGTCCTTGCCCTTTGGCAGCATGCAGCGATACGGAATCGTCATGGACGTGCCCGGTTCCAGATCGTAAACGTACATGGTCACGCCGTCCGGGGTATGCGCGCCGGCGGGCATTGCGCCGCGGCCGATGCTGTCCTCGAATTCCCGCGCGGACTGAAAGTCCTCAAGCGTGACCTTGTAGTCGCCGATGATGCGGCGGCTTTCGCGCACGCCGAGCATGGAAGCCACGGCCGAAAGATAGGAGTTTTCAAACCCGGGCACGTATTTGCGGAACGCCTCCGCAACGTCGTAGAGTCGCTGCTGCGAAAAGTTTTCCTGTGCCGCGCGCGATTCGAACCCTTCCGTGCTGTGCGCTTCGATCGCGCCGGAACAGTTGATCGTGACCTCGCCGGGGTTCGGCGTCGACGTAAAGATGCCGAGCCAGTTTCTAAGGTATTCCTTGTCCGCGGGCAGGTCGACGTTTGCAAGCTCGTCGCTCAGGCCAAAGTGCATAAAGCCCGGGAACGTCTTAAAGTCGTGCCAGGCCGGCGGCACGTGCGTGTCGCGGACCGGCGGGTTTTCTTCGTAGTATTGCTTGACCCGGTCCATATCGACGCCGCACATCCTGCCCATCAGCGTCATCGGCTGGATGTCCTTTTTCTCGCGGAGTTCGTAGGGCGCGCCCGCCTTGAAGGCGACCAGCGCGTCGCCCGTGCAGTCGACGACGACCTTTGCGCGGACCTCCATCAGCTCGGAACCCGACAGGACGACGAGCCCCACGACGGTGTCCCCTTCGCTGATGACGTCGACAATGGCCGTGTCGAGATACGATTTCAGGTTCGGCTCTTTCTCCGTGACTTCGTCCAGAATGACCTTCGCGACTTCCGTGTCGTACAGGAAGCAGACGTCCGTGTCCGGGTCCTCCTCCACGATGGCGTTGCGCTCCTTAAACAGGTTGCGAAGTTCCCAGGCGATACCCTTTACGCAAAGCTTCTTCTTGTCGCTGAAGCCGACCCACGCGCCCTGCATTCCGGCGGTGAACTGTCCGCCGAGGCAGCGCTGTTTTTCGACGATGATCGTTTCCGCGCCGTTACGCGCGGCCGCGATGCCGGCGATCACGCCGGCAGTCCCACCGCCTGCGATTATTACGTCAACTGTTTTCTGCTTCATATGCAATTGACTCCTCTAACGAAATTTGATGTCCCGGCCCGGCGAAAAAACGCCGGGACGGAGACGAAATGCAGCATGGTATGCCTTAGTCGATGTAGCCGTAATGTTTGAGCGTGTCCCTGAGGCGCTTCACCGTCTCGTCCGGCAGTTCGGAGAGGACCGGCTTGCGGCAGTAGCCCGCGTCGATGCCGCGGAGCTTCAGGCCTTCCTTGATGATCTGGAGCCAGAGCACGTCTCCGTTCGAGTCGGCCTCGGAGAAGAGATGCAGGTACGGCCGGATGAGTTCGGTATGCGCCTTCATGGCCTCCGCGACCTTCTTGGCCTTGGCGAGTTTGTAGACTTCGGTGTTCTCCTTCGGGAAGAGGTTGCCCGTTCCGCAGACCCAGCCGTCGGTCCAGCAGCTCAGCGTCTCGACGGGGCAAACGTCGTAACCATAGAAGATGGCGAAGTTGTCGTCCGTCAGGTGGCGCAGGTCCTGCTGACGGAACACGTCTGCCTGACGCTCCTTGACGGCGTCGATGTATCCTTCGTTGTAGAGCTTTGCCATGAACTTGTCGCTCAAAAGGCAGGTGGAATAATACGGGTTATGGTACAGCATGACCGGGATATCGACCGACTCATGAATGGCTTTATAGTGCTCAAGGAGCTCCTTCTCGTTCGGCGCCATATACCAGGGCGTGACGGCCATGACGCCGTCCGCGCCGTCGGATTGCGCCGCTTTGGACATCTTCACGACATCGGCTGTGCGGTATGCGCCGGTGGAAGCGACGACCTTGATGCCGTTTTTGTGCCCCTCGTCGATATAGGCCTTGTTGACGGCGATCTGCTCGTCGTTGGTCAGCGCCGTGATTTCGCCGGTGCTGCCGGACGGGATGATACCCGTTACGCCGTTTTCGGCCAGAAACTTCGCAAGTTCCTTGATGCCGTTGTAGTTGACGGACTCGTCCTTGTTAAAGGGGGTGATCACCGGGATGTAGATGCCAGAAAGTTTTTCGCGTGCCATAACTTGATACTCCTTTTGATTTAATAAGAAATGTATTTGTCATAAAGTTGGAATGCTTATTCCCATATCAAGTTAATACCATTTCCCACCGATTGTCAATACGTATTTTGAATTATGGATAAAGTTTTTTTCAAACCTTCCGTTCGTCACGGGAACGCACCCGGCCATATTGAACGCAGGGTAAATCGAAAAAGCGCATGG
>Ga0116164_10000860_pt1 | contig 24418 bp, 18 predicted proteins | sample AD_UKC109_MetaG_FD_89888 | JGI IMG/M metagenome (GOLD analysis project Ga0116164, IMG submission 89888) | Active sludge microbial communities of municipal wastewater-treating anaerobic digesters from Hong Kong - AD_UKC109_MetaG | ecosystem: Engineered > Bioreactor > Anaerobic > Digestate... | reverse complement strand
GCTTCACGAAAACGCCGAGGAATATAAACATTATTCTGAAAAAACGCTGACCGAACTCCCGCAAAAAAGAATATGGAACGAATTCTATTTGAAGGAATACCGGATCGGCGAAGACAAGCTGGAATCGATCTCCGAGGAGCTCAGTTTCATATATGATTATGAGCGCGTGCGCAATCTGCGCAGGCCGGGCGTGCTTGAGACGATGGAGGCCCTAAAACGCATGGGCATACGGATGGGCGTCGTAAGCAACATTATATCCACGTCGTTCGTTCCCCATATATTAAAGGAATATGGAATCGGGCAATATATGGACTGCATCATCATGTCGAGCGAAACCGGCGTAAGGAAGCCGGACCCCGCCGCGTTCGGCCCCGCGCTAAAGCAGCTCAGAGTACAGCAAGAAAACGTCGCATACATCGGGGACACCCTGTCGCGCGACGTGCTCGGCGCAAGAAACGCGGGGCTCGCACTCATGATTCAAATCAACAACCCGACCGTGGCGCACAGGGATGCGCATCTGACGGGAAGCGGTCTGGAGCCGGACTACCACATCAACAAACTAACGGAGATCCCCGCTATTATTTCAAATTATAACAAGTCCCGTTCATAAGCTCCCTCTTGTCGTCCCTGTTCAGTTAATTATAAGGAGGCACCGGTACATGATCGACACAATTTTCTTCGATGTGGGCAATACGCTGCGTATTGTCGTAAAGGACAAGGCGTTCTCACAGGCCGCCGAGCAGGAAATCATGCGTCTGGTCGGCACAACGGAGCCGCACGACGCGTTCTTTGAAAAGCTCAACGCGCGCTGGACCACCTATCGCAACGCTGCCAAATCCGGCCATCTGGACGCATCGGAAATGGAATTGTGGTCGCAATACCTGCTGCCCGACTATCCCGCCGATCTCATCTGCGCCAACGCCGGCCGGCTGACCCGCCTGTGGCGCGATCACGACGGCCGCCGCGTCGCAAGGCCGGACGTGAAGGACACGCTGATCGAGCTGAACCGCCGCGGATATACGATGGGGATCATCGCCAACACGATCACGGAAACGGAAATCCCGGACTGGATGATCGAGGACGGCGTAGCGAGCTATTTCAAAACGGTAATCCTCTCTTCCAAGGTCCGCATCCGCAAGCCGGACCCCGAAATCTACCGCCTCGCCTGCAGGGCGATCGGGAAACAGCCCGAGCAGTGCGCCTATATCGGCGACAATCCCATTCGCGACGTCCAGGGCACCCGCGAGGCGGGTTTTGCCCTGATGGTACGCATCGACGAGCCGGACACCCTGGCCAAGGAACCGCAGGAAGTCAGGCAAACGGTGGATTACACGATCGTCAAAATTTCGGAACTGCTGGATATTTTCCCGCCGCTTCAGGCTTGAGGAGGAAAATATCCCGTATGGAACAGGAATTTGACGCCATCTTTTACGACCTGGGCGGTACCCTTCGCATTGTCGAGCGCGACGCGGAATTCGAAGCGCGGGCGCGCCGGAGAATTGCGGAGCTTTGCGGCGAAAACGGCGACCCGGACGAGTTTTGCAAATTTTTGGACTATCGTTACGAAGGATATCGCAAATGGTGCTTCGAAACCATGCGCGAAGCGCCGGAGGACGTGCTCTGGACGCGCTGGCTCACGCCGGAATACCCGCGCGAGCGGATCGTTCGAAACGCGGTCGAGCTGACAATCGAGTTTCGCAACAAGGACGGCCGCCGCGTCGTCGCGCCGAACGGCGAACAATCGATCCGGGACCTGCATGCAAACGGCTACAAGCTCGGAATCATATCCAATCTCGTAACGTCGAAAGAGATCCCCGACTGGCTCGAACACGACAACCTGACGCGATATTTCGACGCGGTCCTGCTTTCCTGCGTGGAGGGAATCCGCAAGCCGGACCCACGATTGAGCCTTATGGCATGCGAGCGAGTCGGCGTCGAACCCGAGCGCTGCGTCTACATCGGCGACAATCTCAAGCGCGACATCGAAGGGACCCGGCTGGCGGGATTTGGAATGTTTGTCCTCTGCACCACGCCGGAAAAGCTGAAAAAAGAGACGATCACGGATCAAAACCGTCCCGACGCCGTCATCTTCGATTTTTCCGAACTAAAAGACCTTTTTCCGAAGCGGCCGATGGTCGCGCAGGATCGTATCAGGAGAGCATAGCAAATGGACCAACATCAAATCCGCGGCATTTTCCTAGACCTCGGCGGCACGTTTCGAATCGTTGAGAACAACGTCCCCTATAAGACGGCGGCCCGCCGCCGGATCGCGCAGCTTGTCGGAACAAGCTTGGAGCCGGAAGCGTTTCATACGCTGATCGAGCAGCGCTACGAAACCTATCGGGAATGGGCGCTTCATTATATGTGCGAAGCGCCGGAAGGCATGCTTTGGACGCGCTGGCTCGCGCCGGAGTACGATCACGACAGGCTCGAACGAAACGCCGTGGAGCTGACGTATGAACTGCGCCATGCAAAGGGCGAACGGGTCGTCGTGGAAAACGGCGTCCGGACGGTAAAAACGCTGGTCGGGCGCGGATACAAGGTCGGCGTGATCAGCGATCTGGTCGGCACGAAAGAGGTCGACGAGTGGCTCGATCAGGACGGCCTGCGTCCGTATTTCTGCACGGTTCAGCAGTCTTCCGTCACGATGCTGAGAAAGCCGCATCCGGCCATCTACTTTTTAGCGCTCGCCGAGGCAAAGCTGCGCCCGGAAGAGTGCGTCTTTGTCGGCGATAACCTTCAGCGCGATATCATCGGTGCAAAAGCGTCGAATTTCGGCGCGACGATCGCCGTGGAGTACGACGCGTCGTGCCCTCTGAAAATAACGTGCGAAAACAAGCCGGATGGGATCGTCAAACGCTTTGATCAGTTGCTCGACGTCTTTCCGCAGGCACCCATCATGAATTTTGACGCACTGGAACAAAGGAGTGCAATCATATGAAACAGCAAGACTTCTTTGGCGGAGACGCGCTGGCCCGCGCGGTTGAACAGGCTTACGCCGGTGGGCAGATCGACTATTCACTGGAACCGCTTAATCTTGAAACCGACGCGGGCGAACCGGTCGGCACGGTGAAGGCGGGCGACTCCGTCGTCTTCTGCTGCCGGCGCGGCGAACGCGAAATCGAACTGACCGACGCGTTTACGGACGGCTCGTTCACGGGATTTGAGCGAAAAAAGCTCGATCCCCTCACCTTTGTGATCCTGACGATGTACAGCGAGAAATACACCGGCCTTCCGGTCGCTTTCGCTCCGAGCCGCGTGTCGGAAACGCTCGCGGAGGCGGTTTCCGCCGCCGGGCTGACCCAGCTTCACTGCGCGGAAAGCGAAAAGTACGCGCATGTTACGTTCTTTTTAAACGGCGGCAACGGCACGCCCTTCCCCGGCGAAGACGACGTCTGCGTCCCGTCGCCGAAAGGAGTCGCGTTCGACACCGTTCCGGCACTCAGCCTTGCGGAAGTCAGCGAAAACGTCTGCCGGGGCCTTGAAAAGGGCTACGACCTCGTCGTCACGAACTTCGCAAACGGCGACGTCATCGGGCACACGAGCAACGACGAGGCAAAAATCCAGGCGGCAGCCATTGTCGACCGGCATCTTGAAAAAGTCGTGCGCGCGGCGCGCGCGGCCGGCTACACGACCTTTGTCACCGCCGATCATGGCAATCTCGAACGCATGCGCAAGCCGGACGGAACGCCGGACGTGGCGCACACGGACAACCTTGTGGCATTTATTGAAATCCCCGCAGATGGCGAGCCGGCGGCTTTGCATGGGTTTTCGGATGCCGGACGCGCCGACGGAGCACTCTGCGACGTCGCGCCAAGCGTGCTCGGGGCCCTTGGGATACCGGTGCCGGACGGCATGAAGGGGAAGCCCCTGTTTGCACCGCAAGCAGGCGGCGGCAAAGTGCTGCTGATCATCCTGGACGGCTGGGGCGTCGGCGCGGAGGACGAAACGAATCCGATCCACGTCGCGCAGACGCCGTTCTGGGACAGCCTCCTTCAGACATATGAAACGCGATACCTGCACGCATCCGGCGAATTCGTCGGACTGGAACAGGGCAAAGCGGGAAATTCCGAGGCGGGCCACCTGAACATCGGCGCGGGCCGCGTCGTTCCGCAGGACGACGTGCGGCTGGAAAGCGCCATGAAGGACGGATCGTTCAGCCGGAATCCCGTGTTCGTCTCCGCGATTGAGGAAGCCAAAAACCGCGGCGCGGCGGTGCATCTGTTTGCGCTGCTGACAAAAAAGTCGTCCCACGGTTCCATCGATTATCCGCTGGCGCTGCTGGACCTTTGCGAACGGCTCGGCCAGACACGGGTGTTTGTACATATTATATTTGACGGACGCTCCACCGAACCCGGCAGCGCTCCCGAGCTGCTCCGGGAGCTGGAGCAGTCCATGCGGGATAAGGGCGTCGGCACGATCGTTTCCGGCGTCGGACGCGGCATTGCCCTGGACCGCGATAAAAACTGGGCGAAGGTTAAAAAGGCGTACGATTCCCTTACCGCAGGCACAGGCGCGCGTTACCGCGCGCGCTGACGAAACACCCTTTCCGGTACGCCGGACGCCGTCTTTTTGCGGGGCGCGTCGGTCGCCAAAACGGGGCGTAAGCGGAAAACCTTTCTTTCATACACGTCGGGTAAACCCCTTCGGGGGAAAATATACAAAATAACAAGTGGAAAGAGGTAAACAGCATGGCACAGAAAATGAGAGGCGTGACGCTGCACGCAACATGGGCGCCGAAGCCCGGTTTTAAACTCGGCGCAAAAGATATCGACCACGTGCAGACGTATCTGGGTTCTCAGGTCTGGAAGGATCCGTATCTTACGATTGACGAGTATGATATTCCGGAACCCGGCCCGGGCGAAGTGCTGATTAAAGTAAAAGCCTGCGGCATCTGCGGCAGCGACGTGCACATGGCGCAGTCCCACGACGACGGTTATATCTTCTATCCTGGACTCACGGGCTTCCCGTGCATTCTCGGCCACGAACTCTCCGGAACGGTCGTCAAGTGCGGCCCCGGGGCGAAGGATAAAACGACGAACAAGGCATTTGTCGGCGGCGAGCTCGTCTGCGCCGAAGAAATGCTCTGGTGCGGCTCGTGCAAACCCTGCGCGGACGGTTGGCCGAACCACTGCGAGCGGCTCGACGAAATCGGCTTCAACGTCAACGGCGCGTTCTGCGAATACATCGTATTGCCGGACCGCTGCCTCTGGAGCCTTGAACCGCTTCGCCATATGTATACCAACGAGGAAGATATCTTCCTGGCCGGTTCCCTCGTGGAACCCTGCTCGGTCGGTTACAACGCGGTAATCGAACGCGGCGGCGGCGTTCGCCCGGGCGATAACGTGGTCATCTGCGGCACCGGCCCCGTCGGTCTGGCGGCCTGCCGCGAGCTCAAGCGCATGGGAGGCGCGACCGTCATCGTTTCCGAACCGCAGCCCGAGCGCGCCGCGCTGGCAAAGAAGATGGGCGCGGACTACGTGATCGATCCGACAAAGGTCGATTTCACCGAAGAAGTCCTCCGGCTGACCGACAGCATGGGCGCGAGCCTCTACCTCGAGGCGACCGGCCTGCCGACGGTCGTATATCCCGGGATCGAGCAGTGTATCTGGGAAGGGCGGACGCTGAACGCGACCGTCGTCGTCGTGGCGCGTGCAGAGGCGAAAATCCCCGTCACCGGCGAAGTACTGCAGGTACGCCGCGCGCGCATCGTCGGCGCACAGGGCCACAGCGGGCACGGCACGTTCCCGCGCGTCATCTCCAGCATGGCGTCCGGCATGGACATGCTGCCCATGATCACGAAGAAGACCAAGCTCGACGAGGTACCGGAAAACATCATCGCGCTGCAGAAGGACCGTAAGAACATGAAGATCACCTGCTTGATGGACTGACAGTGAGGTACAAAAATGGCTTATTCTAAATATCTGACAACCGAATACCCGAATATCTTTTTTGAGGACAACAAAGTCGGCCGCCTGAAAAAGAAGGTCTGGGATGCGAGCGAAGAAGAGATCCAGGCGATCCTGGACGATTACGGCATCGGCTCCCCGCTTGAAATGGGCGTAGCCGGCACGTACATCCAGAACACCCCGCGCGCAAAGCTGATCGAAAACCGCCACAAGAACGACATCGTGCTCGTTCCGATCGGCAGTACGGAAAACCACGGCGCGCATAACTGTTCCGGTCTGGACACCTTTATGGTACAGTTTATCTGCGAGGCCGTCCGCCGCAAGACGGGAAAGCTCGGCCATCCGGTGTCGCTCGCGTTCCCGCCGGTCAATTACGGCGGACACCCGTACCATCACCTCGGCATGCCCGGCACCGTGATGATCTCCGAAACCACCATCATCAACACGCTCACCGACGTCATGGCGGGCCTCTGGGACGACGGCTTCCGCAAGATCATCCTGGTCAACAACCACGGTCAGGACTGGATGCTGGAAAGCGCCATTCAGGAATTTTTCAAGCGCTATCAGCTGCCGGCGTTTGCCTGCGTGGTCGAGTGGCATCGCGCCGTGCGTGAATTCTTCTATCCCCTGGGCGACGAGCGTCCGGATTTTGTGACGACGCCGTTTATCCACGCGGACGAATCCGAAACGAGCGCCGCGATGCTGATGTTCCCGGAGATGGTCGACATGGACGTCTGCGTGGACGCCACGCCGAAGAATTTCGGTTTCCTGCAGGAAGGCTTCTTCGACGGTTCCGTGGACTCGTTCCACAGGCCGAACCGCTGGCAGGAGATGGAAGGAAACGCATGGATCGAGCGCTACGGTACGCCGGAAGGCGTGGTCGGGAAACCGTCGAGGGCGGACCCGCGCCGCGTCAAGCGCGCAGTCGCCGCAATCTGCGAATACCTCACCTGTATGTGTGAAGACATCATTACGGCATATCCCGCAGGAAAGGTTCCGGACCCCTCCAAATTCAGCCTCCGCCCGCAGGAAGAGGTGGAAGCCTGCCTTCGCGAACCTCTCAGCGAAGGATGGAAGAGCATCCACGAGCTTTCACGCAGGGGCATGTTTATCGACTGACCTCCGCTTCTCCTTCGGAACGAAGGTCTGCCGCCTGCGGCGGCCCTTCGTTCCGTACCCGATTTGAAGATTTCAATCGGCATGTATCCCGTTGTATTTGAAAGGACACGCAGATGACCCCGCAACCGGCGGGGTTCCGGCACATTTGAAAGGATACGAAATGAACGTTTTATCGCAAACCGTGCCGCTGCAGTACGACACAATCTTCTCCCCCTATGCCGCGCGCGACTGGAAATCCGCCTTCGAGGACATCGGGCAAAAAGGCTTCACCGGCGTGGAAATTGCGGTGGCCTACCCGGAGCGGATCGACGCGGACGAGGTGAACCGCGAGGCGGAGAAAAACGGCCTTGCGGTTACAGCGATCTCCACGGGGCAGATTTTCGGGTTGGAAGGCCTTTTTCTTGCTTCGGAGGAAAAGCAAATCCGCGAGCGTACGATGGACGTCGTACGCGGCCACATCGCGCTTTCCCAAAAAATCGGACGGCCGCGCGTGACGATCGGTCTGCTGCGCGGAAAACCGGAGCAGCCGGCTGAAACGTCGCTTCGGCTGCTTGGCGAGGCGATGCCGCCGCTCGCAGAGCTGGCGGAAAAAAGCGACGTCATGCTCCAGATCGAACCGATCAACCGCGCGGAAGCGACGTTTTTGCACACGACGCGCGAGACGCTGCGCTTTTTAGCTTCGCTGGGGAATCCCGGCCATGTCGGCATCCTGTACGATACGTATCACTCCAGCCTTGAAGACGGCGACATGGTTCAGGCGATCAGGGAGGCGGGAGCCCGAATCGCAAACGTCCACATCGCGGATTCGCACCGGGGATTGCCCGGAGAGGGATCGATCGATTTCCCGGGCGTCATCGCCGAGATTCTGAAAACGGGATATCGCGGGCCGTTCGCGCTGGAAACGCTCTGCGTCCCTTCCCGCGAGCACGTCCTCGCGAACGAAGGAGAAACCCTTCTCGGCGTCATGCGGCAGGCGCAGGCAAACAAATAAACGACAGAATTTTACAAATTAACAAAAGGGAGCGAAACAATATGATCCAAGTCGGTATCATCGGCGCGGGACGAATCGGTCAGGTGCACATGCGCAGCATTCTGACGGGCGTGCAAAACGCAAACATCCGCGCCATAGCCGATCCGTATCTGAGCGAACAGGCGGAGACGCTGGCCAAAAGTTTCGGAATCGAGCATATCTACCGCGACCACCGGCGTATTCTGGACGACAGAAAAATCGACGCGGTGCTTGTCTGTTCCTCTACGGATACGCATGCGCAATTCTCGATCGAGGCGATCCAGGCCGGAAAACACGTGTTCTGCGAAAAGCCGATCGACCATGACCTTTCTAAAATCGCGGAGGTCGAAGCCGCTTTGAAATCGGCGAAAAAGCCTCTGCGGTATCAGGTCGGTTTCAACCGCCGGTTCGACCACAATTTCCGCGCGCTCAAAAAAGCCGTGGACGACGGGAAGGTCGGCGACGTGCAGTTCATACGCGTCAGTTCGCGCGATCCCGTACCGCCGCCCGCGGGCTATGTCGAGTCCTCCGGCGGACTGTTCCTCGACATGATGATCCATGACCTCGATATGATCCGTTATCTTTCCGGCAGCGAGGTGGTCGAAGTATACGCGCAGGGCGCGGTTCTGATCGACCCCGCCATCGGAGAAGCGGGCGACGTGGACACCGCCACCGTTTCCGCACGCATGGCCAACGGTTCGCTCGCCCTGATCGACAACTCCCGCAAGGCGGTCTACGGATACGACCAGCGCGCGGAGGTGCTCGGTTCCAAGGGCAGCGTGCTGAACGGAAACGACCTCCCCTCAACCATGGTGCTCTCCACGGAAGCCGGCGTAACGGCCGAAAAGCCGCTCTGGTTTTTCCTCGAGCGGTATATGACCTCCTATCAGGAGGAAATGCGCGCCTTTATCGACAGCATCGAACAAAACGTCGATCCGGAGGTCGGCATTGTGGACGGCCGTATGGCGATCCGCATCGCGCTGGCCTGTAAAAAATCGCTTGCCGAAAACCGCCCCGTTCGAATCGACGAAATTTAACCAATCACGTAAAACGCACCGCCCTCTCGCTTTCGGGGCGATTCGGAATCGCCTGAACGCCCCCTCCTATTTCAACTATATTTCTTTCAGCTATATTTCTTGTTTTACAAAGCCGCACCTGTCACACCGCCGTCTTCGAATCAATTTCAACCGCCCGCACGGGATGCTCCCCCACAATCGATCGATCGTAATGATCGCGGGCAATGGATAACTAGGATTGGAGTAATACTATGGCAAAAGGAAAACCTCCCAAAATAAAGCAGGCGTTTTCTTGGACACGCCTGAAAAATCAATCGCTAAACGTCATCGGCAACCCATTCAACATCATCGTTCTGTTCAGCCTTATCCTTCTTTTCTGCCTGATCGTCATTCCGCTTCTTACCATGATCGGGACGACGTTCACGGTGGCAAAAGCAGAACTTCGCAACATTTCGGGCGCGAACATCGGAGATTTCACTCTGTTTTATTGGAAATATCTCCTGGCCAGTCCGCTGACAAACGCGATTCTTTGGGAGCCGCTGCTGCACTCGCTGCTGATCGGCGCATTTGTAACGCTGATCTCGGTGCCTCTTGGCGCGCTTCTTGCCTGGCTGATGGTCCGCACCGATATCCCCGGTAAAAAGCTGCTCGGAATGCTGATCATCATCCCGTATATGATCCCCTCCTGGTGCAAGGCGCTCTCATGGCTGGCCGTCTTTCGAAACAGCACTTCCGGCAGCCTCGGCCTTTTAACCGGCCTTGGCGTCAATATTCCGGACTGGCTTGCATACGGCCCGTTTGCAATCATCTGCGTTATGTCCCTGCACTACTACGCCTTTTCCTATATAATGGTGTCCGGTTCGCTGCGGTCCATCAATTCCGAATTGGAGGAAATGGGCGAAATACAGGGCGCAAACAAGGTGCAGATATTGAAAAGCATCACTTTGCCGCTCGTGCTTCCCGCGATTCTGTCGGCCGCCATCATGACGATTTCAAAATCGATCGGTTCCTACGGCGTCGCCGCGAACCTCGGCAACCGCATCAGCTATTATGTTCTCGCAACGCGCATGAAGGAATTCATCAACGACAGCCCGAAAGGCGTCGGTTATGCGATGAGCATCCTGATGATCCTGCTCGCCAGCGGCACGATATTCGCAAACCAGAAGCTGGTCGGCGTCCGAAAATCCTACGCTACCATCGGCGGCAAGGGCACGCGCAGCAACCTTATGCATATCGGGCGCGCAAAGTACGTTCTTCTCGTTTTGATCGCCGTGTTCCTCTTTGCCGCAATGGTCATGCCCACGTTTGTTCTCGTGATGGAAAGTTTTCAGATCTATACCGGCGGCGGATACGGGCTCAGCAACCTTTCGCTCTACGCCTGGATCGGTACGCTGGACACGGCGCCTCTGGAGTCGTACGCGTACAACGGCATCTTCCGGAACACGGAGTTCATGCGCGCGCTCCTCAACACCGTAAAACTGTCGCTCATCGCTTCCGTCATCACCGCTTTCTGCGGACAGTTTTTCGGTTACATCTCCACAAGGGGACGCGGCAAATGGTATGGAAAGCTGACCGAACAGCTCGTGTTCATCCCCTACCTGATGCCCGGCGTCGCATTTTCCGCGATCTACTTCGCCATGTTTTCGCAGCCGCGGCTCGGCGGCATCATTCCATCGCTATACGGGACGTTCATGCTGATTTTGCTTACGTCCATCGTAAAGCATTTCCCGTTCGCCAGCAGGTCCGGGTCCGCAAACATGATGCAAATCAACGTCGAGCTGGAGGAAGCCGCAGACATTGCCGGAGCCAGTTTCTGGCGACGGATCCGCAGCATTGTCATACCCCTGGCAAAAAACGGCTTCATATCGGGCTTTATGCTGGTCTTCATCAGCATCGCCAAGGAACTGGACCTTATCGCAATTCTGATGACGCCCGCGAACTATACGCTTTCGTTCCTTGCGTTTGAATACTCCAAGAGCCTCATGCCGCAATGTGCCGACGCAATCGCGATCGTTATCCTGCTGTTCATTCTGGTTTGTTACCGTATTGCGAACCTGTTCGGCGCCGATATCGGCAAGAGCTGGGGCTAACGATCCGTCCGGGCAGCATCAGAAAATGAGAAAGGGATACCTGCAATGAGTAAGATTGAATTACAGCACATCGACAAATATTACGGCGACAATCACGTCCTGCGCGATGTAAACCTGACCATCGCCGACGGCGACTTCATGACGCTGCTCGGTCCGTCGGGCTGCGGCAAAACCACGACGCTGCGCGTCATTTCCGGCCTGGAAAAGCCGCAGAACGGCATTATGCTGATGGACGGAAAGGTCATGGTGGACGCCAAGGAGGCTTTTTACGAAGCGCCAAGCAAGCGCAACCTGAATCTGGTGTTCCAAAGCTACGCGCTGTGGCCGCACATGACCGCCTATGAAAACGTTGCCTTCGGGCTGAAGATCAAGCGGCTTTCCCGAAAGGAAATCGAAGAGCGCGTGATGAGCGCGCTGCAGAAAATGCGCATCGAGGAATACAGGGACCGCTACCCCAACGAACTCTCCGGCGGGCAGCAGCAGCGCGTCGCGATCGCGCGCGCCATCGCCACAAGCCCGAAGCTGCTGCTTCTGGACGAACCGCTTTCCAACCTTGACGCGCGTCTGAGGATCGATATGCGCGCCGAGCTCAAGCGGCTGCACCGCGAAACGGGCACCACCATCATCTATGTCACCCATGATCAGGTCGAGGCGCTGACGATGTCCACCAAGATCGCCCTGTTTAAGGAAGGCGAAATCGCGCAGGTCGGCACCCCGCTCGATCTCTACACCAATCCCATCGATCTCGAAGCAGCCGACTTCATCGGGAACCCGCGCATCAATTTCATCGAGGGCACGGCCTTCTATGACGGCAACGAAATGCGCGTCCTCAGCGAGCTCGGCGAGTATCACTTTGTCAAGGAGCGGATAAAAGAGGAGGAGGAATTCCCGAAAAACACCGAATTCCCGTGCGTGCTCGGCATTCGTCCCGAGATGGTGGAAATCGAAGGGGAAAATTCCGGGCGCAAACACTCGATCGAGGCAACCGTCTATGCGAGCCAGCCGGCGGGCAGCGAGACGCTGATCACTCTCACGGTCGGCAAGGAGGAGCTGCTCGCGATCGAAATCGGCCTGAACGAATACGACATCAATCAGAAAGTATTTGTCGTATTGCATCCTTCCCGCATGAACGTCTATAACAAAGAAACCGGCCGCCTGATTAAGTTTGCCAGTTCCAAGCGTATTAAGCCGGCAGGATGACCGGCTGTTGAATGTATCCTGTCCCCTGTTTATCGTGAATTTTGTTGTAAGGAGGAGTATTGAAATTATGAAAATAAGAAGGACTCTCGCCTGCCTGCTCGCGTTTGCAATGCTGCTTTCGGTGTTAACGGTAACCGGCTGCGCAAAAAGTACGACAGGTTCCGAGGAAGCAAGCACGGACGCCGCCGAAAGCGACGTTTCCACGCAGGAATCGAACGAGCCGGACTACAACAACATGAGCATGGAGGAGCTTTACGAGCTCGCCGTGCAGGAAACGGGCACGATCACGGTCTACTCCACTACGACGACGGCCCAGGTCGCCGTAAAGAAGTTCGTCAAGGCCTATCCGGAATTTGACGGCCGGATCGAGTACATCGAGTCGGACACGAATACCGTTGCCGACCGCATCGAAACCGAAAGCGACACGGGCAACATCAACGCGGACGTTTTGCAGGTAAAGGACAACAGCGGTGAAATTTTCTACGAGCTGGTGCAGTACGATTACCTCGACGTCTACTATCCCGCCAGCGTGTGCGAGCATGTGGATTCCGACCTGCTTACCTACGGCATGCCGGTGTACGCGACCTACAGCCCCTGGTATTACAACACGGAGGACTATCCCGACGGCTGTCCGCTGACAAGCTGGTGGGACATCGTCCAGGGCTACGACACCGAAACTCGCTCGTATATCGACGCATCCGGTCAGAACAACCAGTTCTGGACCATCTATACCAAGGACATCACCTCCGCTTCCTATGCCGCGCTCTGGGCGCAGCTGATCGTGGACGGCGATGCGATCGCCGAACAGTATGAAACGCAGTACGGCGAGCCGCTGGAATACACCTACATGGACGAACTGGAGAACAACCCCGGCATCATGGAATTCCCGGAAAACAACGGCGGTGTCGAGCTCTTCTGGCGCTTCACGCAGATGGTGATAACAGAGCTGGACGACGGCGATCAGGTTGTCTCCGCGGTCGACGAATCACTGAACGGCCCGACGCTCGGCCTTTGTTCCGGCAGCAAGCTGGACAACATCAACAACGGCCTGACCATCAACTGGGTCACCGGCCTCGAACCGTACACCGCGTTTAAGGCCTGCGACTATGTGTACACGATCAAAAACTGCGACAACCCGGCTGGCGCGCGCTTGTTTATCCTCTACATGCTCGGCGGCGACGACGGGCAGAGCGGCTGCCTCTCGGCGTTCAACACCATCGGCAAGTGGTCGATTCGCGACGACTTCGTCTTCGACAAGACTCCGTATACCATCGAGGAAGTCAACCTGAAGAACCCTGATTTTACGGACATTTACAGCTTCTATCCGGATGTGAAGGCTTACTGGATTTACTGGCGGAGCCTTGCGCCGAGCACCTGAGAATAACTTTACGGCAGCGGCCCGCGGATTGAATCCCGACCCGCGGACCGCCGTTTGGGAGGCGAATTATGACAAAAACCACAGGCGAAACCTTAAGAAGCAAGCTGGACCGTTTCTGGCGCGTGCTGTTTCTGGACGAGAACGGACGCCCCAAAAGCGCCATATTCCTCTACTCGTTTTGTCTCAGCCTGCTGTTTTTCGTCGTTTACGCGCTTTCCTACGGATTCCTGATCGACGTGATCGAGACGGCACTCGCGGACCAGACCGTGCTCGTTCGAAACATCTTTCAGAGCGTCCTGCCCGGCCTTGCGGCAACCGTCGTGTGCTGCGCGATGTTCTTCCTCTTTCCGGATAAGCGGCTTGTCCCCGCGGCGTATCTCTGGCTTGCGGTATATGCGCTGGCGGCGGTGGTCACCATGCTTTTCATCACGGAAAAAGAGGAATTTCGCATCTTCCTGTATTTCTTCGCTATGCTGGTGCCGGTCGGGTTGATCAGCGGCGGCGCGATTTCGGCACTGCTGTTTCGCCGCAGCCGCAAAAGGAAGGAAAAACAAAAACACGATGCTGAAGCTGGACTTTCTTAACGTCGGCGACGGGGACGCCATCCTGATTCGCGAGGAGCCGCCCGGCTTTATCGCGCTTGTGGATACCGGCAGGCCGCACATCGAGTTCGTCAGGGGTTCGAAACGCGCCGCCGCCGTCAAACATCTCATGCGCGAGCACATCGACCACATCGACCTCCTGGTGCTGACGCACCTGCATTTCGACCACATCGGCGGCGCGCTTTCCGTGCTGCGCCACATTCCGGTCGGGCGGCTCCTTGCAGCCTATCTCCCGCCGGAAGGCGCCGGATGGATCTACACACCGAATTCAGACGAAAAAACCATCGTCGGTATGATCGACGCGCTGAACTTTTTTGCCGACATCGTTTCCGACGCGCGGGCCCGCGGCACCGTCTGCCAGTGCGCGGGCAGAGAACCGGAGCAGCTGACCGATGCGCTTACGATGTCCCCCACTCTGCCGGACGACGCGCTTCTTGTGCGGCAGAAGGCGCATTTCGACGCGATCTACCGCGGCGAAACCCTGCCGGACGACGTTCTGTACGCTTGCTCAAAGGAACGTAACATTTCGAGCCTGCGCCTTCTGTTTTCCTATGCGGGACGAGGCGTTCTTCTCACGGGCGATTCCTATGCTTCCTACTGGGAGCACGGGCCGGACCGGCCCTGCGACATCCTGAAGGTGCCGCACCACGGGGACGAAAAATCCATGACGCAGCTGCTGCTGAATCGGCTGTGTCCGGAATACGCGGTGATCTCCTGCGAGAACGCGCCGGCGCCTACAAAAGAGCGGCCCGCGCCGCATGTGCTCTCCATGCTGCTTCGTCAGGTGCCGCACGTATTCTGTACCGAAAACCGTGCGTTTGAGAACTATCCCGCCGGAACGCAAAGCGCCGTCCGGCTCGAAATCCACCCGGACGGCTCCATCCATCCGTCCATGCTGTAATGCAACCCCCGTTTATCGGGTCGTAACGAAACCAAAACCGCATAATGGAATGCGGAATATCCATAAAATAAACAGGAGGTATCTAAATGAAAAGGTTGTTAGCACTCTGGTTGTCTCTGGCGATGATCTTCATTGCGGTTGCGTGCACGGCGACGTCCGACACCGAAGAGACCGCAGTTGCAGCCACCGAAGAGTCTGCCGCCACCGAAGCGCCCGAAGTTACGGAAGCCCCGGAAGTCACGGAAGTCACGGAAGCCCCCGTTGCCGAAACGACGGAGGTCACTTACATTCCACTCGGCCTCGATTTTAAAAACAAGACGGGTGTAACCATCACGGGATTGTATCTCTATCCGTCCGGAACGGAAGATAAGGGCAACAGCATCTGCGCTGCCGAGTGGATCGACAAGGACAACGACCCGGACGGGGAATTCTATGAATTCCAGGCATACATCGTCCGGCCGGAAGCGGACACTTACGATTTGTATGTCGAATTTGTCGACGGCACAAACGCCACCTGGTCCGGCCTTACGGTGCAGACCAACGACAAGCTCTCCCTCAAGGACGGCGTCGACCCGTCGACCTGGGAACTCGAAGCGCTGGATGACGAGGAAGACATCGCCGCCGTGGCCGCAGTTGTCGATGCGGGCAAGACGTCCGACAACACATATCCCGGCTATGAAATCCTGGGCCTTGAGATCAAAAACAAGACGGACAAAGGCATTACGGAGTTTTATTTCTACGAGACCGGCGGCGATTACACCATGTATAACAACATGGTTCCCAACCTGATCGACGACGAAGGAAACGCCGTCACCGTCTGGCAGCCGGGCAAGGGCGGCCTCTATGTATTCGATTTCTTCATCCGCCCGTATGCGGAGACGTATGAAATCTATCTCGTCTATGAAGACGGCACGGACCTGACGATCCCCGACATCGACCTGTTCAAGGAGAACACGGACGGCTTTACCAGCAACGAAATCTCGATGAAGGACGCCGTGGACCCCGATCTGACCGAAGTATCCTATGACGACGGCGATCCCGAGCCGCTTGAGTATATCCAGACGGCTATCACAGAGGGCATCCCCGCAGACGTCTGGTATCCGACGTATTAATCCGCACACAACCAATTGAAGCCCACTCAGGGGGATTACACGAACTGTGATCCCCCCGTCTGTTTTCGAAGAATATTGAGGAGGAAATCTCATGGTAAAAACTCGAGTCCTCGCCGTCGTCTGCGCATTAACGCTGGCCTTTTCCTTTGGGATTACGAGCGCGCAAGCGGAAGAAACCGACGCTTGGTGGGAAGGTGACATCTGGGAGACACAGGCGCTCATTGACCTTGGTGCCGTTTTACCTACCTATAACGCGACAACGCAACAGTATGAAATCTCTACGCCGGAGCAGCTGCTCTTCCTCAGCGGCGCCTGGAAACCGGAGGACAGCAACGGCGACGGCGCACCGGACGCGCCCTGCGACGGCGTATACGTACTGACAGCAGACCTTGACATGCAGCCGCTCATGGACAGTATCGGCGAAACATTGAGCGAGCTTACCGGCACGACTACCGAAGGGTACATGCCCCCCATCGCCGCGCTGACGGACGAGACGCAGGAAGGCGGCGTGAACTGCGCGTTCTTCGGCACGTTCGACGGGCAGGGGCACGTCATCAGCAACCTGCGCATCGAACGGATGCAGCATAAATACGCAGGCCTCTTCGGCAACATCGGCCACGACTACGGCGAAGGTTTCGTCAAAAACCTCGCGCTGATCGACATCGAGGTCAAGTGCCTCGCCTCCGGCGGGCTGCTCGTCGGCGGGCTCTACGGCGACGTGGACAACTGCGTCGTCATCGGGACCATCGATTGTCAGGAGAAGACCGCGGGCGGCCTCGCAGGCAAAATCAAAAAGAACGACAACGGCTATTCCGGCACCGCCAGCAATTGCTTCGTCTATGCGGATATCACCGTGCGCGGCGAAGGCGACGAAAACGGCGCTGCGGGCGGCGTCACCAGCGCGCAGTCCGACGGCGGGCGCATCTATAACTGCTATGTCGGCGGCAGCATCACCGTCCTCGGCGAGAAGGCGGAAAGCGTAGGCGGCGTTACGGGAAACCTCAAGTCCGGCCAGGCGATTGAAAACACGATCATGCTGCTCAGCGACATCGACGTGGAGGACGGCACCAGCATCGGCCTGCTCTGCGGCAATTACGCGGGCGAGACCGGCTCCCACCTCGTCAACGACTACGTCTGGGACGGCACGCGCCTCAGCGGATGCGTATCGAGCGACCATCCCGAGACCGCCGCGTTCACATCGGTGGATGCCGAAACGATTCTGACCAAATCCTTCTATACCGATATGCTCGGCTGGGATTTTGACACCATCTGGACCTGGGTCGGCGACGACGCGGACGGCTACCCGATGATCAGTGCGTTCGCGGGCAGCGGCGGCACGCTCGACAGCCTGCTGACGGCCATTGCGTCCGATCTGACGATTACCGAGGCCGTTCTCCGCCCGACCGAGCCGATGGTAACGACCGGTTACGCCGGCGACGAGGTGGCGATCACCTGCTCGATCACCCTGCCGGAGGGCGCTTCGGCCGGGAGCGCGGCACTCTGTTACGGCGCGGAAAAAGACGGGACGACGTTTGCCGATACCGTCGCGATGACGGACAACGGCGACGGGACCTATACGGCCGTGTTCCCCGAAACCGAGGCGGGCGAATATTATTACTATCTCGAAGCGGTCGTCGACGGAACGACGCTTACGTTCCCGAGTCAGCTCGATTCGTGCATCCGCCTCGAACTGGTTACCCCCGAGGCGAAGTACCAGCCCAAGCAGCTGACCGTCTCCCCCGGCGCGGACGTGACGAGCGTCGGAATGAGCTGGATCACCGAAACAAGCGGGTTGAGCGCAAAACTTCTCTACCGACTGGCGGGCGGCTCGGAATGGACGACGGTGGACGTAACCGAGATTTACACCGGGGAGATCGCCAACGATCGCGGGGAGATCACGAGTTACTCCGTCGACCTGACCGGCCTTGCTCCCGATACGCAGTATGAATACCGCGCGGTCGCGATCAACGGAACCGACGAATACCCCACCGAGACGCAGACGTTCACCACGCTCCCGGACGGCGACACGTTCTCGTGCCTGCTGGTATCCGACCTGCAGGCCACGACCGAAGAAGGGTATCTGCCGTTCCTGTATACCATGGATTCGTTCGTCGCCGATACGCTCGGCGGAACGGACTTCGTGATCAACCTCGGCGATCTGACCGAGGACGGCTCCTCCATGGCGCAGTGGCGTTTTATGTTCAAGACGCTCGGCGAATATTTCTCAACCAGTCTCAATGCCTTCGTTCCCGGCAATCATGAAAACAGCGGGGACCTCGGCTACACGATCTTCAAAGCCGAGACGAACCTGCCTGGCGGCGCGGACGACCCCGCCCTCGACGAAACCACGGGCAGCTTCGTGGTCGGGGACGTTTGCTTCGTTATCCTGAATACGGACCCGTACTCCAACATCGACGGTGCGGACGTCGCGGCGGACAAGGTCTCTTATTACGAGATGCAAGAGGAGTATGCCAAACAGACGTTTGAATCCTCCGGCTGCAGCTGGCGCATCATCGTCGCCCACGCGGGACTGATTCAGGACGACCTGACCGCTACGGCGTTTCTCGAACAGATGTGCGACGATCTCGACGTAGACCTCTACTTCAACGGGCACATACACGACTACTACCGCGCGACCGTACGCGGCGGAGCCGCGGCGGAAACAGGCTCCGGCACCACGTTTATCACGACGAGCCCGATGGGATTGAAGTTTGACGACTTCGAGGAAGGCGTCATCGACGATCTCATCCAGTTCCAGACCGGCGGTTCGGACGACCAGCGGCAGTACTTCACACAGATCCAGGCAAGCGAAAGCGGCCTTGTCGTCACCGCCTATCAGCTAACAGAGGCCGGCGACGCTTCCAAAGCGAGCGGCTTTAGCGATTACACGGCGATCGATACGATAACGCTGACCAAGAGCCTCTCCGCACAGCGCAGCGAAGCTGAGGCGGCGGCCGCTTCTGTTGCGGTTGCCACCGAGGACGCGGAGCAGTCGGAGGCGGCCGGTTCCGGCTGGCAAAGCGTCGTAATCATCTGCGCGGCGGCGGTCATCGTGGCCGCAGCCGTAATACTGATCGTTCGCAAGCGTAAACAAAAGCCCGGCAGCAAAGCATAGCCTTTGGGCAGGCCGGAAGCGCGGATCTGTTTCGCGCTTCCGGTCCGCCGGTGCACGGGCGGCTTTTGTACGCATGTTTCTTTCTATTTTTTTGCTGCGTTACGCAAACGTTTACAGATTTAAAGGCGATTTTAATGCCATTTTTTAGTTTTTCTCTTTACGAATGGATTTTTACCCTCTGAAACAGAGAAAAATTCTACTGGATTCGAGCGGTAATTTTTTATTTTTTTGCTTATTCCTAATTTTTGCCGAATCCAGCGCGTATTTCTACCGGTTTTACCCGAAATTACAGGTATACCGTGTTCCTGATCCGCAATATTCGTGTTGTCGCATTCGTAAACGTTTGCACTGCACTTGAAGATAGAACCCCAAATTTAACGTGTTTTGGAGGCCCAGATGAATTTAATGATTCTTGCTCCAATCGGAGCCGTACTTTCTCTGTCGTTCGCTTTGTTCCTGGCGCATCGTATCAAAAGCTTCTCAACCGGGACGGAACTGATGACGAAGCTCTCCGCCGCCATCAAAAAGAGTGCGCAGGTCTATCTCAAGCGACAGTATACGGGCGTCGCACTTTTCTTTCTGGCGATGTTTATTGTGCTCTTCTTGTTGAGCCGCTTCGATCTCGTGAACCCGTTCGTGCCGTTTGCCTTCATCACCGGCGGCTTCTTCTCCGGCCTGTCGGGCTTTATCGGCATGAGCATCGCAACCTCATCCAACGCGCGCACCGCTTACGCGGCGAGCGACAGTCTGAATAAAGGGCTGCGTGTCGCGTTTTCCGCCGGCGGCGTCATGGGTTTCACGGTCGTCGGCCTCGGCCTTCTTGACCTTTCCATCTGGTATTATCTGCTTGCTTATGCGTTTCATCTCGACATTGCTGGCGTGACCTCGGCGATGCTCACCTTTGGCATGGGCGCTTCGTCCATGGCGCTCTTTGCGCGTGTGGGCGGCGGCATCTTTACGAAGGCGGCCGACGTCGGCGCCGACCTCGTCGGAAAAGTCGAAGCGGGCATTCCGGAGGACGACCCGCGCAACCCTGCCGTGATTGCGGACAATGTCGGCGACAACGTCGGCGACGTGGCGGGCATGGGCGCGGACCTCTACGAATCCTACGTTGGCTCGATCGTCTCCACCGCGTCGCTCGCGGTCGCCGCAAACTTAGGCATCCGCGGCGTCATGATACCGATGGTAATGGCGGCGGTCGGTATCCTCGCCTCGATCATCGGCACGTTCTTCGTGCGCTCGGACGGAAAGCTGGAGCAGAAAGCGCTGCTTGCGGCGCTCCGAAAGGGCGTTTACGCCAGCTCCATCCTCATCGTCTTCGTCGCTTTCATTCTTGTCTGGTTCGTCCTTGGCAAGGAAAACATCGGCGTCTTCTTCGCCATCGTCTCCGGCCTCGTCGCGGGAATACTGATCGGGCAGTTTACGGAGTACAACACCTCCGACTCCTACATTCAGACCCAGCGGGTCGCAAGCGCTGCGGCCACAGGCCCGGCCACTGTTATCATCAGCGGCATTTCTCTCGGCATGAAATCCACGCTGGCGCCGATCCTCGTCATCGGTACTTCCGTGATGACTTCCTTCTACGTTGCGGGCGGCGGCGCGAGCTTTGACCTCGGGCTGTTCGGCATCGGCCTCTCCGCGGTCGGCATGCTCTCCACACTCGGGATTACGCTTGCAACGGACGCCTACGGGCCCGTTGCCGATAACGCGGGCGGCATCGCCGAGATGAGCCATATGGACCCCGAGGTGCGCCGCCGCACGGATGCGCTGGACTCCCTCGGCAACACGACCGCGGCCACCGGGAAAGGATTCGCCATCGGCTCCGCCGCGCTGACGTCGCTGGCCCTCCTTGCGTCCTTCATGCATGAAGTCCAGCAGATTAACCCGAGTTTCTCCATCACGCTGGATATCCTGAATCCCGCAACGCTGACGGGGCTGTTTATCGGCGGCGCGCTGCCGTTTTTGTTCTCGTCGCTCACAATGAACGCGGTCGGCCGCGCGGCACAGAGCGTCGTAATCGAAGTCCGCAGGCAGTTTAAGGAAATCGCCGGGCTCATGGAGTACAAAGCCGAGCCGGATTACGCACGTTGCGTGGATATCTGTACAAAAAGTGCGCAGAAGGAAATGCTCCTGCCCGCGCTGACGGGGATCGTATTCCCCATCGCGACGGGGCTGCTGCTTGGGCCATACGCGGTCGCCGCGCTCCTGGCCGGCGCCACGGTTTCGGGTTTCATTCTGGCGATCATGATGTCCAACGCAGGCGGCACCTGGGACAACGCAAAAAAATACATCGAAGCGGGCAACTGCTTCGGCAAGGGCAGCGACGCGCATAAGGCTGCGATCGTCGGCGACACGGTCGGCGACCCCTTCAAGGACACTGCGGGCCCGTCGATCAACATCCTGATCAAGCTGCTTTCGATGGTCTCAATCGTGTTCGCGGGCGTTTTTTCGCACGGATGCCTTCTGAGCCTGGTCTGTCATTGATGCGCGCGACGGCAAGAGCCGTGTATTAATGCGCGGCTTTTGCCGTCTTCCCTGAAGGATGCGCCGTTCAAGGCAGGTTTAAAAGGGACTTCTTTGGCAGGACAAGTTATCATTGACTATCCGCGTAGTTTTTGATATTATAATAAACCTTATAGATATCTATGGGGCTTTATTTAGATACTTTTCGCAAACGTTTGCGTAATTGGAGTGTACGATTACAAATGCATGTCTCGTTCTGGATTTTAGTAATACTGACTTTCGCCTTTACTTATGTAAACGGATTTCATGACGGCTGCAACGTGGTTGCAACGCTGATTGCCAGCCGTGCCATGAAACCGTATCCGGCGCTGGCCTGGGCCGCGGTGGTGGAGGTCCTTTCTCCGTTTGCAGTGCTTGCGATCGGGTCCAGCGTTTCCGACACCATCAAAAAGCTGGTCGCGGAAAGCTGCTACACCGATCCTGCTGCAAAAAGTATTGCGCTGGCGTTTATCACGGCCGGCATTCTGGCCGCCATTTTGTGGAACCTGGCCACGTGGCTGTATGGTATCCCGGCCTCGTCCTCCCATGCCCTGATCGGCGGCGTTGTGGGCGCAGGCCTCGCTGCATTCAGCAGCTGCGCCATTTCCTGGAATTACTTTTGGACCAAGATCGTTTTAATGATCTTCCTGACGCCGATGGTCAGCTTTCTGGTCGGCTTCTGCATTCTGCACCTGCTGCGCTTTCTGACCAGGAATGCCAGCCGGCGCGCCAACACATTCTTTACCTACGCGCAGTGGCTGAACATGACGTTCCTCGCGTTCAACCATTCGTTTAACGATTCCCAGAAGTCGATCGGTATCGCAATGATCCTGATCGGCATTTACGGCGGTGCGACGGATGTCATTCCCCTCTGGGTGATCGCCCTTGCGGCCGTCAGCCTGGCCTGCGGAATCGCGTTTGGCGGGTTCAAGATTATCAAAACCGTAGGCGCCGGCATTTATAAGGTGCAGGCGATCGATTCCTTCGCGTCTCAAATGACGGCCGGCACGGTTATTTTGGTTTCTTCCCTGCTGGGCGCGCCGGTCTCATCCAGCCAGATCGTGTCTTCTTCCATTATGGGCGTCGGGGCGGCCGAACGATATAAGGCTGTCAAGTGGAACGTCGCCGGACGCATTTTGATTTCCTGGTTCATTACAATTCCCGTCGCCGGTCTGCTTGGCGCTGCTTTATTCTATTTGTTCTCACTAGTTTTCTGATGGAAGGAGTGTCCTGATGTTGAAACGAAAAAAGAATCTCGATTTTTATGGTATCCTGACCCAGCAAGCGCAAATCATTCGCGACACGGTCTATGCGTTATGTGCGTTTTGTGAAAATCCCACGCGTGAAAACGGCGATTTCGTAAAGACCCAAGAACATGAAGCCGATCAGATCCACTATCGCTTGGTCGATGCGATCAATCGTACGTTCATCACGCCCATCGACCGGGACGATCTCTTCCGGCTTTCCACGTCTATCGACGATCTGGCGGACTATTCCTGGACCACGGTGAAGGACCTTCGCATCTACAATATTCCGCCGGATAAAAACCTGATCGCCATGGTGCAGATTTTGCTTCAGATGGCCGACGGGCTTCTCGTGTGCGTGAAGCATCTGCCGAACAATCACACGCTGGTCACCCAGGAAGCCAAGAAAGTCAAAAAACTGGAAAACAGCCTGAATGAACGGTATCACGAGTCCATAGCCGAGCTGTTTGCTTCCGACGATTTCAAGAAAATCCTGAAATACAGGGAGATTTACAGCCATATTAACCATGCCTCTGACAAGGGCGATATCTGCGCGGATCTCCTTCAAAATATCATCGTTAAGCAATAGCGCGATACTACGCGATATCATAAAAAACGCCGCGCAGTTCTAAAGCGGCGCATTAAAGCCAAAATGGGTGAGTTACATTGCGTTTTCATAAGGCAAACAAGCCGAAAGCCGTCGATGGCACGGCGTTTCACTGGTGCTTCATCGGCACGGGAACCCTCGCAAACTGCGTTGCAAAATCGATCCTTCCATCCGGCGGGCATACGATAGCCGCCGCTTACACGCGAAGGTTTGAAAAATGCCTGGCGTTCTCGAACAAGTACGGTGCAACCCCGTATCGGTCCGCAAGGGATGCAATCTGCGCCCCCGGAGTGGACGCCGTCTATATCGTTACGCCGCACAACAGCCATTATGAGTATGCGAAACTCGCGCTTTCGCTTGGAAAGCCCGTCCTCTGCGAAAAGCCTTTTGCCGTTACGGCTAAACAGGCCGAGGAGTTGATCGCGCTTGCTGCGGAATCCCACCTCTACATCGCCGAGGCAATGTGGACCTGGTTTGCGCCTGTAGCCAATAAAATAAAAGCCTGGCTTGACAACGGCGAATTTGGCGAGGTCAAGTCGGTCCTTGCATGTTATCACTGGAAAATTCGAAAGCATCATTCCCGGCACACGAATCCGGATACGGCGGGCGGCGCT
>Ga0116164_10000859_pt1 | contig 24450 bp, 15 predicted proteins | sample AD_UKC109_MetaG_FD_89888 | JGI IMG/M metagenome (GOLD analysis project Ga0116164, IMG submission 89888) | Active sludge microbial communities of municipal wastewater-treating anaerobic digesters from Hong Kong - AD_UKC109_MetaG | ecosystem: Engineered > Bioreactor > Anaerobic > Digestate... | reverse complement strand
GTCCTGGGCAACTCTGATGTAGTCAAGTCGCTCGACCTCTTCCTACACTATGTTTGTGTTGTTAAGTTGTCTAAATACGTCTTGCTTCTTGGACTCAGAGACCTCGGCGTCGGAACACCATTTACGTTCTGTAACAGAAGTCTACTTATCCCGTACAAAGCCCTACTTATAAGGAGTTGCTAAAACAGGTGCTTTTACAAAAGTCTACAAATCCTGTCAAAAGCCATACATCATTTGGCATCCTAATTGGCATTTTTGGCATCCTCGCTGTTTCCTTTATCCCCTGGAATCAGATGTTTATGAAAAGTGGTCTTAAGTGAAGTCTCGTACTCCTTTCACTCTTATTTCAGTAGCGACAGTAAAAACCTCGCAGACTATGTTCTGAGTTGTTATCACCGGAGCTTGATCCTGCCCTCAATCTTGGTCATCTCATCCTTGTTTTTAGTCTCAGATATCGACAGATAGATCTTGATTGTGGTGCCGACATAGCAATGACCCATCCAGTACTGGACAGTCTTGATGTTGACACCATTCTCGATGACTCTCGTACAGAACGTATGCCTTAGGTGGTGACATGTTATCTGAGGAAGCAGTTCCGGTTCTCTGTTTTCTAAAAGAGCTGAGGCCTCTTCCAAGAGGTTATAGTCATTGACCACATTCTTAAGCGTTCTGTTGATCCTGCCAGAGTTCATGAGTCTGCCATGCAAATCTCTGAAGATGAAGTTAGTATACCCGTCTACTACCGGCTGGAAGTCCTTATTAAAATCGTTACGCCTTCTGTAGAGTTCTTCGAAAGTCTCACGCACTTCCTTTAGCATCGGGATCTTCCTTACGCCTTTTCTGCTTTTAGGATAAGTTACGAAGTACTGGCATTTTCCGTTTAATGAGACATCGTAATTTAATGTGTGATCGACATTCACTGTATTGTTATCGAAGTCGATATCGTCCCAGCGAAGACCTAAGAACTCTCCGGCTCTGACACCGGTACCGAGAAACACTGTAAGGTACGGTAAAAAGTGCTTGTACTCGTACGACTTGGCAACAAAATCTATGAGGTTCTTTTGCTGCTTCTCGGTAAGAGCTTTTCTTGTCTTAGGATTCCAATCCTTCCTTTTACGGAGTTTCTTCATGACGCCTCTAGCGGGATTAAACTCTATGTAACCGTCACTTACTGCAAGCTCTAACACAGGTTCTATTATCTTGCTCATGTTATCTACATATGAGATACTCAGCCCTCTTTCTCCGAGCATTTCTATATAGAATCGCTTGACGTCACTTTCTCTTATAGCGGTAACGAGCCTTTGTCCAAGAGCAGGTCTGATGTGCTTGTTATATGCATATATATAACTTATCAATGTGCTCTCGGCGATCTCGCATTTCATGGAAAGATACCTCTCCCAGAAATCGTTTAAGGTATATCCGGGCTTGGGAAGCTTTCTTTTATATTTCTTTTGAACAGAATTGATCCGCACTTCCATGTTCCTAAGGCAATCCCTTTCATCGTTAGGATCGGGCGACTCGTCTTCAGGAAGCAATCTCCAGCTCGTAATGCTTTTTCTCTTGCCGGTCTTCTCATCGAAATAGCGATAGTTATAACTACCGTTACTTAGCTGCGATTCATTTCTTTGGAGAACACGGCCTCTGTTATCGGTCCTTATGACTCTCATCTGAATGTTCCTCCTTAAAGCTCAGTCTGCTTATCGAGGTATTCTGAAAAGAGTTCTCTTTTGATGTAAACCCTGCCACCATTCCAAAGAAGGTACTCCGCATACTTATCTTTTCTTACTATCTCCCTGAGCTTGTTATAGCCGATATGGAAGTATTCTGCTGCTTCAGGCAGTGTTAACGCATATTTAGCCCAAAGGGGTATATTCTTCGGTTTGACGTTAACAGCTTCATGGGGTTCATACAGTTCTATTCTGGCACGTTCCATATCAGCTTTGCGAAAATCTTCCAATGTCACCGGTTTTGAAGGTGTCTTTTCGATATCCTTATCAACACTCGATTTAGTCTTCTTGGTTTCCTTTTTGCGGGACACCTTTTGCCCGGCATCACTTTCTTCTTCCTGTGCGAGTAAAAGTCTTAACAGCATTTTTGCTTCTTCTGTCATCTGAATTCCTCCTTGATATGTTCTTCTTCGGTTAATATTCCTTTCCAGTATCTGCCGATAGTGCTCTGACACCTTTTACAGCCGATACCTTTTCTGTCTATAACGGAATGTGGCTGCGCAAGATACTCGTTCCCGCATTGCCTGCATTTCCACCAGTACTGCTTTTTGAAGCTTGCTCTGATATCGTCCGGCTTAAGATCTCCATTCTTATCAGACCACATATCCAACACTTCTGGATTAGTTGTCTTAAGGTCATTGACGCCTTTGACGAGCGGCTCTCTTGCGCATATAGGACATCCGTTGCCTCTTACTCTGTTTGAGATAGCAGCTTCCCACTCATGTCCTTTAGAACAGACCCACCAAACCCTTGCTTGTGTCCCATGCGTGAACTGCTCCGGTTTTAGATCCTTGTTCCTAGGAGACCATTCTTCGCAGATTTTTGGATGTGTGGTCCTCAAGTCGTTGATCCCAACTTCTATCCTTTTGCTGGCACAGACATGACAACCGCTCCTTCTTCCCGAAGTGCGGTTACTTACGATGCCTCTCCACTCTGATCCGCATTTTTTGCATTTCCACCAGACCTTGCCCGATGACCTGGCATCTTGATCTTCAGGTTTAAAAGGAAAGTTCTTCTCGGACCATTCCTCACATAGTTCAGGGAAAGCTTCATCAAGCGGAACAGACTTCATGATCGATAGATACCTTACATTAGAACCCAGCACGTCCTTGAACTCTCCGCCGCCATCGTAGGGCTTTGCTCTATAGTCCGCTCCAAAGAAGTCCTGCTTTAATACTTCTATATCCTTATTAATATCGGTCGAGATTGTAACTCCATGTCGATTCAGCAGTTTTATTATCTTTGCTGCATCATTAGGAAGTTCAGTGGCTCGGGGCAGGATAGTAAGGATAATGCCTTGTTTTTTAAGAATGGCTTTCTTCTTTTTCTGTGCTTGCTGCTTTTCCAGCGATACACCTTCCGCTTCAAATGCAAGCTTGTAGTCCGGAAGATAGAGCTCTGATAATTCAGATCCCAGATCAAAATCAATGCCTTCTCGCTTGGCTAAATGAAGTATCAGAAGTTCAGAAAACGATGCTCTGAAGGTAACATCACAGATAACGCAGCCTTTTCCGCTTACGGCTCTATCGTAGATGCTCATGGTATATGAATGACCATTAGCACATCTCCACTTAACAGACCTAAGCGATCTTCTGAAAAATGCATCGGGGAGCAAGGAGCAGTTTGCATCGTAATCCCAATCCTTTGCTATATCAGGATCAGTTGTCTTAAGGTCGTTAAACCCGGTTTTAAGCTTATATCCTGCACAATAAGGGCAGCTTGTACCACTTCCTATTCTGTGATAGAGCCATGCCTTGTACTCATTACTGCACTTGGGACACTTCCACCAATAAGACCCTCTCTTTTTCCATATGATAGAATCCGGCGTTAAGGGCAGGTTCTTATCTGACCATTCGGATGCAAGATCAGGTCGTCTGGTAGCAAGATCGTTTATCCCCTTAACTAAGAGCTTATTAGAGCAGACCCTGCAACCGTTACCGTGTGATCTGCTATTTAATGTTGCTTGCCACTCATGTCCGTTCTTGCATCGCCACCAGACTTTCTTTCTTGAAAACGGCCTGAAGTCTTCGGGCTTCAGATCTCCGTTCTTTTCGTAGTTCCATTCTTTGGCCAGTTCCGGTCTTAATGTAACCAGGTCATTAAATCCAGTTAGCGTAGCTCTTGTTGTGCAATACGGGCACCCGGTACCGCCAAGGCATCGGTTACCGACACTCGTTTGCCACTCGTGACCGCATTTACCAAGCCACCACACACGGTCGTGAGCTCCAGCTGTAACATCGTTCGGAGTAATAACTTTTTTATCCGACCATTCTGCTGCTAATTGCGGATGAGTAATTAGAATGGACTCGTCACTTGGTTTCACTTTTTACCACCTCCTTCGGTTTATAGTGAAAAGAAGAATACATTGCTCCTTCGAATTAGTCGAATTTCAATAAAAATGGGCGATTACGGTCAATGCCGTAACCACCCATTGGTCAGTGTTGTTGTAGAAAGATTATGAGGCCGTTATCAGATCCGACATGATATTTGATGCCGACTTCATATAGTCTTCAAAGGAAGTGATCTCTTTGTTTTTGAACTCTGCAGAGATCGATACATACGTGTTGAACGTGGTCTGGATCTCCGAATGACCCATCTGGTATTGGACGAATTTCACGTTTGACCCCGACTCGATGAGACGTGTCGCGTACGTATGTCTGAGAATATGGCATGAAAAGTGCGGAAGCATCTCTTCGGGATCAGTTATCCCTTTGCTTGCTGCCGTAACATTGAAGTCTCTTATGATTCTTCTTAATGCCTTATTGAGAGTGCCCTGATGCTGCACATGTCCGAAGCGGTTGATGAAGATAAAGTCATCGTAGCCGTCGATCTCGTCCAGGCTTTCAAGACCTGCCAATTCCTGATACCTCTTCTCCATACGGAACGCTTCCTTCACACCCTCAGTCATGACGACCTTACGATAGCCGTTAATGGTCTTCGGTGTATTGATAGAGAAGTAGCAGCCTTTACTATCTTTATGATCGTAATAACCCAGAGTATGGTTAACATCGATAGTGCCGTTTTCGAGGTCGATATCCTGCCAACGAAGGCCCGTGAGCTCGCCGACACGAAGCCCGGAATTGGCCATGATGAAGAACGTCGGGAACCAGTGATGGTACCTTTCATCGTCGTACAAGAACTTCAGGAAGTTGACCTCTTGTTTTAATGACAGAGATTTACGCTTCTCAGTCTTGAGACCGCTATAGGTTAACTTTATTTCCTTTAATACACGGTCACAGGGGTTCTTACGCAAGATATCGTCGTCTACAGCGTATTGAAAAACCTGCTGAAGGACATTATGTACGTTATCAACGGTCGTGATGGCCACTCCGCGCTCTTCTAAAAGGCTGATATAGAATGCCCGAACATCGGATCGCTTAACATTGACCACGCGCTTCTTTCCGAAGGATGGCTTGATAAGAGACTCAAATACATAGACATAGCCGGAGTATGTACTGGCCTTGATTCCTCTCTTGAGGCTTTTCCAGTTTTCATAAAGACGCTCGACCGTAAGTGTTGCAGGCGGATCTTTTATGCCTTCCAGCTTATTGAGCTCGACCTTCTGCTCTTTGATACGAAGTTCATCGAGATCGGAAGCGTAGATGGCGTGACGTTTACCGTAAGCATCGGTCCACCTGTATGAATACTTGTTCTCATTTACCTGATACTCTCCCTTCTGGAGAACACAGTGTTTTTTATCAAATCTTTTTTTGCTCATATGGATTCCTCCTTATAACCGAGATGTTATGTTGTTTGATCGATCCCGGCAAATATGCGATTGCTCCGCAAGGGAGCAGATCGCACACTTGACAGCCGTGTTATATGGACACAGCGTTATCGAGATACTCGTCAAGCTTTCTGCGCTTGAACATTCTTCTTGATCCGACCCAGATGACCAGGTTGGAATTACGCTTATCAGCGAGCCTTCTGAGTTTGTGAATACCGATACCGGTATAGTCAGCAGCCTCGTTTATCGTGAGAAGGGATCTTTCCCAGATAGGCACTTCTCTTTGCCTTGTCCTGGTTACTTTATCTTCGTCCATTGTTAGTCCCCCCTCTGTTCCGTAATGAGGTAATCGAAGCCGTAATGATATCCGCATCTGTCACACTTATCCTTAACTCCGTTGGGCGGAGTCAGTCTTTTGATCTTATATGCCGGGTTATCCCAGTAGAACGATACGCACCTCTGACACAGGCAAGTGACTGTCTGGATCTGGTCCCTGGACCTGCTGTACTCTCTCGGCTTATGCCAGAGACCGAGCATCTTCTTGATACCGTTATTGATCTGAATCCAGGTATCGTTACCTCTAAGCATTCCGCAGTAATGACCGAGGTCAGAGACATTTACTGTACGTATCTGCTCCAATACAAGCATTGAAGGCTTTTCAAGCGCTTCAGTCTCGGGAAGCAGAATGTGTCCGGGAAGGTCCGTGCGCTTAAGCACTGATGTGATCGGCGCTACAGTTACTACAGGAGATGTCCTGCAGATATCGTTCGGGGTAAGAACCAGGACAGGCCTTTTTCCGTCCTGAACGCATCCTGAATTTGTTCCAAGGTCGTACAAGTAGATTTGACCGCGAGCGGGAAAGGGCGGACGAGCATTAAGAACTGTATTCATGCTGCAACCCTCCCCTCTGTACAAGCCTTGATGAACTTCTTACGGGCTGCCTGGATTACTTCCTGCACGCTTTTATGATGCTTACCGTCCTGACGGGCTATCTCAAGGCAAGGGATACCGTAGAGGTAGTGACGGATGAGATAGTCACGCTGCAGCGGAGTCAAAGTGGCAAGGGCTACTCTGCATCTGTCAATGAGCAGCTGCTTGGCTTCTTCCGCATCGGATTCTGCGTCGAGAAGAGACTGCTCATCTTCGACGGACAGAGTTCTGATAAGCGCTTCCTCTTCCTCAGTACAGGAGATGAAAACGGACTCATAACGTGCTGTACGCTTAGCGAACTTCTCATCATTACGGTGGTGCTCTCTGATCGCTCTGCCCATCTCACGTGAAAGAAGAACGTACGGAATGTATCTCTTGATCTCGTCGGGATAGCGAGCGCTGAGCTCTTCTACTGTAAGGTCTGTTATAAGGGCGTACCTTATATCGCCTGTGTATCCGGTGTACTCGGCATCGAGACGGATAACCTTACAGTCTTTCTTAAAGGGGCTTACAGTTACATTTTTCTTAGCCATTTATGTATTCCTCCTGTATGGCTCTGATCGAGCCGGAGGCTTACAAATTGGCTATTGAGCTGACTTCTCATAGATGTCACCTTTCTAGTCGGAGTTCCGACTCGGAAGATGACGACTCATAAAGCTAAGTCGGCAACTTTATTCTTATGACCTCTGCGATGTGCTGCTTTATGAGGACTTAATGCATATCGTCCAGCACACAGCTTGGTCTGTTGTGGTCAGGGCAGTTTAAAGTCGTAACTGGGTTCGGACTCGAGTTTTTCGGCGGGTTCTTGCCTGCCTGTGTTATCATTATGGCAAGGGCCTAACCGCTGTGACTATTAGAAAACAGAGGCTTCAAGGCACCATAAATTGTGATTACAAATGGCAGGATTGTGATTATTGCGTCCTCCATTGTGATTTGAGTTAGGAGGCCAATATGGAAATTAATTATGCTGAAATAAGAGAAAGACTAATTGCCTTGAAGAAGTCCAAAAAAATGAAGAATTGCGATTTTTGCGAAATATATGCGCCCGAAAAGTGCTCATCAAAAACCAATGCAGAAAACTATATATCAGCGCTTTCAACTGGAAGAGACTATCCTAATCCTGGAGATGGTCCGGTGCTTCCTGACTTAGAGCATCTCTTGAACATAGTTCATTCTGAAGAGTTTCGAGATGTAACCTTAGACTATTTGGTATATGGAAATGAGAACCCTGCAAGGATCATTAAGGAATTGGATCTAGAACCAGATCATTGGACACTTGCTGATTTCTGTTAGTTTATTGGAAAGCTGAAGAATGTTTATCCTTATAGTATCAAAGGCGAAAGAACTACAGTTGAAGAGCCTTATACTTTAGAAGGGCAGGAAGAAATTGCTACAAATATCTATTATTCATTGAAATTCCTTGAATATGACAACATCTCTGATTCTGGATATGATCTCGGCGGCGCAGTAAGAGCATGTTTTACTGAATACGAGAAAATGAATCCCATCCCATCAGAGGAAGTAAGAACAGCATTATTCAAGAAAATAGTAGAATCTATTCGTTCTGACGATCGATTTGCTCAACCTCTATCATCTTCTACGGTGGGCGCGGACAATTTTGTTGAATGGGAAGAATATGGGCAAGAGTTCAAAGGATTAAGTCTTGAGTAAGTATATTTATGATGTCAAGATACGCGACTCCAATTAGTAAGGAATCTGACTGATTCAAATGAGAACCATTCACTGTTTGGATTTTATAGTCAGGTATTTGAAGTTTGAATTAAGTGTCACTTAAAGCAGAAACGCAATAGAATAAGGGCTTCCCGATGTCTCAATCTTTGATTGAGATGGAAAGCCCTTATGTTTCGGATATCGAGTTTTAAGTGCGACTTAAAGAATTTGTTGAGAAATCAGAGGATTACTTTGGTCGAGGGAGTTTCAAGCTAACATTTGCCGCATCAAGTTTTTCTTGCCATTCTTCAATGGAGTCATCGGAATGATTCCATATCAGAATATTCAGCATGATCGCGGTATGTGTATTAGAGATTCCAACATTAGATTTCACCAACAGGTCTTGCATATATGGCGGACTTAATCTTAACGCCTTGCCAACTGCAAGGACATTTTCAAGTTTCTTAGTACAATCGTTGTCATTGAGATACTTGCTTAACGTAGTAGTGCTAATACCTGACTCCCATGACAATTCTTCTTCATTCATATCCTTTCGGTGCATATGAAATCTAAGGGTTTTACAGAAGCCACCAAGATCATTTATTTGTGCAGCTATTTCCTTGACATCATCGGATATTCTTTGCATCTCCTTAGCCTGCTCAACCTTGCTTTGGTTAGATTTGTGTTCCTTATCATAATCGGATTCTATGAAAGCGCTTGAGTCCACGTCTCGGCAAAGGAAACATCTTCGGTAGAAGGTGTCACTATAGTTCTTGCTTGCACTAAAATTTCTATTAAAAACAAAGCAACATTCATCTACATGATCCAATGCGTAATCGGTAAGAGAAAGCACGCCATCATCACTGACAGCAACATATTTAGGATTGTTAAGACACAACATGCAATTAACATAAACAGTTTTTTTATCTGCAAATAAGGTTCCAATCTCTTCATTAATCATAAGATTGAACAACAAGTTATTTTCATCAATTACAAAAGTCTGATTGCGGGATAACATGCCCTTTTTAAAAGAAAATGATGGTAGTAGTTTTCCGTCACAATACACTTGCGTACCTTGAGCTTGCTCATATCCGAGTTCGATAGCTCGAAGTTTTGCAGCTATAAATGATACGTGGAAGAATAGTGAAAGACTACTGATTGCTGACTCCATATAAAATGCTTCACGCTCATGAGGATGTTCACGACGCACTTGATAAAGGATTTCGTTAAGCTTCTTTTTTGTCATCTCGGCAGGCATTAGTATACGTGGAGCTAGCTGATTAGCTTGCCACTCCATCCATTTAAGAGCGGGAGAATCTTCAGGGATACCATCATAAGATTCAATAATCTCACAAGATATGTGATTACTGCCAGCATCAAGAAGCCGTTGCAGTTCGAATGCTTTGCGGTGTCTATCCCAATGAACGCATTCGTGAATAATTGTGTTATTCGCCGTGCCAATATTACCCATAAAGAATACGTTGCGGTTGATAAGCATCGTTCCTGGGATGGTCGTTATTTCTTTTATTTCTCGACCTAACAAATCTGTATATACAGTAACCCTCTCAGACCCAAAATATGTTTTACCAAAGACAGAATCTTCTAAGGGTGCATAATAGACTTCCATGCCCATTGATTTAGCGATTATTTCAACAGGTAGCGGCATCGGTTCCTCAAGAGCCTTAGGATATATCCGTCTAAGGAAATCTTCTGCATCTGATTCAACATTTTCTTCATATAGATAAGGGATAAGCGCTTGACTTAAGGTTTTTTGTTTGTCGAATTTGGCTTTACTATATTCTTCGGTTTTTAGCACAGAAACGTTTTTTAATCCATTTTCGAGTCTTGCTTTGAAGAAAACATTATATGGTTTAGTTATCGTATCAGAATCATGATCGTATTTGGTTTGCCCCTCTATTTCTATATCGGCATATACAGATGTGCGTATTTCCAACCATCCATTACCAAGGTCTTTAAATGTAACTCCATCAACGGATACATTAGCAAGTTCTGCCCATGTAACCTTAATAAACTGGTTGCCACCGAGATCATCTTTATGCCGGATTACGAGAGGTTTGATAGCCTTAAAGATCTCATCATAGTATATATCCACCATGTATGCCTTGAAGTCCTTGTACTTCTTCATAAAGCTTCAACCCCTCGCTTCCTATAATTTGATTAGTTTATTGACTTATAATTGTTACCTCAAACGTTCAGAGTTTATTGGTTCCGTGCATATTGAGTTACCACAAAATAACACTACAACATAATTATACTATGCAGACAATGACTTTTATCGTACAGTTTTACTCAACCAAGGCTCAACCAAGGCTTCAAGCTTCATCACCCATAAACGCGCTCTATACAACTATTCTCAAAAAGTCCCAAAAGTCTCAAAAGGGGGTCAAAAGTCTCAACTTTGCCCAAACCTATTGATTTTACTAAGCAAGGCTGTCATATTAACCACATAACACCCAAGGAGGATAACTCTATGATCAACGAAGACAATTTCCGTGAAAGCGTTGAAGATATTTTGAATAATCCGGATGCATATACTAAGGACGATCTATATGTCGCATTTCTGGAAATGACAGAAAGATACCTCGATGAAATGGTAACAACTACAAGTCTGGAAAGGGCATTAACCGCTGGTATGGATAAAGAGTCCGCTAACGAGCTGCTTGAGGACATCGCAACTTCAGATCCTGTGGTTGAGGATCTTGATCTCACAAATGCACAAGAATCCGACAAGATTGAAATCATACGGAATCTATTGGATTATATTGAATTTGAGTTAGGAATAAGCTTCTAGTAAAACTATACTATTGTTTTAAATATATAATCCAAAATCGCTTCTATAGAGTCGTAATAGATAATCTCCGTATCATCTGTTCTTTTTGCAATATAGCAGTAGCCGACACCATCTTTGTTTTTGTAAACAATCTGTATGCGCTCCCCCTGCTTATTGTCATAATATGCATATTTTTCCGCATTATCAGTGTAATCTTCGTTGTAATAAACCTTAAGGCCTGATTGTCTTGCCTTTATGAAGAGCACATAGGAATACAACTCTCGATTGATAGAATTGGTCTGCGATCTAGTAAGCAAAAGAATATCATCGCTGCTATTTCTTCGGATGAATCTCTGAGAATTAGTAAACACCCACTTGCCTTGCGGATCTGCTTTGCTTTCATCGGTTGAATAGACGCAATCAAGTATTTCAGGCATTTTGACGAAATAGCGCTTCCATCTATCTGTTTCATCAAATGTCTTTCTATCAATTATTTCTTGTAATTGTTCACAGATAGGTTTATTTATAACAATATCGTCCATCAAAAGTTTTAAATAGGAACGTTTGCCATTATTATCATCTCTGAGTAATCTCTTAAAACCAAAGTCACGGTCAGTATTATCAAGGAAACTCTGCCTTGCCTTGTCAGGAGGAAGCATATAACTATCGTTTCCTCCATAGCAAAGCAATGCTCGTCTGAATAATGCCTTGTCTTCTATTTCCTGACGAACGCCATTATTATCAAAAAGCATAACAAACTTCTCAAGATAATTGATGAACGCCTTATAATACTTGCTATTGGAGTCCATTCCAGCCAAGATCGAATTATCATCACTAAGATATACAGCATCCGGATTTATAATCTGGTATTCTGATATCTGTCTCTCATATTCTTCTGTGATTCCAGCAAAGGCAATAAGCGAACCTGTTTGTCCATCAAGAAAAGTATTTTCGGAATCCTTTACAGCATCTTTCCATTTTTGATCAATAAGCATAAGAATAGATTTAATAGATTCATCTACTACCTGTGTTTCAGTAAAACTGGACATAACACTTTGACGATAATTCCTTCTCAGGAGTTTGCTCATATAGTAATCACAGTTAATTGCTGAATCCTCTTCTATAAGTTTACTGACAGAACGAATCATTCCAAAGAAAACATCAAGCTGCAGATTCAATGTTGGTTGTACAAGATTTGAGACTAATCTTAGCCAACGATTGAGTTCCTTCTCTTTAGTAAAATTATAATTATCATCCGCATACTTGATAAGAAAAGCATATTCAGCGAACAAAATAACTTGTTCTTCGTTTGAAAGAGCTCGTTCGTCTGTAATTCCTATAAGTCTTCTAAATGCTCTCACTTCATCAATATATGATTTGCTGTATTCAGACTCATCAACGAATTTAATAGAATCCGTTGAAAGTTGACGAGTGCACAACACATTCATCAATTTATTAATCTTCTTAAAAGTGTTAGTTCCAAGTACTGGATTAGGTGACTTCAATGTATAAACATTTCTAAACTCATCTTTAAAAAGTCGTGAAGTAAATGAATAATCCTGCTCTCTAATCAATTCTCTGAGATCATCACGTATTCCTTTTTGATTGTTAGTAACAATAGAATTATCAAGATTCACGATGTAATCCATCATCATACAGAATCTGAAAAACTTCATCATCTGAGAATCAAATGTAGTTTCTAACACATCCTTGCCTGTAGTAGGATCTTTTACAGTTCGTCTATATATCGGATTCCAAAAGAATTCCGACCATTTCCCATTGATGTTGTCAATGAACTCATTCGCAAATTCTTCGTCTTCAGATAAATAGTTTCTCAACTGAGCCTTAAAGTTCTCAAAATGAGTCAATGCCTTTCCTCGTGCATTCATCTTGATATAAATGCTGTCAGTCAAGCCAACATCATCGATATTAAGGTAAAGGAATCTGATTGGAGCATCATTTGAAATAAGCAGATCAAAAACTGAGTCTAAGCTAATACCAGAACTCTCATACTCTTTGGCTTTTTCATGAATTGCATCAATCATTACTAACATTCCTCTGACAGACGAGTCGTTTTCAAAATCAGAAAAGAACCAATAGTAGTTTTTGATAGCACTAGAAACCTTTTTATCTGCAGGAAGTGATTTTAAATCAATGCGCACGTATTCTGTGAGATTACGACAGAACTTACCCGTTACATTTCGAGTTTCATACTGGAATTGGAGCAATCTCTTTTTAACTTCAGAATCTGATTCTATCTTCCCGGAATAAACAGCAAAATACCAATGCAGCAAGAAAAGAGTAGTAAGTCTTTGCTGACCATCAATCGGAATAAAGCGCCTTTTTCCATCTTCAGTTTCAATATTTCCATAGATGAAGTTAACGTCTAGTATTCTTCTGGTTTGTTTATAATTTATCAAGCTGTCAAAGATATCCTCAACGAACTTATCTCTAATTTGTTTGGTAGCATCGTCAGGGCGTCCTTGTGCATAATCACGCTGAATACGAGGAATATATATGTCAAACTCGCTTCCAGTTTTGTTAAGCATACTCCAGAAGCTTTCTTCGGTGGCATTTGTTTTATTGGCTAAATCATGACTCATGAACTTCTTCCTCCAACCTTAAGTATTTGCATATACAAGTTATTATTTCTTCTGTATATGCTTTTTTATCAACATCTCGCCACCTCAAAAGGTCGCCTGATTCTGCAAACCCTTTCATAAATACTTTTCGAGTACAGAGCGGAATAAATACATAACTCATAGTTCTTTCAAGAATGGTTTTGCGCTTAAGAGGGAATACATCGTTCTTGTATGATCTGTTAGTACCTCCATCCAACAAAGTCAGGTTACCAATAGTATTATCAGGTTCACCTGTACCACCAAAGTAGTTAATAACAGCTTCGTAAACTTGGATAAAATCCTTAGTATTAGGCTGATATTTAGAAAGATAGTACTTATTATCAATGATAACTTTTACAAGAGCTTGAACTGATTGCCCATCAACAGTATTTATTTTTTCAATTTCAGGAATATCAGCAGTCTTTTTCAGCCACTGAAGTCTATTATTATCATCAGAATCACGACGATCATCATCCGGTCTTGTATCTGACACCGCATTTATGTGTTCGAGATCCCATGAGATAGACTCATCTTTGTACTTATCAAACGGGAAACGACCATTTTCCTCGCATGCCTCAAGGTATGCTACATTGTAAAGTAGAAGTGTCTTTCTTATGTTGTTTGATTTATCTCTATAATCAAGCCCCTGTATAAAATCTCTGCACTCTTTTGTATTTGGCATTCCTTTACCAAATACAGCTTTTGAAATCCTTATACGAAGCTCATTCTCAAAGTGATTCTTGTGACCTTCACCACGTTCTCCAGAGCCTTCGCGATATAGCCTGCTCAAACTTAATATCTGATCTACATATTTGTTGTCAGACGTTTCTACCAAAAAACCTATCATATGATACCAATGAATATTCTTGAACCAATCCTTGAACATTCTATAGTACTCACATACACCGTCCCATATTATTTCAATATAGTTTTGATCGTCTTCAGTCTTCTTCTCCGGATGCTTTTGAAGCAATCGAACATAATTACTAAACACATAGAATGAAAACTTATCTCTATTTATACTTTCAGAAACAGTATATGATTCTTCATTGGGATATCGTTCGTTTGCATCTTTAAGTATCCCATCATTAAGCTCTCTTGCCATTACATGAAAAATAAAATCAATCCTCGTAGCATAAGATGATTCTTCCTTTTTTTCATTTACAAGGAAACTCCAGAAGTTTTCTTCAGAAAGTTGCGCCTCAATTTCATCCCATTTGACAGCTATGTTCATCTGTGTAGAAACGAGAAGATCGGAATCGTTACCATCTTTTTTTAGCAATAGTGCTTTTATAAGTTCAGCATTAGTGAGGGCGATTTTACCCATGTTAATCTTAGAAAAAATCTCAACTTCAGTTGAAGTATCACAATCCTGAATCTCGTACCATATTATTTTCATGTACGAGTCAAATATCTTTTTCATATCATTGGGTTCGTTTCGAGTGTTAGGATCTCTTAATAAGCGCTGAAAATAATCGCAGATGCATTTATAAGACTCCAAAACATAATGACAATCTATGTCACTTTCGTATTCAGCCATTTCTTTATCCACAGTCTCGGAACGAGCATACTCATTTTCAGTAAAGGCATTTAGACAGTCCTGAAGCTTTTTCTTATTGTTATACGAAATATCAAAGGGAAGCGGAACACGAAAATCAGCATTCTCTTTTACCCAATAGAATGAATATATGAGAAATATCGTAGTCAGTCGTTGCTGACCGTCTATTACTTTCCACGAAACACCATCTTCTGCTTGGGTGATAATAATTGGCTGAAGACAATAATATGTATCATCGTCCTGACGTTTTGTATGACTGAATTCCCTAATATCATCCAATAAATCACGAACTTCGTTTTCACTCCAGCGATAACCTCTTTGATAGGCATCTATGTAGAACTTGGTAGATTCATTTTGCAAGTCAGCTATTGTTTTTAATTTTACAATTGTATCGCTCATATTCGCTCCTCACATTCTGAAAGGTATAACTGTTAATGCTATCGCGGATGAATACATTCAGAGTAATTTATCCATATCTTCAGCAAATTCAGAAGAACGATTTTCTCGATTGAAAAAATGAAACCCCCAAATTTTGTATTTATTGTCATCTACGAATGTTTTGGTTGGAACAGATTGGCTTTCCAATTCAAGTAGAAAATCCTCTTTCCATTGATCTCCTTCAATTAGGTGTGTACCCTTAGGCTCAATAAATATTTGCAATTGTTCGTATCCGTCAGCTATTGGTGAATGAAGGAACAACAAATAGTCAGGTTCAAATCTTTCTCCACCATCAAATGAATACAAATGCATTTGACGTTCGTTACGGAGCAAATAAACCTTATCGTATTTCTCCCTTAATTGCGGAACAAATCCCTTAAAATATGCAACAAAGGCCTTCTCCTCGCTAGTTCCGAAATTATCTTCAAAAGCAAACCAGTCTTCTTGCGACAGATCCAATCTAATACCGTTACTTACAGTACTATCATTTTGAGAATATCCAATTCCTCCATCATGCATTACAGTATAATTGCATCGCTTATTCTTAAAAACATCATGAATATACTCAGCCCGAAATTCTTTAGTACCCTCAAATACTTCCTCGATTTTTGAAACAGAATCAGAGACTTTCTTAAGAACATCTATGCAAGCTTTATATAACACCGTTGGTTCTGGAGTTTCATACTTCGAGATAACATCCACTTTTATATTTCCAAGATAATTGCTCCCAGTTATGAACTCTCTCATGGATTTCAAGTTCGGATAATAGCTTTTTAGAACATTGAATTTAAGAATAGGAAACTGGCATATAGCTTTATGAACGATAGCATAATTGATCTCAGCGATTTTGGAGATCGTTGTGTGATTGGTATAGGTTCTAATTGTATTTCTAGTGGAAGAACTCTCTTCCATTATAATATCTTCTCCAGATTGGCCTGTTGAAATTCTTACGGTATAAAGACGATCTTTGACAGAAGGCAGAATTCCTGTTATTTCTTTTCTGCTTTTAACCAAACGATCATTTGTAAACACAAATCCTTCTCTATATAATGAATCCTGTTTAAAATCCTCTTTCAAAATATAGTGGCGTTCCACTATATTATCCATATCCAATCCTATTCCACGAAGAGCTGTGTGCAACTCAACTATATAGCGAGGCTCATTCCAACAGTGGTAGTACAACTCCTCACATACGCGAAGGGGATTATCAACATCCGAGTCGTATTTTCTTTTGAATTTAACTTGTTCTGGCTCTACTTTGAATGGACAATACCTTGCACCACGTCCAATAAGTTGTGCTTCTTTAATTGTCGTTTGTCCGGACACACCGTTCCTACCATCTCTTGTATCATATAAACGCACAATATCGAACAAGTTAAGAACATCCCAACCCTCGTTCAATTTATCTACAGCAAAAACAGCACGATAAGGATTTGCTTTATCCTCTAACGTATTAAGTAAAATCTGTTTCTTTTCAACTTCCTTATCATCATTAGCAGAAATACAGTGGTCCTCAGAAAAATCATCTCTTAGTTCCGCAGCCAAATCATCATATGATATTTCATTGTCAGAAAAGTACTTCTGAGCTTTCGCCATGATTTCAGTGGCGGATTGCTCAAAAATACCTCTTATTTGCTCGCCTGTTAGAACACGAACCATCTCTATGATTCGTTCCATATTTTGCTTATTATCTTTTTTAAGTTTGGACTTAAAGAAAACAACAGGTTTAATATTCTGCCGGTAAGATTGAAAAACCTTATAGCGATACTGACTTAAAATCAACGCTTGCAACGCACGCTCCTCTATATCCAAATCAGAGCGCAAAGTCTTAATTTCTTTGGAATATCCATCATTTCTAAAGATAGAAAGACGGTAATCCAATATTATTTTGTTTTCATATTCACGACGAATATCTGCATTTTCCAAATCACAGGTTGCAGTAAACTCCAAAAGTACATTATCACGGTTCTTCTCGAAAATAGTTCTTACCGTTTGTTCCCAACTATGATAATTAGCTTGTTCTTCCTCATTTGCATTGCGAAGATCTACATTTAGATGATGAGCTTCGTCAGCTATCAAAACAACTTTTTGGCCATCAAAGTCATCAAGTGAAACAGAGTTCTCTTTTGCAAACCACAAATCCAAATGGAGTCCTTGCGTTGTAGTAAAGCAAATATTAATAGCATTTTCGTCCGAATTCTGAAAATTATCCACTTCTCTAATTGGTACCTGCTCGCCATCAATCCATATATCTTCAGAAAATAAATACTTGCTTGAAACTGGGTTAAGGAAGTTCTCTTTTGTCTTATTTACAATATTAGAGAGGTTAACAAAAAAGAGAAAATTCCTATAGCCTTTCTTATATAAATAGAGCATCAACCCAGCCATGATTAGTGTTTTTCCAGAACCTGTAGCCATATGAAACAAGGTCTGTGTAGGTTTACGACACATTCTGTCATTTTCAAAATAAGTTACAAAGTTTTCAAACGCTGTGACTTGGTAGGGACGCAACTCAAATTCAGGATTTAGATTTGCAGGAATATATTGAGGCACTTCTGCAACTGATCCGAATTGTCGCAATGTGTCAATTTGTTCATACAAAAACATTTTTACACCTCCCCGTAGAAGCTGTTGGTAAAGGCTTTATCTTCTTCGGAGATTGAAAAAGTTTCATCATCTATATCACACAAATTGACATAAAGTTGATTCTTGTCAATTAAATCCATAAGAATCTTTTTCTTTTCATCAATAGAAAGAGCGTTGAAGTCTTCAGAATCAACATCTTTATCTTTGGGATTAACTTTATAACTAATGAAACCTGTCTTCATTATGTCATCATATATATTAGAAAGGGCATCACTATCTTTCGCACTAACAATACGATCGACAAATGTTTGGTTAAGCTTTGCAAGTTCACAATAGACGAACGAGCCACCGCCTTTCCAATTCAATGCCTTAGTTACTCCTTTTTTATCAGCACCTTTAATAACATTTGAAAGACGTGTTAAAGAAACATCTTCTATATAGTCCATCTGCTCAACGCCAATATATCGAATCCCCATTTTATGGCAAACTGCCGGGACAGTACCACTGCCCATAAAGAAATCCAATACAATATCGTCTTTGCTATGGGTAAACATTTCTAACACTCTTTTAACAGCCTTTTCAGGTTTTTTACCCTTTTTGAATGTTACGGCACCTTCGCCCGCCAAGTCGTTTGGCAAAACATCATCCCAAAAATCAGATACAAGTTCACCTGTTACTATTTCTCCGTCGATCTCCATTAATCGATCAGAGTAAAATAGCAATCTCTGTCCATTTCTTAGATAAATATCCAGTTCTTTTTCTCTTCTTTGCAAAAAGACCCTATCAGGTTCAAGACGAGATTGAGCTATTAAATCTCGCGTTTCCTGTCCGACAGCGTCTTCATCCGGATATGCAAACTGAATAACGCTATCAGCATGCTGCTTAACGAAAGAATACAACTCATCTTCATAACTACTTCCAAGAGTCTTCTTTAACTTATTCTTTTCAATGCCCTTAAAATCAGAAAAAGCATCCAACAGACTGCAAAACTCCCATTCTTCAATTGGATTATTGCGATTTAAAATGAAATTATTGTACCTATCATTTCGCCCTCTAGCACGATAGATTTTGTTAGGATTCCAAACTGCCTTCTGTTTTGAATAAACCATGATATACTCAACAACATTAACGACCCCTGGATTAATTGCTTTATGACCAGTAACTGAACCTCTCTTTACAGTAATCAAAGAGCCTCTATTATCTCGACCGAACAACTCGTCCATGAGAACTTGTAAATAGCCCACCTCATTATTGTCAACATAAATGGCAATAGTACCAGAAGGCTTTAACAATCTATAGGCTAACTCGAGCCTATTCTTAATAAACGTAAGCCATGAAGAATGATTGAAGGTGTCATTATATTGAAAACTGTCATTACCAGTATTGTACGGAATATCAATAAAGATACAGGCAATCTTTCCTTCATATACTTTCAATAAAGAACCAAGGGCCAACAAATTATTGCCTTTAATGATTAAGTTATCATCAGAACTTATCTTAGTTATTGGTTCCGATACAACATCTCCACCATCACCCGTAGGACAGCCAAGCAAATCTAAATCACCATGATATGAGAACCGTTTAGCGGAGCATAACACTTTAGGTGAAAGCAGTCTGTCTATTTCATTGGGAGCAAGAGTCTGATTATAAAAAATCTCACTTCTCTTTTGATCATCTTTTGTTTGCCCCCCCTCAAGGACACAATCTTTATAAGGGAACACCAATTCTACGTTATGGGAAGAAGATATGTACTCTCCGCTATCATTAACAAGTCCAATTTTATTCTTATAGCGAGTATAACTATCTGGTAGAAATTCACGATTGTTAATTACATAACTAAAAGCAATCTTATCAAAAACTGCTATACCATCGATATCAGTAAAGAATCTTTCTCTTGTTGTTTCGTTTTCATACAAAGCTTTTAGCAATTGAGGATCCATTTTTCCGGATGCTTCAACTACTGCGTTACGCAGCAAATCACCATCTTCTGTAAAAAAACGCTCATCTTGATGCAGTACTTCCAATATAGTTTCAAAGAATTGATTCATCATTATTATCCTTCCTTGCTAGAGCTACTTTCCCATTATGACAATTCTACTAAAACTAATAGCCCATTAATGGGACAACACTTTAGTGTATTGAGAATGCACACATTTCGAATACACTTTTTAATTATAATATAAGTAGCTGTTTTTTGATATCCTGATTTGGACCTGCAACCCAATAAAATCAAGGAGTTCAGCCCCTAAACCACCGTTATCAGGCCATCTAGGGGCTGTTGTAAACATTTGGTGACGCTCACCAAACAACTCCAAATCCGAATACATCCGTGCTATCAGCTGAATAAGCGCCTTCCGCAACTGCATCGCTCTTATTACCTTCGACGGTATGGATATATCCACCTGAAACACTGGTAACTATACCTACATGATTAGGATATCCATCTGGTTCCCAATCAAAGAAGATGAGCATACCAGGTTGTATGAGTTGTTCGCAGTTAGAACTATCAACATCAGCACCATCAATCCATTTACCCTTGTCTTGGAACCATTCCACACCATCAGAAACAAATGAGAAGTATGGAATCTGTCCAGAAGATAACAGTCCAGTCTGATCTGCGCACCAAGATACAAAGAGCGCACACCAGGCACACCTTGAATCAAGTCCTGCCCATCTCCAGAACTTTTCACCACCTTCATTTCCAAGCTGAGATAGCGCAATGTTGACAAGTTCACTTGAACCTAGACCGACTCCTCTGAGGATCTGAGCCCACAAAGAAGCATTCTTAACATCAAGAAGCTCATTAAGCTGAGCCATCTGTTCGTCGTTAAAGCCTAGATTTGCAGCTTCTTCAGACGCAGTCAGGTGACTTATATAGATGTGCAACACTATTTTTGTTGTAGTCTCTTCGGTATAAAGCAGATTACCGTCCGCATCCGTCTGCTGAACTCCATATTCATCAAGGAGCGGAACAAGAACTGTTTCCGTTACTTCCTCAGTTGAATAGGTGACCGAAGTCATCAACCAAAAGATCTCATCAAGGATTACAACATGGTCATCAGTTAAGTGAACTACATCCGTTGCTCCATCAACCATTGTCGTGACATATACGGCATAGACAGACAGAACATCCGGCCAAGAAGCTTGGTAGCCCTCTATTACGAGCTCATCATAGGGATTATCGGTCTTTATCGTCTCTATGACACCGGTATACTCGGAATTAATCTCTTGAACTACTTCCTGAAGGGTTCTTGTCTCTTCCGCAGTAGAGCTTGTATCTCCCGCAAAGAAGATTCCAAAAGCAGAAGCTACGATACCTGCAATAACAGCCGCTATAACAAGGATAAGCATAACAGGGACAGATAGAGCACTCAAAGCACTTACAAGTTTCTTTATACCCTCAACAATAGCCTTGACGATCTTCTTTACCCAATCGGCGGTTTTCTTAGCCAACTGCTCAGCTTTCTTTGCAGTAGCAATCTTCTGCGAAGCCATAGCAGACTGTTTTGCCGCTTCTGTAGCGCTTTTGGTTGCAATTTGGGATGCTTCAGAAGCATTCTTGATTGTTCTGTCTGCCTTCTTGATTGTCCGAGTACTGGTCTTGATATCCTTCGTATTCTTGATATCAGGGCTTTTCTTCTTGATTTTTCTTTTAACAGAATCTTTGGTATCCAGCGTTGCATCAACAGTATCTGCTGCAATATTGCGGGCGGAAGTCTCCAATTTATCGATAGCTTCCTGATCTTCAGGTTTATTGGAACTATCAGTAATCGTCCTAGCATGCCTCATAGCAGAAATGCTTGCTCTTCTTGCCGCTTTTAGGGGCGTGTTGAGTGGCAATCTTCTGTTCTGTTCCGTAATATTTGAAGCCTCTTTAATCTGCCGTTTGCTTTGAATCTGAGGCTTAGCCTTTGCTACAGGCTTCTCTTTTGCCGGTTTTAGGTCTTCCTTACGAGACACTTGTTTTATATCGTGTTCGCGTTCAACTTTATTGATTTCTGGCATCACATTTAACTCCTTTTCAGTATTTACCCTTTATTAGGGCATGTAAAAAGCACCCGGTTACCCGAGTGCTTTCTGAAGCTGTCAGCCACTTGCAAATTTACCTTCGTTTGGCCTCGTAGTCATGAGCTGGTAGAGCTTGGTATCCTTGTTGAATCTGTTCACGAAAGGAACCAATGCCGAACCGTACTTGATGAGACCTGATCCAGCAGGCGCGTTAGTGATATAGCGCATCTGGATCTCAGAGATATTCAGGAGTTTTGCAAGTTTGGCCCTGTCCGAAGCCGCCTGATTGAGCATTATTACAAACTCCGAGTTAGAGAGCATTGTCGATGCTTGCACGGAGTCCAAGAGATACTCGACGTTCTGCGTAATAGCAGTAGGATAGGCATTTCTCTTACGGAACTGTCTCCAAGCTGAGTTGAAGAACTGAGCGGAGAACTCGTTTTCGAATACGACATGGAACTCGTCGATAAAGACGTGTGTACGCTTACCTTTCTTCCAGTTAAGAGTAACTCGGTTAAGCATAGTGTCTGTTATGACAAGAAGTCCCGTGGGCTTAAGCTGGCTGCCTAAGCCGTGTATATCGAAAACGACGACTCGCTTATCCATATCAACGTTACTCTCGCGCCCGAAGATGTCGAGCGAACCGGTAGTAAAGAGTTCAAGCGATAACGCTATCTGCTTTGCTTCAGGCTCAGGCTGTTCCAATAGCTTCTCACGGAATGTGCACAGAGTAGGAGTAGCACCGCCTGAAGATTTACACTTTTCAGCATCTCGGTAAACAGCTGCAGCGCATCTATCGATAATGGACTTCTGCTGTGGTCCAACACCTTTCTTATCGATCTGCTCAACAAGCGACATAATGAACTGAGACTTAACTACGATAGGATCGTTTTCGCCATAACCATCGACCATATACATGGCGTTGAGCCTATCACGTCCGCCAGCCGATACGCGGATTACAGAGCCCATCTCAGGTCCCATTGCTTCAACTAGCGGAGCATACTCACCCTCAGGATCGCAGATAAGGATATCGTCTTCCGTATTAAGCATCAGGAAGGTGATAAGTTCCTTAGCCGAGAATGACTTACCTGATCCAGGCACGCCTAAAAGGAAAGCGGACTGATTGAGAAGATTCTCCTTGTTACACATGATGAGGTTATGTGATATTGCATTCTCACCATAGTAGATACCGCCTTTGTCCATAATCTCCTGTGTCTTGAAAGGAAGGAAGACAGCCAGAGACTCCGTGTTAAGGGTTCTAAAGCAATCAATCTTCCTGACACCGAACGGCAGGGCAGTATTAAGGCCGTCTGCTTGCTGCCACTTGAGTATCGCCAATTGACAATGCCTTCCTTTGGCAACAGATTGCAGTCCTTCAGTATCAAGATCAAGCTGTTCCTTACTATCAGATGAGATAGCAATGGTGATAAGGCCAAGCATCATACGCTGGTCACGAGTAGTCAGATCCGCAAGAAACTCCTTAGTCTTGTTACGCTGAAGTTCCATATCATAAGGGATTACAGCGGAAAAGTTATTGTTCTGATTCTGCTTTCTCTGCCAGTTGGTGATATTAGTCTCAACACCTAAAAGCTTGTTCTCAACCTCACGGATCGCCTCATCAGTCGGAACAGACAAGACATCAATCGAGAGCATCAGGTTTCTGTTCATGTCGGTAAGTTCAGCAATAATATCATCGCTGATATAGTTGCCGTAGTCCTTAAGAAACAGTACTCTCACATACTTCTCGCCAAGCTTGATATAGTCATTGCCCCTCTCAATCGCATCCGGACAAATATAGTTACGAAAGTCATGACCGAGTGTTGCTTTTTTTGCCATATCAAACTCGAATGATATCTCATCACCCTGACGATAGAAGTCATGGAGAATCCTCAGTTTCTCCGTAGCATCGAGCTCTTCCAGGGAACTTCCCAATGAAGAGAGACGCATTTGAAGGTCTGCACCGGTCCTTGCAAAGTATGTTCTCGCATCTTCAACACTCTTCTTGTTGATAGATACCGTAATATACTTTTCCTGAGTGATACCGTTCGCACCAGTAGCCTTCTCAAGGAGCATATCGTTATACTCCTCACGGTACACATCGAGACCATCATGCTTCATCGGCATAAGGATCGAGTTTTCAAAGTCCTTCTTGTTGAGACGGTGATTGTTCACCGTAATCTTGGTAGTGGCAGCGCTATCGAAAGAATTGAGAACATCAGAATAGAGCAGGAACATATTCTCTTTGTCCTCTTCAGATGCCACCTGATAGTTAATATCCGAAAACTTCCAAGTTTTTGAGTATTTATTGGGACCCACTTGGAAGATCCCGTCAGGCCATATTCTTTGTACCGGTATATAGTCTTGAACTCTGCGCGGTACAACGAACATTTCCT
>Ga0116164_10000858_pt1 | contig 24461 bp, 26 predicted proteins | sample AD_UKC109_MetaG_FD_89888 | JGI IMG/M metagenome (GOLD analysis project Ga0116164, IMG submission 89888) | Active sludge microbial communities of municipal wastewater-treating anaerobic digesters from Hong Kong - AD_UKC109_MetaG | ecosystem: Engineered > Bioreactor > Anaerobic > Digestate... | reverse complement strand
TTGGGATCCATTCCCCCTATTTCCTCGTATTTCTTGGTAAACGCTATTTGTTCGCGTATGGTCAGCGCCTCGTTCTTCACCCTTTCTAGGTATTTGCGTAGCGCCCCATCGGACACCGTGCACAGCGAGAGCTCCAGGTACCCCATGAGCGCCGTAAGCCTGTTGTTCACGTCATGCCTGGTGATGCCTGAAAGTATGGCGAGTTTCTTATTGGCGTGATTCAATGCCCTCTCGGCGCGCTTGCGCTCGGTTATGTCTCGGGACACGGCGATTATGCCGGTCGGCCTGCCATCCGCGTCACGCATGAAAGAGAGGGTGATCTCCACATCCACGATAGAGCCGTTCTTGTGATATTCCTCCACCTCGATGGTGAAGGAACGATTTGGATCGGCAGTGCCGGACGACTCTAGCATCATCTGTTCAGAGAAAAGGGCCAGGACATCCTCTCTGGATCTTGGTGTCATTATGTCGTCTATCGTCTGTCCCACAGACTCATCAACTGAATAGCCGCGTATCTTCTCTATCGAGGGACTGGTATACACGACACTTAGTGAAAAGTCCAGCAAGCTTATGTTGTCGGCAGTGTTCTCAGTGATAAGGCGATATTTCTCCTCGCTCTCCCTCAGCGCCTCTTCTGCGCGCCTGCTCTCCGTGATGTTCCTGACGATGCCACGGTAACCAAGTATGTCGCCTTGTTCGTTTCTCCAAACGTGCGACGTGAATGCGCAGAGGACAACGCTTCCGTCCTTGTGGCGGAGCCTCACCTCATAGTCCTTGACGAAACCTTTCTCGAGGATGCGCTCAAGGAACTTCTCCCGGTCAGAAGGTTCGGCATACAGGCGTTTGGCATCTATCCCGATGAACTCCTTCCTGGGGTAACCAAGAAGCTTGAAGGCCGCAGAATTTGCTTCCATGACACGGTTCTCGGACGATGTGAACCATATTGCATCTCTGGAATCCTCGAAAAGGGTACGATACTTGATTTCGTTTTCCCTCAGTGCCTGTTCAGCATACTTTCTTTCTGTGATATCTATTATCACTCCCTGTACCCCGACCACACGGCCCCCCTTGACGATCGGTCGGGCGGTAGTCCTCACCCAAACGATACTGCCATCCTTTTTCAAAAACCTGTATTCGGTAGGTTCATTGACACCAGAGAGGACCTTCAGAAATTGTTCTGTCCTATTGATCCTGTCTTCGGGATGGACGAAATTGATGAAGCTCTTGTTCAGGATCTCTGACACCGGGTATCCGCCTATCGCCTCTATGTTGGGCGAGATATAGGCCACTTCCGCTTTTTCATTGAGGATGTAAACGACATCGTTGAGATTCTCGACAAGCGACCTGTACTTCATCTCGCTGGCCTTGGCGTTCTCTTCCGCCTCTCTGTACTCAGTTATGTCTTCCGCAGTACAGATCACATATTTCACCGAACTGTTGGCGTTGGCCTTGGGCGATTTGGTCATCAGCAGGAGACGTTTCTCTCCAGATTTGTTTGTCACCCAGACCTCCCCCCTCTCCCTTATGCCGGTTGAGAACACCTTTTCAATGGATTGTTGAAAGAACCCTGATATGTCCTTCGGACAGACCTCGCGTATATCCTTATATGCCAGGTCCTCTTTACGCATACAGCAGAAGGCCGCATGCGCCTCGTTCACCATACCATATGTATGTTCATCGGTCATGTACCAGACCTGCATGTCGATGTTGTCAAGCAGCACCTGTTGCCTATCGGCCGTCTGTGCAAGGGCCTCCAGCGCATTCTCGTGTTCTGTGACATCCTGGCTTGAGCCCACTATATATCTGGCTCTTCCATTCTCGAACACAGGCGTCAACGTTGTTCTCCATATCTTCTTCCCGGCTGGCAGATCAAGCGTTTCCTTATAGGTCACTGGACCCTTGGTGTCTATGCTGCGCCGATAGTTGGACGCGATGACATCGCCCATGCGCTTGCCCAAGAGCTCCTGTGGGGTCTTTCCCATAATGTCATCGAGAGTAAACCCCGTGCTTTCCTGGTGCGACTTATTCGTCCTTATATACCTGAACCCATCACTGACAACCTCCACCAGGAACATCGAATCTTGGGTGCCTGTGAACACGGTCTCGTATTCTGTGGCCAGTGATGATAACTTTTCCTCGGCGTTCTTCCGTTCCGTGATGTCCATGAAGACCACGTCCCAGACAAGGGTCCCGTCTTCCTCCCTTGAGGGGGTAACACGCACATCGAGCCACCTCAGGCCATCCTTTGCATTGCATGCGATGGTGAACTCGTCATATCCTATGTTATGCTCTGCATGTTTCATCTTGTTGTAGATCATATCACGGTGATCAGGGTGTATATGCTCTATCAGATTGTTGATATCCTCATATGCCTCACTTGTGGAAACGCCGGTGAAGGAGGCGATATTGTTACTGATGAAGGCGGGATAAAAAATGCCTTCCGGGGACATTTTGAATTTAAGAAGGCCCACTGGGGTCTTTTCGATTATGGTACGGTACTTCCTTTCGCTCTCCCGCAGGTCCTTCTCTATCTTTGACCTTTCTGTGATATCCTCTATAAGCGCCAATCCTGCATATATCCTTCCGTTGGTATCTTTTATGCCTTTGAAAATCGCCCTTAATGACGTGGTCTTGCCTGCCGTCATGGAGGTATACAAACCTTCGTAATACCCCTTTCCAGACTTCAGGGATTTCTTGATCTCTTCTATCACGTCCTTGTTAACAAGGTCGTTTATCATGTTGAGGCCCAACAGTTCCTTTTTTGAAGAACCAACTATTTCCACAAATCTCTTGTTGCAATCGAGTATGGTGCCATGGGTGTCATAGTTGATTATGCCCAGGGGGGTTTCTTGAAACAATCTTCGATAGCGCTTCTCGCTTTCCCAAAGCGCATGCTTCGCCTTGTTCAATCTCACGGTCTGGTGCACCTTGTGCAGGAGTTCCGCATATTGCGGTCGCGGGTCTCCCCCCTTTTGCAGATAGTGGTCGGCACCACTCTCAAAGGCCTCTACCGCCACATCTTCCCTGCCCTTGCCGGTAAATAGGATGAACGGGCTGTTGTCTCCGGAGGAGCGGAGCTTTTTAAGAAATTCCACACCGTCGATCCTTGGCATCTGATAGTCGGACACGATCGCGTCATATGAACGTTTTCGAAGCATGTTCAACGCCTCGGCGGCAGATGCGGCCGTGTGCACGATGACATCGCCCTTGCGCTCGAGATATCGTTTTGTGAGTTCCCGGAATTCCTCTTCGTCATCTACGTAGAGTATGGTAAGCGGGTCGGGGCCATCGTCGTCACTGGACATAATTCCTATATAAATTGAAAGTTTATAATTATACTCCAAAAAGGGAAGTTCACCCTCCTATTTGTCGGATGTTCCCCGGTTTTATGTTGGCCGGGAACGGAAATAGGCATTATTTTTTATATACCGCTATATTTAAATAGTTTTGAGAAATTTACAACGAATAGGTGAAATAATGGCTATTATAGGTATTAAGGTAAACAAGATCGAAGGGTCCAGAAATGAAAACGCTAAGATTGACGGGCCTGTAAGGATAGGGTCGTCCCCAAGGATTCTCTCCGTATCAGAGAGTCAGATGACCAGCGGCACGGGCAAGGTAAAGGTAGTCGAGTTCTCTTTCGAATACTACACTAATTACGATCCCGCACTTGGTAACATAAGGGTCGATGGGACTGTCCTGTATCAGGCAAACGAGGATGTCAGGAAGAACATACTGGCCTCATGGAAGAGCAACAATCTCCCGAAGGAAATTTCCACAGAGATATTGACCCAGATGACACAGCGAAGCATGCTGATAACGATGACCATGGCAAGGGAACTTGGTCTTCCGAGCCCGCTACCGCTGAAGATATCCGATCAACAGGAAAATGTACAAGGGGGATGAACAATCCCCTATCCCTTGTTTTTGAATAGTTCCCGCACGACATCTTCCAGATTCAGGTCGCCGATCTCATCGAGCCTGTAATGCGCCCTCACATGGGGTTTCCCTATTTCCATTATCCTATCCAAGTCTATGGGGGTCCCTGCGACGACGGTGTCGCATTTCACGTTGCGGATGGTCTCCTGCAGGTCCCTTACCTGTTCTTCGCTGTATCCCATGGCAGGCAGGACGTTCTCTATATGGGGGTACTTCTTAAACGTCCGCTCCAACGACCCCACCAGATAAGGTCTTGGGTCAACTATCTCCTTGGCGCCGTACTTCCTCGCCACGATGTAACCTGCTCCGTACTTCATGCCGCCGTGCGTGATCGTAGGTCCGTCCTCCACCACCAACACCCTCTTTCCCTTGATCAGGGACGGGTCGTCCACGGATATCGGGGATGCGGCCTCGATTATCCTTGCCCGGGGGTTGAGGTTGTAGATGTTGTTGATCACCCTCAGCACCTCATCGCCGGAGGCGGTGTCCACCTTGTTCACGATGCATAGGTCTGCCATCCTGACATTCGTCTCCCCGGGATAGTATGTCAGTTCGTTCCCAGAGCGCAGGGGGTCGACCACAACAATGTACAGGTCAGAGCGATAAAATGAAAAATCGTTGTTCCCTCCGTCCCATATTATCACGTCTGCCTCTTTCTCGGCCTCTGCCAAAATTAGTCCATAGTCAACTCCCGCATAGACGATCGTGCCCATGTCTATATGGGGTTCATATTCCTCCCTCTCCTCTATCGTGCATTCGTTTTTTTCGAGATCGGCATATGTCTCGAATCTCTGGCACGCCTGCTTTCTCAGAACACCATATGGCATCGGATGCCTGATGACAACCACCTTGAGTCCCATCCTCTTGAGGATGGACGCCAGTTTCCTGGACACTTGGCTCTTCCCGCTGCCGGTTCTGGCGGCACATACCGAGATTATGGGTTTCTTGGACCTCAACATCGTGGACCCCGGTCCCATCAGCCTGTAGTCTGCACCCGCGGCCAGGGCCCTGGAGCCAAGCTGCATCACCTTCTCATGAGGAAGATCGGAATATGCCATTATCACCTCTTCGGCCCCGTATCTGCTAACCAACTCCTCAAGATCATCTTCCGGATGTATGGGTATTCCATTAGGGTATAACTCGCCCGAGAGCTCCTTTGGATAATATCTTTTCTCTATGTCCGGGATCTGTGCCGCCGTGAAGGCCACCACCTCATAGGATGGATTATCCCTAAAGAAAACATTGAAGTTATGGAAGTCCCTACCCGCGGCCCCAAGGATTATGACTTTGGTCCTTTTCATGGTTTTATCGCCATTGAACAATATCTTACTAAATTTATAAACATTGTCATTTTTGACATATTGTCCAATATCGGTCACATTCTACCATATTTTCGTATCATCATCAATAGGGTATTGTATGATGTAGGATAGTATCGTTTTGGAAGTTCGTTGCCGTTGATGACCATTGATGGAATGCTATTGTCCCATTCTGTGATCCTGAATCTCAATTTCCCGCCTGAATGGTAGGAAGCCTTCGCCACGATGTTCAAAAGTTCGTTGGAGAGATCGTCGTCCTTTTTCATGTAGAGCTCTATTCTGGTCATCGGTATGTTCGCGAAAGAATCAAGCTCTTTCTCGTCATGTTCGCTGACCTTGTATCTGATATAATCTGAGAGTTTTTTGCTTGAATGGGAACTCTTCCCATATAAGGCATATAGCGTCCCGGGGAGGCATGCGGATATCAGAGCCCCCGGCGACTCGGTCCTGAACAAGGTCAATGGATATTGTTCGCCCCGTGTTAGCAACATGTCCCCGATAGCGTTTCTCAGGAGATTGCTATTTGGTCCTTCCATGCAATTATCGGAATTACAATAGATGTATATATCCTTGTAGGTGTCCTGGACATCTTCAACGAATTGCAACAGCTCGTTGCTGTCTTCTAGATTACCGAGATATAGCTGCCCGTTGACGTATATGATCGGCGTTTCGATGAACCCCTTGTACACAGAATTATAGAATTTGTAATATCTGTCATCTTCAAAGATCCCCATGAACCTGACAGAATACCCTGGACTCGATTTCAGATGATCGACCATCTTAGGGATCTCGGTCACGGACTTATATATAACATAGATGGACACGGGGAAAGGCCAGTTATAGGCACCGCTCCCAGGTTTCTGAACAGTCCTTCTTGGGTAGGGGGTTCGCCCCATGCCCTTCTCCCACCTCTGAGCTTCACCATCATCGTCCGACAGGGGCGATGCCCTTTCCGGTTTCGGCCCGAGTTCGCTCTGAACGTTCTTGATGAGCTTGTTGCCAGAGCTCTCTATCTCACCTAGGAACTTGTCCCTTATGTTCTGTGCCATCTTTATGCTTCCGGTGGCAGCAGAGGGCAGGAAAGTGAGTTTCAGGGCATCATGATGGCACTTCTCTACGCATTCGCCGCAAAGGATGCAGTTCGAGCGTTCTTTCTTGATCATGTTCTTGACCTTTGTGAACACGTCACTGTCGGGTTCCCTTTCCTTTTTCAGGAAGAAATCTGGCTTCAAGTCCATGGGGCATGCCTTTCCGCAAAGCCCGCAATTGTTGCATTTTTCCTCATCCAGCTCTAACCTTAACATGGAAACCCTGTTGAAGTGGCCTGCCAGGTGCCCCAATGGGCAGAAATATCTACACCAAAATCTCGATATTATCAGCGTTATCATCATGAGGGAGAAGAATATCACGACCCTGAAGACATAAAGCGGATCTGGTGTCACGGTATGGCTCAGCCTGTATGGCAGGGCGGCCTCTATAAATCCTGCGGGGCATAGCTTGCAAAACCACGTTGCCGAATAATTCCAGGCGGCCACAATCAGCACAATCAGCACGATGGACCTTGTGAGGTAGCTCAGGACACCCGCCCTGTCTTTCCAAGGGTCGTTGCTCTTTACCCTCAGCAACTTATTGATATCTTTTCTACCGAATCTTATTGAGGTAATCGTGTCCATGATATCGTGTAGGAAACCAAAGGGGCAGGCCCAACCGCAGAACGCCCTCCCAAAGAGAGTGAACACGGCCATCGAACTCCCGATCAGATAATACGGTACTTCTCCCATAATGATCCAGTTCTGTAATAGGCCTATTGGGCATCCAGCGCTTGCCCAAGGGCAAGCATAGCAGTTGAGCCCGGGAGCAACCAGGTGCTTGACAACTATCCCAAATGCGCCGAGATTAAACAATACCAATGAGAAGGACTGGTATACCCGTCTTTTGTTGGACAACGATTTAAACGCTATAAGGATGAGGAACGAGACGAAGGCAACTATTAACAGGAAGAATATGGTGCCCCTGACCGCACTAAGTTCAGTTAAGGCTGGATCGTAGACCATATCAACGGCGGCGAGAACAGCGAGCACGGACGCCCCAAGGAAAGACATCTGGAAAAAAGAACGTCTCTTTCTGAAGATTTTGGTGACGGCGACCAATACAATGACGAACCCCACATATGCCGGCACTAGGACGTTTATCGAGTAGACGGCCGTTTCCACTATGTTTAGCAAGCTAAGAATGGGCATGCTGACCATAATGATAAGGCCAGCCATGAGGGCCGTCTTTGTTAGAAAGACGGATGCCATTCTCTTTATCCTACGCCGTTCCAAACTTTATCACCATGTCGATAACTTGCGTAATGAATCTTGGATCATTGTTCTTGGGATACCCATCGAGATACTCCTCATATCTCCATGTGATTGTTTCAGTGCCATTGTCTATTGTTATCCAAGGCACCCCTTGGCTGACCTCGACACCGTATTCGTTTGCCATCTCATAGAACTTCTCTTCGTCCTCTTCCAGCTTTATCTCTTCCACAGTTATCCTATCTGAGAACTTCTCCATCTCTTCGCACATCTCTATCACATGGGGGCAGGTGGTGCAGGTCTCAGTGGAATAGATATAGATGGTGACATCATTGTCGATTCCAGAATATTGGATGCGCGTAAGGTCGTCGATGATGAGCTTATCCTCGAACGTGTTCGTTATGCCCAGACATGCTAGGCAGAGGGCTGAAGATATGTTCCGTGATCTTTTAACGTCCTGTTCCATGGCACCAACATAGATGAGTGAAAAGGATATTATGATCAGGACAAGACACAATCCTAACCTTCTCAAGCGATGACCTCCTTATTTATATCTAATCCAAGATATAACTTTTCATACAATTTGCTCCATTCTATGATGGTCTCGATGCACCCGCTGGTCTCTAACAGCACTCCTTGGGATGCTATACCGGCCCGTTTTGATATCTTCATCCCCTCCACGAGGTCGGGAAAGCAACCGACACCTATCACGGCTTCGGGCCTTTCTTTCTTGATGATCCGTTTTACAAAGGTCCCTCCAGGGACCACGAAGACCTTGTAGCCAAGCTCCTCTGCCCTTTTCCTGAACTCTTTTATCATACATCTCCCGCAATCAAGACATCGAATGCCATCCTTTGCAGACAGATTCGCTGGACAGTTTATGGATCTAAGACATTGGGGCAACACCACTATCCTTTTAGAAACCGGGACCTTGATGAAGTGCTCCCGGTTCGCATGATTCTTGAGAGTTATGCTCCACTCTTCCAACACGTCGGAGGGAACATTGAAAATGCCGAAGGCGCTCTCAAACACGGAATAGAATGTATCCACCAGAAAAGACTGAAGATTAGGAAATATGAACTTGTTTATCCTCATGGAGATCATGAGCTGTATCAATCCGAACACTATCAATAATATTGTAAAAACTATCAGGATCAAGGCTATTGCCCCTATGAGCTCATAGAATGACGTTCCTAAAGAAAGCATTTTCTCCACACAGTATGAGAACTACACAATAAATAATTTATTAATAGTATCCCGACGGCTGAAGTAACCCGTTTTGCAGAATTTAAAAATCTTATGGAAAAATTTAATATAACCCAGAGGATACCTAAGGCAAAAGGTGACTTATAAATGGAAATGACACCAGATGAAATTGCAGAGACCGACAGGCAGAACATCAAGCATATATTCGACCTTAATGGTATAAAGCTCAAGGACAACGAGACCGAATCCGTTAGGATGGCAATGATAAAGTGCATCGCCCTCAAACAGATCGCGGCATCGGCGCTGGTCGGAGATGCAGAGGAGAATCAGGACTTGCTAATAGCGCTATATACTGTTGCCCTCAGCAATCTATCAAAGTGAAAGTGATGATAAGGAGAAGATACCTGTTTATTCTGTTCCTAATAATTTTAGTTAGTTCTTATCTTTACACGATCAATGTCCAAAGATACTTTTCTCCTTTCTCATCTTATTGGGACCCATTTGACCTAGACAACGAATATTGTTCTATAGGTAGATTCCCCTCCGGAAACGAAGGCGTCGCCATATTGACGATTGACGATGTTTCCTATATGACCTCTGCTGAAGAGATCCAGATGATTATGGAACTTACGGAAAAATATCAGGCCGACGTGACATATTTCATAATACCCAGATACGGCGGAGAGGAAAGAACGCTGTCTCAGAACCAGGAATTGATCGAAGCCCTGAACGAGGCCCTGTCTCAGGGAGACGAGATGGCCCTTCATGGATATATACACTATCCAACCATGGAGTTGAAGGGAAAGTCGTACGATGAGCAACTTTCCATAATAAGCAGTGGGAAAGAGGATCTTGAGTCCCTATTTGGGGAGATATACGGGTTCAGGCCGCCCTCCTTCTGGAAAAATACCAATACTTACAAGGCTTTGGAAGAGGCGGGATTCCAATATTGTTCCTCAGCTTCCATATTCAATGTTTTTCCATACAATCCAAAGGACACTTTCCATCCTTTTTTTGGTGATGATATTGACATCATCGAGATCCCCTGTTTTCCAGAGGATTATTTTTGGGATGTCACACCTGAGAACTCTTCAACAGTATACCATGAACTGACAACGAGATTCGATGCCTGCCTGAAGAAAGGAACCCCCTTCTTGGTCTTCACGCATCTGCCGCGATTGATGGCAGTCAATGAGATAACTGGAAGATACGAGGCGTTGGAGATGATGGAGCGGTTCTTGGAGCATGCAAACGAGAATAACATATGGATGCCAACAATCCATGAATATCTGGAATGGTACAACATGCTTTCTGGGATTGAAGTTGATTATAAGGAATCCCTCAACGAGCTTTTAGTGACGATAACAAGCGAGGAAAACATAGATGGCCTTACATTGTACTTTGACCTTCCTGACATCATTGACACCATATACATCTATTATAATGGAGATAATATATATACTAAATTAGATTGTGCATCCGATGAGGTAATTACTCTTTAATAATAAATAATTTCATCTTTTATAGATAAATATGCACTTTCTTTTGATAATATTTTTAAATTTGCCTTTTTAAGATGATTTCCCATCCCTACCTTATCTTTTATAATATCATTGATGACATCAATGACATCATTGTATCTTCTCTCTCTGAAGGAGAAGAGATGTCCCCCCTCTGCAAAGACGCATCTATTCTTCGAAAGGAATCTTTGCATGTTCTCCACATTGCCAATCCTTGGCCCCATGTGTTTCTTTATGGTAGGCAGGTCCCCAGTCTCGATGTCCAGCACGAGACCTTTGGAGAATATGCCTGACCTATACAAAGTGAATCCCTCGCTCTTGAAGGACCTTTTGATTGTGGCAAGAAACTTTCTACATTGGGAATAAAAAATATCTTCAAGCACGTCCATATCGACCTGGATGACGATCAACCTGCCGCCTTCAATGGGTTCATAACCCATCTCGGGCCCTGCGAACATGCCCTCGTCCTTCGTGTCAAAGTATCTCTTACATTCCAGCACGAATCTTGAATACGTGTCCAAGGATACCGGGGAAGCCACATTGCGATTTGGATCAACGGGATCAATAATGATCAGGGGGTCTTTAAACACATTGACTGGCCTTAAAAACTCTATCGTTTCCCCTACTTCCCAATTAATGGCCGACCTTGCCAATCCTTCGAAGGAACCATAATGTATTATCAACAGTTCGCATAGATATCCCGAGAATCCATTGACCTTTGAGTCGGCGCCGTACATTTTTTGTGCCTTTAAAAATTTTTTGAGCAGCCTGACATCATCTTTCTGGCAGTCTCTCAGATGGTCTTTGACAAATGACAAATGGAATGGCGTTCTATCTACCGCTGAGATTATGTTGTGAGCATTCTTGATCTTGTAGCAGGGCACGATCTCTATATCATATCCATCGACGATCCCCGATACATAAGGGTGTTCGGCATATTCAACTTGGTATTCATTCCCAAAATGTTCAAACACCGATTTGCCAATCAGCAGGGCTTCTTTCTCCATCTCCTCGCGTTTTTCATCAATATTGAAGTAAACGAATATGTCAAGGTCTTTGTCTCCCTTTAGGAAGGTATCTTTGGCAACCGACCCCACTAGGATGGTTTCTCTTCCGAATCTCTTTTCTATGTAGTCAGATACTTCTCCATATTTTTTCAGGGCCTCTTCCTTTTCTTCCTGATCAGGGACTATTAATCTTAAGACCTCTTCCATGTTCATAGGGTAAATACCTCCACATCAGAATATATTGGCCCATTTGGGGTCAATTCACTTTTCTTGAGACAGAACTCCGTGACATGTTGGCTGCCTATGGCGACATCTTTATTGGCATGAATGATGTTAATGATATCATCTCTATTCAAGATATTTTTTACCCTTGCCAAGGTTATATGGGAGGAGAAGGGCCTATTTTCCTTTTTTATACCCAACGTTGATAGATTTTTATCAATTTTACCTGCCATATCGACCAATGTCCTTGATTTTCCACCAACCCATATGATACGAGGAGCATGATCATTTGGGAATCCCCCAATTCCTTCGAAATCGACATTGAAAGGCTTGAATGATGTCTTGACATCATTGAGGATATCGATGACATCATTAACATCATTGAAGGGCCATTCACCAATAAACTTCAAAGTCATGTGCATATTTTCAGGGGATGTGAATTTTGCATTTATGCTACTTTTTGAAAATAGATCATCTATGGACACAATGGTCTTTTTTATTTCATCGTCTAGATTTATCGCTACAAATAACCTTGTCATACCATTTCTCCACTTCCCCTTTCAACGGGCATCTTTTCCCAGGGGAATATAATCCACTTGTCCGTTTCAAATACATAATAGTCTGGATCAATTATGCTTTGAGGCTTTTTTGCTATAACGGCCACCTTAATTTTCTTAGGATTTAATGATTTAATGTGTTTTTTGACCTCTACTAACGTTTTTCCTGTATCTGCTACGTCATCAGCGATTAAAACGTTGAGATCAGTGATATTTTCAGTTAAAGGGACAGTAATGGTAGGTTTTTCAGTTCTTTTTTCTATATCTGTATAAAACTTGACATCTACAACTCTCATCAAAGTGTTGTTTGTTATATGTGATAGTCTCACTGCAGGTATTAGTCCGCCCCTGGCCACACCAACAATGATGTCTGGAACGAATTCTTTCCATATCTCATCCTTTAGAGTCCAGATGGCTTCGTCCACCTTAGTCCAATTAAGATAAACCTTCTTCATAGAATTCACATACCTAGTATATTGAAAATTATATAACTATAAGATTATGATAATATTTAAATAGTCTTCTGAAATATACTTGTCAAGTAAAATGCCTTGACTTGGATGATTTCATGAAATACTCATATAATTATATAGATAAATGGTTAGATTCTGATTATTTTGCTAATAAATTAATGAAAATCAGTTTTTTTAGTAAAATACAGCTAAAAGATTACGTTTCTTATATTTGGAACAAGGAATTTGGAGATTCTGTGACAGTACAAGACATTGCTGAGCACCGTTTAGTTACAAAACAAGCGATATCGGATAACATTCGCTTAGCAAAAGCCAACATCGACAAGTCAATGGCCACCTTCATTTTAGGTATATACGCGAACCTGATCCCGGTTGAATCCATCGATATTTACATCGAATTGCTCGAATTATTGAAGGATGCCAAAGAAAGTGAAAGTGAACGTACATTTCAAAATATGAGAAAAAAAATGATAACAATTCTTGATGATGTATTATAACATCAATGATATCACAATAACATCATCGATGTCATTCTTATCATTTTTTGTAATATATATATTCTTTACCTTTTCTCTTTCTGGAAAGATATCCTTTCTTATAGAGGCCTTTCAGAGTTCTTGAAATGTGCCCTTTGGACATGCCAGTATCCTTAACTATGGCGTCCGAAGTGATATCATTTTTGTATTCTGAAAGGACTTCTTTTTCAAAATCGGTTAATGGTTCTAAAATCACACTTTCTGAGGGTTCAACATTGGTACTTTTGCCTTTATCTAAGGCAAAATTAATCACTTTATCAGTGATTTTCGCTTGTGATTCTTTTATATTTTTAATATCTTCCTGTATATAATCGAATTCTTTCTTTATTAAGTCGATTTCGTCTCTGTATACAACTTTTAGCATATTATTTTCGATTTCTACCATCTTTTCGGCTAGTTTGGATATTTTAAATTCACTTTTCTCAATCCCTGATGAACAGTCCTTGAGTCCAGTCTTTATATTCTGAACTTCTGAAAACAGAGATCTTATATCATTTCTTATTCCTTCAATATTCTGTTGACTTTGTATTTCTACAGTTTCCTTCAATTTTGTGATTTCTTGTTCTAGCTTGTCATCATTTCTTTTCAATCCAAGAGCAGATAGTAATCCCATGAGGTATAGTAATATATGATATAATAAATAGTTTTCGATGATGTTATCGAATAATTTATAATTATTGATTAAATCTAAAAAAAAAGACAATTTTCTAATTAATTATAAACGGTGATGTTATTGATGTTAAATAACATCAATGATGTCGTTGTCATTTGGCACTATTATTTTACATTTTCGTGTAAAAATGCCATTCTCCACGACCCCTGGTATATTATTTATATTAATTTCCATTTCTTTTGGATTTTTTATTATTGTTTTTAGGTCAACGATAAAATTACCATTATCGGTAATCACTGGACCGTCCTTATTTATTGCAGGCCTTACCATGGGACTCCCCATTTCGGATAATTTATCTATAACCGGTTTTATGGCCTTGGGGATCACTTCAATTGGTAGAGGAAAGTTAGAACCTAGTATCTTAACTAGTTTTGATTTATCCACAAGAACAAAGAATTCATTTGAATAATAGTCTACTATCTTTTCTTGAGTCATGGCCCCGCCACGCCCCTTGATAAGATTATTGCTCTTATCCACTTCATCGGCACCATCAAATGCACATTCTGGGCGGTGTTCATCCAGCGTTGTTAAGGTAATTCCATATTTTTTACATAGATCTATTGATTGATATGAGGTTGGAACAGCAAGAAAACTTTCTCCATTGAGAATCCTTTCACCCAACGCCTCTGCAAAGTATGCAACGGTGCTTCCAGTGCCAAGTCCGATGACCTGTCCGTCTTTGACAAATTTGGATGCGTAGACCCCCACCATTCTCTTCTCTTTTTCCTCTTTCATAGAAGTAAAAACCTTTTTATAATTTTTATATATATCTATATTATGCGCAGTTGTTGGCTCATCACTGTTGTTTTGATGATGTTATTGATGTTATCGTCTTTTCAATATACAACTGCCACTGATTCTTCAAGCAATGTTGAAAATGCATTGGGAAATGGTCTTGTCATAATGGTCTATTTTTGGGACTCTACATGCGCTGATTGTTCAACTAGCGATGATATAATGGACGATATTGAAGATTATTATGGTACATCTGTCTATATTATAAGTTTGAATTTAGATAACGGAGAGACGACATTGGTCAATCTTTACGATATCGAGGAATTGCCCACTGTTGTGATATACGATGAATTAGCTGAACATCTAACCGATGAACCATATGCCATTCTTCGAGGTCTAAAAACTTTCGCATATTATTCCTCTAAGATAAACGAGGCATTAGTATATGATGACAATTTAAGGGCATCTGCAGAAACCTTTTATCTTAATGCCGAACGTTATTTTGATTTGGAAGAGTATGATACTTCTAAATATTATTATGAAAGTGCAAAGGAGATATATGATGATTTGGGAGACGTTTACAATTCGATTACGTGCTCTCAAAGAATAATCAAATGTGATAAATATATTGAGGCCAACGCTGATTTATCCAGTGCCGATGACTATTATTCTGAGGGGAGTTACGTTCTTGCCAAGGAACAGTACCAATCTGCCTTGACCAATTTTGACTTTCTATCGGATGACGCAAAGGTTTCATATTGTAACTCACAGATTCAGAAATGTGAGCTTTACCCCTCCCTACAATCCGATTATGACGACGCCCTCTTATTGATGTCTGCCAATGACTATGCTTCCGCTCTTACATTATTGGGATACGTTAAGACAGGATACAGTTCCCTGGAAGAGGATGAAGTGGTGTCTGATATCGATGTCTTGATAAACAAATGCAATGATTATATACTGGCTGCCAATTATTACAGCGAGGCCACTAGTGCGCTGAACAATCAAAATTACGAGCTTGCAATATCTAAATACCAATATGCCAAGGATATTTATGAGGATTACTCAGATTCTGAGAAGGTGTCGTTATGTGATCAGAATATTGCAATCGCACAACAATTTCTGAATCTCCAAACACCCGTACCCACAACGCCGCCGTCGAATAGTACCTTTAACATAGATAGAAAATATCTTTTATATGGTGGGGGTGGCTTTGCCCTATTATTGATATTCTTGGCCTTGTTTGTCCATGCTAGGTCAAACGGAAATAAAACTTACATACCAAAAGAAAAGCCAAAGAAGAATGTCTCTGCAATAAAAAGGGCCTCAGAACAGTTCACAGAAGACGAAGGGGCGCCTTCTTCTATCGATCTGGGCAGTGAAGGCGTACAACAGACCTTAGAGGAACGCCCCCCTGCCGCAAATGAGGAATTGGACTCTTTTGTATCATTTCAAGAAAAAACCATCAATATCAAGAACAGCCTTCTTGTCAACTTTGTTCAATGGGTCGATGAGTTTTTCGATGAACTCGATCCGTCAAATAAGGATAATTACTTCATATACCGAGAGCGTTTCGATGAGTTATATGCTTTCTATGCTAGATCATTTAGCAGCGATGAGGCGTATTTGGATCAGGGGTTGATGGACATTGCCAAGTCAAGGCTTCAACAGATTCAATCCAAGCTCAACGATATGATGGATGTCATTTGAGGGATTCATGTGGCAGATGTTTCAGAGTCTAATGTAAATTTCTTTGTTCCAGACTATGAAAAAGTGACCTCTAGAAATGAAGTTTTTTATAACCCTTTAATGAGTTTCAATAGGGACATATCTTTACTATATATAATGCAAAAATCATTTGATTCTTCGATACTCTGTGGCATGGCGGGAACTGGAATACGTCCTATAAGATACGCCCTGAGCGGTTTTACAAATGTCACAGCCAACGATATCAATCCTAAGGCATATGAACTGATCAAGAGGAATTCCTCACTCAACAAGGTCGACATCAAATCTCTCAACATGGATTTCAACTTGATCAAAGGTAAATATGACATAATAGATATAGATCCCTTTGGGGCGCCGGTTAGATATGTTCATCCCGCATTCGGTATGTTTGGGAAGACAGGAACGCTTCTTGTGACCGCCACCGACACGGCAGCCCTTTGTGGATCCTCAAAAAAGGCTTGCCTGAGAAAATATTCCGCCCACCCCCTCATGACCGGTTTTTGCCATGAAATTGGGCTCAGGATACTTATAGGATACATTGCGAGGCAGGCCGCATCGTGGGACTATGGCATCGTTCCAAGGGTCTCTTTTTTCAAAGACCATTATATGAGGACGCACATAGACCTAGAGAAAGGAAAACAAAGGGCAGACACTTCAATAGCCAATCTGGGGTTTATTTATTATTGTGACAAATGTTTGAACAGATTTTTCAGCAGTAGGATACAATGCGAATGCGGCTGTGGGGGGAAGCTAAGGGCTGCCCATCCCGTATGGGGGGGCAGGATAAATGACAAAGAGGCCCTATGCGGCATGTTGGGCTCTTTGGAAACGGCGGCGTTGCACGATGAGACGAGGGTCCGTTCCTTTATCTCACTTCTCATGGAGGAAGTGGATGTTCCATTCTTCTGGGATTCGCATAACCTGTTTTCACATTTGAAAATACATGTGCCGGCAATGAACGCGATATTGGAAAAGATCATAGATAATGGATTTGAGGCTTCAAGGACACATTTCAAACCTACGGGATTTAAAACGGATGCCAGTCATGAAGAACTGGTTCATATATTCTCTTCAAAGTAGTTTTTGCCGATCAGATAGATCTCTGAACTTCTCTTTCTGGTAGAGGGAGGCCTGAACCTTTTCGTATATGAGAAACAGTTTTTCATCTCGGAGAACAGTTCCTCGCTTTCCTGGCTTTGGAACACCTTTGTAAGGAAATTGCCTTTGGGTTTCAACAACCTTTTCCCGATGTCCAGGGCCATCATGGACAGGATTGCCGACCTTGACCTGTCTATGTCTATTATACCTGTTGTCTTTGGTGCTATATCAGATATGAGCGCATCTATATTGCCAACATTGCCGATTATGTTATCGATGGTGGACTCATCCGTGATGTCCCCCTGGATGAATGTAAAGTTCTCGTTTTTGAGGGGGTCCATCCATTCCTTGTCCACGGCTATCACCCTCCCTTCGGGACCGACAATGGAACTGGCGACCTGCGACCATCCGCCCGGGGAGGCGCCGATGTCCAGGACCGTAGAACCTTTCTTGATTATCCTGAATTTATTATTGATCTGTTTTAACTTGTAGGCGGACCGCGCCCTGTAACCCTCTTCTTTGGATTTCCTGTAGTATGCATCCTTTTTTTCGTACAATAGTCACACCACAGAATGCAATCCAATGAGATATATTAATAACCTTCTTATTGAAATTGTCTTATGCGGCTAAAACCCGAGACCAGGATAATGGGCATAGATGACGGGTCGTTCAACAAGGATGATGACGAGACCATCATCATAGGTGTCATATTCCGGGGGGGATATTGGATAGACGGCCTGGTCTCAACTTATATCAAGATCGATGGAATGGACGCCACCGACAACCTCATTGAAATGATCACAGGATGCAAGTACAAGGACCTAAGGATCATAATGCTATCTGGTGTAACATTTGGTGGATTCAACGTGGTGGACATAGAAAGACTATCGAAGGAGACGGGACTCCCTGTAGTGGTTGTCATAGAAAGAAAGCCTGATCTTGAGGATATCGTCAATGCCGTGAAGAACGTCCATGGCCATGAGGAGAGGATACGGTGCATGGAACGTGCCGGCGAGGTCTACATGGGGGAAAACGGCATCTATTTCCAGGTCCATGGCATCAGCGAGGATTTGGCCCGCAAGGTCATACGGAAGACCAGCACTCATTCCAACATACCCGAACCTTTGAGGGTCAGTCACATAATCGCCTCTGGAATATCCAGGGGGGAGGCCTCCAAGAGATAGTCCACATAACCGAAACTTATTAATTAGGCAATGCTACTGCTAGCATATAATGTCGGACATTAGGAAGGAGTCCAAGGAGATCATCAAAGGCATTTTGATGGCGATAATACTCTATTTTATAATACAAATATCCTTGGTGGTCGCCACGGGCGTGGATGATCCAGTGTCTGTTGTGATATCCGGCAGCATGGACCATCGCGGATACGATTTTGACCAGTGGTGGGAATTAAAATATGATGAGTATTTGGAATATGGCATCTCAAAGGAGGACTTCCTGAGTTATGGATACAGCGATGGATTTGAGAAAGGAGACATATTGTTCATAACGGATGTAGATACCGCCGATATCGAGGTGGGGGATGTCATAGTCTTCAGTAGAGGTGACGATACCATACCTATTGTGCACAGGGTGGTCTCCATCAACACATATGGTGGGGAGAAATATTTTGTGACCAAGGGTGATTATAATCCCATCGCGGACAATTTTCAGACAAATGGAATTTCCGGTGTTCATGAATCCTATGTCATCGGGAAGGTAAGCGGGATACTTCCCGAAGTTGGAAAGATAACTCTTTTCTTTAGGGGCGTCCTTTGATGACAAGGAAGAAGGGGCCATCTCTGGCAGTGGACGGGTTCTTGACGGATGGCAGGAACATATTGTTGGTAAGAAGAAAGAATCCCCCCTTTGCCTCTTATTGGGCATTGCCCGGAGGGTTCGTTGAATATGGCGAGACCACCGAACAGGCCCTGATAAGGGAAATAAAGGAGGAGACCGGACTGGTGGTGTTCGCCACCGTGCTGATCGGGGTATACTCCGACCCACAAAGGGATCCGAGGGAACATGTGGTCTCTTGCGCCTACCTGTGCAATCACACATTGGAAAATTACCTGGCCGGCAGCGATGCTTCGGACGTGAAGGCATTTCCCTTGGACAAGTTACCAGAGTTCGTGGCCTTCGATCACATGAGGATTATCAAGGATGGCAAAAAACATTTAAACGGTTCTGGATATTTTACGATTGTAAAATAAAGAGACGATTACTCATGCTTGCCAGATATAGGGAAAAATACCAGACGATATTCTCTGGGCTGGGAAGGGCCATGGCACGCACAGGCCTCTCACCAAACGTCTTCACGGCGATTTCCCTGATACCGGCACTTATCATGGGTTACTTCTTCTATGTCGGCAATGTTGTATGGGGCCTTATATTCATAGTCATCTCGGCCCTAGTGGACGTTATCGACGGAAATGTGGCCAGGGCCACCGGAAATGTCACTGTGTTTGGGAAGGTATTTGATCATAGCGTGGACCGTTATGTGGAGTTCATAATGATCGCGGGACTGGTATCTGGAGGATTGGCCAGGCCCCTGAGCGGATTCGTTGCCATTTCCGGCATGATAATGGCATCATATGTCCGTGCCAAGGCCGAATCGGAAGGGGCGGAGAAATGTGACATCGGACTCATGGACCGGGCGGAAAAGTTGCTGATAATAATGGCGGGATGTATTCTGTTCAAATGGTATGCATCATCCATTGATTATGCCTTGCTGCTGGTCGGAGCCCTTTCTCACATAACCGTTATTCAAAGGTTGCATTATGCGAAGAGACAGTTAGAGGTTAATAAATGATATCTGCTATTGGAAATCCGGTTTATGACATAATAGTGACCCCCTATCTAGATACTGGCGGGCGAGTTTTGTCAGGCTGTTCTACAAACGCCTGTATAGTGCTCTCGATGCTTGGAAGGAAGTGCTCAATATCTGGCAGTGTCGGCGAGGACTTCAGGGACAAGTTCGTCGGCGACCTTGACCATTTTGGAATAGATCATGAGATACAGGATAGCAGGGAAACAGGGGGATTCCATCTGGAATATTACGAATCCGGCGATAGAAAGCTGAATCTCCTCGGGGTGGCCGACCCCATAACATACTTCCCCGAAAAATATCTCGATGCAAGTTATATTGTTGTAGGCCCGATACTTGGTGAGATATCCTTGGAGCTTCTTGCGGACATCAGGTCCAGGACCGATGCAAAACTGTTCTTGGATCCCCAAGGATTTGTCAGGAAGATACAGGACGGCAAGGCCGTCAGGACAGAAAATCCCCAGATCAAGGATGTTGTCGGCAACATAGATATAGTCAAGCCAAACGAGTACGAGGCCAAGATAATGACGGGCTATGACCCATATGATGATATAGGAAAGGTCTGTGAGACCCTGTATTCATGGGGCCCCGATATAGTCATCGTCACGTTGGGCGAACATGGTTCGGTTATCTACGACGGGTCCGAGAGGATACAGCTCCCTGCATACAAGACCTTTGCGAAGGACCCCACCGGCGCCGGGGACACCTACATGGGCGGATTCATCTTTGAGCAGGGGAACAATAAAGACCTTTTCGAGGCCGCTCTGTTCGCTACTTGCACATCTTCGATCGTAGTGGAGAACATAGGTCCCCATTTCCCGATAGACGAGAAGGAGATAAGGCGCAGGGCGGATGTCCTGAGGGCGTCCTTGTAGGCTGCCTGAGGGTTTATTTTTCAAGTTTCATATCCCACAGGAGTCGATACCCCTCCTCTCAAAATATTTTTGATGATAATCCTCCGCACGATAAAACTTTTTGAGGGGCACTATCTCCGTAACTATCCTGCCTTTGAGGCCTTTCTTGGTCTCTATCATCTCCTTCGACCTGATGGCAGCTTTCCTTTGCTCCTCGTCATGATAGAATATCACTGACCTGTACTGTGTTCCCTCGTCTGGCCCCTGCCTGTTCCTTGTTGTAGGGTCGTGGGAACTCCAGAACACATCAAGTAGCCCATCATAGCTGACCTTTTCTGGATCGAAGACCACTTGAACGGATTCTGCATGTCCTGTCCTGTCTGTGCACACTTCCTCATATGTGGGATTTTCCGTACACCCTCCAGTGTATCCCACCGTGGTTGATATGACCCCATGTATCTTCATGAAAGACGCTTCAACACCCCAAAAGCATCCTGCAGCGAATGTGGCAACCTGGCTTGTCATACCTATCAATATAATTTGTTGATTATTTATATTATTCCTGGGGGGATTAATACAATCGACAGACCTCTTGGTCCCGGAAGAAAGATTATAAATGAGCATTTCATTATCATATTAGTGCTATAAAAAACGGTGCGAAAGATGAGAAAGAAATACATTTTCACGTTCCCTCCAGGGATCTTAGGCCTTTTTGTTTTCAACAGACTGGTAAAGGGCTTTGATTTCTGGTTCAATGTCCTTAGGGCCAAGATAGAACCCAATGTAGGCGGAAAACTCATATTGGAGTTCTATGGGGATGAGGACAAGATAGAGAAGGGCATCGAGGAAGCCAAAAACAACGGAGTCCTTGTATCATCTCTCGACGATGACCTCGTATGGGCAAAGGACCTCTGTGAGGATTGTGGAGCATGTATCTCAGCCTGTCCCTACCAGGCCATCTCTATAGATCGCGACGACTTCGAGCTGCACATAGATTTCAACAAGTGCGTCGCGTGCGGCAAGTGTGCAAAGGTGTGCCCTGTAAACGCCTTATCATTAAATTATTAGGTAAGGGTCTTGAAAAAGAAAGACTATCCCCGGGATTATAGAAGACAATACAATACAGACCTTTTCAACTATAGCGTGGTCGTAGATGAAAGTGACCTATACATCAGGTCTGATAAGATGCTGGCGACCAAGGCCTACCAGTGTACCAAGGAATATCGTGACGAAATAATAAGATATATTGCAAAGAATCCCGAGTTTGGGAAGACACTTGTTCCATTCACTCCAGATGACCACCCGACCGACATAGTGATGTCGATGATACAGGCATCATTTGCGGCAGGGGTGGGCCCAATGGCATCTGTGGCCGGCGCCATTGCAGAATATGTGGGCAAGGAACTGCTCAAGGGGTGTGAAGAGGTCATAATCGAGAACGGTGGCGACATATTCCTACGGATAGTAAAGGAGAGGACTGTCGGCACATTCGCGGGTGATTCGTCGTTCAGCAACCGCGTCTTCTTTACCATAGACCCCAAGACAACGCCGTTGGGCATTTGCACATCCTCCGGAACAATCGGGCATTCCCTCAGCTATGGGAATGCCGATGCCGTTACCGTCCTATCTAGTTCTGCGATATTGGCCGATGCCTTGGCCACGTCTATATGCAACATGATAAAATGTCCTCAGGACATTGAGATGGCGATAAGGAGTGCCAAGGACATCCCCGGCGTCATAGGCGTCGTCGCCCTGATGGGTGAGGACATTGGCATATGGGGGAATTTGAAGATAAAGGACAGGAGTGGGGACGGAGCAATATACTTCACGGCCTCCAGAAAGGATAAGAGAGAAAGGGGGGGTATCTAATGTTGTTTCCCTATCAATGCCCCCTGTCATAGGACACCTCATCGTAATGTTTTACCCCCAGGCCCGATTAGTTTGTTGATAAAAATTAATCGTATCTTTTTAATTAAAAAACATAAATTCACATGATTTCAATGCCGGATTATCGAAATAGCAATCATTGTCAAAGAAATCCGTAGTTGAATTAGATTTCATCATATTACCATTTGGACAGTTTTTGGAAAAATTTATATTGATATTGAGATAATTCATCAATAGGTGAACTGCAATGGTCGTGGCATTTGTACTCTGCGTCACAGATGCGGGAATGGAAAGGGACGTTGTAAACAAACTGGAGAAGTTTGACGAAATTGAAGAGGCATATGTGGTATATGGCGAGTATGACGTCATAGCCAAGGTTCATGTAAATGAATTGGCAAATCTCGATAAGTTCATCACCGAAAAGATTCGTTCAATAAAATCTGTTCAGATGACCTCGACTATGATCTCCATATGATCAAACTTTTCTGAAAGGACCCGGGGATACTATGAAAAAGATAGTCTTATGCACAGGTGCACAACATTTGGAAGAGAGCTTTAGGCAACTTGATCACGATACCTTTGTCTCGTTTGACAACTATGATGGGAAGAGATTCTTCATGAACTCGGACATATACGCCCGCTTGCCTGTGGAGGAACTCTCAGGAGAGGACGTTGTCGTGGTTCAAAGCGCTACGCTGTCCCAGCTTGACGGTGTTTGGTACAATACTCAGGACAGGATCTTTGAGCTACTGCAGTTCTTGTCGATACTAAGGAACGCCCAAAAGGTTTCCCAGACTGGGCATAAACAGTACTCCTATGAGGAACTTGATCCGCCACGCTCCCTTGAGGTGGTGCTGACCTGCATGCCTTGCGCAAAACAGGACCATGCCTGCCTTACCGGAGAGGTCAATTCTGCCAAGCTTGCGATGGACCTCATACTGTCCATGGCGGACAGGGCGCTCATAGTGGACCCTCATCCTCCCGAAACGCTTGGCTGGATGTCGGACCTCAAGAGAGAGGGCAAGTTAGGTATTATCAGCATGATAGACCCGCTGCTCATGAAGGCCAATGAGGAAATGGGGGGTGCGGTCATTCTTGGTCCTGATGAAGGCGCCGCGGCCAGACTGGGCATCAAATCGTTCTCCAAGTCCAGGATATCATCCGTGGAGGCGACAATTTCAGGGTCTTTCGATGTCGATGGAAAGGATGTTCTGATCGTCGATGACATGGTGCTCTCGGGGGGGACCCTCAGAAGGACAAGGGAAAAGCTCAAGGAACTGGGCGCCAATGATATAGGCGCGGCGATTACCCATGCAATGCCCGTATGGGGCGGGGAAGAGAATCTTATGAAGATCAGGAGATCATTTGAGGACAGGGTCTATGTGACCAACACGGTCCATACCGAGACGTTCAAGGACACCGCGTTGGACTGTGTCCCGGCAATAGTTGAAAATCTGTGATCCAACCTCTATTTTTTCTTTTAATTAAAGCCTCTTTATAGCAAAGCTTAAAAAACAACCATTATCGATTTATAGAGAGGTGAATTCATGAGGACTTTTATTGCTACCTTGGGCAAGGGA
>Ga0116164_10000857_pt1 | contig 24497 bp, 16 predicted proteins | sample AD_UKC109_MetaG_FD_89888 | JGI IMG/M metagenome (GOLD analysis project Ga0116164, IMG submission 89888) | Active sludge microbial communities of municipal wastewater-treating anaerobic digesters from Hong Kong - AD_UKC109_MetaG | ecosystem: Engineered > Bioreactor > Anaerobic > Digestate... | reverse complement strand
GACCGGGTATCAGATCGGATTGCAGTGCAAACGTGCCGGAATTCAAATGAATTTTGCACCGGTAGTGGATATCAACAGTAATCCGAAAAATCCGGTCATCAATTTCAGGTCTTTTGGCGAAGAAAAACACAGGGTTGCCGCTAAAGGAGCTGCTTTTATCCATGGTATGCAGGATGCCGGAGTAATTGCCACCGCAAAACATTTTCCCGGTCATGGCGATACCGACAGTGATTCTCATTATACCCTGCCGTTATTGAATCATACCAAAGCCCAGATTGACAGTACTGACCTTGTGCCTTTCAGGGCTGCCATAGCCAGTAATGCAGGTGCCATTATGGTTGCCCATCTTTTTATCCCTGATCTGGACAGCACCAGGGACAGAGCTACTTCGCTTTCACCAATTGCCGTAAATCAATTGCTCAAAAATGAGCTTGGTTTTCAGGGTCTTGTCGTTACAGACGCACTAGATATGGAGGGAGTAACCAGCTATCATCAACCCGGCGATATCGAACTTATGGCATTACTTGCCGGAAATGATATTCTTCTGTTACCTCTTAATATTCCGCTTGCACTTGAAAAAATTAAAGATGCTCTTAATTCAGGGTTGATTACTGAAGAAGAAATAAACCATCGTTGCCGGAAAGTGCTCCGCTACAAGTACAAAGCCGGATTGTCAGAATCCCTGATGGTGAACCCGGAGAATCTTCTGCATGATTTGAATTGTGCCGGCAATGAGGTGGTTGTCAGACAAGTTTTCGAAAAGGCAGTAACTGTTTTAAAAAACTCCCAAAATATTCTTCCCCTGACGCATCTTGATACCCTGACCATTGCTTCTCTGGTGATTGGCCACGAGAAACCAGGTACGTTTCAAAAGCGGTTGAGCAGTTATGCACCTGTTGATCATTATAACATCAAACCGGCTCCTGACAAAAATGCGATTGAAGAAGTGATTAAAAAACTTGAAAAATATGACCTGCTGATTGTTGGTATTGAAAATACAAGCAGCTACATGAGCCGAAAATATGGTATCACTCCCGCTGCCATGGATCTGATCGGAAGGTTGAAAAAGCTGAACAGCAGGATTATCCTCGATATTTTTGGGAATCCCTATTCACTGGCCTACTTCGATGACCATCAGGATATAGATGCCCTGGTGATGTCGTATGAAGACCGGGAGGTGGCCAAAGATATCAGTGCACAGATCATTTTTGGTGCGATTGGTGCGGAGGGTCGTCTTCCCGTGACTGTTTCACCGGCATTTGCTGTTGGTACAGGTATCTCTACGCATGCCACAGGAAGGTTGAAATATATTATTCCCGAAGAAATTGGTATTCCTTCAGCGGCTCTTGATACGATAAACTCGTTTGTTGAGGAGGGTATCCGGCAGGGTGCGTACCCCGGATGTCAGGTTTTATTTGCATTGAACGGACAGGTGTTTTACCAGAAGTCGTTCGGATATCATACTTATAGTCACTCCCGTCCGGTAACCAATGATGCCATTTATGACCTGGCCTCCCTGACAAAAATTCTGGCTACCACACCTTCCGTTATGTATCTGACCGATAAAGGTGAATTTGATATTGACCGGCCGCTTTCAGAATATTTGCCCGAATTGAAAGGCACTGATAAACAATCGGTTACGTCACGCCGGATTCTGGCCCACCAGGCAATGCTGATGCCCTGGATCCCCTTTTACGACAAAACCCTTGTCAATTATCATCCTGATACCCTTGTTTATTCCGGCTCATTGCGAAAACCCTTTACAGTTCCGGTTGCAAAAGGATTGTTTATTGATGAGAACTACAGGACTGTTATTTTCGATTCGATCATTTCTTCCACACTTTTACAAAAGAAGGAGTACCGGTATAGTGATTTAGGTTTTTATTTGATTTATGATGCCATCGAGAAGCTTAAGGGTAAAAAATTTGCAGATTTTACCCAAAGCATTTTTTATAAACCACTTGGTCTTCATACTTTGGGGTTTAATCCTTTGGAAAGGTTTTCGGCTGATCGTATTCCACCGACTGAGATGGATACCGTTTTCCGTAAACAGCTCATTCACGGGTATGTGCATGATCCGGGTGCAGCTATGCTTGGTGGAGTTTGTGGACATGCGGGTTTATTCGGGACTGCGTCTGATGTGGCAGTGATGATGCAGATGTTTTTGCAGAAAGGATATTATGGCGGTCAAAGGTTCTTTGACCCCCGACTGATGGATGAATTCTCAAGGCAGCAGTTCCCGGAGGATGAAAATCGAAGGGCTTTGGGTTTTGATAAACCTTATCCTGAGTATGATTCGCTCGGACCGGTTTGTGAATCTGCTTCATTGGAGAGTTTCGGCCACTCGGGGTTTACCGGTACCTATACCTGGGCCGATCCGCAAAACGGTCTGCTTTATGTATTTCTTTCCAATCGTATTTATCCTGATGCCAATAATAATAAAATTTCCGAATTGAATGTACGTACAAAAGTTCATCAAATGATGTATGATATTTTGAACGAAAAAAGGCTTTCTGCGTTTAATGAAAGATTAAAAAATTCGAACAATCAAAGCAAATAAACTTCAGCGATGAATTATGCCGTAAAATCTTTTTTGTTTTGGGTGCTATCTTTTTTTATGATGGCAGCAGCCGCTGTTTATCAGCATAGTACAGGTCCGACTTATCCCGTGAGTGGCACTGTTGTGATCGGTTCAGAGAAGGTAAACTATCGTCTGATCAGGACCTGGGAAGGGGATACAGATGCTCAGGTAAAAGTAAAAGTTGAAAATCCAGAAATTATCGGGAAATACAGGTTCAGGCGATTCAAAAGCTATGATGAATGGTCAGAGCAGATTCCGATGCAGCGAAACGGGAACGAGCTGGTGGCTCATCTGCCAAACCTGCCTCCTGCCGGAAAAATGATGTATGAAATTTATCTCGGAACTGAGGGAAATTTGGTAAAACTGACCACTGATCCTCCTGTTCTGAGATACAAGGGAATCGTTCCCGGATGGGTACTCATTCCCCATATTATCATCATTTTTACAGCCATGATGTTTTCGACGCGTACAGGTTTTGAAGCACTTACCAAAGGTAAAAATCTCAAAAAGTATGCAACCTGGACAGTTATTTTATTTGGTATCGGAGGGATGATTTTCGGGCCATTAATTCAAAAATTTGCTTTTGGGGAACTCTGGACAGGATGGCCACTGGGGAGCGACCTGACAGACAATAAGTCGCTGGCAACTTTCATTATCTGGGTGATTGCCTGGCTTCAGGTGAGGAAGGATGAGCGACGCCGGGGCTGGGTAATTGTTGCCTCTCTGGCGCTGATTGCAACTTTTGTCATTCCACACAGCATGATGGGCTCAGAAATTGATTTTACGGATCCTGCTACCCATCAGGTTCGCTGATGGTTAAATTGTTTAATTGAATTTTTTTTTATGGTAATAACTATCATTTTGATTACTGCTGTTGTTTCATTTATTGCATTCAGCAGACATGATTTATTCGAACGCCTGCAGTTCAATGCGTGGAGCATTTACCACGACAGGCAATGGTACCGGTTTTTAACCTATGCACTCCTTCATGCTGATTGGGGGCATTTGCTTATCAACATGTTTGTTTTGTGGTCTTTTGGCGATCTGGTGATGCAGTTTTTCACCCGCGATTTTGGAGCGCTGGCATCTTTTCATTTTCTAATGTTATATGCCGGAGGTATTGTATTTGCCACTATCTGGGATTTTGTCAGACATCGGGATAATTATTATTATCGGGCAGTAGGTGCTTCAGGAGCTGTAGCTGCTGTTGTTTTTGCCAGTATTGTGATGTATCCTGCTGGCCGGATTTTTATTTTTTTTATTCCGGTTGGAATTCCATCCTGGTTGTTTGGTATTCTTTACCTGATTTATTCAGCCTACATGGGAAGACGTGGTGAAGATCACATAGGGCATAATGCTCATTTCTGGGGAGCAATATTTGGAGTGATATTTACCATCCTGATTAATCCTGTTTATCTTCAGCAGTTTTTGCTTCAGATGAATATTTCCAACTAAAGGTTAAGAAACCTGCTTCCCTTGTTAAAGTGAATGTAGCTATCTTTGGCGGCGCTAATAATTCTATTTTTACCGGAAATGACCATGAAACTTTCGGTTGTTATTGTTAACTATAACGTAAAGCATTTTCTGGAGCAGTGTCTTCATTCGGTGCGAAAAGCTTCGGCCGGTGTTCCCTGTGAAGTTTTTGTCGTTGACAATAACTCGGTGGATGGTTCAGTGAAAATGGTTAAAGAAAAGTTTCCCGAGGTAAAAATAATTGCCAATCAGGAAAATCTTGGTTTTTCAAAAGCCAACAACCAGGCTATCAAACTTGCTGTTGGAGAATATGTTTTATTGCTTAATCCTGATACCATTGTTGAAGACGATACTTTTGTAAAAATTCTGGACTTCATGGACAGTCATCCGGAAGCCGGCGGACTAGGTGTGAAAATGGTTGACGGACAAGGTAAATTTCTGCCTGAATCCAAGCGCGGTCTGCCTACTCCTGCGGTGGCCTTTTATAAAATTTTCGGACTCGCCAGGCTATTTCCAAAATCAAAAATTTTCGGACAATACCATTTATCCTATCTTCATCCCGATAAAATTCATGCTGTGGATGTGCTCAGCGGCGCATTTATGCTGATTCGAAAATCTGTTCTTGACAAAATCGGCGGACTTGATGAATCCTATTTCATGTATGGTGAGGACATTGATTTGTCGTACAGAATAAACCTTGAGGGTTACAAAAACTACTACTTCCCTGAAACCAGAATTATCCATTACAAAGGCGAAAGCACCAAAAAAAGCTCAATAAATTATGTGCTGGTTTTCTATCAGGCAATGATCATTTTTGCAACAAAACATTTCTCACAGAAAAATGCAAGATTATTTTCGTTTCTTATCAATCTGGCTGTTTATTTCCGTGCCTCTCTTGCTATACTGCGAAGGGTGGCCGGAAAAGTTTTTCTCAAAGTGATTGATGCTGTTGTAATTTTCGGAGGGATTTATTTTATTCAGCGTTACTGGGCTACTTCGGTGGTTTTCAAAGACGGAGGCAATTATCCCATTGAGTTTCTCATTGTTGCTGTTCCATCATATATTTTCATCTGGTTGCTATCTGTGTATCTTTCGGGTGGATATGACAAACCTATTAGTTTGTATAAAATTTTCAGAGGGTTGTTGGGTGGTACGATAGTTATCCTTGTTTTTTACAGTCTCTTGGATGAAACGCTGAGGTATTCGCGTGCACTTATCCTGCTGGGTGCATTATGGGGTTATCTGGCAATGATGTCAGTAAGATATTTCCTGAACTTACTGGGTTTTAAAGACTTCAGGATTGGTGAGAACGAAAGCCGTCGTTATCTGGTTGTTGGAAATTCGATCGAAAGCAACCGGGTAGCTTCGCTCTTAACCACCATCGAAACACAACCCGGATTCATAGGATTGGTAAGTTTTGATGAATCAGTTACAAACGGTAATTTTATCGGAACATTTGACCAGATAAGGGAAATTGTAGAGATTTACCAAATCAGCGAAATTATTTTTTGTGCAAAAGACATACCGTCGCGGCATATTATAGATAAAATGTCGGAACTGAAGCACTTGCAGGTGGATTACAAAATTGCACCACCCGAAAGCCTGTCGCTTATTGGCAGCAATACGATCAATACAGCCGGCGATCTTTTTACCCTTGAACTGAATTCGATAGGTAAAATCAGTAACCGTCGCAACAAGAGGTTTCTGGATGTAATCAGCGCTTTACTAATGCTGCTCAGTCTGCCGGTTACCATTTTCATTGTAAAAAATCCTTTTATGTTTTTGAGAAATATTTTTCAGGTGTTGCTGGCAAAAAAAACCTGGGTGGGATATTGTTTAACAAAGAATCATCAGAACGAAATTTTGCCCGATCTTCGTCCCGGGGTTTTAAACCCTGCTACGGTTTTGCACTTCAGAGAACTGAACGACCTTACTCTTGACCGCCTGAACCTCCTGTATGCCAGGGACTACAAGACCAAAAATGATATAAACATTATCCTCAGAGGCTTCCGTTCGTTGGGAAATCATTGAAATTAGAAATCCTTAACATTTGATTCCTTTTCAAAACATTAGTTTTGCAAGCATAACAGTATGAACATTTACCTTTATGTATTGTTTGGATTAGAAATTTTGGTTAAAGTCATAAATTTAATTCAATGGCAAGATTTGAAATTATCATGCCCAAAATGGGCGAAAGTATTATAGAAGCTACCATTACCAGGTGGATGAAAAAACCGGGAGACCCCGTTCAGGAAGATGATTCGATTGCTGAAATAGCCACAGACAAGGTAGATTCAGAAATCCCTTCACCTGTGGAAGGAAAGTTGCTCGAATTGTTGTATAACGAAGGAGATGTGGTGCCTGTCGGCAAAATCATCGCAATCATACAAACCGAAGGTGAAGAAGAAGAAGAGGAAGAATCAAAGGAAAATGAAAAGCCTGACACTGAAATGAAGCCAGAAGCTTCAACTCCTGAGGAGAGTTTTGCGCATGAGCAGGAAGTGAGTGATTTCACGCAGTCCACACGGTTTTATTCCCCGCTGGTCAAAAGCATTGCCAAAAAAGAAGATATCTCATTGATTGAGCTTGAAAAAATTCCGGGTAGTGGAAAAGATAACCGGCTGACAAAAGAAGATTTGTTGAATTATCTGAAAGAGCGAAAATCCGGGCAACCTTTTCAAGCTGATTCAAAAGAGGAAAAACCGACAGAAGTTATTGCTGAAAAAACTTCAAAACCATCACAGATTCCCCAGAAGATGGAAGCGCCAAAAATTGTTGCAGCAACAGGTGACGAAATGGTGGAAATGGATCGCATGCGAAGGCTCATTGCAGATCACATGGTGATGTCGAAGCAGGTTTCACCTCACGTTACTTCGTTCATTGAAGTTGATGTTACCAATCTTGTGAACTGGCGAAATAAAGTTAAAGCACAGTTTGAAAAACGTGAAAACCAGAAAATCACTTTTACTCCTTTGTTCATTGAGGCTGCTGCCAAAACACTGCGGGAGTACCCGATGATAAATGTATCTCTTGACGGATACAAGATTATCAAACGGAAAAATATCAATATCGGAATGGCTACCGCTCTGCCCAGTGGAAACCTGATTGTTCCCGTTATTAAAGGAGCAGACCAGTTAAATCTGGTTGGCATGGCCAAAATCGTCAATGATCTGGCCAACCGTGCACGAAACAATAAACTCGAGCCCGATGAAATTCAGGGAGGAACCTTTACAGTGACCAATTTTGGCAGTTTTGACAGCCTGACGGGTACACCGATTATCAACCAGCCACAGGTTGCCATTTTAGGGCTGGGGGCTATTAAGAAGCGTCCTGTTGTGCTCGAGACCGAAAATGGTGATGTTATTGCAATCCGCCACATAATGATTTTGTCGCTTGCATATGACCACAGAATAGTGGATGGAGCCCTCGGTGGTATGTATCTGCGACGTCTCAGGGAACACCTCGAAAATTTTGATGTCAATCAGACCATCTAAATCCTATTTCAAATCATAAAAAATTGCTCCTGGCAGCAAGACTTCCGGGAGTTTATTTTTTTAAAAACAATGCAATGGAACTTAATCTTACCAAACCTCTTGCTGTTTTTGATCTTGAAACCACCGGCGTGAATGTTGCTGTCGACCGAATTGTTGAAATCAGTATTGTTAAAATATTTCCCGGCGGTAAAACAGAGGTTTTTACCAGATTGATCAACCCGACAATCCCAATTCCGGCAAGAGCAATCGAAATACATGGTATTACTGATGAAGCGGTAAAAGATGCCCCGACTTTTAAAGAGGTTGCCAGAGAATTAAGCATTTTTTTTGGCAACAGCGATCTGGCCGGATATAATTCAAACAAATTTGACATCCCCTTACTCGTTGAAGAATTTCTCCGTGCTGACGTTGATTTTGACCTGAAAGGCCGGAAATTCGTTGATGTTCAGAATATTTTCCACAAGATGGAACCCCGTACACTTCATGCTGCCTATCGTTTCTACTGCAACAAGGAGCTCGATAATAACCATTCGGCCGAAGCTGATGCCCAGGCAACCTATGAAATTCTGAAAGCCCAGCTTGACCGCTATCATGGGGTGCAAGTGAAAAACAAAGATGGCGGATTGTTTACTCCAGTGGTCAATGATATGGGGGCTCTGAGCAACTTTTCAGAACAAATCAGTTCTGCTGATTTGGTGGGTCATATCATATTCAACGAAAAGCACACCGAAGTTTTTAATTTTGGAAAATACAAAGGAAAATCTGTAGAAGATATTTTTATCAAAGAACCTGCTTATTATGACTGGATGATGAAAGCAGATTTTCCGCTTTCAACAAAAAAAGTGATTACAGCCATAAAATTGCGACAATTTAACAAAGGTTCGGTAACCACATGATAATGATTAATTTGCTGAGTTGAGCAAATTTTTATTCGCATAATTTTTTGGTTGTTAAGTCGGTGAAGGGTGTAACAATTTTTTGCTTCAATCGTATCATTGATAATATTCCTAATCAATGAAGCATTTTATGGTGAGATTGTTTTGTCTGTTCGTCCTTCTTTTCCTTTCATTTTTAACAGTATCCAGTCAGGAAACGGCGACCGTTTATTTCGAAAAAGCTATTGTACTTCAGCAGGAGGGAGAATATGAAACTTCGGTACTGCTTTGCACAAAAGCAATTGAGCTGGATTCAACCCTTACCGGTGTATATTTTTTACGGGGATATAATTTTTATCTTTTGAAAAACTACCGTGAAGCGATAAAAGATTTCACCAAAGCGATCAGCCTGAAACCGGATTATTTTGAAGCCTGGTATTATCGTTCAAAAGCCCGGCAGGCGCGTGGTGATATGATCGGATCGCTCAGCGACCTGAATCAAAGCCGGCATATCAATCCGGTAAATACAACTTTTCTGGTGGCTAAAGGTATTTTCACATCAATTTTCGGGGGTTCAGACAATTGACAAACCTATCCTGATCCGCTTGTTTTACGATTTCTTCGCAACACAACCCGTAAACTTATCTTTCGGTTTAGATAGAACCATTCTAAATCATCTTCATTTTTATCATTGATTCAAAAGTTTTATCATTTTTGTTGTTTCAAACTATCTGAAAACTAAATGAGGTAATTATGAATGGAATTTTACAAGCTGTACAAAAAGCCATAGAAGCTTATAATGAATATGTTGGTGGTTTTGCAGTGCTTCTGATGTTGATTCCAACCGGGATTTATTTTATTTTCAAGTTGCGTTTTCTGAATATTACAAAGCTTATTCATGCCATTAATATTGTTCGTGGAAAATACGACAAAGCTGGTGATGCCGGTGATGTGAATCATTTTAAAGCCCTGACGACTGCTTTATCGGCAACCGTAGGCACAGGGAACATTGTTGGTGTGGCACTGGCGATAGGGTGGGGAGGTCCCGGAGCAGTCTTCTGGATGTGGGTTACGGGATTTCTCGGAATGATTTTAAAATATACCGAATGTACCCTGGCGCATAAATACCGTAGTTTCAACTCTGACGGTTCTGTTTCCGGCGGCCCGATGTATTATATGGAACATGGCCTGAAATCAAAAATTGGGAAATATGCCAAACTCATGGCTGTTGTGTTTGCTGTGGCTGCTGTTTTGTGTTCTTTGGGCACGGGAAATATGGCGCAGTCGAATTCGATGTCTGCAGCCCTGCTGGATACTTACAATGTAAAAAAATGGCTGTCAGGACTTGTGATAGCTTTGTTAGCTTTGCTTGTTGTGGTGGGCGGAATAAAAAGAATTGCAGAGGTTACTGCCCGGTTAGTACCTTTTATGGCGGTGGTGTACGTGGCCAGTGCATTATTGATTATTGTCATCGAATATCAGCGAATTCCTTCAGCTTTCATGATAATTATAAATGATGCTTTCACCGGACAGGGTGCCACAGGTGGATTTTTTGGGTCTGCCTTTTTGATGACGATGTTAATGGGAGTGAGACGCGGATTGTTTTCAAACGAAGCCGGACAAGGATCGGCAGCAATTGCTCATGCGGCGGCCAAAACAGAATGGCCGGCACGTGAAGGTCTTGTTGCCCTGCTTGAACCGCTTGTTGATACCCTGATCATCTGTACCCTGACTGCATTGATGATTATTCTCACCGGTGTATGGGAAGGTAACCGTGAAGGTGTATCAATGACCACACGTGCCATGGAAATCGGACTAAATGAAATTGGGATAACCGGCTTTGGCAAACACATTGTTGCCCTTGGACTGATGTTATTTGCCTTTTCGACCATTATCAGCTGGTCCTATTATGGCAGCCGCGCTGTAAATTACCTTTTTGGTGAAAAATACATCAAGCCTTATGGTTATCTTTACGGGCTTTTTGTTTTTCTTGGTTCGGTCTGGGGGCTCGATCTGGTCTGGCATTTTGTGGACATGGTCATTACTTTTATGACCATACCTAATCTGATTGCACTCATACTGCTTGCCCCGGTGGTTGTTGCCGAAACGAAGAAATATTTCTTTGCTATGAATCATCCTGAAAATCAAAAATAATTTAATGCTGTTCAGATGTCCTCCCTTTTACGGTTGGTAAGTTATGCCATTTTATTGGTATCCTGCAGTTCATTTGCCAATGCACAGCTACCTGAGTCTGTAAAAGATCCGGCTCCTGTTTCCCTTTCGGAAATACCTGCTAATGAGGAGCAGACCATCAGTCAGCAAATCAATGATTTGTTTACTCCGTTTGTAAATTCACTGGCCAGGGTTTTGTTTTGGGACCCCTTTTCAACTGTGGGTATTTACGATAAGGTGGTTCGCGACGAAGAAGGCAATCCTGTTGTTGATAAAAACGGACAGGTGGTGGAAGCACCATTGAAATTGATTGTGGTGTGGCTGATTTTTGGCGGGTTGTTTTTCACTGTTTTTCTGCGTTTTATCAATGTTCGGGGATTCTTGCATGCCATCCGGTTGATACGTGGGAAATACAACAAAACCGGTGATGATGGTGAAGTAACCCATTTTCAGGCACTTACAACTGCTTTATCAGCAACTGTCGGACTTGGAAATATTGCCGGTGTAGCTATTGCTGTGGCTGTTGGCGGGCCGGGAGCAACCATCTGGATGATCCTTGCAGGTTTGTTGGGGATGTCTTCGAAATTTACGGAATGTACTTTGGGAGTAAAATACCGAAAGATCAACAGAAAGGGTGAAGTGTCGGGTGGTGCCATGTATTACCTGCGTGACGGATTGAAAAAAAAGAAACTGGGGTTTCTCGGGCATCTGCTTGCGGGCATTTTTGCAGTACTTGTTATTGGCGGATCAGTAGGTGGCGGAAACATGTTACAAGCAAATCAGGCATTCAAACAATTTGAAACATTTTTTCCGGTTTTCGAAAATAATGGTTTCTGGTACGGCCTGGCTATGGCAGTGTTTGTGGGAATTGTGATTATTGGGGGAATAAAAAGCATAGCCAGGGTTACTTCACGGATTGTTCCTTTCATGGCTTTGCTCTATGTAGCTACCTCACTGGTGATTATTGGTATCAATATTGACAATCTGACTCATGCCTTTCGTATCATATGGGAAGGGGCATTTTCTCCAGATGCTTTGAAAGGCGGGGTGATCGGTGTGTTGATATTCGGTTTTCAGCGGGGAGCATTTTCAAATGAAGCCGGTGTAGGTTCTGCTTCTATTGCCCATGCTACCGCCCGGACCAATGAACCGGTAAGTGAGGGAATCGTTGCTTTGCTCGAACCTTTTATAGATACGGTGGTCATTTGCACGATGACTGCTCTGGTAATCATTTTTACCGGATATTCCGAAAATACACAAGGTCTTGAGGGTGTTGAACTTACTTCTGCTGCCTATGGTTCTGTTTTTTCGTGGTTTCCGTATTTGTTGCTGATTGCTGTTACACTGTTTGCATTTTCAACCATGATATCCTGGTCGTACTATGGGCAAAAAGGGTTTGATTATCTTTTTGGCAGGCTGAGTGAAAAATGGTTTGGAACCCGACGGGTATCCGACACTATTTTTCAGTTGATTTTTCTGTTTGCAATTATTATCGGGTCTTCCTCCTCACTTAATGCAGTGATGGATTTTTCGGATATGATGGTTTTGTGTATGGCATTTCCCAATATTATCGGACTGCTGATCCTTGCTCCTGAGGTAAGACGCGATCTGAAAGTCTATTGGCATAAACTAAAAACCGGAAAACTGGGATAACCGGATTCTGTTAAAGCAGCAGTTTATTACTGCCTTTAATCTGACTAAAAGTTCTTTTTTAATGCTTTATGCTTTTTACTTTGTTCTTCCGGATAAAGGGGAGATAAATGAAGAAATCAGGTTTAAAAGGTATTTTCATGTTCAGTTCGTCTGATGATTTCGTTTTGCAGGTCTTCACCAAGATCATTGAAATAGTCGCTGTAACCTGCAACCCTGACAATCAGGTCGCGGTATTTTTCGGGATGTTTCTGGGCGTCTCTCAAGGTTTCGGCTGAAACCACATTGAACTGGATATGATGTCCGTCAAGTCTGAAATAGCTGCGAACAAGCTGAGCCAGTTTGGCAATGCTCTCATCATCTTTAAAAAATGAAGGGGTGAATTTTTGGTTGAGTAATGTTCCTCCTGTACGTATATGGTCAATTTTGGAAGCTGATTTGAGTACGCCGGTTGGTCCGTTCCTGTCAGCGCCCTGAACAGGTGAAATTCCTTCTGATAATGGTTCTTTGGCTTTGCGACCGTCGGGTAAAGCATTGATTTTACTGCCAAAATAGACATGGCAGGTAGTAGGAAGCATATTGATCCGAGAATAACCGCCACGGGAATTCGGACGACCGTTAACAGCATTGTAAAAAAGTTCGAAAACTTCTGTAGCCGACTGATCAGCGTAATCATCGTCGTTTCCGTACTTTGGCGTCTCATGGATTAAGGTATATCTTAGTTCGTCGTAACCGACAAAATTATTTTTGAGCGCTTCAAGCATTTTTTCCATTGTTACGGATTGATTGTCGAACACATGGTAACGCAAAGCGGTCAGACTGTCGGTTATACTTCCAAGTCCCACGCCCTGAATATAACTGGTATTGTATCGTGCTCCACCGGAGTTATAGTCACGGCCATTGGCTACGCAATCATCTATTACCAGTGAGAGAAATGGTGCCGGCAGATTATTGGCAATAACCTGCTCGATGATGTTGTTCCCCCTGATTTTAAGGTCAATGAAATAACCAAGTTGCAGTGCATAAGCTTCCATCAAATCCGAAAAGCTTTTAAATGTCAGAGGATTGCCTGTTTTAAGGCCGATTAGTTTATTTGTTTGGGGGTCAATGCCATTGTGGAGGGTGATTTCGAGGATTTTAGCAAGATTGAAATATCCGGTCAGGAAATAGGCTTCGGTGCCAAAAGCGCCGGATTCGACGCAGCCGCTGGCACCACCGTTGCGGGCATCTGTGATACTTTTACCCTGCCTGATCAGTTCCTGAACAATGGCATCAGTATTGAACAATGAGGGTTGTCCAAAACCGGTTTTTATTATTTTGACGGCTCTTTGTACAAAATACTCAGGATTTTTCTTGCTGATTTGAACCATTGAGCTGGGTTGAAGTAAGCGCATTTCTTCAATTACATCCAACATAATATAGCTGAGTTCGTTGACTGCATCAGACCCGTCTGCTTTAACTCCCCCGAGATTTATCAGGGCAAAGTCGGTATAAGTGCTGCTTTCTAAGGCAGTTACACCTACTTTTGGCGGAGCAGGATGGTTGTTGAATTTTATCCAGAACGACTGAAGTAATTCAACAGCCTGATCTTTTGAAAGGCTTCCGTTACTGATTTCTGCTGCATAAAAAGGATAGAGATGCTGGTCAAGTCTGCCGGGATTAAAACTGTCCCATGGGTTTAATTCGGTTATTACTCCTACATGGATAAACCAGTAGTGCTGAAGAGCTTCGTGGAAAGTGCGGGGTTTGTTGGCCGGAACGTGACGACAGATGTTTGCCATGTTTCTGTATTCCGCCGCACGTTTGCTGTCATTTTCACTGTTTGCCAGCTGATCCAGCTCATCAGCATATCGCTGCGCATATTTAATCATTGCTGATGCAGCCATGTGCATTGCTTTCAGCTCTTCTCTTTTATTGAGTGCTTCGGGATCATGGAAAAAATTGAGTTGTGCGATAGAAGTTTCTATATCCTGCTGAATGTCAAGCATTCCTTTTTTAAAAATTTTTTCACCTCCTGCGGTATGACCGGGTGCCCGCTGTTCCTGAAATTCAGTAAATACTCCTGCTTCAAAAGCTTCGATCCATTCCGGCTGCATATTTGCCATTACTTTTTCCCGATTGGTTTTGCCTGTCCAAAATGGAATTATTTCGTTACGATAAGCTTCCCGGACATCCTCATCAACTACGTACGGAACTTTCGGACGGGAATGGAGTATTTCGAGGTCAGTAAGGGAATGCAGACAAACTTCAGGATAAGTAGGAGTAGCTTTGGGGGCAGGTCCACGTTCACCGACAATTAATTCTCCTTCATTAATACAGATTATTTTGTGGCTTAAAATGTAATCGAACGCCATTGCCCGTTTTACAGGTTGTGATACCTGCTGTGCCACATTGCTTTTAAAGAATTCGGTGAGGAGAAGTGCTCTTTCTGCCGAAATTCGGTTTGTCGCATTCAGGCTGTTTTCTCTTAGCTGTTTTATTCGGTTATTCATGGGATTATCCTCCAATTTTAGTTTTAAATCCTTGGTTTTCAAACAATTCTTTAAAGATAGTTAAGTTTTCGTTTTTTACTTTAACTGATGGTAACAAGGCAAATGGTTTCCCGAGTCTTTCATATTTTTTTTTGGCCATTTCGTGATAAGGTAACAAATTGATTTCTAATAGGTTTTTAGCTAATTCTTTCAATAGATCAGCAGTTTGATTCATCACTTTTTCTGAGTCATTAAACCCCGGCACAACAGGTATTCGGATGATAATTTTTGTGTTTTGTGCGGATAACCATTTCAAATTTTGAAGAATCAACCGGTTGTCGGCCCCGGTAAATTTTTTATGAATTTGAGGATCAGGATGTTTAAGATCGTAAAGAAAAAGATCGGTAAATGGAAGGATGGCTTCAAAATGCGCCGTTTCGCTGTAACCACAGGTATCAACCGTAGTGTGCAGGCCGTTTGACTTGGACAACTGGAGCAATTCTTGCAGGAAATTCGGCTGAGAAAGCGGCTCGCCACCGCTGAATGTAACGCCACCATTGCTTTCGGAATAAAAAACCTGATCTTTCAGGATGGATTTCATTACTTCGTCAACAGATATGTTTTTTCCTATTTGTTCATTTTTAGCAATTTTTTTCCCTTCAAACGAATGAACTTTTTGAATGGTTTCAATTTTTATTTCCTGACTTTCAGGATTATGGCACCAGATACAACGCAATGGGCAACCTTTCAGAAATACGGTTGTACGGATTCCCGGACCATCATGTACACAAAACCGCCTGATATCGAATACAATACCTTTCATAATAATTTTACTTAAAAAGAAAAGAAACAGGAAAGAAGGCGGGAAGTCAGAAAAGCCAGCACTCAAAGAGGCCTTTGCCGAAATGATGATAGAGGTTGATGATGTATTCGCAGGGAATCATGACCTGTATTATTTGAAGTAGCAAAAATAGTTGTTTTTATGATGATGATCGGCAAATCTCCGGATAATTTTTTCATTATGATGACATTGATTAATAATCAATTGCTGACAGGATGATTGATGAACTGACAAATTCTTTTATTTTACTTTTACAGCCTTATTTATTTGATTGATCTGTTTGTTGAGTAACGCAACCACGATCTTTAATAATTCATCTTTTGTGATAATACATGGTCAGTAAATGATGAGAAATTACTGAATGAAGAAAAAATTTTTATCCAACCTGATCTTACTTTTGTTTTTAAACCTTCTGGTCAAGCCATTTTGGATACTTGGTATTGACCGGTCTGTGCAAAACCTTGTGGGGGCGGAGGATTACGGTTTTTATTTTGTGCTTTTCAATTTTTCATTTTTATTTAACATTTTGCTTGATTTTGGGATCACCAATTATAATAATCGAAACATAGCCCAGAACAATCAACTGCTTAACAAGCATTTCTCAGGGATAGTTATTATTAAGATTTTACTTGCAGTAATCTATACGGTGGTAACATTCAGTGTAGGTATTGCTATTGGATTTAGCACCAGACAGCTGGGGTTGTTGGGTTTTTTGTGTTTCAATCAGTTTTTGCTGTCGTTTATTCTCTATCTTAGATCGAATGTATCGGGTCTGCTGATGTTTCGTACGGACAGTATTCTCTCGGTGCTTGATCGTGTGCTGATGATAATCTTTTGCGGAGTACTGATCTGGGGACACATCACCGAATCGTCATTTCGCATCGAGTGGTTTGTATATGCCCAAACGCTGGCTTATTTGATCACTGCGTTGGTTGCACTTATCATCGTCATGAAAAAAGCCCGTTTCATCAGGCTCAACTGGAACTGGCCATTTATAGTGATGATTATACGGAGGAGCTTCCCCTTTGCCATGCTTGTGTTGCTGATGACTTTTTACAACAGGATTGATTCTGTAATGATAGAACGATTGTTGCCTCCGGAATCGGGTTCCTACGAGGTAGGAATTTATGCCTCTGCCTATCGGTTACTTGATGCCGCAAATATGATAGCTTATTTATTTTCGGTTTTATTGCTGCCACTTTTTTCGAAAATGATCAAAAACCATGATGAAGTGGTGCACGTTGTAAAACTGGCTATCACGCTTCTTTTTATCCTATCAGTCACAGTAGCGATTGGTTCGTATTATTACAGTGTTGAGCTCATGCAACTGATGTATCATGAACATGTTACAGAATCAGCAGCTGTATTCAGGTTGCTGATGTTCGGATATATTGCCATATCGAGTACTTATGTATTCGGGACATTGCTTACCGCCAACGGAAGCCTGAAGGTTCTCAACATTGTTGCTGCAGGCGGAATGATACTCAATTTTGTGGTTAATCTCATCTTAGTCCCCCGGCTGTATGCTGTCGGATCGGCCTATGCAAGTCTGATAGCCCAGTATTCAACTGCTTTGATACAAATAATTATTGCCTGCAAAATATTTCGCTTTAGGCCAAATTATAAATTTCTGCTGACTCTTGCATCTTTCGTTGCAGGAGTAGTGCTAATCAATCATTTTTCCAGACAGATTTTTGATAACTGGTTGCATAACTTCATCCTGATGTTTGGTGCATCCATAGTGCTGGCTACATTGCTCAAATTATTGAATTTAAAAGGCTTTATAGCTATTTTAAAAAGTAAGGAGGATTTAGAAGATCAAACAATGGATGAAGTTACAGCGGATAATAATTAACAAATTGCTGCATGATAAAAAGTTCTATTTTTGCGACCTTAAATGATAAATAAACCTATGGTTCAACGTAACCCGGCAAATGACAGTTTTGATTCAACAAACATTCTGTTGTTTCTGTACAAATGGCGAAAGCCGTTGCTTTGGGTAGTGCTTCTTTCCATTGTCGGTTCTGTAATTGTTTCACTTTCCATATCCGACAAATACCGTTCAACAGTGATTATGTATCCTGCCGCAACAAATGCTATTTCACAGGCTCTTCTCACTCAAAACAAGAGTGCCATGCAAAAAAGCATTCTCGATTTTGGTGTGGATGAGGAAACTGAGCAAATGCTTCAGATTCTTCACTCCAACCGCATTCGCGATAAGATCATTGAGGAATTTGGTTTGCAGGATCACTATAATATCAGTCCTGATTCCAGATATCGTTTGAGTAAGCTTCACAAACGCTACGAGAACAACATCTCCTTCAAACGTACCGAATTTATGGCAGTCAAAATCTCGGTGCTGGATACCGATCCATTTTATGCTGCTGATATTGCAAACAGGATTGCCGACCTGCTTGATTCGACGAAAAACCAAATTCAAAAGGAACGTGCCCAAAAGGCATATGAGATCGTGAAAGGACAATATTACAATCTGTTAAATGAAATTGCGCAGATGGAAGATTCTCTCACCAAACTGCGTGAATTTGGAGTGAACGATTACGAATCACAGTCGGAAATGCTTAACCAGCAACTTGCCAGAGAAATGGCTGTCAACAATATTCAGGGAATGAAACGTATCCAGGAAAAGCTGGATATCCTTGCAAAATATGGTGGTCCGTATGTTGCTTTGAGGGATCAACTGGAATATGAACGAGAAAAGCTAAGCATCCTCAAATCAAAATATGAAGAAGCCAGAACTGATGCTGAAGAGGTGTTGCCGACTAAATTTGTGGTTAACAGTGCTTTTCCCTCCGAACGAAAATCCTATCCTATCCGCTGGCTCATCGTGCTGACTGCAACTATAGCTGCTTTTCTTTTTACGTTGATTGTGATACTCATTATCGAAAATATCAGAGAGTATTTACCTGTTTTCGGAAAAAATCCTGACAACCCGACACCTGCAAATAAATCAAAAAGAGCTGCGGTAAGACAAACAGAAAATGGAACAAACAGGGAGCGGAATCAGTATTTTAATGCTTCTGATCCAGGACCTCAGCCGGTGAAAAAAGAAACAACATCAGTACAGCCTGAAAATGAAAGACAGGAAGAGAACAATAATGAATCTTCAAATGATATGGAAATAAAAAAAAATAATCATCAACACCCCCAGTCATATTCACAACAAATAGAAAAAAACGATAATCAAATGGATAAGTATTTTGCAAACACGAATCTCCTGAAGACGCTTTTCAAATGGAAAATACATCTGGCCGTTATTCTTTTAATCAGCATTGTGCTGGCAGCCATCATCTCGTCGCCACTTTTTATCACGCCAAAGTTCAGGTCTCATGCGATAATTTACCCGAGCAATGTTACGCCATATTCCGAGGAAAGCGAATCGGAGCAGATGTTGCAGTTTTTGCAATCGCGGGATATTCGCGATCAGTTGATTGCAAAATATGATCTTGCCAAACGGTACAAGATTGATTCATCCTACAAATATTTCCAGTCAACCATTAATTACAAATACAACAAGAGCGTAAAAATTTCGAAAACTCCTTATGAATCTGTCAGAATTGAAGTTTTAGACGCCGATCCGGTTATTGCCTGCAAGATGACTGAAGATATAATTGCATTTTACAACCAGAAGGTTTTAAATACACACAAAGAAAAATACGGGGAAGTGGTTCAGTTTATACAGGATCGTCTGGAAGCCAAAAAAGCCGAGATTGATTCCATCGAACGAATTCACAAAAGCCTTCGGGTAAACTTCGGAATCATTGATTATCCGAATCAATCCCGTGAAGTGGCAAGAGGTTTTCTGCGTACGGTTGATGGCAATAATGCCGCGCAAAACATCAATAGTAAAGAAGTTTTGCAATTAAAAAAGAACCTCGAGCAATTTGGCGGTGACTGGATTTTTTATAATGACCGGTTGTATCAGCTTGTTGGCGAGTATTCTAAAATAAAAGTTGATCTGGATGATGCATTGATGAATTACAATAAAAAAATAACTTATGCAAATGTTGTTTCAGCTCCCTATCCGGCTGATAAAAAAGCCTATCCGGTTCGTTGGATCATTGTTGCAGTTACAGCTGTAGGAGCTTTGTTTTTGTCGCTGATTGCCGTTTTACTGATCGAAAACTACGAATCAATCAAAAGAAATTTTTAATCTGTTTTGTTTTCTGCCGAACTTAATTAACTCATATATAATACCTTACTCATATTTCTCTATCATGCTTATGGCTAAACACAAAAACTTAAAATGGATGATCTGTTTGAAAACCTTAGTATTTGCAAAATTTTATGGAAAAGAAAAACACACTTAATTCTAATTACACTGGGGGGCATAATTGCTGCTATTGTTTTTTCTGGCACCGGATTTATCACACCAAAATTCAAATCATTTGCAGTTCTTTATCCTGAAATTGAAACTATTTACTCAACTGAAGAAAAAACGGAGCAGATGCTTCAATGGCTTGAATCAAGAGATATTAAAGATAGCCTGATAAAACAGTTTAATCTGGTAGAACACTACGAAATTGACCCGGCAGAGAAATTGTGGCTCACAAAAGTCCGTAAAGAAATTGAAAAGAATGTACTTGTGTCACCTACAAAATTTGAATCGGTAAAAATCGAAATTTTGGATCAAAATCCGGAAATTGCCTGTAAAATGGTAACTGCAATGATTGATATTTACAATAAAAAACTAAATGCTGCGCACAGAAAAAAGTACAGGGAGATTTTGACAATAGAAGAAAACAGGCTGATAGAGAAGAAAATGCAAATGGATTCCCTGATGAACTGTATTACAAAACTTCGGACCGAATATGGCCTGATTGATTATGGTATTCAGTCAGGTGAGGTGATGAAGGGTTATCTGGGTACTTTTGACGGATCAAATTCGGCAAAGGTGAATCAGCATGAAGTTATGAAATTAAAATCCAGTATCGAAAGTAAAGGTGATTCGTTGTTGTTGCTCACTAATCTGCTGACAAGTGTTACTCATTCTTACAACAATTATCGGATTTCCTATGAAGATGCCCTGCGAAATGTAACCAAAGAGCTGACTTTTGCCAGTGTTGTTACAAGTCCTGAACCAGCAGACAAACCATGTTATCCAAAGAGATTTGTAATTGTGCTGGTGATAGCTGCCGTTGTGTTTTTTACAGCTTTTTTATTTTTTTTGGTCTTCGAAAAAATCGAGTTGAAGAAATTAACCTCTAACATCATAAATCGTCTTGACTGAAAGAACAAAACTATACTGGGTTTATGGCATTAGTGTAATATTCATTTTTTTGAATATCCTGATGATACTCAGGGACTTTTACTGGTTACTTTTTGTCCCGTTAATCATCGTAATAGCCTTGCTTTATATCTTTTCGATGGATAAAGTGTTGTTGCTGATTACGTTGCTCACACCATTTTCGGTTTACCTGGTACATTCTGAATTTAATCTGGGGGTTTCATTGCCTGCCGAACCTTTAATGTTGGGTGTTCTGATAATTTTTTTATTGAAGATAATTGGCGGGTACGGTTTTGACCGTAAAATTCTGCGGCATCCTTTGTCAATAGCTATTATGATAAACCTGGCATGGATATTTGTAACCACACTGACCAGTGAGATACCTATGGTATCGGTAAAATTTCTGATTGCCAGATTGTGGTTCGTTATACCTTTCTTTTTTTTAGCGGTTGTTTTGTTTAAAAAATTCAGCAATACCAAAAAGTTCATCTGGCTTTACACCATTGGTTTGGCTGTAGTTGTCATTTACACAACAATCCATCATGCTAATTATGGTTTCGACGAGCAGGCCGGCAACTGGGTGATGAAACCGTTTTACAACGATCATACGGCTTATGGAGCTGTTCTGGCAATGTTTGTACCTTTTCTGCTGGCTTTTATTTTTGATAAGTCGTATTCTTTCAGTGTAAGGATGTCCTCATTTTTTGTTTTTCTCATTCTGCTTACCGGGTTGTTTCTTTCATACAGCCGTGCAGCCTGGATTAGCGTTGCAGTTGGACTGCTGGTATATTTTATCATTTTGTTAAAGATTAAATTCAAATACCTGCTTGGAATTTTTATAGTTCTGGTTGTTTCTTTTTATAGTTTTCAGCATCAGATTATCGAAACACTTGAGCGTAATCGTCAGGATTCATCTGCCGATTTTATCGAGCATGTCCAGTCTATTTATAATATCAGTTCGGATGCCTCCAATCTTGAGCGCATCAATCGCTGGCAGGCAGGCATCAGGATGTTTAATGAACGCCCTTTTCTGGGATGGGGGCCGGGAACTTATCAGTTTTTATATGCCCCTTATCAGCGAAGCAAAGAAAAAACCATCATCAGTACCAATTTGGGGGACATGGGAAATGCACACAGTGAGTACATTGGTCCTTTAGCTGAACAGGGATTGTTTGGAATGATAACAATACTGGCAGTTGTTATCATTGCCATCTACACTGCACTTAAAGTCATACGACAAACCAATGATCGGGAGGTAAGAATGATGGGGCTTGTGACAACAATTTCATTGGTGACTTATTTTGTTCATGGATTTCTCAACAATTTCCTCGACACTGACAAGGCTTCAGTACCTGTTTGGGGGTTCTTTGCCATAATTCTGGCACTCGATATTTACCACAGGGAAATGAAACAGGAGTCCTGACAAAGCAGTTTTATTTGTTTTCCTGATCAAATTCCCTGAGCAGGTCCGGAAGTTGTCTGAGTGCAGCTATTTCCCGCCATTTTTTCCTGGCTTCATCGGCGGGAGCACCGAAATAAGTTTTTCCGTTACCTTCAATGGATTTATCCACTGCACTGGTGGCAAGCACGATTGCTCCTTTGCCAACGATCAGATCTTTGTTTATTGCCACACGACCCCATAAAATCACGTCATCTTCAATACGGGTAACTCCTGCTATTGCGGCATGTGAACCGATAAGGCAATTCTTTCCGATATAGGTATCATGCCCTACCTGACAATGGTTATCCATTTTTGTTCCTTCGTCAATGATGGTGTCACCTGAAACACCCCTGTCGATGGAACACAAGGCACCAATTTCAACACGATTTCTGATAATGACAGAGCCACAGGATTCCAGCTTTCGATAGCCTTCAGGTTTTCGCTGAAAATAATAAGCATCTGCGCCTATCACACTGTTGGCATGAATGATGACTTCATCTCCGACAGAGCAATGATCATAAATTGCAACTCCCGGATGAATGATGCAGTTTTTTCCTATGGTTACGTGATTACCGATAAAAGCATTGGGTTGGATGACTGTGCCTTCACCAATAATAGCACTGGGGCTGATGGTTGATCCGGATGAAACAAACGGCCGGTATTTTTTTACCAGCGAAACATACGCTGCAAAAGGATCGTCACAGATTATTAGTCCTTTGCCTTCAGGACAATCCAGGTCTTTGTTTATGATTATGGTGGTTGCTTTGGAGTTGAGTGCTTTGGAATAATATTTTGGATGGTCAACAAAGGTAAGATCGCCAGATTCCACCATATGAATTTCGTTGATTCCAATAACGGTCATGTCGGGATTACCCTTGTAATCTGCGCCAATTACTGCAGCAACCTGGCTGAGTGAGAGCGGTTGAGGAAATTTCATGAAATTGTTTTTTTCGGAAGTAAAGTTGCCGAGTTGCTAAAATATTTTTAAAATGGTGAATTATGCTTTAACCCTTTCGGAATAATCTCCGGAGCGGGTATCTACCCTGATGGTTTCTCCTTCGTTGATGAACAGTGGTACTCTGACAATGGCACCAGTTTCTACTGTCGCATCTTTCAGCGCATTGGTAGCTGTATTTCCTTTTTCGCCTGGTTCGGTATAGGTTATTGTAAGTTCAACGTATGCCGGAAGTTCACAGGACAAAGGTGTTTCAGTTTCGGAGTGGAATAATACTTCAACTTCCTGACCATCTTTAAGAAACTGAGGGGCATTAATCAGTGATTCGTCAAAGTAGGTTTGTTCGAAATTCTGCATGTTCATAAAGTGATAATCAGAACCGTCTTTGTAAAGGTATTGATACGGTCTGCGTTCAACACGCTGAATATCAATTTTTACTCCTGCGTTGAAAGTATGAGGTATTACTTTTCCTGTTTTTACATTTCTTAATTTGGTCCGAACGAATGCTCCACCTTTACCGGGTTTTACATGTTGAAACTCTACGATTGAAAAAAGTTCACCGTTGTGGTTTATCACCAATCCGTTTTTGAAATCTGCGGTTGTTGCCATAAATCTTTTCTACTAGTTTAGGTTTGATATTTTTATTTTCTAAAGATTATAGAATTTATAATTGAAAATGGTTAAAATCAGTTATTGCGCCGGTCAATTTTCCCATAGCCTTTCATTAGTCCGCGTGTTGATTTGCTCACAAAAGCAAGAATTTCATCTCTGTCGGGAGTTGCAGGGAGTTCTGCCTCGATGATTGCAATAGCCTGGGTAATGTTGTAACCTTTGAGGTACATGATCCGGTAGATATCCTGGATAGCGTTTATTCTTTCGTTGCTGAATCCGCGGCGTCTGAGCCCGATTGAATTAATGCCGACATAGGAGAGGGGTTCACGTGCCGCTTTTGTGAAAGGAGGGACGTCTTTTCTGACAAGTGCTCCCCCGGAAATAAAAGAATGCGATCCGATTTCAACGAACTGATGAACTGCGGCCATTCCTCCAATAATAGCCCAGTCATCAATGTTTATGTGCCCGGCAAGCATGGCTGCATTGGCCAGAATTACGTTATTTCCGATAATGCAATCGTGGGCAATGTGCACATAAGCCATTAGCAAACAGTTATTACCAATCACGGTTTCCATGTTGGCTTTTGTTCCACGGTTAATGGTGACAAATTCTCTTACTGTGGTATTATTGCCGATTTTGACAAGTGTTTCTTCTCCGGCAAATTTCAGGTCCTGGGGGATGGCCGAG
>Ga0116164_10000856_pt1 | contig 24504 bp, 24 predicted proteins | sample AD_UKC109_MetaG_FD_89888 | JGI IMG/M metagenome (GOLD analysis project Ga0116164, IMG submission 89888) | Active sludge microbial communities of municipal wastewater-treating anaerobic digesters from Hong Kong - AD_UKC109_MetaG | ecosystem: Engineered > Bioreactor > Anaerobic > Digestate... | reverse complement strand
TGATAAAATTCAACCGGAGACAATTGTCCAATACGTTGAAAATGATTCTTCTCATCCCGATATTCAAAATCGATCTTTTTGGGGGGTTCTCCAAGAAAATAACATAGTATGGAATAAAAACTAATCAGCTGTTCTTCCTTTTTTTGCCTGATCAAATCCAAAGTGTTGTTTTCTTGATGCAGTTTTCTCAATTTTTTTGCGGCACTTCTTAAGAAAAAGTCTAAAATAAAATTCATTTCCCTTGAATTGGAACTGTGAAATGTTTCCGGCATGGCGTATTTAGGAACGATGCCGTATTTTTCCACCAACGCAACGAACATATCCCATTGACCCCCATCGTTGGTCGGATGCTCTAACAGCCAACTAACCGTTCTGGAATTCAGATCTTCGTTCAACGTATCGATTATGCTCTCCAAAAAGTAATTTGCTTTTTCGAATTTATCCCAGAACATGGGATAAGATTGTGACAGTTCAAAATTCTTATCCTTTAAGTTGTATTTCCGAGTTATAGCATAACGGATGGTGTTAAGAGCGGCAAACATCCAGCATCTTCCCGTTTGCTTTTGATGAGTAACTTTTCCTACTTCAATTTCATGAGAAAACTCATGATACATTCCTTTTATCGACTCAAAATTCATCGCCGAATTGTTTATCCCGTTGTTGATAATACTGTTTGAAATCAACCGGTTTCTGTTATCCGAATTAAAATGAACAGAGCATTTTTCTAAGAAATTCTTATTGACTCTTTGATCCATTTTTATCTCCTTTCACTCGATATTTTTTAATTTTTTATACCACTTGAAACCATGCCATTTAACTGACGTTAATATGATAAACAGAATAATACCTCCTGATATGATGAATATCGCAATGAACAGCCAGGAGACTTGATTTCTGTCATAGTCATAGCGAGATTGCAACCCGCTGAAAAAAAGGGTTTGATCTTCCTCCATCATCACCTTGTAATACCATTTACCGGACAAAAGGAAAATCCCCTCGTCTTTCACTTCAAATTTATCAACCCATTCAAACATCCGACTTTCTAAAAAGATCTGCTTGATATCCTCGGCAGAATAGACACTTAAAATCTTTTCAGGCTCACTTACTCTGATGCCAAACAAGAAATTTGCACTTATCAATAAAAGCAAGATTATGGTCATTTTTTTAATCCTGTCCAATGTTATCCCCTCTCAATTCCTTTTTTAAAAGTTCAGTTAAAATAGCTATATCGTTTTTTTTCGTTTCATTGACACAAAACGAGCGCAAAGCAATAGCATGATTGGCATAATTAAAATTGGTAGAGACATCGTTAAGGTCGTGGAGTTTTAAAAATCGTAGGACTGTATCAACCGTTTCATCCAATGGCGCTTTGTTGTTTTTCAGTTCTATTTCCATCAAGTAGTCTACATCATAAATACAATAAGGATTATCAAGAAAGCAATCTAAAACTACTTCCGCTTGAAAAGGCAACTCAAAAATGGAGCGAAGTTTTATTATAAAAGGAAAATTCCTCAGTTCGTCCATTCGAATGGATGTGTTTTCGATTTGTGTTTCTTCTTCTCTTCTATAAATGAGATTTTGGTCGATACATTCCTTTTTTCCCTTGATCCAAACCTGTTTCTCTTGTTTATCCAGAATCAACCTGATTCGTTCGCTTTTATTGGTATTGTTTGCCCCATCGATATACCACTGGATGATTCCGATTTGTTGATGCGGATACTGGTTCTTCAACCATATTGCTTGTCTTTGAGAGACCAGAAATTTTTTCTCGATTTCCAACGACATATCTTCTCAACTCCAATTAATAAGCCAAAACGATTAAAACACTTTTCTGGTTTTTTGTCAATGGACAAAAAAAGGGACTGAATCATCAGCCCCATCATGAATTTTATTAAAGATTCCTTGATTAAACTATTTAATCGCCCCTTGAGTGATTCCGGAAATAAAGTTTTTTGAGAAAATAAAGAATATGATCATAATTGGAATGATGGACATTGAAAGAGCTGCCGCTATCAGATGCCATTGATTGGAAAATTCACCAAAGAAAACAGATATCGCAAGCGGCACAGTCTCTTTGGAACTGCTGGAAAGAATGATTAACGGGAAGAAGAAGTCATTCCAAACGTTGACAAAATTGACGAGGCCCACAACAACCAAAGCCGGTTTGGTCAAGGGTAAAGCAATTTTCCAATAAATGATCCAAGGGGTTGCACCATCCATTCGGGCAGATTCTTCAATTTCCATTGGAATGGAATCCATAAATCCTTTAATGATAAATGTGGCAAAAGCTGTTCCGGTCGCTATATATACCATGATCAAACCAATCCGGGTATCAGTAAGATTCAGCTGATTCAAGGTGACATAAATGGGTATAACAGCCAATCTCGCCGGTAATGCTAATCCTGTGATGATATAGATGTACAGCAGTCTTCTGAATTTAAAACGATAACGTGAAATCATAAAGGCCAGCATGGATGAAAACAATAAAACGCCGCCGATGGAAGCTACCGAAACAACAATACTATTTAAATAAGCCGAACCCAATTCCGCTTTTTTCCAGGCCTGTATATAATTGTCAAAACCAAAGCTTTCAGTAATGGCAAAAGGTTTTAAATAAATTTCTCTCATAGATTTGAAGCTGTTCAAAAACAATACTCCAAAAGGTGTGGCAACGATGACAAGATAGAGTAAAAGAACAATAAACAGAATGATAGTCGCTGATTTACTTAATCTAAGCATTATAATCCCCTACTTCTTTTATCAAGTACGTTTGCATAAACCATCGAAAGCGGTATGACCATGACAAAAATAATAACCACAATGGCAGCTCCCAATCCGTAATCTTGTCGGGAACTTCCCAAACCCCCAAAGGCCGTTCTGTAAAAAAGCGTTCCCAAAACATCGGTGGTCCTGTAAGGCCCTGCTTGAACACCTGTTAAGGCATAAACAACATCAAAAATATTGAAAGACCAAATGAAAATTAAAATGGCCAACGTTTGCATCGTGGGAACGGTTAAAGGAAAAATAATACGAGTGATAATTTTGTTGTTTTTTGCACCGTCGATATATGCTGCATCAAACAAATCTTTAGGAATATTGAGTATCGCAGCCATAAATACCAGAATATAAAAACCGATATTTCTCCAGATATTGACCATAACAACGGTTGTTAATGCCGTTTCCTTTTGTCCCAGCCAAGGTTGTGCCCAACTTTCCAGACCAATCAATTCCAGAAAAGAATTGATGAGACCCCATTGCGGGTTGAGCAACATACTCCAAATAAAACCCACCAACACCATTGAGATAACGTTCGGCAGATAAACCATGGTCTGAAAAAAACGTCTACCCCATATCTTAGAAGTCAGGGCAACCGCTATGATAAACGCTAAACCAAGTTCAAAAATGGAATTCATGATGAAAAAGTATAAACTATGCCAAACAGCATTATAAAATTCACCTGAAAAAGTACCAAATAAAATGGACTTAAAATTTTCAAAACCAACAAAGGTCTTTTCGCCAACCCCCGCCCAGCTGAAAAAACTGAGGTTAAAACTATATCCTATAGGATAAACAACAAACAGTGTGTAAAAAAACAAAGCCGGTAAAACAAATAAAAGAATATGCCTGACCTTGGTTTTCATAGCCATTCCCCCCTCTTTCTTGTAGAAAAGCGGGTTTTTGAAAAAACCCGCTCGAGTGCTTACAAAAACTTATTGAAGTGATTCCAATCTTTTGATTAATGGTTGATACCACTGTGAAAGAGCATCCTGACATTGTTGGGCTAATTCAGCCGGAGTGATTTCATCTGAATACATGGCTTGCAGTCCAGGGCTCAATACATCAGAGTAAAGAGAAGGCTGACCGGTAACTAATTCTGACCCAACCCAATAAACATAAGGCGATGCATATTCATTGGCAATTTCATTGACTTCTTTCAAAATTTCTACATCCGGCATTTGTGCGCCACTGACCGCCGGGATATTCTGTGTAATATTAGAGAAAATTGTTCCAAATTCAGGAGTCGCAGCAAATTCAAGCACTTTCAGAGCAGCTTCTTTCTTTTGGGAATTAACCGAAAGACCGATAGCGCCATCCATGTAAACATAAGCATATGGCTGATTCCCCTCAAAATCAGGCGGAACCATGAAGTAGCCGATATTGATATCCGGATTTAATTCTTTCCACATTTGTGCTCCCCAAACACCGTAAAAAACCATGCCTGCTTGACCAAATGCAAACGCTGCATCCATATCTGTACAAATATTGGCCATATAGTTTTTCTGATAGTATTTTTTCAGATCATTTAACAGTGTATTCATGTAGATCCAATCCTGATCGAGAAAATCGATTTTTCCCTCGGTTAATCTCTTGATCCAACCGGGTCCCAATACACTGACACCACATGCGGCATGCTGCATTACAAGAGCCCATGCTTCTTTTCCGGGTGCAAAGAACGGATCGATTCCGTTTGACTGCAACACTTCAGCAATTTGCAACATTTCATCCCATGTTTTAGGTTCTTCTAAACCGAATTCATCAAAGATATCTTTGTTGTAGAAAACACCAACCACCTGAATGGCAAAAGGAACACCATATTGTTTACCATCTTGCGTAATGTTGTTTAAAACACCTTCCGTGAAATGTTCAAAGTTGATTTCTTCGGATAATGGAAGAATTAAACCTGCATCTACCATGGCCTTCGTTCTTCCTCCGGGAAGCCTTCTCGTGTAAACAAGATCAGGGCCTTTTCCACCTTGCAGAGCCATTAACATCTTTGAATCATATTCTGTCGGCAAGTATCCCCTAAACTCGATCTGGATGTCCTCACCTTGTGCTTGTAATCTTTTTTCAACTTCTTGCCAAACTTCTTCGTCTTGAACTCTCCAACTCCACATTTCCACTGTTACTGCCATGGTCATGGTCATCAACAACGTAAAAATAACACCAAGAACGAACAACTTTTTCATTTTTTTCCCTCCTGTTTTTGTTTTTCTAAGGCTAATATAGCCTTATATCTTCTATTAATGCCTCAAATTCTACTTGTTCTTGATCCCATTGTCTCATAAGCTCATTCAATTCCAAACGTCCCTCGATGCAATCTCTTACACGGTCATCACCCGACAAGGATTCCAATCTAGAAACATCGGCATATTGATTAAAAGAGATTTGTTCCGAATGCAGTTGAAATAACCCCTTCATAAAATAGATCATCAACGGTAGAAAATCCGCATCATTTTGAATTGGGAAAAATTCTATTCCAAAACAGACCTTGTTTGTGTGCTTAGATGAAAAGGGTACAAAGGCTCGTTTTCGATATTTAAACCCTGAAAATTCTCTTTCTTTTAACCACAAATACATTTTGTTCATATCAAGCCAAGGGGCCCCATACATCTGAAAAGGTTTTGGAGACCCCCTTCCTTCGGACAAATTGGTAGCTTCAATAAAGCAGCCCCCACAATAACAAATAGTGGATTCAAAAGTAGGTATGGCAGGGGATGGAACATTCCAAAGAAGCCCCGTTTCCGGGAAAAACATTGTTCGATGATAGTTCTTCATCTTGATAACATTCAGATCACAATCAATATTGAACTCTCTGTTAAAATAAAACGCTAATTCTCCGGGGGTCATGCCGTATCTGATTGGAAGGGCATAATCGCCAACGAAAGAACTGTATTCTTTTTTTATTCTGGAACCTTTAACCCGACTTCCTAAAGGATTCGGCCGGTCAAGCACATAGAACCCAACCCCGGATTGCGCTGCCGATTCCATCGAATAAACCAAAGTATAGATAAAGGTGTAATATCTTAATCCCACATCTTGAATATCGTAAATCAAAAAGTCTAATCCATCTAAATCTTCGCTGGATGGTTTTTTCTTGTCTCCATACAGGCTTTTAATGGGTATATGGTACTCCGGATGGATCGAATCACCAACAGACTGCCCATCAGCGACACCATAGATACCATGCTCAGGGGAAAAGATAATCTTAATCGTTACCCCTTCTTTCAAAAAGACTTGAATACTATCATTCAACTGAGAATCAACACCGGAATAATTCGTAATCAAGCCCACTGTCTTTCCCTTGAACCTCTGCAATTCGTCCAGTTGATCAATACCTAATTGTACTGTTATAATAACACCCCCTTCTTGTTATAACATTATACTCTTTTTATCGCCATTAGTCAAAAGACTAAAAAGGCTAAGGTTAAATGCATTTGGATATTCTGTTAAGCTTTTAATCGCTTATCCAATAAAAATCATCCTTGAGAATAAAAAAACAAAGCTCAGACTCAAAATTGATCGTCTAAATATTCTTCAAGCAAACCTATAAGCCCACCGTTTTTTCTTCTCCATCATTACATCTGTACACTTACGGATATTCTAACATGATCATTTTTTTGCTTGTCTTCTTACGTCTCTCAAAAATGTGCTATTTTTAAGTGCATATCAATCATTTCACTTGAATGGTATATGATCAAAACTGGCAGATTACCGTTGAAAACCCCTTCTTTAATCATATTTTTAACACTGTTTGATCATTGAATAAGGCTATTCCACAAAGAATTTAATCTGAAAATTCTTTAATATGTCTATACATCAATTCAATTCGTGTGATATAATCATATTCAAGAAATCAAGTTCAATGACTACACTTTTAACAAATGGAGGGATTATCTATGAAAAAATGTTTTTTCGTCTTACTGATCAGTTTTATTGCTTTAGGCATTGCTTTTTCAAATGATATTTTGAAGTTTGCTATCGAAACAGAACCTGTAGGTCTTGATCCTAATCAAGTCACTGCGTTTGCATCTCACAGGATACTTGAAAATGTATATGACGGATTGCTTATGTATGATGAATCGATGCAGTTGGTTCCGAACCTCGCTGAAGATTATGAGGTGAAGGATGCTTATACCGTCATTTTTAAATTGAGGGAGAATGTGTATTTCCACGACGGCACAAAAATGTCATCGGAGGATGTTTTGTACACCTTTGATCGAATTAGAGATCCTGATTATGGTTCACCCGCTGCCTCCTATTATGCCGATGTGGAATCCATTAAAGCATTGGATGAGCAAACCATTGAGTTTAAACTTAAAACACCTAGTGTGAATGCGCTTCTTGACAATTTCGCAGGCGTCAATAGTTCAATTGTTTCAAAAGCATTTGTTGAAAGCGGTGCCAACATGCAGTTAGTTACAAACGGAACCGGCCCTTTCAAACTGGCTACATACGCTGAAGGAAATTACATCTCATTGCTGAAAAATGACAGATACTACATTGCAGGTGTTCCGAAAGTGGAAGAATTGAGATTTGTTATTATCCCTGAGGAAGTCGCTAGAGTGGCCGCTTTAAGAAATGGGGATGTTCATATCACCCAAGTTAACGAACCTCTTAGTTTAAAACAGCTTACTTCAAAAGATTTCCAGATTTTCCGACAACCGGTATTAAGTTACTATCTTCTCGGAATTAATGATGCCGTAGAGCCGTTGAACATTCCGGCTGTCCGAAGGGCATTAAGTTATGCGGTCAACAGAGAACAAATCATTCAAATGGTGGCATTTGGCGAAGGTTCTGTAACCGGTATCATGAATCCTACCGTTGAAGCCTGGGCAATCAAACCATCAGAATTTCCAGAATACACCTATAACTCACAAAAGGCAAAAGAGTTGTTAAAAGAAGCGGGATATCCGAACGGATTTGAGTTCTCAATAACAGTCGCAGCACGATATAATTTTGACAAGATTGCTCAAGCGATTCAAGCTCAACTTGCTGCGGTCGGAATAACGGTAAAACTGGATATGGTGGAATGGGGAATCTTTATCAAAAAATGGCAGGAAGTCGACTTCGATTCCTTTGTTTCTTTGAATTCCGGCTCAGTCAACCCTGACAAACAGCTTTACAGAACATTCCATTCTACCGGCTCCACCAATAAGTTCCATTACTCAAATCAAAAAGTCGATGCATTACTGGAAGAGGGCAGAACAACCACTGATTATGATCTTAGAAAAGGTATTTACGATGAAATTCAAGAAATATTGGTGGAAGATTCTCCAATTCTTTTCCTGTATTCACCAAACAACCTTTACGCTGCTCGAGAATCTGTGAAGGGGTTTGAGACCATGAGTAATGAAAGCTTAATCAATTTAAGATTTGTTTCTGTAGAATAAATCATTTTGAGTTGATTCGGGACTCCAAACTCCCCGAATCAACTCTTTCTTTTTTATATTTTTTAAAAGGTATTGAATGGTGAATCATTCGATATAAAGGGGAAAAAAGTGAAACTATCTTATATTCTCGGAAGACTTTTATCTGCAATACCCACAATATTATTATTAACCGTCATTGTGTTCTTTTCGCTGCATCTTGTCCCCGGCAATGTCGTGGATATCATGCTGGGAACACAGAATTACCTCAGTGAAGAGCAAGTCCAGAAATTGTACAACGATCTGGGTCTTGACAAACCCATCATTGTGCAATATTTTACATGGCTGAAGGGTATTTTTACTTTCGATCTTGGAAATTCTTTGAGAACCGGAAAGGCCGTATCAACACTTATATCAGAAAAATTCCCAATCACATTCGAATTAGCTTTGATGTCTATTATTTTTAGTTTGATCATCGGTATCCCCATGGGATTAATTTCGGCAGTAAAACAAAATACCAAATACGATTATGCTTTCAGAGTTATAGGCTTGGTTGGACTATCTGCACCGGTATTCTGGATTGGCGCTATCTTCATTGTGCTGATTTCCAGCTTCCTTTCAGGTTTTTCTTTATTCGGTTTTGTACCGTTTTTAGAAGATCCTTTTAAAAACATCCAAATCATGTTAATACCCGCAATAACACTGGGAATAATGATCGCAGCCCAAATCATGCGAATGACAAGGAATGCTATGCTTGACGTCCTCTCACAGGATTATATCAAAGTCGCAAAGGCCAAAGGCTTAAAAGGGAATAAAGTCATCTTCAAGCACGCATTAAGAAACGGAATGATCCCCGTTATTACAACGGCCGGCATTCAATTAGGCTATCTTATAGGCGGTACGATTGTTGTGGAAAGCATGTTTGCCATTCCCGGAATGGGAAGGCTGCTTTTACAGGCGGTCAATCAAAGAGATTACCCTGTCGTGCAAGGATTAGTCGCCTTTATTGGAATCTTGATTGTCGTTTTAAACATACTCATCGATATTCTATACAGTGTCATTGACCCCAGAATCGAATTGTCGGATTAAGGAGCAAAAATGGAATTCAATAAATTTATCAGAAAATTTTCTAAAAACCCTTTAAATATTATCAGTTTTTTCGTTTTTGTTTTTGTCATTTTGGTTTCCCTATTTCCATCTGTATTTGCCCCCTATGACCCATTGGAGATGGATTTTAACGCCTATATGACAGGGCCCTCTCAATCACATCTGTTTGGAACGGATCAATTTGGAAGGGATGTATTATCAAGAATCATTTTCGGTGTCCAAAAAAGCCTTCAGATCTCTTTTTTAGCGGTTATTTTGGCGTCCGTCATCGGTACCGCAATGGGTTTGATTGCAGGTTATTTTGGGAAATGGGTTGATCAAATCGTTATGCGGGTCATTGATGCCATGTTTGCATTCCCTGCCATTATCTTAGCCCTCTTTATCATCGCATTGTTTGGAGCCAGTGTGCAAAACCTTATCATCGCTATTGGAGTTGTTTATACACCTATTTTCGCAAGGACCATCAGAGGATCCACGATATCATTGAAAAAACAATTATTCGTTGTTGCCGGAAAAGCACTGGGTAAAAAAAATATCAATATCATCATTAAAGATGTTTTACCGAATGTGTTTTCTATTTTGATTGTCACTTTCACAACAAACTTTTCAACTGCTTTATTATCTGAAGCAACACTCGGCTTTTTGGGGCTTGGTGTGCCACCACCACAACCAACATTGGGTGGCATGATTGGCAATGGCAGCGATTATCTGTTAAGCGCTCCATGGGTTGCACTATTTCCAGGCATGATCATCGCTATTATTGTTTTGAGCATCAATATCATCGGTGATGGTTTAAGAGATACTTTAGACCCAAGGAATATTTCTTGAAAAATTTCCATCTCATCAAAACTTCTATGAACCTTTCGAATGACTATTCTATAACCGCCAAAATTAAGAGTTGACAATTAAAAAAAGATAAACTATAATATATATGTATAAAACATATATATGTATCAATATGGAGGTTATGATGTCAGTAAAAATAGCAGTATTAAGCGGGAAAGGCGGAACCGGGAAAACGACCATCGCTGTCAATTTAGCCTACGTCCTTTCTAAAAAATACAGCGTGCAACTGTTAGATGCCGATGTAGAAGAACCGGATAGCCATTTGTTTTTTAATTTTAAGGGAGAGATAAAAGAGGAGAAAGTCTCTCTCATGATCCCTGAAGTGAATCCTGAAAAATGCACTAAATGTGGTCTGTGTGGCCAAGAATGTCAATTTGGTGCCATCAACGTTTATCAGACCGGCGTATTGGTTTTCAAAAACCTATGCCATGGGTGCGGAGTCTGTTCATTAGTCTGCCCGGAAAACGCCATCAAAGAAGTCCCAAAAGAATTGGGTGTTATCAGAAAAATGGAAACGGATAACGACATCTCATACGCAGAGGGTATATTGAATATTGGTGAAATATCAGGTGTAAAAGTCATTTCAAAATTAAAGCAAAATTATGACGACGCTCAAGTCATCGTCATTGATTCTCCTCCGGGAAGCTCTTGTCCCGTTGTGGAAACTTTGAGAGGGATGGACCATGCGATAGTCGTAACAGAGGATTCCGCTTTTGGTCTTCATGACATGGAAACCGTTATTAGAATACTCGAGGAAATGGGCATCACTTACTCTATTATCATCAACAAATACAGAGAAGACTCAAAACAGGATAAACATACTCAAGTTTTCAATGAAAAGTATGCAGATTTTATTGTCCTCAAGATTCCTTTGGACAAAGATATCGCCGCACTTCACTCAAACGGGAAATTATTTGTCAAAGATTATCCTGTTTTAGCTGATCAAATGATGAATATTGTTTCCACCATTATTGTTCAAAAGGAGACCTTATAAATGAAAACAAAACAGATTGCCATCATAAGCGGAAAAGGCGGAACCGGAAAGACCACATTAGCTGGCTCTTTAAGTGTACTTTTTCATAGTCATATCATTGCAGACTGCGATGTGGATGCCTCAAATATGCACCTTATTTTAAAACCACAAATAAGAAACACCATCCAATATAAAGCGGGACATAAGGCCGAAATATCCGAAAGTAAATGTATTGGTTGTGGAAAATGCCAAGAAGTTTGCCGGTATGATGCAATTCACAAAAAGGAAAATGGAAAATATGCAGTGGATTCCTTTGCCTGCGAAGGATGTAAAGCCTGTGTATTAGTATGTCCCACGAATGCCATTGAATTTGTTCTGAATCATCCTGGTGATTACTATATCTCCGATACGCAATACGCCCCTTTTGTTCATGCCGAGCTGAAACCCGGTGAGGAAATGAGCGGCGGCCTGGTTGCGCAAGTGAGAAAACAAGCCTTAAAAATGGGCGTAGACGCCAAAAAGGAATTTGTCATCATAGATGGTGCGCCAGGGATCGGTTGTCCCGCTACTTCATCGTTAACAGGAACTGATTACGCCATATTGGTAACTGAACCTACGGTTTCGGGTATTCATGATATGAAAAGAATGATAGAAGTCATCGAGCATTTTAAAATCCCTTATTCTGTTGTGATTAATCGTTACGATATCAACGAAGATAAAAGCAAACAGATAGATCATTTCTGTACATCCGAAAAGATTACGCTCATTGGGAAAATCCCCTTTGATGAAAAGGTGAATATCGCCAATTCAAACGAATATCCCGTCGTCGAAATAAGCGAATCAAAGGCATCAAAAAGCATCAAAGAAATTTATCAGAGATTATTGGAAGAACTCACTCATATATAAACACGGAACAAGCGTAATATAACTGTTAATAAGAAGGCGATTAACCCTGCGCTTACCGGTGTGTTAACCCAGGCAATGATGATCTTCAGCACTTGTTTTTTGCTGATTTGAGCATTACCGGCTGCAATGCTTGTCCCAAGAACAGCACCGACCACTGCTTGTGAAGTGGAAACAGGAATCCCCATTAAAGCATAAATCCAGACTGTAAGTGATTCGGCAAAAACAACCATGGTGGATGAAAAATAGTCAAGATTGGCGATTTCCTTTCCAACCGAGTACATCATGCGCTTACTGTAAGTTAATACACCCGAAGCAATGGCTAACCCACCGATAATCGCACAGGTTGAGGTGCCAAAATGATTGGCAAAAACACCGGTTATATTCGCGACATTATTGGCACCTAAAGCATATGATCCATAACAGCCAAAAGTAATCGCCAATATCCTTAATATTTTATCCTGACGCAATGGTGATTTAAGTTTTTTAAAATAAATAATGGCTATTTTGTAGGAGATAAACCCTAAAAATATACCTCCAAGCGGTGTACCGACCCATGCAAGTAGGAGTTTTGAAATAACATTCCAATTAACCGCATTATTGGTACTGAGATTCATGCCGATAATAGCGCCGATAATGGCCTGTGAGGACGAAACGGGCACTTTCAGGTAGATCATAATGGTCATCGTTAGCCCTGCGGATAGCACAGAAAGGCTGCTGGAAAGCAGCGAATAAGAAGAAACCTCTTTCATGGTTTCCATACCGTTTTTTCCCTGCAAAACAGCCCCAATAATGATAAAAAGAGAAGACAAAAGAATAGCATTTCGATATTTGATTAATTTCGATGCGACTGGCGGGCCAAATACATTAGCCGCATCGTTAGCCCCCAAAGACCACCCAAAAAATAATGCGGGTAATAGATAAAATAAGATAGCAATCACTCCATTCTACAAATTAGCCTTTAACGCCTGACCTAACAAGGCTTTTTACAAACTGGTTTTGAAGTGAGAGAAAGACAATGACCGTTGGTAAAACGGCAATTAAAGTACCTGCCATTATGACACCCCAATTGTTTGTTCCCTCTCCTGAAATGAGCATTTTAACTCCTACCTGAACCGTTTTCATCTTATCTTCCATCGATACAATCATCGGCCACAGATACATGTTCCATGAGTAAACAAAGTTGATAATCACCACCCCGGCTATCATGGATTTAGATAACGGAAGCAGCACTTTCACAAAATATCGCATAGGACCTGCGCCGTCAATCTTAGCGGCATCTTCAAGCTCTGACGGAATGGTTTGAAAATGCTGCCTAAACAAAAAGGCGTTAGTTGCGCTGGCCATAAAGGGGATCGTCAAAGCCCAGTAGGTATTAACCCAGCCGTATTGATTCATGATAAGAAACAAAGGAACAATCATAATAGTTTCTGCAGGTAGAAAAAGGGTTGCAAACAAAAAGGCAAAGGCAAATTTTTTCCCGATAAACTTGAAATTTGAGAAGGCGTATCCCGCTAAGATTCCGGTTATTACCTTTCCCAAAGTGATTGCAAAAGCGATGATTGCGCTGTTGAGTAATAAACGAGCAAACGGAATAGCTTTAAAAGCGTTGATGTAGTTTTCGTAATAAAAAGATGTCGGAAAAAATTTAGGAGGATAGGAGAAAACACTGTCCGGCGTTTGAAAACTGATAGTGATTGCCAATAACAAAGGGGCAAATACGATCAACGAGATAATGATTAAAGCAATTTCTGTTAATACAGTATCGATCCTTTTTTTCGTTTTCATGTACATAATGATTCACCCCTTATCTGTAATGGACGCGTCTTTCACCAAAAATAAAGTAAATAACCGTTACAATGGCCATGATGACAAACATCACAACACTTTGCGCTGAAGCCAACCCTGTTTTTTGATAAGAGAAGGCATCTAAATAGACCTTGTACATCATGGTATTGGTATAACCTCCCGGCCCGCCACTTGTCATCACATTGATAATAGCAAAAGACTGGAACATTCCGGAGATGATATTCATGATCACCAAATAAAAGGTCATGGGTGAAACAAGAGGGAATTTAATTTTCCAAGTTTTAACAAAAGCGTTTGCCCCATCCAAAGTTGCAGATTCCAAAAGGTCACTGGAAATACTCTGTAATCCAGCTATATAGAAGATTAAATTAAAAGGCATCATTTTCCAAATCGTCGCCAAAAGCAAAGCATAAAAGGCATAGGGCCTTGTAGTTAACCAGGCAATTTGGGTGCCAAAAATATTGGTAAACAGGTAATTGACATGACCGGCAACCGGATCAAGCAAAAAAGTCCATAAAGACCCTGCAATAGCAGGTGATACCGCATAGGGAATGAAAATCAGAGCTCGATATATATACGTTCCGGGAACATTTTTGTTTAACAGCAAAGCCAACAAAAAAGAGATAAATACCGTCAGAAAAACGGTTAATCCCACATAAAGCAATGTGAAGCTGGCTATTTGCAAATATTCAGGATCAAATAAAACCTTTTCAAAATTATCCAATCCTACATACATTGTTTTGGTTCCAAATTTATTTTCCCGGAAGAAACTCATCCTAAAAGAATTAACCGCAGGCGCATATATAAAAGCAATGATCACAAAGAATGTGGGAACGAGTAATAAATAGGGTATGATTTTTTTCAACAGCGTACCTCCCGTAAAAACTGAGGCGGCTTTCTGCAGCCGCCTCATGAATTCTCATAAAGCTAAAGATTAAGATTCCATTAGTACATTTCGTTGTATTCTTCTAAAAGCTCTGTAGCCGTTTCTTCTGACATTTTTAACACCTGTTCAGGCGTTAATTGACCGTTCAACATTCTTTCGATGTTATCCTCAAATGTATTTCTGAATTCGGGGAATATTCCCATGATGGCGCCATTTGTGTTGGAATTCTGTTTTGAGAACAGCAGCTGGAGAATAGCAACCATGTGATCCGGATAATCCCTGTAATAGCCTTCATTTAACAATTGTGTAATAGCATCTTTTCTAACAGGGAAGTAACCGGTTCCTTTATGCCAAGCGATTTGTTGCTCTGTTTCAGACATGAATTTAACAAATTCCCATGTCGCTTCCTCTTCGTTAACCGGATTCCCGTCTATCATCCACAAACTTCCTCCGCCGATGACAACACCACCCTGCGGTGAATCTGCAGGTGTTGGAAGGAATGCAGCCGATACTTCAAACCCGTTTTCCTTAGCACCATCCATGATTGCTGCCACATCTGATGTGGAAGTAATGAGCATTCCAACACTCTGTGAGAGGAATAATTTTCTTGCTCCTGTCCAGTCTTCCTTTTTGGTGTTCACCATATAGTCATTGTCTGATAATTCTTTCCAAAGCTTGACGAATTTCAAACCTGCTTCGTTGTTAAAAACAGCTTCTGTTGGAGCAGCCGTTCTTCCGTTGTTGTTATTGACCATTGGCGCATCTTGCAATGCCAGCATCTGCTCGAAGAACCAGCTGTGAAGATTCCAGGTAATACCGGACTTGATAATGTTTCCATTTGCGTCTTTCTTTGTGAGCGCCTTACAAGCCTCCAATAATTCTTCGTATGTTGCAGGAGGATTCGTGGGATCTAATCCGGCTTCTTCAAACATGGTTTTGTTGTAGAACATAATCGCATTTGATGAATTAAACGGCATACAGTAAAGTTTCCCATCGACTACATAATAGTTTAATACTTGTGGGAGCAACGCAGCCATGTCAAAAGTTGGGTCTTTGTCAATCATATCCTGCATCGTGATTGCAATACCGCCATCAATCATTGATTGCGTCCCAATTTCAAATACTTGCACAACATGTGGCGGTGTTCCAGCTTTAATCGCTGCAATGAGTTTGTTCAAAGTATCCTGATAACTACCGGTGTACTGAACTTCAACCTCGATATCCGGATGACGTTCCATGAAATCATTGGCCATGTTCTGAAGCAATTCAATACGCCACCCACTCATGGCATGCCAGAACTGGATCTTCGTCTTTGCCATACCCAATGTCACCAACAACGACACGATCAAAAGAATCACAAAAAACTTCTTCACAATAATCCCTCCTTGATTTTCAGAACACCTTACCTGCTTAACAATGAGGCGAAACGTTCTGATATATAGATTCGCTTGCAAAGATACACAAGAATTATTAATTTGAAATTAATAAATACGAGGAAACTGATTTTCTGTAATTCTCTTCAGTCTACTATTCAGTTGGTTGATGAAAGGATACCAAATAAGCAAAAGTAATATACACAAATCTTTTAATCTGTGTAATAATTGATTATAAACACAATACCGTTAAAAGTCAAATAGCATATTTGGGCAGATAAACCGGACGATGAAGCATTATTATTTATTAGGTCGCTATTTCTTAATCATTCTTAAAATATCATCATAAATCTTGCCATTTGCATACTATTGACCGTTTGATCAATATCTGTTATGATCAACTATCTTCTCAAAGGAGGTTCAAAGTGAATGAAATACGGAATTGTTTACGCATCATTAGCGGGCGGCTCAGAACAGAGCGCCAAGATCATCAAAGACAAACTATTTTTTGAACATCAAATCCCAGAAAATGAAATTGCATTACTCGACTTGAATAAAAATACGACCATCGATCTTGAACATTACGACAAATGCATCATCGGAACGGGAATATATGCGGGAAAACCCAACAAACACATCATTAAGTTTGTTCAAACGAATATGGAAAGCCTATTAAAGATTCCGGTTTACCTTTTTATCTGTTCATTGGCAACAGATGAAGAAAATGAAAATTATCGGAAGGTTTTTCCTGAAAATCTGTTAGAACACGCCATCATCCTTTCTTTTTTTGGAGGGATGGTTATCTTTAAAAGGTTGAATGTTTTTGCCCGTATCATCATGAAAATAATCACGAAATCCAAACAAGACGTCCATAAACTAAAGTATGATGTAATTAACCGCTTTATTGAAGCGGTTGTGAAAAATTAAAAATCAAGGCCATTTTTTTCACGGCCTTGATTTTTAATAATACCCTCTGAAAATCTTTTAATTTTCAAAAACAGGTACGACATTTTCATGTAGCGTATCGATCCCTAATTTTAACCTTAGATTATCATTAAAATCAGAAGCTGTTGAATACGAATCAATTGCTTCAATAATAGCCATTGTAATAAAACCCGCTGCCCCTGCGGATCCAACGAGAAAATCTCTGTAAGTTGTTATAGAAGTATTGGGATCCGTTCTCGTAGTAAATCCATACCATGTCATTCCCGCAAAAATTGCCCTTGTTCCCAAAAAGAAAAAACCCGCCGCAATTTTATTTGAATAAAAATGGCCTGTGCCGGGGAAAACAACACTCAATGAAGTTGCCAATAACGGATTTTTCTTTTGTTCGTTATAAGAAACCAATCTCCTCCTAGCTTCCAGTTCAGGGTCCAATAAACCGCTTTCATAGGGGACATTGTCAAAATAATAAGCCGGCTGCGTATTGATTGGAGAAACAGGAACGGGCGGGACAGGTTCATAAGTCTTTTGGATATTGACGGGCTGTTCGGATACGGTGTATGTTTTTTCATTTGAATCACAATCGATCGAAACGATCAGCTCTCTTTTTATTTCCAAAATCACACCATTGACATCCTCTACTTTGACACCTGAAGAATCCATATTGATAATGGTTCCTTCAATCAGGTCCCCCGTTGTTAATGTGATTGTCTCAGCCATCAATGTAACAGAAAATACAAAAACGAACAGAGAGAACAACAAAAAAAAGGCCTTTTTAAACATCAGCATCACCACCCGTATGTGTAATAATAGGTGGGATAGCTAGCATAAGAGTAAGTGTGATAATATGGGTAATAAGTATAAGTTGGAACGGTATAAGCGTAATGGTAATTGACTTGCCAACCGTAGGTGGCAGTTGTGACGGGCACATAACGGGGTATATAGCGTGTGGTATATCTTACAATAGGCGTATAGGTACTATATTGCGAAGGATAATTCAAATAACCATAACCATAACCGTAATATGGACTTTGATAGTTGTAGTGGGGATAAGTGTAATAAGCCGGTAATTTGTAATAAGGCGAGCTAAGCGAAGGCAGGACCTTGTCTCCGAGATAATAACTGCCAAAGACACTTAAAATGAATAATAAAAACAAAGCCATTAACAAAAGTTTTCTCATAAATTCTCCTCCTTGAGCATTCAGTTTTTTCGGATGTTACATTATACACCTTTATTCAAACCCTTGTGTTACAAAATGATCGAGAGACCTCTGGATGACTTTCTTTCCGTAGTGAAAACCTGACTTATGATATAATTTTTCTGAAGATACCGATCAAAAAGACTTGAAAGGAGACGATCTGTGAACACATACGAGACGATGATTCAGTTGTTCGAGGAAATCAAAGATGATCTTTCCGAAAAAGAGCTGCTGTATGTTTTAGAGTTGATCCAAGAATATGATACTTGCAGAGGAGCTCGTGAAGCAGATGGACTTGAAAAAGCCATCTTGGATTTTTGTTCGAAACATAAAAACAAGCAAGTAAATAAGCATGCTTAATATCAGAAGTAGCTATTCCATACCAAAATCATTGATCAGGATTGATGAACTGGCTAATGCCTTTGTAGATGCCGGTTTTTCGTACATATCCATTTGTGATGATGATCTTTTTGGTTTACCTGAATTGTTAAGAGAGGCAAAAAAACATCACTTAAAGGCTGTTTTCGGTTATCGATACCAAACAGCGAATGGTCTTTTTTCGCTTTTCATTCAATCAAAAAAAGGTTATAAAATGCTTCTTCAACTCATAAATGAAAAAATTCCCTTGAATCAATTATTAAAAGACGGGGAGTTAACAGCTGTTTTTTCTGGCGAAAAAGAAGCCTATCTCAACTATGTTCAACAATTTCCTGAACTGTATTATTCAACCGAAGAAGATACGGCGGTAGATGATGCCGTCAAACCGGTTTTTTTTAAAACTGCCAACATGATGAAAAATGAAGATTTACAAGCTCTGGAATTGGTCCGGCAGATTGGAAAATATGAACCTTCTCTATCGGAAACCCCTTCCTCTTTTGAAAACCTTTTGAAACAATATCAAAACAACGCCACTAAACATGCTTATTCAAACGTCCAGCGTATTGTTGAAAGTATTAAAGACTATGATTTATCATTAGACTACACGCTACCCTTTCCTGAAGATTTCGGAGATGACTCACCCGATGAAAATCAAATTCTTTATGAACGCTGTCATTCACAACTCATAAAAAAAGGGTTGAAAGAAGACGAGAAATACAAACGGCGATTTGATGAGGAATATTCTGTCGTTTCAAAAATGGGTTTTTCAAGGTATCTTCTTCTAGCTGCTGATATAGTAGATACAGCCAATGACATTGGCGCATGGGTAGGACCGGGTAGAGGATCCGCAGTCAGTTCCCTTCTGGTCTATTTACTCGGCATCACACAGGCAGACCCCATCAAAACGGGATTGATTTTCGAGCGTTTTCTCAGTTTGGACCGTGAAGATGAACCGGATATTGATATCGATATTGAGGATGAAATGCGACAACAGCTTCTTGAAAAATTAAGGGAAAAATATTCAAAGGAACGAATGGTTCACGTTATCACATTCGGCACCTATGGTGAAAAACTGATCAAAAGGGAATTGTCAAAACGTTTCAATGTTGATCAAAAACGCCTCCCAGAAGAAAAATACCAGCAGTTATCCGCAAAGATTTGCGGCTTGCCTCACCATCTTTCTACCCATGCCGCAGGTATCATTTTCTCACAACAAGACTTAAGAGATCTTGTTCCATTGAGACTGTTATCAGAGAATTCATACATGACCCAGTACGACATGAATGCTTTAAAAGAATGCGGATTGGTTAAAATGGATATTTTGGGATTGATTACGCTTTCCATTCTGAAAAAAATGGGAATACCTTATGAAACTATAAACATTGATGAGCCTGATGTATATCACACGATCAATTCGGATAATCTCTGCGGTGTTTTTCAATTAGATAGTCGAACGGGGAGGAACTTAACCGAACAGTTTATCCCCACAAATTTCGATGAAATACGAATCATGATATCCCTCAACCGTCCCGGGCCTTCTCAAAGCGGATTAACAGAGGAATTGATCAACAGAAGAAATGGAATAAAAAAAGTGGCGTACTTTCATCCGCTTGTAAAGGAAATCCTATCGAATACATGGGGCGTTCCGGTATTTCAGGAGCAGATCATGGAAATGTCCATGACACTAGCAGGCTTTTCACCTAAACAAGCCAATGATTTACGAAAGGCAATGGCAAAAAAAGATACCGTTCTCATGGTCAATCTAAAATCTATTTTCATAGAAGGGGCTGCAAAAAATGATATGGAAGAAGATGCTGCTCAAGAGCTTTTTGACATGATGGCTGAATTCGCCGGGTATGCTTTCAACAAAGCTCATGCAACAGCATACGGTCTCATCACGTTTTGGACCGCTTATGCCAAACGTTATGAACCGCTACGGTTTTATCAAACGATGATAGACGCCAGTCATGGAAAATATGAGAAACTATATCAACTGATCAACGAAGCAAGGAAAAACGGTGTCAACATCTTACAACCGGATATCAACAAAAGTTTTTCAGAAACGACGATTGAAGAAGGCTCTTTACGCCTTGGGCTTAATCTCATCAAAGATTTGAACGGATTGATTATTAAAAGAATTATTGAAGAACGTCAAAACGACTCATTCAGAAGTATTGAGGACTTTCTGTTAAGAATGGAAAAGGAAATTCTTTCGGATTTTATTCTCAAGAGATTGTTAGAAGCTCATGTTTTTGACCCTTCATGGGATCCATTAACATTGAATGATATGATCAGAATCAGGGATAAAAATGCCAAAACTCTCGAGAAAATTGGCGCAAAACTATTTGGCGAAGTCACCAAAAAAGAACCCCTCAATTCTGAACACTCTCCTGAAGAACATATATGGAACAACATTTCCTTTTTGCAAGAAGAACTGCAAAGCTATGGTTTTTTGCTGAATTACAATCAGGTTTTTGGGTTGACATTCAACCCCTTTCTTCATTCGGTCTTTGATATTGGATTGGTAGCCAAAGAACTAAAGGTAGGCCGTTATGAAATCATCACGGGTATGACGTATGCAATTATCCACCCACCGGTAAAGTTAAGTACAGAAAGCATGATCATCTTTTCAAAACAAGGAAATGAACTCCATTTCAAAGGCCTTTTTGATTCTGTTCAAAGGGAATTTTACATCGATCAAAAGAACCTGTTTGAATTTGAAAAAATCTTTGATAGAAAAGGAGAACTTATCAAACATTCTGGTGTTTCGAAAATAAATATTGAGACAAAGAAATATCATTTGGAGGTGCAATTATGATATTAAGCGGAAAAGAAGTGGCCAGCGTTATCAAAGAAAAAATAATAAATCAACTTGGAAAATGCGAAAGAACACCCCATTTGGTGACAATTAGCGTAGCGCCTGATCCTTCAACTCGATCTTATATCAATTCTCAGACCAAAGCTGCTGAAAAATTGGGTATTGACCATACACACAGAGAATTAGAAATCAACAGCGGAATGGAAAGATTGCTCGAAGTGATTAATGAAAGCAATCAGGACAAAACCGTTGATGGTATTCTCTTAGCACTGCCTTTACCAGATGGATACGACAAACTAAAAGCCATCAACCACATTGATCCCGAAAAAGACATCGAAGGCATCACAGCCACCAATTTAGGCATGCTTTTTTATGAAAAACCCTATTTTTACCCCTGCACCGCCCAAGCAGTATTGGAGATATTAGATCATTATCAGATTCAAGTATCCGGAAAAGATATCACCATTATTGGAAGAAGCACGCAAGTCGGTAAACCACTTGATATCATGCTCGTTGAAAAATCAAAAAACGGAACACCGACAATATGCCATACGAGAACAACTGACTTGACCCAAAAAATTAAAGATGCCAATATTCTCATCGTAGCAGCAGGGAAATATGGGGTAGTCGAAACGGCTATGCTATCCGATCATACGGTAGTCATCGATGTAGGCATCAACTTTGTAGATGGCAAACTTGTCGGCGATGTTAAACGTGATTTGGAAATGGAAAATACCAAAAACATCTCTATTACACCTGTACCGGGTGGAGTAGGAACAGTCACCACAATGCTACTTATGTCGAATGTCGTCGCCAGAGGCTTGGCATCCAAAACGGTTAAAGAAAATTTTAAAAGATAAAACTAAAAAAAAAACAAGGAGTACAAAAACGTGAAAATATTATCCATCATGGGAAGCCCAAGAAAAGACGGAAATACATCACTATTGTTGGAAACATTTTTAGAAGGAATAAAAAAGAACCAAAAAGATGCAGAAATAACCATAGTCTATCCGGCAGAAGAGGATATCAAACCCTGCATGGGCTGTAACGCCTGTAAAGGTGGGAGCCCCAAAGCCTGTATCATCAATGATGATATGACAAGTTATTATGAACAATTAAATCTTGCTGATGTCATTGTTCTCGCTACTCCGGTTTATTGGTTTAACCTATCGTCCCAAATCAAGAAGTTTATTGACCGAATGTACGGCCTTGACTTTAAGTCCTTTCCAGCAGGGAAAAAATTGGTCTTATTGATGTCTTTTGGAGACCATGACTTGGTTTCTTCAGGTGCGATCAATATCTCAAATTCACTCAAGCAAATGGCACATTTTCTTGGAATGGATTACATCTATGAATACGGGTTAAGTTCCAATGTTTCTGAAGAAAAGAAAAAAGCAGTATTAGCAGAAATTAAAGAGATAGGAAAGAATTTGTTAGGATAAATGAATCAATCTTTTTCCTAAAAATATTAGAATTGAAATTACGCCTATGAAGATAAAAAAGAATATCGAATATTCACTTTTTTCATGGGCATCGATTTGATTAATGGATAAAAAGCTGTCATCTTGGAAAGGAATCGGATCCCAAATTACATTGTATCTTAAAGATAATCCTTTTATATATAACAAATGAAGAATAGGCTTTTTTAAAAGTGCAAATTCAAATAAAACGCCTCTGCTCTTTTTTTCAGGAATATTTTCAATGTGCTCATTAACACCGGGTTTTAAATTTAAAATTTCAGGGCTGTTGCCAATATTTGAGATCGCTCCTCCAATATTAACAAACATCTTGATTTCGCTTTTTGCCTTTTCTAAATAAATCGCCATTCTTTCATTTACATTTTTCTCCAAATCATTTTGAAAGATCAATGGATATCTTGATTTTTGTATCTCTTTTGCCATAAAACTTCTAGCCTCATCACTCAAATCTTCAGCCGTATCATTATTACCGCCATAACTGATGGCAACCGGCCTAAAGAATTCTCCAAATGACCCTTCTAAAGTTTTCAAAATATCGATGATAGTGAAATCTATTTCATTTGCACCATATTGTGAGGCACCAAGCGAAACCATTGTAATGGGCTGTAAATTAAGAATTTTACATGCTGAGAGGGCAGCTAAAAGCAGTCCGGGAAAAGAGGCAGAAGAACCGATGGCAACAGAATCGCCACTTTTCAGACCTTGCTTTATAAATATTGAGCAAATCAAGGCTGCCATATCCGGGTTTATAGAAGTCCGCTTGGCATCAAGATGTCCAACTGTTGTTGTAATCATCGAATAATCCGATCCAATTAACCCTGTTCCATTAGGATCATTCTCATAATTAATCTTTATTCCCTTTGCCTGCTTTTCTTGTTGTAAGATTTCCAAAGCAGAGTTCATAAAATCCTTTGATTGTTTTAATTGAATCATTTCCTCAGGAGAGAATGAGGCATTTTCGTTGCTTTTTATCATATAAGTGTAAAACAATAAAAATAGCAACGATATGAAGAAAACCAAGTAAATTAATCGTTTGTTTTTGATGTCTTTTTTCATAGATAGAAAAAGGCCTTAAAAACAAAAAACAGGATAATCGCAACGGTAAACAACGAAACAAGTGTTAAGATTAAGCCTTGCCTTAGAATATTATTAGCCAATAAACCGGGGATAAAAATTCCAATCGATTTATAAACCGATATACCAGATTGAAAATCAGTTAACACAAGAGACACTAAAAGAGAAAGAAAGGAAGATAGGATCATGAGGAAAACAAAACGCCTTCTACCGAATAAAATCATTCGCTTTGAAACAAATTGATAAATTAAAGAAGCTAAAACAGCGATTAATAAAGTAGCGATCATTCTTTTTGGTTGATTGAGATACAAAGAAAAATAGATTGGAACGATGATTCCACCTGGATAAACATTAAAAATCAAAATATAAACGCATGAAATAACGATTCCCAAAAGCGATAATTCTAAAATCAATCACTTTCTCCCAGTTTATTCACTAATATCTTTTGGGTTCTCTTCCATTTAGTGTGGGTAGTTAGCTAGAATAAAACTATCAAACCGGTTCAAAAGAAAAATCCAACTTTCCTAAACACATAAAAATGGTCGTCTTTAAATAATCAAAACGCTTAAAT
>Ga0116164_10000855_pt1 | contig 24510 bp, 15 predicted proteins | sample AD_UKC109_MetaG_FD_89888 | JGI IMG/M metagenome (GOLD analysis project Ga0116164, IMG submission 89888) | Active sludge microbial communities of municipal wastewater-treating anaerobic digesters from Hong Kong - AD_UKC109_MetaG | ecosystem: Engineered > Bioreactor > Anaerobic > Digestate... | reverse complement strand
CCAAATCAGACGCTGCAACACCTCTTCCAGTAGTACTTAACTACGGAACTGGCAGGTCTCAATTAGGCAGCGCCAAATCAGACGCTGCAACGGCGAATATGCTGCAGGTAGGGATTCCAAATGTAGTTTGTCTCAATTAGGCAGCGCCAAATCAGACGCTGCAACGACGATGGCCGCAGTTATGCGTTTACTGACTTCTGGGAGTCTCAATTAGGCAGCGCCAAATCAGACGCTGCAACCTCATCACAGGGGATGATACCTATTTTGACGACTACTACGGTCTCAATTAGGCAGCGCCAAATCAGACGCTGCAACTAGAGCAGCTCGTAAGGGCTAAGAGAATGGGCACCTCGTCTCAATTAGGCAGCGCCAAATCAGACGCTGCAACAAGGGGGACATCGAAAGATTGGTCCCCTTCTTCGAGTCTCAATTAGGCAGCGCCAAATCAGACGCTGCAACTCTCGGCGTCGAGATGCGCACGACCGAAGGCTTTCCTCGTCTCAATTAGGCAGCGCCAAATCAGACGCTGCAACATAATTATTCACGTTATCGGCCGCCCCTGTCGCAGGTCTCAATTAGGCAGCGCCAAATCAGACGCTGCAACATTGCGACCCTTTTGCATATATCCTCGGCGGTCAGGTCTCAATTAGGCAGCGCCAAATCAGACGCTGCAACCCTTAGAAGGCTTAATGCCCCGGAGAATACATCCTTGTCTCAATTAGGCAGCGCCAAATCAGACGCTGCAACATGGCCTTCCAAGACGCTTGTTGCGTCGAGGAAGATGAGTCTCAATTAGGCAGCGCCAAATCAGACGCTGCAACGTCCGAGACAGCTACAGAAAAGTCATAGAAAAGCTCAGGTCTCAATTAGGCAGCGCCAAATCAGACGCTGCAACGGAGGAAGCCGAGTACACGGCTGAAACATGAGCTATAGTCTCAATTAGGCAGCGCCAAATCAGACGCTGCAACCTGGCGGGGTTCCCATGGTGGATCCGGCCATGATGGTCTCAATTAGGCAGCGCCAAATCAGACGCTGCAACTGACTGATGGGTCGCTCTACCCCAGCGATGCCACCTACTGTCTCAATTAGGCAGCGCCAAATCAGACGCTGCAACCCGCCACCTATGAGCCAAGGCTTGAATCTGGACAAGTCTCAATTAGGCAGCGCCAAATCAGACGCTGCAACTCTGACCCCTGACTGGCTCATAACCAAAACGGCCTCCGAGGTCTCAATTAGGCAGCGCCAAATCAGACGCTGCAACAAAACAACGACAACCGCGCCGGTACGTGGTTATCGATGTCTCAATTAGGCAGCGCCAAATCAGACGCTGCAACTGATGGCCCTGGTGGAAAAAATCGTTGAGCTGGACGGGTCTCAATTAGGCAGCGCCAAATCAGACGCTGCAACCTCGCCCCGGCGTACTGACCGACAAAGAACTGCGCCGTCTCAATTAGGCAGCGCCAAATCAGACGCTGCAACTCGAGGAGGTTCCAGAATGCAGCCATGCACAAAGATAACTGAGTCTCAATTAGGCAGCGCCAAATCAGACGCTGCAACGGCCATAGCCATGGACGGGATTATGTCTTGTCCTGTCTCAATTAGGCAGCGCCAAATCAGACGCTGCAACAAATACGGGACATGCTAGCCCTAGATGGAGTCGACTGTCTCAATTAGGCAGCGCCAAATCAGACGCTGCAACCCGCCATCAGTCATCTCTTCCCAGGAATCTGGTTCGGTCTCAATTAGGCAGCGCCAAATCAGACGCTGCAACATCAGCTTTGGCGATTTCCTGTTTCGTCATTTCAGACGTCTCAATTAGGCAGCGCCAAATCAGACGCTGCAACTAAGGCTCGCCACATTAAAGGCGAAATCGAGGCCTCGTCTCAATTAGGCAGCGCCAAATCAGACGCTGCAACTGGCCGAGCGCTTTGAGCCTGTAGAGGCTCCTTCGAAGGTCTCAATTAGGCAGCGCCAAATCAGACGCTGCAACCGGAGCCATGGTTGGGATCTGGCACGACGGTCTCGTCTTGTCTCAATTAGGCAGCGCCAAATCAGACGCTGCAACTCCAGCAGCACTAACTCAAATACAAACGACCACCATTGCTGTCTCAATTAGGCAGCGCCAAATCAGACGCTGCAACCCGATGGTCTTATACTAAGTTTGACAGGACAGGAAGTCTCAATTAGGCAGCGCCAAATCAGACGCTGCAACAACCTGGTCTTATCCTGAGTTCAGATTTTTTGTACAGTCTCAATTAGGCAGCGCCAAATCAGACGCTGCAACGCCTGACCTGTGTGAAAGGCTAAGGGAAGCTCTTAAGTCTCAATTAGGCAGCGCCAAATCAGACGCTGCAACCAGTGCAAGACCACTTAACTTAAGTAGTTAGCCCCTCTTCGGTCTCAATTAGGCAGCGCCAAATCAGACGCTGCAACCGGAGCCATGGTTGGGATCTGGCACGACGGTCTCGTCTTGTCTCAATTAGGCAGCGCCAAATCAGACGCTGCAACCGAAGTAACGGCAAAGATATGGGCGCACAACCTGGCGGTCTCAATTAGGCAGCGCCAAATCAGACGCTGCAACCATTAACTAGCTTACTCTATACAGCAAGGTGGGGGTCTCAATTAGGCAGCGCCAAATCAGACGCTGCAACCGCTAAAGGAGGTTGAAATGAAAAGCATGATCGTAAGTCTCAATTAGGCAGCGCCAAATCAGACGCTGCAACCTGGAGGGGAAGGTTCGATCTAGATATTGACACTTCGGGTCTCAATTAGGCAGCGCCAAATCAGACGCTGCAACGACCCTGGGAACAATCATCCAGGGCGGACTCGCCCTTGTCTCAATTAGGCAGCGCCAAATCAGACGCTGCAACGTTGGAGAGTAAGCGAAACGAAGGAAGACCGATCCTGTCTCAATTAGGCAGCGCCAAATCAGACGCTGCAACTCGCAATGGATGGATATAGTGTTCACTCTTGGCAAGTCTCAATTAGGCAGCGCCAAATCAGACGCTGCAACCTAGCGACTCGCTACAGCGATACCTCTAGGGAGGTTGAGGTCTCAATTAGGCAGCGCCAAATCAGACGCTGCAACATTGGCTTCAGATGGTAAACTGCAGCCCCATGTTCAGGTCTCAATTAGGCAGCGCCAAATCAGACGCTGCAACTAGGATCAATCTCCTGCATACTTATCTGCGAGTCAGTCTCAATTAGGCAGCGCCAAATCAGACGCTGCAACCCGCAAAAGCTCCAAAGACAAACATGGCGTTTGGGAGTCTCAATTAGGCAGCGCCAAATCAGACGCTGCAACGAGATGAGGAAGACATCCAGGACGACGAGGAATTCTGGGTCTCAATTAGGCAGCGCCAAATCAGACGCTGCAACCAGCACCGGCAACGTAGAGCTTGCCATTGGTGACTGTGAGCTGTCTCAATTAGGCAGCGCCAAATCAGACGCTGCAACACACAGGCGGCTGGGGACAATGATATGGTGTGGAAGTGGGGTCTCAATTAGGCAGCGCCAAATCAGACGCTGCAACCTCCTCAGAAGAGAAAGGAAGAGTGGCTCACTGAGTCGCGTCTCAATTAGGCAGCGCCAAATCAGACGCTGCAACTCAGTGGCGGAGTGTATCGCGAATCCAGGTTTCAGGTCTCAATTAGGCAGCGCCAAATCAGACGCTGCAACAAGAAGAAGGCATTTAAGCAGATAATGGCTACGGTGTCTCAATTAGGCAGCGCCAAATCAGACGCTGCAACACCCGGTAGTTGTCTTTATGAGATACAGCTTCTGGGGTCTCAATTAGGCAGCGCCAAATCAGACGCTGCAACATAGCTGTATGGACGAACATATACTAGATATGATGTCTCAATTAGGCAGCGCCAAATCAGACGCTGCAACCTGTATGGGAGGAATTACGATGAGTGGGAGCTCATCGTCTCAATTAGGCAGCGCCAAATCAGACGCTGCAACGATCTGTGCGTAGACTACACTCTGCGCTGCGATATTGTCTCAATTAGGCAGCGCCAAATCAGACGCTGCAACCGGCCAATCCTCCATGTAGTCGTTGACGGCCTCCAAAGTCTCAATTAGGCAGCGCCAAATCAGACGCTGCAACGTACCTTGGTCTAGCGGACCCTGCATCTTTTTCTGCCTGTCTCAATTAGGCAGCGCCAAATCAGACGCTGCAACTCGGGACTTCCGGGATGGGAGAGCCCTACTATGGGCTGTCTCAATTAGGCAGCGCCAAATCAGACGCTGCAACGGTTGCGGTCGCGCAGGAAATCTGCGCAAGATACGATGTCTCAATTAGGCAGCGCCAAATCAGACGCTGCAACTCCTACGGCCTCTGCTGGTGATATGGAGACCGCTTGCGGGTCTCAATTAGGCAGCGCCAAATCAGACGCTGCAACATTCTTCAGCAGGGTTCTCGGGGACCTGGCCGAGCGCGTCTCAATTAGGCAGCGCCAAATCAGACGCTGCAACCCGCAAGGGCCGCCGCAAGGGACGCAAGGGACGCCGCGTCTCAATTAGGCAGCGCCAAATCAGACGCTGCAACTATACTTGGAGACCCAGCAAGCGAAAGTGAAGGTCGTCTCAATTAGGCAGCGCCAAATCAGACGCTGCAACTTGCCGCGGACAGGGACGAAGCCTGCGTTCTGCGGTCTCAATTAGGCAGCGCCAAATCAGACGCTGCAACCTGTGGCCCGAAGGGTTCGGAAAACCAGGGGGACTATGTCTCAATTAGGCAGCGCCAAATCAGACGCTGCAACCTCCTTGTACAGATCGAACTCATCGATCACGTAAAGGGGTCTCAATTAGGCAGCGCCAAATCAGACGCTGCAACTTGTGATTCTGCCGCTCTATTTTTGACTGAAGAAGAACTGTCTCAATTAGGCAGCGCCAAATCAGACGCTGCAACCGGGGGCAGTGGACGGAAGGTAGGTGGGTCTCAATTGAGCTGTCTCAATTAGGCAGCGCCAAATCAGACGCTGCAACAAGACCAGGGACGAGGCTGTAGATATGATAACAGAGCGGTCTCAATTAGGCAGCGCCAAATCAGACGCTGCAACCTTGCCGGGTATGCTCGAAAAGCGCCAGACTTAACGGTCTCAATTAGGCAGCGCCAAATCAGACGCTGCAACAGGACAAGTTGTTCAGGGCCGAACATGGCCCATGCACGTCTCAATTAGGCAGCGCCAAATCAGACGCTGCAACTTCTTCAGGCCAAGTGCCGGATAGATAATCTCGAAAAGAAGTCTCAATTAGGCAGCGCCAAATCAGACGCTGCAACTGGCGAGGGGTGGGAAGAAATAGAGGAGGGCCAGAGTCTCAATTAGGCAGCGCCAAATCAGACGCTGCAACATTGAAAAGATGGGTGGCATTGACCAGCTAATGAGGGTGTCTCAATTAGGCAGCGCCAAATCAGACGCTGCAACATGGCGCGAGAGGCCATCGAGACCGCATGATCTACATGTCTCAATTAGGCAGCGCCAAATCAGACGCTGCAACCTGGCCGCGTTCTGGACGATGGTAATGGCCTCCGAAGTCTCAATTAGGCAGCGCCAAATCAGACGCTGCAACCAGAGTCCCTCTTCATCATCGACGAGGATGGGATGAAGTCTCAATTAGGCAGCGCCAAATCAGACGCTGCAACTCACCCAACCGCCACCCGAAGGAGACAACCTTCTTCGTCTCAATTAGGCAGCGCCAAATCAGACGCTGCAACCTTCCGTGGGACAGTCTTGTCTCAGGATGTCCTGGAAGAAAGTCTCAATTAGGCAGCGCCAAATCAGACGCTGCAACGCCACAACCTGTGGCCAAGGGGATTCGGGAACCCAGGGTCTCAATTAGGCAGCGCCAAATCAGACGCTGCAACCATAGAGCAAACCGCTTCCAATGCCCTAGTCGGAGCGGACGTCTCAATTAGGCAGCGCCAAATCAGACGCTGCAACCCTCTACCGTGTCGAAGAGGGTTTCCTCGTTGATCTGGGTCTCAATTAGGCAGCGCCAAATCAGACGCTGCAACTCCGTGGGACACCTTCTTCTTCGGCCACCTGGCCGAAGGTCTCAATTAGGCAGCGCCAAATCAGACGCTGCAACCAGCGTGGGCTGGGAGAGAATACCCTCGAATGGGAGGTCTCAATTAGGCAGCGCCAAATCAGACGCTGCAACCGCTCCTGTGGGGAGCAAAGGGGGACAAGAGGTTACGGGTGGTTTCCGAGCATCTAGGCGAAAAGTGCCTATGAATACTGTTGTAGTGAACAATCATTTCATATGTTCTTGCATCACAATGAATAGGAGCCCCGAGCATCGCAAACCTCTTGTCTCTCTTCAATCTAGAATTCATCCCATTAACTAATACAGCATGATTAGCCCAGGTGCAAGCGCTCAGATTACAATTGCTGATCTGGTTTCTATGACAGGCTTAACGCCAAGATGGGTTATATCAAGTTTGGGAAGAAGGTGTTCTGGACCGATGTTTATGGAAATCACCTGATCTTCATCGGGGTCAATGATGTCTGTGAGCTTCAAGCGCATTTCCCTTAAACGCTTCTGATCAAGTCTGCAGAGAAAAACCGAGTACTGAAGGTGCTCTCCGAATCCCTTCATGGCCTTGAAGACCTGTTTCACTCTTCTCTGATTGCATATGTCATATACTACTATATAGCAGTGGCGCATTACTTAACTTTCAAGGGCTGGTACTCTGGCTGGGTTTTCAGCAGATATGACTTCAAGTCATATACGGTTTTTCTGATTGCGTTTCTGTATGACAGGGTTGCGGTACCGTTGTATCTGATCTTTGTGTTCAGTCGTTTTTCATACTGGATGATGTATCTTTTCCGGGCTTCACTGGTGAGATAGAAGCCACCCTTTTTGCTGACGAAATCGTTCTTGGACAGGATGCCCTTATTCAGTATCGTGATAGCAATCGAATCTGAAATCAAGGGTCTGTAGGGTTCCATGAGATCCAGTGATAGGGCTGGTCTCATGGATCGGCTTGCATGGTAGTATCCATGCATTGGGTCGAGTCCCATTGACTCGATTGCTACTGTGAACTCTTTTGACAGAAGCGAGTAACCGAAAGACAGAAGCGCATTAAGGGGGTCTTTGGGAGGCCTGCGGGTTCTCCCGGCAAATATGAAGCCGTTCTCCAGAGCTTTCCCTTTAAGAAGACTCCCCATCTTTGAGAAGTAAAGTCTTGCGGCGGTGCCCTCGTAACCCCTCAGTGAATCAGTTCCTGTTGCCTGCATGGCCTTTGAGAGAAGGGTCTTCATTGTTCTGGTTTCATTCTCCGCATTGCCATTACGCATCAGAAACGCTCGACAGTTAGAGATCTTTGCTTCAATTAATCGTTTTGAAATGTGTTCCACTGCTTCATTATCTGCGAGTGACTGGAACTGGGCAGGTCGTATTCGAGCATTGTAACATGCAAGACCCCTGCCATAGCCCGAGAAATCGCCTCTTCCATTGAAGAAAAGAACCTGGATTCCCTTCTTGAAAGCTTTTCTGAGAGCCTGAGACGATATCTGGATATTTCCGTAAATGACTATCTGTGAAACATCGGCGACAGGTACTGAGGTAAGCTTCTTCTCGTTTTTCATTACAACGAATGTTTCACCGGTTATGCCAATTTTCGACCCGTGCTCCTGAAGGTATAGAGGCAGGCTGTTCGCACCTGGTTCACTGCTGTCGTCGCTCTCCGGAATGATCCATTCTTCTTCAATGAGTTCAGAAGGTGGTGAGTCACTATAGGTTCCGCAGACTTTTCTGTAGACGCATTTCAAACAGTAATCACCCTTTTTTCCTTTCGGGGGGTAGTCACTTATCAGAGAAATCTTCGCCCCCTCTATTACTCCCAATATCCCATTGCGCATGGCTTCAGTAATGCATACTGGAAAAACAGCTCCGGTTGATGGGTTTGCAACTCTCCCCTGGGAGCAGTTCTCAAGAAGAAGACTGTAACATGTCAGTTTCAGCAGGTCTTCGGGGCTGGGTTTTCTGTGGGCGGAGTTTCTGAACACGGTCGGATAGTTAATTCCCTCTTCCTGAAGAAATTTGCATTGTCCCCGTAAACCAAGCCACTGGCTTTCAAGAATTCTCGAACTGGTCGGAGGGAGAATTTGCGTGATAGCGGGTCTGCGGGTATTCTTTGTGGAAGTGCTGATTCTCTTCCTCTTTTTTACCGGGGCGGTTTCTTTGAAGTAGAATGCCCTGGGGCATTGAACGAAAAGCGGCAATGAACTTACTGCAAGCATCTGACCCTCCTTCTCTCTCTGGATTACTCAAGAGAAGAGAAAATTCTGACAGGTGCTTCATAGAGTACTGAAAACTCCCATACCTAAGTGAGAGTTCTTGCCCAGTGCTAATGGGCCAGCTACAGGACTGGAGAACCTTATGATAATACTGTGACCATAGTCCATTCTGGCACCTTTGTGATGCCTTTGCTCCTTCAGAAAATCTGAACAGTAGTTAGAGGTTGATTCGGGATACAGCAGATGATTGCTGACAAACTCTATTCTGCTGGCTGGTGTAAAACCATGGTTTTCCAGCTCGAAAGAGATATTCTTTGAAAGCTCTCTTTCAAGTGCATGTCTGTAAATCTCTCGATCATGCTTTTCACTGCGCTTGATACGAAGATGTCTTGACTTCAAGAAAGGTGTTACCGATCTCCATGTGGTGGAGGGTTCGAGAAAAGGCTTCAGCAAGGGCAGTTCGTTAAGCGGCAGATCATTGAGCTTCCCGTTGTAAGCAAGGTAGAGATTCCAGGTGATTCCCGCTTCAAAGTCTATTAGCTTGTTTATGTTATCGCAGATGTTTTCCTCATTGTGTTCGTAGTCATGTCTGTGAAATATGATCAGCTGCTTGATTACGTTGAAGGTCGAATCGGGAACCGGCAAGTAATACGGGTGGGTGTTTTGTTCTCTTATCGGAGCGTTGCTTCCGGAGTGACCGGAGAAATGGCTTGGTATATTAAACTTTCCAAAATGATAACCGCATGAGCCCAAGAACAGGGATTTCAGTTTTTCGCAAACGGCCATGGAGGCCTGGAATGGAATTTCGACAGGGCCTTCCACAGAAAAAACAGCGAGGTGGGCACTCAACTGAAGTCACCCGATATAGCCGGGATCGCACTCTCATGATGTGTTTGCTCTAACTCATTAAATACAATTGCTATATTGAGATCATGCATTATTCACCACCCATTTTGAAAAAGCGCATCTTGACAGGGGAAATTAAAGGTCTTAGTTAAATACTCACTGTCAACCAATCACTACAAAGGGATGATACGGAATATACATGGATTTTTCAAAAGAGCCTCTTCTGCAGCTTATCGAGTTAAGCATAATCGGCGAGCTTGGTGCATACAGAGAGGTATTTAAGCGGCTTGAAGATATTCCTAGAACATGCTTCTGGAAGCTAACCCAGGATTTTTCTTACGATGTTGATATTGCTGATTTCATCGGATTCGCTTGGGCATGGATTTTGGAGAAAAATAAACTATATTCGCTTTACTATAGATTCAGAGAGGATATGGTTCCAGGCAAAGAAGCCGAACCATTCCTGAAGAGGTATTACTACTCCATTGCACGTTCCGCAGTACTAGCTTTCCTCAAGGAGGAATTCCCCGCATTCCGTCGCAGGGGCAAACAGGTTATCAATCCTGCAACTGGTGAAAAGGAATGGATTAGTGATTACCTGGAGGTTCCCTTTACAGAGTATTATGAAGAAGATGTACCGGTTGTTTCTTCAGTTATGCAAAACAAAGAAGAACTTACAGTTTATGCCCCCGAAAAGATGCTTGAGAGGGAAAATGCAGAAGAGCTTCTCAAGGAACTGTTTACAACAATAAGTGAGTTTGAGCAGAGGAAGCGTGTCTCATTCTGGCTGGTTTATTTTTCGAGGCTTTTTCCCCTTCCAGAAATTGATATAGAATGGCTGGCAGAAATAAACGCTTGTGGCAAAGAGGATGTCAGGATGCGTATTGAAGAAGGTATTGAAGACAATATTGGCCATATGTACTCTGTTTCGTATGATTTTGCCGGGAAGATTCTTTGCGAAAGTGCCAACACTGTTACGGTTCGTAATCGAAGACTGATGGTAAAATTAGATCCCAAGTTTCAAAGATTGATGGAGACCTGAAATGGGCCATACCAACCGGATTCCCTTTCCGTATGAGGAAGAGAATACCTTTGAGGTTGGTATAAGTAATCAGAAAATTAAGCACATATTGGATGAACATATATGTCATAGTAAGAGTTTTTGGATTAGCAGGTTTGGAATTAGCGAAGTGCTTTTGAATAACTACATTAAGAGTGACAATAAAAAATATAAAGATCATAAAGGTTTATATGATTGCATAGCATCTGCAATTAGTGATTTAGTGAGATGGTCGGCAGCATTACCTCAGTATATATATTTAGAAGAGGAACGATCAGGAAGAAATATCAGAGGTGAGAAAAGACAGATACGAAGTTTCGTAATGGTGGCCCAATGTGGCAGTCTCATTGTTGTAAGAAAAAGTAATGGTGAAACTCTGCGAGTAGTTACCTCATACTATCCAGTTGAAGTTGAAGAGATGGTTTCAGATTATACACTGTTTGTCAGAAGTGTTAAATCAACGACCATGAAGTATGGTAAAAAAAAGATACTGGATTCCAAGTACAGCACTGAGAGGGTAGTTGTTAAGTCAAGGTATGTTACTGAAGCCCACTGGATAGTAGTACCATCGTATCGTGAGTATTGCGGTGTAAGAATATGAAACCTGTCATAAAACCTTCGGTACAGAAGTATCATAACTGGAAGCAAGCACTCAACCCAGTATCTTCCTGTTATGGAGGCGATTGATATGAAAGAAAATGTTTTGATAGATATTCATAGAAGTGCTCTGAATAACTATTTAGAGCTATTTACTGCAGAGTCTGATTCCGTCTTGAACATCTCCGTTCAGGATGTAGCGTTTTCCGTTCTTCAGCATGCTGGAATGCTTTACAGGTACACTGCTGATAGTACTGTTCTTGACTCTCTCATGAAGCTTGATACTCAGTCACTGCTTGAGAGGGGCTTTGAGTATGTGCAGTCTCTTGTTCTTATAGAGCAGCTGAAGAAAACCATGCGTGTCGAACCCGTTAATGACTATCAGATTATGGATCTGGAATACATGATAGGAGTTCGCGAGGAACTTGAAGCGTTCTGCAACACCGCGCAGCATCTTATGGCTGATGGTTTAGCAAAGGGAGACCTTTCCTTCGTGAGTGATCTCGCAGCCGCACGGGCATATGCTGGGGAGTTCGATAGAATAGCAGGGAAGGATCCTGCTCTGTTAAGCGTTGCGGCTGAATCGTTTTCCGATCTGAAGAACCTCTTTGCCATAGAGTGCAACAGGAAAGACTACTGGTGGCTGTACATCAGTGAAAGTTACGCCAGAGCAGAGGAATCCTTTGCAGATGGAATCAAGTGCATTTCTGATAAGCATGAGGTGCGAACCGCTTTAAATTCCCATATAGCGGATTTGTTTTCCAATCCCTACCGCCAGGCCAACAGTATTTATGTTCCTGCAAAGGACTCCGCGATCATTCACTCCATTCGTTTTGAGGAAGTGTTCGAGAAAGAGCTTATCCCCGCCGCCGCGGCTGATGAGTCCCAGGCTGTTTCAGCTGCAGTTCTTTGGGATGGTGTTTCCAACTGCTTTTCCATATGTGAAGCAAATGGGGAGGGTGTTCCTGAAGAAGGCAGATACTATGCAAGGGTTGTTAATCCGATTACACATTCAGAAGATGGCAATGCTCTGGCAGAATGGAAGATCCATGGTTTTGACTTCGCCGGCAGGGAGTCTACTACTTTCTATCTCATCGCAAGGGATACCAGGAAGGTAGTTGGTACAGGTTCAGTTGATTCTGAGGGTTATGCCGTGTTGACAAACTCTTTCTGGGATGAGCTTAACTACTACAGCTCCTGCTACGAAAAACTGATGCTCCTTGTTATCATCCGGGACCACCCCCCTGCAAAAAAGGATACATAGAATTACTTTTTGAAAGGATGGAACATGAAGAACGAATGGCTGCGAGATTCAGTCTTTCGTTCTGTTCTCAGCTGCCCGGAATTCGTGGAAAAGAGTTTCGATCTGTTTGGGAGCTACACATTCACCCCCAATGACATTCCATTGTTCAGAAAGAGATTTATCCGTTTTGAAAAGGAAAGACCCGATCTCGTTGAATGTCATCTTTCAGCTCTTTCAGAGGAAATTCTGCTGAGCGGATGTTATCAAAGTATCTGCAATGAAGGTTTTCTCCCACTTCAGAATCATCTTCCTTTCGGGGGCTCATATCCCAGAATGAGTGACCTTGCGGGGCTCGATTCCGCAGCTGCTGTTTTTCCATTACATCACCATGAGAAACCCCTTTTGGGCCACCTGTGGGTTTTCAGGGATCCTCAGAACAGATTGACGGAGGATCATAGGTTATCATCCTTTTTCGGAGACCGTGCTAATGCTCTCCTCGAAGACTATCCCGGGATAAAGGTATTTGTAGTAATGACTAGACAAACACAGTTCACAGGAAGCTCCTGGCAGCTTGCATTTCATCTGGCATTGCAGGCATTGGATAAGTGTGAACTCAAAAGGAAACTTGCTTCTCACTGGATGGTAACTGGAGCTGTTAAATCGCGACGAATTAAGCGTGTTGGTATTGGGAAGAAAACAGAGATTGAAACTGCGCGAAACTGGCTGTTTCCGTCAGCTAACTATAACTCCTGGCCTCAAAGCTGGGATCCACCCAAGCCAGCACGAATAGCTGAAACCATTGAAGAAGCTGTGGATGTTATTCTGGACAACGGGACCGCCAGAGAAGGCCCTGCACAATGGCCTGATAGTGTGGAAACTGTTTACAGCTTCAGCAGCGAAGCGGAAACTCCGATAGCGGCTTTCAGCATTCTCTCCGGTGCCAAGAAGGTTATGCTGTTCTGCACAGAGGATGAAAGAATTTCCGTTAAGCCGGCTGAAAACGTCAGGCGATTTCTTGAAAGCAATTCTTCTATAAAAGTCGATATATCGGAACAGAGAATATCCTCAACAGATGTCTACTTAGCTGAGAAATATCTATTAGATCATTTGAAATTAAGATCAAATGCGCGTGAGAAAATTATAGTCTTTAATGTCACGAATGGCAACAAAATAATGCATATTGCACTAGCAAACATCGCTAACAGATATCCAAATATTATTCAAGTATATCGAGACAGAAATAATGAGGGACTCGATTATGTGGCAATCTACCATGAAGGCAGACTTCCAGTCACAAGAGTTTTCGAGAATGGGTTTACTAGCTCGCTTACCTCTGTATCAGAAGCCGACAGGTTTTCCTTTCTTCAATCCATGCTGACGCAAGCAAGAATTGATGACTTTACTGGTTTTGTAAGTCAGCCTGTGCTGATTGGTAATTCCTACCCCTGGAGTCTTCTAAGAGGCAGACCCAGGCTAGAGGAGAAAAACCTTGATGAACTTAAAGCTGAGATTGCGCTAAGAGGTTCTGTCTCATACTGGGGCCATAAAAACACACTTCAGATAGCTTCTGATCTTCTTGAAACAGACCTTACTCCGGAAATTGAACGACCTTCCATTCAACTGAGCCCTACTCTCAAACCCTCAATTGGCGGCAGGGAATTTTCCCAGTGCTGGGTTATGGCACCTGTTTACATTGAGGGTTTCAGACCTGCAGTTGGATTTGAAGTAACGGTTGGTATGATTGAAAATTGGAGAATTATTTGTCTTTGTTGGTAACCAGTAGGTTTCCTGGAGAGGACTTGCCATGTCCGTGAGATTTCTGAGCTATGATGTAAAAGGAATACAAAAGTCAATTTTCTCAGTATCAAGTCTCCTCAGTATTGTCGGTGGAAGTGCTCTTATCGATGACTTTGACAGAAATGCAGTAAGGAGCATTGCCGAATCAGCAGGTAATACAGAAATCGTTTTCTCGGGAGGTGGAAAAGGAGTTCTTGAGACTGATTCTTACGGAACTGCTGAGGTTGTAAAAAATGCCCTCGTTAAAGAAGCAGGCCAACTCGGTTTGTCCTTGCGGGTTGGTATTTCAGAAACCTTGGACAAGGCTATGAAAGAGGGCAATGAGCTCTTCCCATACGTTCCAGATAATCTTCATGGTCATCCATGCAGCGAATCAGGGCTCTTTCCTGTTCAGGAATCTGGAGTTCACCCGGTTATTCAGAGAAGAATAGATTATGGAAGCAGGGATTCTCTTGGTTCCCGTATTCTGGATCTGATGAAGGAACTCGATGCCATACCGGATAAGATCAGGGGCAAGAAACTTGCCTTCGTAAAAACTATCGATCAATCAGATGGACCCCACGGAAAGGCTGGAAAGAAGCTGTTTTCAGCAAGGAACAGGTGGGCTGTTGTTTCTATGGATGGGAACGATCTTGGAAGGCAGTTCAGAGAATGCAGATTAGAGGGAAAAGCGCGGAGTGTATGGGCAGCAAAATTCAGTACTGCTATTGCTCATTGCACAGAGAAAGCTTTTGCTCTGGCTATGGGGAATGTACTTGAGGACCTTTTAAAGGAAGATGAGTTGCCCATTTTCGATGATAATGGCCAGCAAACCATTCTCCTTCCCTTCAGGCCTCTCATACTTGGCGGAGATGATGTTCTGCTTCTTAGCCATACAGCTTTGGCGATGCGGTTTGTAAGACTTATGACCGAGAACTTTGAAGAACTTTCTATGCAGGCCAACGACATCTTCGGGAGCGACAGTTATCCTCTTTGGCCGGCTAATGAAGACGGTATGCTGAGAATTAGTTCAGGTATTGTCTTCATTGGAACCAGCTATCCGCTTCATAGTGCAATTGACTACGCTGAAGCACTTCTGGGAGGAGCCAAAGCAAAACACCGAAGCAAAAAGAAGAATCCAGAACCCACGCCCTCAGTGATTGATTGGGAAAGCATTACTGAGAGCTTCATCGACAACCCTTCAGACAGAAGATTCAGAGACCTTGTGTTTAGAGATATGGATCTTAATGGATGTAGAATTGAGCTAACTAGACGTCCCTACAGGATGGATGAGTTGGAAAAAAAGCTAATTCCATTGAAGGAAAAACTCAAATCTTCCATTTCCAGGAGTGTTCTTACAGGTATTTTGGAGAACATGCGAAAACCATGGTCGCAAAGGGTCCTGTACCTGTCTTCTTTTTACAGACATGGAAACAACCGCTGGATAGCAGAGTTTCTCAATGAAACGAATCCTGCCGACATAGGGGATGGTTGGATTGTGGATGATAGTGGTATAAGAAGCACCATGCTTCTTGATGCATTTCTTCTTTGCGAGGAAGAGCACAGGATATCGGCAGGAGGAGTGAAATGATTGAGCTTATCTGTCAGATAGAGCTGAAAAGTGACGCGATTACCTCCAGTGGTTTAGGAACCGAATTGATCGATTCACTTGTTTCCAGGGATGTAGATGGCCGCCCTAATCTCCGAGCTTCACATGTTAAGGGTTTAATGAGAGCATGTCTATCCGATACCATGGTCATTCTCGGATATCAGAGCACACCTTTGGTTAGAAACCTATTTGGATCTTTCCATGATGACAAAGAAGAAGCCGAGGGATTGATAACTGTTGGTGACTTCAGTACTTCAAAACAAGCTGAAGTAGGAGTTCTTACAAAGACAGCCATAGATGAAAACGGAGTCGCTGACTCAGGCACTCTCCGATCAGTAGAGGCAGTAGCTGCAGGAACTGTTTTTCTTGGTAAACTAAGAGTTAGAACCAAACCTGACTCACCCGAGGCACTTGCTGCCAAGCTAGCCTTTCTTTCCATCGAAGCAGTTGGAGGCAGCAGAAGCAGAGGCGCAGGTGAGTGCCTTACATCGATAGAAGCTGAAAACAGAGATCCTTCGGAAATCCTTGCCGCTCTGAGAGTTTTCCTCGAGAAGGGCATCGAACCTTTGAGCACGTCAAGAGAACACTTCCCGAACATGGTTTTCAATAAAGGCTACCAGGTATATAGAGTCACGTTTTCTGCTGAAGAGCCTGTTTGCTGCCCTGAAAATCCCGCAGTCAAGAATACCATAATATCCGGATTCTCAATACCTGCCAGTGCTGTCCAGGGAGCTTTGCTTCACAAGCTGAATGATGCTGACACTAAGGTTGCGTCAACCTGCTTTTGCAGTAAGTTCTTCAGAGCATGGCCTCTTCAACCTGTGCCCGAGAACGGTCAGGATAGTCTAAGGATTAGTCTTACTCACAAGCTGGATAAGAACTCAGAAACTGGAAGAGAGGATCTGTATTTTACTGATGAAGCTATAGTAGAGGACTGGCGTGAGAAGTACCCTAACGCTCCTTTAAAGGGGACCGATGGTGTCCTGGTTCTAACCGATGGCAAGATTCAAATCTGGAAGAGTACCAGCATGCCGCGTGTTGTATCAGTTCATAATGCCGTAAAGTCTTCCAGTACAGCTCTATTCTCAATGGAGTCAATGGCTCCTCTAAAATGGACAGGACTGATATCAGTTCCAACTGAAGCATCAGCCCTTCTTGAAAACACTCTTGACGAAAACTCCTTTGTCTCCTTTGGTAAGAGGAGAACGGTTCAGGGGGGCGGCCAGCTCACCTTAGAGAAGCTGCAGCATTTCCCACTTGATACAATTGTTTCAGATGCAACTTTTTTCATAGTTCAGAGTCCCATTCTGCTGGAGAATGTAGGTATTTGCTCAATTGAAGAAGCATTCTCCAGAATGGTCGAGAAGTGGACAGCAAGGCATCAGCTTCCTGAGCTTTCACAGGTCTGGGTTGATGCAGGAATAAGATTCGGTTGGAACAGACACGGCCTTGGAGAGACGATTGATCAGAATAATCGACTTCAAGCAGAGGTAGTTGTGCTTCCTGGTTCTGTTATAAAATTGAACGCCTATTATTCCAATGCCTATAATGTCCAACAAGCCTTGATCGAAGGCCTGGGAGAAGGTAGAGAGAGAGGCTACGGGGCTCTTAGACTTCATCCTGGTATTGCCAGAGATCTCTATAACAAGAAGAGAGAGATTCGCGAAGCAACATCTGAGATCAGGAAAGCCATTCAAGAGGCAGTTCTGCTTGAGTCCAGCCATAAGCTACCATCTGCCAGTCAGTTGGGAGCATTGCTTGTTGCATACAGGTCAGTTGGCAAGCATGGGGCAATGGAGTTTCTTGAACAACAGAAGAAGCGGGGGACAAGATACTGGTCTTCCTGGCAGGATTCCTATGAGGACCTTTCCAGACTTCTTGCGGTTAGCGGAGCTGATTCAGCGCTTCAGTACCTTGTGAACAAATCAGTAGCTAACAGAAAGGATGAAGCATGAACTACTCTCATGTAAGTGTAATAGTGTTTGATGCAGTATTCGCTGCTGGAGTTTCAATGGGAGCTTCATCTTCATTCAACACATCAGAGATTGATTTCGACGGGATGTCGAATCCGGTAATTCGCGGAACCTCACTGGCCGGAGTACTCAGAAGAAGGTATTTGGAACGCTATGGAGAGAAATCTGCTTCAGATCTCTTTGGAGAAGCATTTGATAAGAAGACCTCTAAAGGGAAAGAATCCCGAATTCGGTTCCATGATATGTGTGTTGATACAGGCAAGGCCGGATACTATGGGGAAAGAACTTCAAATGCAGTTGACAGACACTGGGGAGTTGTTCCAAAGGGGGCCCTCTACTCTTATCAATTCTGCCCTCCAGGTACAAGATTCTTTTGCAGGATTGAACTGTTCTCGGATAATACTCTTTCGCTTGAACAGGAGACAAAGAAGTTAGGTTCAATTATAAATGACGGTCTAATATTAGGTGGTAAGTCAAACAGAGGATTTGGTTACTGTAAACCAATGGACAGTATGTTTTACTCCATACTATGCTTGTCGGAGAGTGAGGAGTACGGTAAGTATCTTGATTTATCCAGAGCATTCAGACAAGGCAAATCATCCATTTCTGCGGATGCATTCAAGGTTCTCAGTATTGATGAATCGGATCAGACAACTCTCAGGATTGATGTTTCATTCTCTATTCCGGAAGGCCAGGATATCCTTGTAGGAAACGGCAACATGCAGCAAATGGAAACAACTGCATTCGATGGCGGAAAATACTGGGTTCTTCCCGGTTCATCCCTCAGGGGTACGCTAAAGGCATTTATCACAGGGTACGCAGTCCGTTCAGGAAGAAAAGTGGCGTATGACATTGGCAAAGCCCCGAAAGAAGCCAGCTTTCTTGATGAGCATTACTCCAGGGTCTCATGGCTCTTTGATAAGCCCAAAGAGGGCGGAACTACAAAAACTGCCCTTCACGATGAGTATCCTGTAGCTTCTCTCTTCGGCAGTCTTCATAGATCTGGCAGACTTCACATTTCGGATTCATTTGTCAGCGCTGATGTGCCTGAACAGCTAAGAATGCATGTTGCGGTTGATGCTGTGACAGGCGGAGCAATTGAAGGAGCTTTGTTCAGTAATGAAGTGATTACAGCTGTAGCGACTGAAGAGCAAGCATTCAAGACAATTATCATCATTGATAATCCGTCATCTGATGACATCGAATTTATCGTTGCTGGTTTGAAGGCTATTGACTCAGGTTATCTCAGACTCGGATCCAGCAAAGCATCAGGGAGGCTTGAGCTAAAGCAAACACCATATAGCTTCGGAAAACATAGCTCAACCTTTCAAAGAGTTTGGAGGGAGTTCTAAATGACGACACAATCTGATCTTTCTGGACTCAAACTGAAGCGTCTCAGAAAAGGACTTGCAGAAGCCTTTGAACAAGGAGACGCGTCCAGGCTTGAGAGCCATGCCGCTGAACTGCATAAACGTTTTGAGAAATCAAACGGAGATAATGCCCTTGAGAGAACCATTGTCGAAGCACTCATTGATGCAAACTGCCAACTTACGGAACAGGAAAAAGCTGTTTTCGGCGAAATGGAGACGTTTGAGAAAAACGAGGAGAGCATATTTGCACATACATCCAATGAAGTACCTGCCAAGGGCAATGCATGTTCACTTGGTCAACCGTTCGCCAATCCATACACTTTCTTGCCTTTTGATGACAGCAAGCCAATTAGAAGAGAACCGATTTCCAGAACAGCAGATGAAAGTGATTCCAGCAGGATTTCAGGTATACTTGAGTTTGATGCTGTTACAGAAAGCCCTCTTCTGTCCAGTGAGGGTGTATCATTCAAACAGAATGAGAATGGCCACTGCAGCTACAGGGCTTTGCGCATCGGCAACGATGTGATTTATCCTGCTACCGGAGTAAGGGGAAGCTTTAGAAGCCTTATGACGGCAGTGACAGGCAATGGACTAAGATATCTTGACAAGAATGCTTATCTTGTTGATGGAAGAGTGGAAAAAGACGTTTATAACAAGAATCATCAACTGGCTCTTATTGTTAGAACCGGAACTTCATCGCGTTCAGGTAAGGTTGTATTGGGCAGCCAAGAGAAAATTTCCCTGGAAAAGCTTGAAAGAGAATTTGGGATAACTGATGAATACCGGGAAAGAGACAAACCAATCTGGGTCAGAAAACTCTCAGGCGGCAAACTTGAGTTCGACTTCAACAGCAAACGGCAGCCTGAAGGCTTTGACTATATTCTGAAGCTTTCCGGCAGGCCGATACAGCGGAACAAATGTGAATGGCTGTTCAAACCTGATCATAGCAGGACAATACAGCTTGAACCAGCGATTTGGATGGCATACCTAAGCAGATATAAGGGAAGCATTCATGAAGAACTCAACTCAGGAGATGTTGTCTGGCTTGAGCCATCATCATCTGCAGAAGATGCCATGATCGAAAGTCCTCATGATGTGGAATCAATTCAGTGGTCAAGATGGGGCAAAGGTGGAGATCTTATGCTAGAGAAGATCCCCTTTCCCCTGAGACCCGACTACATGTTGAAGGATAACAGAGTTGGTGAAGTAACAGCTTTGTTTGGCCAAGTTCCTGCTGAGAAGGAGTATTTTGACACTTCTCCTACTGTTGCAGGCAGGATTAGACCGGACAACCTTGTATTCAAAGATGCTGTCAGCCGACTTTATAGCGTTGATCTGGCACCGTTGGCGAATCCAAATCCAGGCTGTAGATCCTTCTACAGAGTATCTAAAAGCCTGAAGAAGGGATCAGACGAGGTTGATTTCCTTCGAGGATACAAGATCTATAAAACTACCTCTGAGAAGGGTGCTGAAGCTCCACATAACTATGATGTGCAACCGGTGTTCAAGGATGGAGAGAAACTTCCCAAAGAACAGAAGATGAGCAAAACCGTGGAGCTTCTGCCCGAGGAAAGCAGGGGGCATCTTTGCATATCATTCACTGCTCTTTCGCCAAGAGAGTACGCTCTCCTAAGACTAGTTACTGATCTTCCACTTCGTTTCGGAGGTGGAAAACCGTTCGGGCTGGGGTTAACGAAACTTACGCTCAGGTCGGTTAAGGATGTATTCGGCAAGGAAGTTCCCGAGCCTGTCCCGGAGTGGCGTAGTCTGGTAAAGGATCTTGAGGAAAGAGCGGATCTTTACAGACGCAGTCAAAACCCTGTAAACCACTTAAGATATCCAAGGGCCGCCGAGAGCAATAGAAGTAGAACTGTTGTTGGCGGTCATGTCTGGTTCGGCAGATTTGCTGCTCTGGATTCAAACAAGAAATCCAAGAATCTTGAAGTCAGCCAGAATTCAAATGCAGCTGAGCTTTTTCCGGATGGGTGGGTGGATGCGCAACTCCTTCCTGATTTGGAATCGGACTCGGTGCTTTACGGATATGACCTGTTCCTAGATTTGAGTAACGACGAGGGAGATAAGCAGAGATTGGTCAGTATTGAGTTGTTCGATCCTTCTGCACATTCCGGCTTGGGAGACCGTTCGGGCAAGAATGTATCCCCAAACGCTGAGAGAAGAGCTTCCATTAGAAGCAAAAGGGAGAGCTGACCAGAGAGTTTCTCATCGTAAAGGACAAGTATTAGTGAAAAAGCTAGTTTCCTTTATTGGTCTCGCAAGGCGAAACGAAAAGGATTCGGAAGGTTATCTGAGAACTCCCTATGAATTTGAAGATGGTCAAACGATTGAAACTTCAATTTTTACAGAAGCTCTCATCAAACACAACAAACCTGAGATATCAGAGTGCATACTTATAGGCACAAGAAGCTCTTCATGGGGAAGTCTCATTGAGAGATACGCCTTTGAAGAAGATATTTGCATTGACTTGTATGATGCAGTCGAAAAACAGTTCAGTGACTCCTACATCCAGGACGATACACTTAGCGAGCTAGATACCGCTCTGCAGCTGATCTGGGGAATACCTGTCAGATGTGTTGCACACAAAGAAGAAATCTCTTCAGAGAATGTTCTCGATATCCTCTTTCAGTATGCCCGTAATGTGTACAGAACAACGAATTTGGACCTCCTGTTAGATATCACTCACGGATTCAGATCCATGCCAGTGATACTAATGAGTGCGATTCAGCTTCTTGATTCCACTCTAATGGAGAATCTCAAGATTGATATCATATACGGAGAGATTAGACCGAATGGCAATTCAAAGGTTCGATATCTGGATTCGGTTTGGCATGCAACATCTTTCGCCAGAGCATTGCGCTTGTTCAACGACAGCCTCGAAAGTGAGTTGCTGGCGGAATACTTAATAGATGAATGGCCTGAAGGAGCCAGAGCAATCGAAAGACTAACGACGGTACTGCAATCCAATTTCTATACCCGTCTGGATGAGTGCCTTGCTCAGATGAAGAATGCTATGAGCAAACTTAAGCTAGAGGAAGCGGAATCCGAGTATATAAGAATAGCCCATAGTTCCATTGAAAATGTATACCAGAGATTGCGAAAACCAGAAACCAAATCCAGCAGAGTATTTGCTGCTGCAAAGGAGTTCGCCGCACGGAATAATTTCGCCAAAGCTATAATGTACCTCTACTTCACACTTGAGCTACTTGCTCTAGAGGAGACAGGTGATTTGCCAGAAATCGGTAACTATAAGGTTACCAAGAAATCCCTTGAGACTTTCAGAAAAAGGTATGAGAAAACCAATCCTCCGAAATGTTTTAAAAGGCACTACTGGAAACTGATTGCTACTCGCAACGCAATTGCACATGGTGGTTTCGCCGGTGGCAAGGGTGGACTACCGGATGTTCAGAATCTCAAGAAGTCGTATTATAGATATCAAGGTCTGATAGAGAGCATCATTGCAGGCAGAGATAGCTAGTGTTACCCTCTTGGTTGAGGTTGTGACAATCGAGAATGATCTGGAAACCACTTACCAGTTTGGATAAAAGAGAACTCCCTAGTGTCAGCCCATTGCCTGACATGTGCTTTGCCCTCTCGTAAAAAACACGGGGTTGACTCTTGCTAATCATTGTGCAGTCTCAGATTGTTCCTTCTGACCGTTTCCTGGGCATGCTTCAGGATAGCACTCTTTTCAGGCGGGTTACCTTTTTGTAGAGCCAGTATTTCAAGAACTACCAGCTCAACTCCGTTTATAGTTTGCTTTTTAAGCACTGCTATGGAGCTTTCGAGCCTGTCAAGCACAGTTGTTTCTTCTTTAACAACATCAGGTTTCACTAGATTTAGTCCCATAGCCTCAATTTTCTTCCTGTTTACATCCGCTCGTGTCCTTGAGAAATCGTAGACTGGATCCATGAAGACAAGCTCTTTCCAGCTAACATTCCCCGATGTTCTCTCAGTTTTCTTGTAGCAGACGAGTTTTGAGTGAGTGCTGGCAGAGAACTCCAATAGAACAAAACTGAACCTGCTGTTGGGAGGCACCCCCAACTCAAACCTGTCATACTCCCGATAAGTGCAGATTCCGGGTTTGCTAAGAATCCTGTTCACTGAGTCGCCCGGCTCAAGGGGGAAAACTGCTGCTGAATGGACATTTTCCGGCTCGAAAACCAATGATGGAGAGTAGTCTCCGTATCGTGCGATCATTTTCTCTAGCTGCTCGTTGGCAAGGGCTTCAATCTGATCTGGGGTCTTTCCGGTGACGGGACCGATCGGAGATTTATAGATACAACCGACTAGTAAGTTTCCCGGTACGATCTCGATTTCCCGAGTCTTCCGACAGCTGATGCAACCGAGAGCACATGTGCATTTGTTGAAACTGACTTCCAGATTGTACTCAGGATAGTAATGGCTTGTTTTCCTTCTTGATTCAGTTTTTATCTCAGCTGCTCGGTGCTTGTTGTTATACATAACCGGCTCTAGCCTGGAGAAGCTTGAATAGAATCTCTTATTCAGCTCCGTCAACAGGAATTCAATGATCTTTATCCGTTTGGCACCAAGTTGGGAACTGAATTCCAGTATCTCCTCGATCTCCTTCTCCTTCTCGTTATGGCTCCTTAAAAGGACGTAATTGAGAGAGACAGGTATATCCCTTTGCGCAACCAGGAGAATGTTCTCGGTTACTTTGTCGAACTGGTCAACCGTACCGGTAATTTCGCTGTATTTTACCCTGTCCGGGGTGTGAAGGCTGATGTTGAATCTGAGCATCCTGTATTCAGATGTGTACTTCTGAATAAGATCAAGCTTCTCAGGACTTAGAAGAGATGCATTCGTGACTACTGTGATTCGAACGGTTCTTTTCTCATCATTGCTCAACTTCTCATTCAGTCCGGATATGAACTCTATCAGTTTGCTGAATTCCAGAAGTGGTTCACCACCGGAGAGGGTAATGTCGTCTGCTCCCGATCTTACCAAGTCTGCAATGAGCTGGGGGTCGACAGACTGCTCGGTAGACTCACGGGGATCGATACCCTCGTTGTGGCAGAAGAAACACCTGTAATTGCATTTCCCAGTGAGAATTACTCTTACACCGTTCCGTATAAGACTACCGGCATTCATGTATCACCTCCGAAGCTTGAAGATATGACAGCTCGATGGGGAAGACCATATGGGTTCAGCTGCCCTGTTGAGTGGTTTCCTGAATGACTGTCAGAAAAACCAGTCTCCTCAGGTATATGTGGCAGATAGCTGGAAATTGAACCTGAGAGAACCATAGGAGATGGAATGAAGAATTTGGACATTTTGAGGATCACTGAAGAAGTCGAGTCAGAGAATTCTGAAGAAACTCGGTTGGCTGAAACTTATGTCGGCGATTTTGCTGAGGATCATAGACAGACAGACACTGGAGCAACCAGTCTCAAGGAAATCGTGGTTGAAACCTATGGGAGAGTGAATGAATTTCGAAAAGCTCTTAACGAGAGATACGATGAAATGAACCGTCGGATAGATATTGATCAAAGGTATCTTGAAGCGCAAGTAGAATCCCGAGAAAAAGAACTTGCTGAGTTAGAGGATCGATTCAGGAGTAATCACTGCGAGAATCTGGATGAGCTTCTGAAGGAACTTGAACAGTTGGTTACCAGACCGTTCGCATCCATAGAGGTTGCATCTGTTTCTTCTGAAAAGGAGGAAGAAAATGGCCTGTGAGTTCAGAGTGAAAGCAATCGATCCGGTGAGTGACGTTGTGCGTGCGATCTCATGCGAGTGCGAAAGGAACGGTCT
>Ga0116164_10000852_pt1 | contig 24544 bp, 19 predicted proteins | sample AD_UKC109_MetaG_FD_89888 | JGI IMG/M metagenome (GOLD analysis project Ga0116164, IMG submission 89888) | Active sludge microbial communities of municipal wastewater-treating anaerobic digesters from Hong Kong - AD_UKC109_MetaG | ecosystem: Engineered > Bioreactor > Anaerobic > Digestate... | reverse complement strand
GGCGGGGAGACTTGAACTCTCGACACTCCGGGTATGAACCGAATGCTCTAGCCAACTGAGCTACGCCGCCAAAATGGTTGCGGGGGAGGGACTTGAACCCTCGGCCTCCGGGTTATGAGCCCGACGAGCTACCAAACTGCTCTACCCCGCGTCGTTGCCTCTAAAAGCGGCGAGATTCATCATACTACAGGAATAAGCCGCTGTCAATATCTGTTGGGTGAGAAATCGCATAAATATTGTGATATACTTCGCCCGGAAGGAAGTGAACGGCAAATGGGAACAACAATCCATCAAAAACTGGTGCGAGATCAAATTCCCGACATCATTCAGCGGTCCGGCGCAAGCGCGGTTGTCCGCCGCTTATCCGAGGAAGACTATCGGGAAGCACTCAACCAAAAGCTGCTGGAAGAGGTCAATGAGTTTCTGGAAGACGAAAATCCGGAGGGGCTTGCGGATATCCTGGAAGTGATCTACGCCATACTCGCCTTGAAAACTTTAAGCTTTTCGGCTCTGGAGGAGCTCCGCCAGTGCAAGCAGCAAAAAAGCGGCGGCTTTGCGCAGCGCTGGTTTTTGGAAAGCGTCCATGCCGATTGACGGCGATTGCGTTTGCGTTCGTAGGATCGCAGGAAAATCGACGTAAAACACGGGTGATTCCCTTGCTTAATTCATACGAACTGTGTATAATTGTTTGGATAGTTTAGAAGGATCAGCACAAGAACTGTGGCGGTCCACAGAACGAGTTGAGGAGGAAAACTAACCCATGATGAAGTACGTATATCTGTTCAAAGAAGGCAATGCCGGCATGCGGGAAATTTTAGGCGGTAAAGGCGCAAACCTCGCCGAAATGACCAACATCGGTCTGCCTGTTCCCCAGGGCTTTACCGTAACAACCGAAGCCTGCACGCAGTATTATGCGGATGGCCAGAAGATTAACGACGAAATCCAAAAGCAGATCGACAAGGCCCTTGCGGAAACCGAAGTCATCTGCGGCAAAAAATTCGGCGATCTGGAAAACCCCTTCCTGGTCTCGGTGCGCTCCGGCGCGCGCGCGTCCATGCCCGGCATGATGGACACCATCCTGAACCTCGGCCTCAACGACGTCGCCGTCAAGGGCCTGGCCAAGCAGACCGGCAACGAGCGCTTCGCCTATGATAGCTACCGCCGCTTTATCCAGATGTTCTCCGACGTCGTTATGGAAGTGAAAAAGAGCCTGTACGAATCCGCCCTTCATAAAATGAAGGAAGCCAAGGGCGTGCAGTATGATACCGAGCTTGATGCCGAAGACCTGAAAAAGCTCGTGGAAGAGTTCAAGGCCATTTACAAAAAGGCCAAGGGCACGGACTTCCCTCAGGAGCCCAAGGCGCAGCTGATGGAAGCCATCAAGGCCGTGTTCCGTTCCTGGGACAACCCCCGCGCCATTTACTACCGCCGCATGAACGACATCCCCTCCAGCTGGGGCACCGCCGTCAACGTACAGGCGATGGTGTTTGGCAACATGGGTGAGGATTCCGGCACGGGTGTTGCCTTCACGCGCGACCCCTCCACCGGCGAAAAGAAGCTCTACGGCGAGTACCTGATGAACGCCCAGGGCGAAGACGTTGTTGCGGGCATCCGCACGCCGCAGCCCATTTCCTCCCTGCAGAACACCATGCCGGAAGTGTACCAGCAGTTTGTGGACATCGCCGCGAAGCTGGAAGACCACTACCGCGATATGCAGGATATGGAATTCACCATCGAACACTCCACGCTTTACATGCTCCAGACCCGCAACGGCAAGCGCACCGCCGCCGCCGCGCTGAAAATCGCAGTGGACCTGGTGGACGAGGGCGTACTCTCGACCGACGAGGCCGTGCTGAAGGTGGAGCCCAAGCAGCTGGATACCCTCCTGCACCCCAACTTTGATCCCAAGGCCATCAAGGCCGCAACCCCGATTGCCAAGGGCCTGCCCGCGTCGCCGGGCGCTGCCGCCGGCAAGGTGTATTTCACCGCCGAATCGGCTGCCAACGCCGGCCGCAAGGGCATCAAGGCCATCCTGGTGCGTGAAGAGACCACGCCTGAGGATATCGAAGGCATGGACCTGTCCAAGGGCATTCTTACGGCGCGCGGCGGCATGACCAGCCACGCGGCGGTTGTGGCCCGCGGCATGGGCCGTGCGGCAGTCGTCGGCTGCGGCGCGCTTCGCATCAACGAAGAAGCCAAGACCCTCACCGTGGACGGCAAGGTGTTCAACGAAGGCGATGATCTGTCCATCGACGGTTCAACCGGCAACGTGTACGGCGAAGCCATCCCCACGGTGGAAGCGGCTGTCACCGGCGATTTTGCCCGCCTGATGGAGTGGGCCGACAAGGCCCGCACCCTGAAAGTGCGCACCAATGCCGATAATCCCCGCGACACCAAACAGGCTGTGCAGTTCGGCGCCGAAGGCATCGGTCTGTGCCGCACCGAGCATATGTTCTTTGAGGCCGACCGCATCGCCGTCGTCCGCCAGATGATCCTGTCCGAGACCGTGGAACAGCGCGAAGCCGCCCTGGCCAAGCTTCTGCCCATGCAGCAGGGTGATTTCGAAGGCATGTACACGGCGCTGGAAGGCCGCCCCATGACCGTGCGTTACCTCGATCCGCCTCTGCACGAGTTCCTGCCCACCGTCAGCATGACGGCCGAGATCGCCGACATCGCCAAGGAGCTGGGCACGACCCCCGAAGCAATCGTGGAGAAGATCGAAGCCCTGCACGAGTTTAACCCCATGATGGGTCACCGTGGCTGCCGCCTGGCCGTTACCTATCCTGAAATCGCCAGGATGCAGACCCGCGCCGTCATCCAGGCTGCGATCAAGGTCAAGAAGGAAACGGGCTATGATATCATCCCCGAGATCATGATCCCGCTGGTTTGCGAAGTCAAGGAGCTCAAGTTCGTCAAAGACATCGTTGTCGAAACCGTCAACAAGGTGTTTGAAGAGCAGGGCACGACGCTGAAATACTACGTCGGCACCATGATCGAAATCCCGCGCGCTGCGCTGCTGGCCGATGAGATCGCCACCGAAGCCGAGTTCTTCTCCTTTGGCACCAACGACCTCACCCAGATGACGTTTGGCTTCAGCCGCGACGATGCCGGCAAGTTCCTGGAAAGCTATTACGAGAACAAGGTGTTCGAGAGCGATCCCTTCGCCAAGCTCGACCAGAACGGCGTCGGTAAACTGGTGAAGATGGCTGCCAAACTCGGCCGTGAAACCCGCCCCGACCTGAAACTGGGCATCTGCGGCGAACACGGCGGCGATCCCGCATCCGTGGAGTTCTGCCACAAGGTCGGCCTGAACTACGTGAGTTGCTCGCCCTTCCGCGTTCCGATCGCAAGGTTGGCTGCTGCGCACGCCGCCATCAAGAGCAAGTAAGCGCCTGTCCATAACGCCCAACCTGCGGTGTCACCTTTAGGCAGGCAGTCGGCATCACTTACGCTACGAGTAAGCTCAACCTCCTGCCGCCCTTGGTTCCTGGCATCTCAGGCATTCTGAACAGGCTTAGACAATGCAAATCATACGAAAAGAAGACCGTCGCGTTCTGCGGCGGTCTTTTTTCGTTGTGAAATCAAGCTAAATCTGATATTCTGGAATCAAAGAAATTCATGTCGGAGGTGATCGCATGATCGAGCTGCCGGAGGGCATCAGCCTGGCAAAGCAGTTGAATGAAACCGTTAAGGGCAAGACAATCGCAAACGTGGTTGCCAATGCCTCGCCGCACAAGTTCGCGTGGCTGTCGGGCGACAGCGCGCACTACAATGCGCTGTTGAAGGGCAAAACCGTCGGGGAAACCCATAGCTTTGGCGGCAAGGTGGAAATTGAAGCGGAGGATGCCCGCATCGCATTTGCTGAGGGGATCAACCTGCGGTATTTAGCGGCGGGGGAGACCCTGCCAAAGAAGCATCAGCTGCTGGTTGCGTTTACCGACGGCTCCGCGCTGGTCTGCACCGTGCAGATGTACGGCGGCCTCTGGGCGTTTAAGGAAGGTACCTTCGATAACGAGTTTTACCTTGCCTCCAAGCAGAAGCCGTCACCCCTGTCCGATGTGTTTGACTGGGCCGCGTTCAAAGCGCTCGCGGACGAGCATCAAAACAAGAGCGCCAAGGCGTTTCTGGCGACGGAACAGCGCATCCCCGGCCTGGGCAACGGCGTATTGCAGGATATTCTGTTCAATGCCCGCGTTAACCCAAAAACCAAGGTGGCGCTGCTGACAGAACAGGAACTGGGAGCACTGTTCCAAAGCGTGAAGACAACGTTGCAGCAGATGGCCGATCAGGGCGGCCGCGATATAGAAACCGATTTGTACGGTAACCCCGGCGGCTACCAGACCGTCATGTCAAAAAACGGGCTTGCCAAACCCTGCCCCGGCTGCGGCGGCAGCATCGTGAAGGTCGCCTACATGGGCGGGAGCGTATACTATTGCCCAAGCTGCCAGAAAGAGCGAAAATAATCTGTAAATGAAAACAGGACGCCGCTTGATGCGGCGTCCTGCTTTGTTATGTCTGGGTATTCTCTGATCTTGATCGCGAGTAGCTCATGTCGATAGTATCGTCAATGATGGGCGCCAGGTACAGCTCGTCCGGAAGGGCAAGGGAATACGGAAAGGTGAGGGTGGGCATATGGAATTATCAGGCAAATCATATCCGAATCAGTGCCGGGCAACCATGTCTTTATTGCGCGTTGCTTCCAAGCAAATCGTCGCATAAAGCGTCGAAGACTGCACACTGATCCTCGCGAATGGAGGACAGAACGGTGATCATGGGCTCCGCGATGGTCATGTTTTTCATGCCTTCCAGCGATTCCCGCATCAGCTTGCCCGATGCGATGGCCCAGCTGCCGCTCTCGATCAGGGCTACGCGACGGTTTTGTATATTATGCTCTTTCATGGTCTGCATATAATGCGAAATGGGGGGATACATGCCCATATTATAGGTGGGGCAGGCGATCACCAGCTTGCCGCAGCGGAAGGTTTCGGATAAAATCTCGCTTAAATCCACATTGGAGGCATCGCGAACAATGACGCGTGCGCCCTTGTGGGAGATTGTGGCGGCCAGCGCTTCGGCGGCGTTCTTGGTATGGCCGTACAGGCTGCCGTACACCACCAGCACGTCATCCGGGTCCTCAGGCTGATAGGAGCTCCACTTCTGGTACTTGTCCATGTACCAGTCGATATTCTTGCGCCACACGGGACCGTGCAGCGAGCAGATACGTTCAATGTCGTTCGCGGTGACCTTTTTGAGGGCCATCTGCACCTGCTGACCGTATTTGCCGACAATGTTGGCATAATAGCGGCGGGCTTCGGGCAGCCATTCCTTTTCAAAGTTCAGTTCATCGGCATAAATACTGCCGCCCAGCGCGCCGAAGGTACCAAACGCGTCGGCGGAAAACAGGGTTTTGCTTTTGGGATCGTAGGTCATGATCACTTCCGGCCAGTGTACCATCGGCGCGGTGTAAAAGGTCAGCTCACGGCTGCCGATGGGAAGCGTATCCCCGTCCTTCACGGCGGTGAACTCCGCGTTCACTTCGCCGAAGAACTGCCCGATCAGCGTCAGGGTTTTTGCGGAGCCTACGAGCTTGACCCCTGGATAGCGCCGGATGAGCGATTGCAAAAGCGCTGCGTGGTCGGGCTCCATGTGCTGGATAATCAAATAATCCAGCGTGCGGTCACCCAGCGCTGCGCTGAGGTTTTCAAAGAAAAGCTCGGATACGGCATGGTCGGCCGTATCGAACAAAACGGTTTTTTCATCTTTAATGAGGTAGGAATTATAGGAAATCCCCTTGGGGACAGGGTACAGGTTTTCAAACATGTTCAGGCGCCTGTCGCTTGCGCCGACATAGTACAGATCATCGGTTATTCGTCTCGTGCAATGCATGGTTCAACCTCCCTTGATGTTCGCCTTCTATTGTACACGCAACAGCAAAGGATGTAAATGGTAGGAAATGCGGTTATCTTTATGATTGCGTTTGTTTCATGCAGCCGGTATCAGGAAAAAATCAATCCGACCAACCGTATGCGACAAACCAGACTACTTCAGTGTCGTTTGATTTCGCCCGTTTGCCTTGCTTTTGTACATCAGCTTGTCCGCACGCTGAATGAGCGTGCCGAGCGTATCGTTTTCCCGGATCATGGTTGCGCCGATCGAAATGGTGATGTGCAGGATCAGGTCGCCAAACGGGATGACTGTCTTTTCGGCGAGCGTTCGGATTTTTTCCGCAATTTTCAGCAAGGTGTCACCGTCTCTACAAATGCAGACGCCCAGGAATTCCTCGCCGCCCCATCTGCCGATCCTATCGCTTGCCCGAAGAACGTTGGCAAAGGTTTTTGATAAAACAGAGAGTACCTCGTCGCCGGCCGTATGCCCATGCTGATCGTTCAGCGCTTTGAAATGATCGATATCAATAAACAGCACGCCGAAGTTGATGCCCAAAGCGCGGTTTTCCCGGATTTTGGATTCCAGGAAGGTTGTGATGTACCTGCGGTTTGGCAATACTGTAAGTTGATCGGTGAGTGCAAGAAGCTTAAGCTCTTCCACATTATGCATGGTTTCAAGCAGCTCCTGCTGTATTTGAAATACCTCTATGGCACCGCAGACGACGCCCTGATTCAGGATGGGAATGGCCCGTACGGATACAGGGACGCGATACCCGGATTTGTGCTGCAAGTAGACAAACGCAGTTTTGATTTCGTTATCCGCCATGCTTTGATGCAGTGGACAGCCTTTGATACAGATGTGTGTCCCTTTATCATCGGTGTGCATCAAAATATTGTCATAGCAGTGCCTGTTGAGCACTTCCTGCCTGGTGAATCCCGTAATTCGTTCCGCGCCGGCATTCCAGAATAAAATCTGACGATTGATATCCACATAATAGACGCCCTCGTACAGGTTCTCGAATACCGACAAAAACCGGGTTATATTCTCCATGTCATCACCCCTCTTTTCGGCTCCGGATTTTCGCTGTCTACAGTTATTATACAGCAAACGCGAATGATACGCAGGGTGAGTTCGTGTTTCCGTCTATTTCATCGTACAGAACTGAAAACACCATTCCCAAACCCACGCCGGATGCGGAGATGACTGATTGAAAAAGATATTGATGAAACTCACCTAATGCTCTACTTGCGATGCTATGCGGTTGTTACGCAAGCCCCACGAGAATATCGCTGCCTTCCGCTTTCACGGGATAGCTTTTGGCATCCGGCACTTTCAGGCGGATGAAGGCGATGTGTCCGTTTTCGATGACCGCGCCGGTTTTAACACTGAATACGGTTTTATGTCTGGGGCAGGCGATGGTATCGCCGTTCAGCACCCCGTAGAACAGTGATCCGCCCATATGGGGGCAACGGTTATCGATGGCGAAATAGTCTCCGCCGATGTTTGTGATCAGCAGTGTCTTGTCTTCCACTGTCACCTTCAGCTTTCCGCCCTCGGGGAGCTGGTCCAGGGTTGCGGCTTTCACGTATCGCATGGGTGTCCTTCCTTTCATTTTGACCGTACGGTTCCCATGGATCATACGGGCATATACGCGATGCAGCAATACGGAACATCCGGATTGTGCGGCGCGCGATGGAACGTTTTTATACTCTGTAAAACTATTGTACACGAAACGCACAAAAAGTAAATGAAGGATGATTGCAGTGACGCATTTTGCTTGTCCGGCGCTGATTTTTGGTGTTCCAATTTTTCCCTGCGAATGCTATGATATGCGCGGTATATATTGGAGGAGGATGGGGTATGGCGTCAGGGTTTTGGCAGCGGCTTTCGGATGCGTATGGACTGCAATACGAGGATAAACGGCTCTATGGGCGGGTCGATGGCTATTTCATTACGCTGAGCAGCATGATGGGCACATTATTTAGGCTACAGGTATATCTTCCGGGGCTGAACCAGACACAGTCAACACAGATGCCTGAAGCATTACAGAAAGCGGCGTTGCTTCGTGCCGAAGCGATCCGGATGATCGAAGAAGCGCTAAGGACATATAAACTGGCAAAAGTCCGCACTGAGAACGGGAACCAATACATTGCTGTGGAATTCCGCCGCACGGGTCGGGCGGTCAAGTATATAGGTGAGCTGATCAAAACCGTATCGGCCGGGTTGGCGGGGCTTGGGTTTGCGACGTCCATGGTGTGCGGGCACTGCAGGCAAGCAATCGAATCCGGCGAAGTGCCTGTGCGGGTCGGACACGATGTATACCCGATGCACGATAACTGTGCGCAAGCAGTTGAGCGGGAGAGTGATTCCCAACCGGAGACAAAGAACGGAAGTCTCATAGCCGGCGTGGCCGGCGCGCTGTTGGCGGCCATTGTGGCCAGTATTCCCTGGGCGGTTATCCTGGCGGCGGGATATATGGCCAGCATTGTCGGTTTATTGATCGGCTTTGTTGTCAGCAAGGGATATGATCTTTTACATGGTCGGCAGGGCAGAGCCAAGATCATCATCGTTATCTTGTGCGTTCTGCTTTCCGTAGCGCTGGGCCAGCTTTTGGGAACGTCGTACAGCATTGCACAAGCGTATGATGAAACACAAGCGGGTCTGAAAGAAAACGAGTATATGATCATGACGAAGAGTGAGTTCATCCTCTGGTCATGGCCCAATCTCATTTGGACGGATGCGGACGCACGAGGCGAGGTGTTGAAGAATTTCGGCGTGGGCGTATTCTTTGCGCTGCTGGGCTGTTATAGTATGCTTCTGTCGCTACTGCGCAACTCGGTATCAACCAGGCCCAAACGCCTGCCATCGTTGCGATAATCTAGAAACGGCGGAACCGTATGGTTCCGCCGTTTCTGATACTGACAAGAGAGCCGTTTACTCGACTGTCACGCTCTTGGCGAGGTTGCGGGGTTTGTCCACATCGCAGCCGCGGGCGACCGCCATGCAGTAGGCAAACAGCTGCAACGGGATGATTGCCAGCAGCGGAGCCACAACATCGTCGCCTGCCGGGATTATTACCAGCTTGTCAACTTCCGGGGCAACCTGGTCTTTCAGGTCCTCGCGGCAGATGGCCATCACCTGCGCGTCGCGCGCCTTGATCTCCTTAATGTTGGAAAGTGATTTGTCCAGCAGATCCGGCTGGGTGATGGCGGTGACCACCAAACGGCCTTCTTCCAAAAGCGCGATGGGGCCGTGCTTGAGCTCGCCGGAGGCATAGGCTTCGGAGAAAATATAGCTGACTTCCTTGAGCTTCAATGCCGCTTCCATCGACAGAGCATAGTCAAGCCCGCGGCCCACAAAGAACACGTGGCCTTTGCTGCATTCTTCGGCTGCGATCTTCACCAGCTGCTCTTCGGTGGCTACGGCAAGCGCGGCCTTCTTGGGCAGGGCGGCGATTTCGGCCTGCAGGGTTTTAATTTCTTCCTCTGTCAGCGTACCGCGCAGATCGCCCAGGGCGAGCGCGAGCAGCAGCAGGGTTTCCACCTGCGTGGAATAGGCCTTGGTGCTTGCCACGGCGATTTCCGGCCCGGCGTAGGTAAACAGGGTGTTTTCCTCGCCCGCCTCGCGCGCGATGGTGGAGCCGACGACGTTGCAAATCACCAGGGTTTTGGCACCCTGCCGTTTGGCTTCGCGCAGCGCGGCCAGGGTATCGGCGGTCTCGCCGCTTTGGGAAATCGCAATGAAGATCTCGTTGTCCGAAAGCATCGGCCCCCTGTAGCGGTACTCGCTGGCGAGGTCGACCTCCACGGGCACACGGGCAAGCTTCTCAATGGCATACTTGCCATAAACGCCGGCATGGTAGGCCGTGCCGCAGGCGACGATGGTAATCTTGCGCAGCGCTTTGGCCTCCTGCGGTGTCACAGGCAGCCAGCTGTGGTCGTGCACATCGGCGCTATGGCGCGGAGAGTAGGTATTCTGCAGCGCTGTGGGCTGCTCGTGGATCTCCTTGAGCATGAAATGCGGATAGCCGCTTTTTTCGGCATTGCTCAGGTCCCAGGTTACGTGGTACAGCTCGTGGATAACGGGTTCGCCGTCCGCATTCACAACCTCAATCCCGTCGGCGCTTAGTACGGCGACCTCCCGGTCGTTGAGGAAGATAACGTCGCGGGTATGGCTGAGCATGGCGGGGATATCGCTGGCGATATAGCTTTTGCCGTCCTGATGGCCTACAACCAGCGGACTTTCGTTGCGGGTGCAGAACAGTTTATCGGGCTCCTGTTCGCATACCACGCCAAGGGCGTAACTGCCCTTGAGCATTTGGGTGGCTTTGAGCAGGGCCTCTTTCATGTCGCCGTCATAGATTTCGGACAGCAGATGCGCCACAACCTCCGTATCGGTCTGCGATACAAAGACACAGCCTTTTTCGGTCAGCTCTTTTCTCAGCTGCGCGTGGTTTTCAATAATGCCGTTATGCACGATGGCAATCGTTTGCGCGCTGTTGAAATGCGGGTGCGCGTTCACGTCGTTGGGCTCGCCGTGGGTGGCCCAGCGGGTATGCCCGATGCCGATATGCCCGTACAGGGGGCTTTGCTCCAGAAGGAGACCGAGGTTTTCCAACCGTCCCCTGGTTTTGGATATATGAAGCTTTCCATCTTTGCTCAGTACGGCAACCCCGGCGCTGTCATAACCGCGGTAGCTCAACCGCTCCAGTCCGTCCATCAGGATGGGGCAAGTCTCCTCATTGCCGATATAGCCGACGATTCCGCACATGAATTTTACCTCCGAGTGTTTGATTTCGGTCATATTGTATTATATTGTATTATAAAATGCAAGCACTTTTCAAAATTTGTGAAACCGGACGGGATTTTGTCAGTTCTTGTCTTTTTCCCTGTCCTTGTCTTTCTCCTTATCATCTTCCGCCGGAGCGGGCGGGATAATGGAGACCAGCGCCTTTTCCAAACGGTGGTCGATGATCTCTTCCACCTTGATATGCAGGCCGTAGATATCTACCTCGGGGGTGGAGCCATCCTCGGGGATGGTGTTGAAACAGGAGAACACCATGCCGCCGAGGGTATCGTATTCCTCGTCCAGCGGCAGCTCGATCTCCAGGGCGTCGGCAAGGGTTTCCAGCTCTACGCTGCCGTCGCAGCGCCATAGGTTATCGCCAACCTTGACAACCTCGATCTCCTCCGCTGGGTCGAACTCGTCGTAAATGTTGCCGACGATCTCTTCAATGAGATCCTCCATGGTCACAATGCCGCTCATGCCGCCGTACTCGTCCACGACGATCGCCATGTGAACCTTCTGTTTCTGCATATCGCGGAACAGCACGTCGGCGGGTACGGTTTCGGGCACCAGGTAGGCGGGGCGCAGCAGTTCCCGCAGGGATTTTTGCTGCTCGTCCAGCGCGTTCATCAGGAAATCGCGTGTGTTCAGGATTCCGGTAATATCGTCGATATCCTCATCGTATACGGGGAAGCGGCTCAGGCCGGATTCGCGGATGGTCTGGATGATCTCTTCAAAGCTATCCTCCACGTGGATGGCAACGACGTCCATCCTGTGTACCATCACATACTCGGCGGTGATATTGTTGAACTCGAAGATGTTTTCAATCATCTCGCGTTCGTCTTCCTGTATGGTGCCGCGCTCGCCGCCGATATCGACCATGAGGCGGATTTCCTCCTCGGTCACGGTGGATTTGTCAGCGTTGGGGTTGATGCGTAAAAGCCGCAAAATCCCGTTGGTGGAAACGCTTAAGAGCCACACGATGGGCTTGAAAATCACCTGCACCACGATGATGACGCGGCTGGAGAGCCTGGCGACCTTTTCGGGGTTTTGCATGGCGATGCGTTTTGGCGCAAGTTCGCCAAGCACCAGGGTGAAATAGCTGAGGATGATTGTTACCACGATCATGGACACGGTGGAAATCACCTGCTCCGATAGCAAGGTAAATCCTCCTGAGATCAGAGCTCTTGTGATGCGGCCCGCAAAGTTGCTGGCGGCGAACGCGCTTGCTAAAAATCCGCCCAGGGTGATTGCAACCTGTATCGTAGACAGGAAATCACTGGGGGATTCGGCCAGCCGGAGCATCATGGCGGCTTTCTTATCGCCTTCTTCGGCCTGTTTTCGAACTTTGTTTTCGTTGATAGATATAACGGCGATCTCCGTAGCTGCGAAGAATGCGTTGATCAGGATCAGAACGAACTGAAGCAGTAGTTGACTGCCTATAGGGTCGTCCAAGGAATAGTCCCCTCCTTTGGTGAGAAACGACGTGCGTCTTGGTTGCGATACGCTATTATAGCACAGGTATGGCCTTTCTTGCTAGTGAAAAAGCCTCCCATCGATCTGGAAGGCTTTGACAGGGCTTACGCCTGCGCGGCAGGGAAGCGGATTGTGATCTCCGTGCCCTTCTCCGGTTCGCTTTTCAGGCTCACCGCGGCGCCATGCAGCTGCGCGCCGTTTTTCACGATCGACAGGCCCAGACCCGTGCCTCCGGTCTCCTTGGAGCGGCTGGAATCCACCCGGTAGAAGCGTTCAAATACCCGGTGATGGTGCTCGGGCGGGATGCCAAGGCCGGTATCCTTGACAGTAATGAAGGGCTGATTCTCATTGGTGCCGACCAGCACAGATACGCTGCCGGACTTTTTGTTGTATTTGATGGCGTTATCAATCAAGTTGATGATCATTTCCTCAAGCAGGGTGCGGTCGCCCAGCACAATGGTCTGCTCGCCCTCCACATTGAGGCTGACGCCGGATTTTTCCGCGTAATCGCGCAGCTTGCTTGCGCAGGCTTGCGTGAGCATATACAGCTCCACGGGATTCTTCACCTTGGTGACGCCCTCGTCGAGCTTGGACAGGCGGAGAATGTCCTCTACCAGCGATAACAGCCTCAGGCTTTCCTGATGGATTTTCCTGCCGAGCGTCGCGGTATCCTCCGGCTTGGCAAGCCCCGTTTCCAACAGCTCCGCGTAGCCGGAAATGGTCGTCAGCGGTGTGCGCAGCTCGTGGCTTACGTTGGCGGTGAACTGCTTACGGTTCTGCTCGGCGGTCTGGGCTTCGGTGATGTCCTGCAAAAGCAGCACGATGCCGACCTCGCCCTCGGAGGGGCTGGAGGACACATGGTAGGTGCGCCCGGCAATGCGCATTTCGCCGCTCCCGCCATTGTTGGAGAGGATGCGCATCAGCGTCTCGTTGCGGTTGATTTCCAAAAGCGGCTTGTGCAGCAGGTTGCCGTCCCCGGCGTTGAGTATCTGCCGCGCGGCGGGGTTGATGACCAGAATACGGTTCCCCTCGCCCAGCACGATCAGGCCTTCGCGCAGGCCCCGCTGCATGGTGGCGAGCTCGGTCTGGTGGCGCTTCTGGTCGCGCATCTGTTCGGCAATGCGGCGATTTTGCGCGTCCATGCGCCGAAGCATCGGGGAAAATTCCTCATAGGCATCGGACAATAGGGGATCGTCGAGGTTGATTTTGTTCAGCGGCCCGATGATGGACGCGGTAATGGGCTTGGCCAGCTGGTAGGCGAGGATGGTGGAAATGAAGAAGCCCAGGATAATCCATATGATCATGCCGCTGACCGTAACCCATACGCTTTTCAGCGCTCCGGCCACGCGCAGTATGTAGGCATCGTTAAGCTTCACGGCATAGTAAACGCTCGTTTCGCCGATGGTTGCGGACGACCGGCTGGAGCTGCCCGTACCGGTCCTCATCGCTTCGACGATCTCCGGGCGGTCGGCATGGTTTTCCATCACATCCGAATCGGCCGCATTGTCAAACAAGACGACGCCGTTTGGATCAATCAGCGTGACGCGGTTGACAAAAATCCCGGTGCGCAGGTAGGCGGCCGGGTCACTTTGATTGCGCAGCATGGCGGACAGCGCATCGGCCTCCGTGCGCAGCTGGGCTTGCAGCTGGCTGCTGAAATACATGTACATCCCGCCGATTAAAAGGACCGACAGCAGAAGCGAAACAAGCATGGAGAACAGGACCAGGCTTCGAAACAGCTTTCTCCTCACGGCGTTTCCTCCAGTTTGTAGCCCACGCCACGTACGGTGTGGATCATTTCTCCGCAGCGGTTCAGCTTCAGGCGCAGGGAACGGATGTGCACGTCCACGGTGCGCGTATCGCCCGCGTAGTTCAGGCCCCAAACGTCGTCCAAAAGCATATTGCGCGTGACGGCCTTGCCCGCGTGCGTCATCAGAAACGACAGCAGCTCAAACTCCATATGGGTGAGCTCCACGGTCACGTCGTCGGCCAGCACCAGGTGGCGTTCCCGGTCGAGCGTCAGGCTGCCGACGGTGATGACCGCCTCGGTTTTCACGTCCTCGCTCCTGCGCAACAGCGCTTTGACCCGCGCTAAAAGCTCCATGACGCCAAAGGGTTTGGACAGGTAATCATCCGCGCCCGCGTCCAGACCGCGCACCTTGTCCATCTCGGTGCCTTTGGCGGTCACCAGGATAATGGGCAAACGCTTGGTGCGGGGCTCGCGGCGCAGGCTCTGTAAAAGGGTGACCCCGTCTTCGCCCGGAAGCATGACGTCCAGAAGCACCAGCGAGGGGAGCTTTTGCTTGATCGCCGTGCGGAATGACGCGGCGTTTACAAAGCCTTCCACTTCAAAGCCTGCTTGTTTTAAGGCGTAGAGCTCCAGTTCGCGGACCCCGGTATCATCTTCTACAATATAGATCACCTGAGCTCGTCTCCTTTATACAGGCCGGTCACGCAGTACTCCACCCATTCGGCGATGTTCACCGCGTGGTCGCCGATCCGTTCGTAATATTTTGCGATCATCAGGAAATCCATGCCCTCGATGCTGCGGCTGGAATCCTTGGCCATATAGCTGGCAATCTCCTGTTTGACTTCCACAAAAAGCGCATCCACGATATCGTCGTCGTCCATCACAACGCGGGCAAGCTCCACGTCCTGGCGCACATAGGCATCCACAGCGCGGTGCACCATATCAATCGCGGTGCGGGACATCGCCAGAAAATGCTCGGGCCGCTGCTTGATCTCGTAATCGATCATCGTGATGATCTCGGAAATATCGGCCGCATGATCGGCGATCCGTTCCATATCGGTGATCATTTTAAGCGCCGAGGACACCACACGCAAATCGTGGGCAACCGGCTGGCGGGTGAGCAGCATCCGCAGGCAAAGGCTCTCAATTTCGCGCTCCTTGCGGTCAATGACCGAATCGCCCTCGATGATCTCCTCCGCGCGCTTTTTATCCAGGCTCTGCAAAACATCACTGGCGGCTTCCAGCGTGTTCTCAATCATGCCGCACATTTCGATCATCTGCTGGTTCAGCACGTCGACCTGTGCGTCGAAAAGATTTTTTCTCATCATCCGAACCTCCCTGTGATGTAATCTTCGGTTCTCTTGTCCCTGGGCATCGTAAACAGGTTTTTGGTCTCGCCGGATTCAATCACCTCACCCAGGAGGAAAAACGCCGTGGTATCGCTGATGCGCAGCGCCTGCTGCATATTGTGGGTTACGATAGCGATGGTATACTTTCCCTTCAGCTCTACGGCCAGCTCTTCGATCTTTCCGGTGGAAATGGGGTCCAGCGCGCTGGTGGGCTCATCCATCAGCAGCACCTCCGGCTGAACCGCCAGCGCCCTGGCGATGCAAAGGCGCTGCTGCTGTCCGCCGGACAGGCCCAAGGCGCTGTTGTGCAGGCGATCCTTGACCTCTTCCCAAATGGCGGCATCCTGCAGGGAGCGTTCCACCACCTCATCCAGCATCGCTTTGCGGCGTATGCCATGGGTGCGCGGGCCATAGGCGATATTATCGTAGATGCTCATGGGGAAGGGGTTGGGTTTCTGAAACACCATCCCCACGCGCTTGCGAAGCTTGTTTACGTCCATATCTCCGTAAATATCTTCGCCGTCGAGCGTGATACTTCCTGTTATCCGGCAGCTAGGGATCAGGTCGTTCATACGGTTGAGCGTCTTGATCAGCGTGGATTTTCCGCAACCGGACGGCCCGATGAACGCCGTGATCTCATGCTCCGGAATTTGGAGATCAACGCTTTTGAGCGCTTGAAAATCACCATAAAACAGATCCAGATTTTTGGTTTCGATTTTATACATAGTCTACTCCTTCACAATTCTGCGGGAAATCAGGCGGGATAAGCCGTTCATCACCAGAACGAACACGAGCAGCACTGACGCCGCCGCGTAAGCCTTGCCCACGAAGTGCCCCTCCCCGGCCAGCATATACATGTGCACTGCCAGCGTGCTGCCGGACGACGATATGCCGGTGGCAAGCTTGGCGACCGTCCCCGCGGTGAAGATCAGCGCGGCGGTTTCGCCGACAATGCGGCCGATGGACAGCACAACACCTGCGAGGATCCCCGGCGCGGCGGGCGGGAGCACAATACGGAATACCGTGCGCAGCTTGCCCGCCCCCAGCCCGTAGCTGCCTTCGCGGTAGCTGACCGGCACGGATAAAAGCGCTTCCTCGGTGGTACGCATGATGAGCGGCAGGATCATCAGGCTCAGCGTCAGCGCGCCCGCGATCAGCGACATCCCCATTCCCAGCGCGATGACGAAGAACACCATGCCGAACAGGCCGTAGATAATACTGGGAATACCGGCAAGCGTTTCTGCCGTGACGCGGATGGCCTTGACCAAAACGCTGTTGCGTTTGGAATACTCGCTGAGGAAAATCGCGGCGCCGATGCCGACCGGTACGGCAAAGAACAACGACATAAACGTTATGATGAAGGTGTTGATCAGCGAGGGCATCAGGCTTTGGTTATCCGTCGTATACTGGAAGGAGAACAGGTCCCACGAGAGATTGGGGATGCCCTGCACCAGGATGCTCAGCGTTACCTGGAAGAACAGGAACATGGTGATCAGCACGCTCAGGAAGGTGACGAGCCGGATAAGCGCCGAGAACGGATGTCGGATCACGCGCAGCTTCCACTCCTTGGCCTTCACGGCGATGCGCTGCTTCCAATGCATATCCTTGGGTGCGGCAGGATTGTGGCTCATGATTCCGTCCTCCTGTTCAAAAGCGAGAATAGCAGGTTAATGAGTAGGATGAAAACAAACAGCACCACGCCGGTTGCAATCAGCGCCTCGCGGTGCAGGTCGGCGGCATAGCCCATCTCGGTTACGATGTTGGTCGTCAGCGTCCGGATACCCTTGAGTATCCCGGCGGGCATTCTGGCCTGGTTGCCCGCAACCATGACGACAGCCATCGTTTCGCCGATGGCGCGGCCGATGCCCAGCACCAGCGCGGCCATGATGCCGCTCTTGGCCGCCGGGAGCACCGCGCGGAACACGCTGCGTTCCTCCGAGGTGCCAAGCGCCAGACTGCCTTCAAAGTAACTTTCCGGCACGGCCTTGATGGATGAGTAGGTCAGCTGGATGATCGTGGGCAGTATCATCATCGCCAATAGCAGCGAGGCCGTGAGTATACTGAAGCCCGTGCCGCCGAAGGTGTTGCGTACAAACGGCACCAGCGTGCGGATGCCGAAAAACCCGTATACCACCGACGGGATGCCCGCCATCAGCGCGATCATCGGCTGTAAAATATTCAGGAATTTTTTGGGGCAGAACCGCGCCATGTAAACGCCGCCTAAAATTCCGATCGGCCCGCCCAGCAGAATGGCCCCGGCGGTTACGTAAATGCTGCCAACGATCATCGGCAGGATGCCGAATATGTCCTGCAGCGGTTTCCAAGTGGTGCCGGAGAGGAATTCCAGGATGTTGACTTTTCCAAAGAAGGGGATGCCGGTCATAAACAGGTAAACGCAGATCAACAATACCGCGGCTACGCTGACAAACGCAGCCCCCGTGAAGACCCAGCGCATGGCTTTTTCGTTCAGCTTCATCCGTTCTATCCTTTCAAAGCCTGCAATACAATCATACGAATGTAAGAATAGTATGACCATGTTATGGATACGTACGGCTAATGTAAATTCCGTGTAAAATCGGGAAATGCGCCGCAAGCGTGTCACATTCGATTTTACATAAGCTTTACCAAGACAGTATTTTCGCTTAACATTGCCGCCTTACAATGGCAACGTAAACCGAGAGGACGCATTTGAAAGGAATGGAACAAAATGAAGAAAATCGTAGGAATTCTCCTGGCACTCGTCATGGTACTGTCCGTTGTTTCCGCTTTCGCGGCAAGCGAAATCATTGTCATCAGCCGTGAAGAGGGCAGCGGCACCCGCGGCGCGTTTGTCGAGCTGACCGGCGTTGAAACCAAGGAAGCCGGCGACCAGACCTACATCGAAGCCATCATCGAAAGCGGCACCGCAGCCGTGATCACCACTGTTGAAAGCACCCCCACCGCCATCGGCTATATCTCCCTGGGCTCCCTGAACGATACCGTCAAGGCCTTGCAGGTGGAAGGCGTGGACGCCACTGTTGAAAACATTTTAAGCGGCGACTATGTGCTTGCCCGCCCCTTCAACATCGCCACCAAGGGCGACGTCAGCCCCCTGGTTGCCGATTTCATCGCCTTCATCTTCTCTGAAGAAGCGCAGGCGCTTGTCATGGAAGAGGGCTACATCTCCCAGGGCTTCAGCGAGTACACTCCCGCGGATGTCGAAGGCAAAATCACCGTGGGCGGCTCCACCTCCGTGTATCCCCTGATGCAGAAGTTCGAAGAAGCCTACGAAGCCCTTAAGGGCGGCAAGGTTGACGTTGAGGTGCAGGGCGGCGGTTCCACCGTCGGCATGACTGGCGCCAAGGACGGCACCTTCGATGTGGGTATGGCCAGCCGCGAGCTCAAGGACAGCGAACTGGAAGTTCTCACGCCTTATGTGGTCGCCATGGACGGCATCGCCGTGATCGTGAACAACGAAAACGAAGTGAACTCCCTGACCATGGAACAGATCAAGAGCATCTTCATCGGCGAAACCACCGATTGGGCCGCCGTGATGGAATAATCCCGGATTCAAGCAAACGCAAGCCCCGCAGCCTTCCGGCTGCGGGGCTTTTTGCTGCCACGCGGCATGCTTTTCTCATTTTTCTTCACGCACCAACCGACCTATGGTATAATACCAAAACAGCAACACAATACCGGGAGGCGTTCAAAATGGCTTCATTTACGCTTCGGGATGGAATGGAACTCGGCGCAGCCAGCGCGGCCACGCAAATCGAGGGCGGAGAGCTGAACCACAGCTGGTTGGACTGGGCAAAAGCCGGGCACATCAAGGACGGTTCCTCACCCTCCCGCGCGAACGACCACTGGAACCGCTGGCGGGACGACGATCAGCTCATGGCCGAGATGGGTATGCAAATAGCCCGCATCGGCGTGGAATGGGCGCGTATCGAGCCGGAGGAAGGCATCTTTGACCAGAAGGCCATCGACCGTTATGTGGAAGAGGTTCGCTGGCTGAGCGAGCATGGCATCAGGCCGCTGGTTACGCTGCACCACTTTACCAATCCCTCGTGGTTTGAGGAGATGGGCGCGTTTGAAAAACGCAAAAACGTCCAGTATTTTCTGCGCTTTGTGACCAAAATGGTGCAGGCGTTCGGAACGGATGTGCAGGAGTACCTGACCATCAACGAGCCCAACGTGTATGCGATGCTGGGGTTTTATTTAGGCCAGTGGCCGCCCGGGAAGAAGAAATTGCGGAAAACCACGCGGGTCATGGCGGTGCTTGCGGTCGCACACGTCCAGGCCTATCAGCTCATTCACGCGCTGCAAAAGGGCATGGGCGCAAGCGATACCCGCGTCAGCTTTGCCATGAATATGCACGTGTTCGAGCCGGAAAATCCGCATAAGTTCAAGCACCGCCTGGTATCCTACCTCATTGACCGTTTTTACCAGTCGGCAATCGCAAGAGCTATGATCCTGGGCAAGTTCCGCTGGCCGATCCGCAACCTTGGCGGCATCAAAAAGGGACTGTACTGGGATTTCATCGCGCTGAACTACTACAACCGCACCACGGTTTCCGGTTTTCAGAGCGGCACCCGCAAGGGCGCTCCGGTGAACGATCTGGGCTGGGAGGTGTACCCACAGGGAATCGTAGATTGCCTGCGCAAGCTATACGCCCTGCATCCGCTGCCCATCTACATAACCGAAAACGGTACCTGCGACAATGCCGACGCCTTCCGCGCCCGTTACCTGTACGATCATTTACAGGCGCTTGTGAAGTCCGGCCTGCCGGTGAAACGCTATTATCATTGGTGCTTTACGGACAATTTTGAGTGGTTGGAGGGCGAAAGCGCGCGTTTCGGGCTGGTGCATGTGGATTATCAAACCCAGAAGCGCACCGTCAAGCGCTCCGGCACGTTCTACTCCCGGATCATTCAAAACGCAGGCGTTACGGAGGAAATGTACGAGCAGTACGTGGAGCCGCAGCAATATCCCATCAATACGAAGTAGGGGAGAACCGCATGACGCAGTGGTGGAAGGACAGGGTTGTTTACCAGATCTACCCCAGAAGCTTTCAGGATTCCAATGGCGACGGAATCGGCGATATACCGGGCATCATTTCCAGGCTGGACGCGCTGCAAAAGCTCGGCGTGGGCGTGCTCTGGCTGTCGCCGGTATACCCCTCGCCTGATGCCGATAACGGCTACGACATCAGCGATTACAAGGACATCGATCCCAAGTTCGGCACGCTCCAAGATATGGACCGCCTGCTTGCCGAAGCCGGAAAAAGAGATATCAAGATCACCATGGACCTGGTCGTCAACCACACCTCGGACGAGCACGAATGGTTTCAAAAAAGCCGTGACCGCATCGAGCCTTACACGGATTATTACATCTGGAAGCCTGCCAAAGCGGATGGAAGCCCGCCCAACAACTGGACGAGCTTTTTCATGGGTCCGGCCTGGACCTGGGATGAGAAGCGCGGGGAGTATTACCTGCACCTGTTTGACAAAAAGCAGCCGGACCTGAACTGGCATAATCCGCGCGTCATGGCGGAGGTCAAGGATATCATGCGTTTCTGGCTGGATCGCGGGGTGGCTGGCTTCCGCTGCGATGTCATCAATGTGCTGTACAAGTCTTCCTATGCCGATGGCAAGCCGCGGCCGGTGGTGCGCGGGCTGGAGCATTACAAATCGCAGGAAGGCACCCATGGGATACTACAGGAGCTGCACCGCGATGTTCTGGCAAATTACGATTGCTATACCGTCGGCGAGTGCGCCTTTGTGGATGTGGAGGATGCCAAGCGGTTCAGCGACCCGGAAAACCATGAGCTGGACATGGTAATCTATTTCAATCATCTTGAGGTCGACCGGCGGGTGGCCCGCTACATCCCCAAGTCATTCAGCGCCAAACGGCTTTTAAGCGTCTTTACACATTGGCAGACCCAGCTTTCCTGGAACGCCCTGTACCTGGAGAATCACGATCAGCCGCGTATCGTATCCCATTACGGCGACGACGGCAAATACTGGGCACAGAGCGCCAAAATGCTGGCGACGCTGGAGCTTACCCTGCGCGGTACGCCGTTTATTTACGAGGGACAGGAAATCGGCATGACGAACGCGGGTTTTACGTCAATGGAGGAGCTCAACGATGTGGGGAGCTTTGGCATCGACAAACAGATGCGCTCGGTGGGGATCCCCAAGTTCCTGCGTTTGAAATGGATCCTGACAACCACGCGCGATAACGCCCGCACGCCCATGCAGTGGTCGGCGGAGACAAACGCGGGTTTCTCCACCGGCAAGCCGTGGCTGCCCGTGACAGCGAACTATAAGGATATCAACTACGCGGCGCAGGACAACGATCCGCAATCTGTGCTCAGCTGGTACCGCAGGCTCATCGCCCTGCGGGCTGGAAGCGATACGCTGAAATACGGCGTGTTCAAGCCGCTGTTCGCCCGCAGGCGGGTCATGTCCTACAGCCGGGAGCTGAACGGGGAAACGCTCACGGTCATCCTGAGCTTTTCCAAACGGAGAACGCGGGTGAAGACTCGCGGGAGCGTTGTTTTAGACACCTATCAGAAAACGGAGTTTGACGGCATACTGGAGCCCTATGAGGCAATTATCCTAAAGGAGAACGGACTATGATCTATGCACAGAACGGCGAATTCCAGCTGAACACCAAAACGACCAGCTACTGGTTCCATGTGACAGAGCAAAAGCATCTGGAACACGCATATTTCGGCAGCCGTCTGCCCGACAGCCAGGAGCTGGAACCCCTGCTGATCAAGCGTGTGATGCCCATGGGCGGCACGGTGGCTTACGGCAAGGACGACAACACCTATTGCCTGGATACGCTCTGCCTGGAATGGTCTGGCGTCGGCAAGGGGGATTACCGCGATACGCCCGCCGAGATCAAGATGCCGGACGAGAGCTTTACCGCTGATTTCGTGTATCAAAGCCATGTGGTGCAGGATGGCTGCGTGCCCATGCAAAAGCTTCCCACAGCGGAGGGGGAGGACACGCAGACCCTGATGATTACCCTGCTAGACGAGAGCAACCATGTGTATCTGGATCTGTACTACACCGTGTTTTACGAGGCTGACGTCATCACGCGCCGTGCGGTGCTGCGCAACGAGAACAAAAAACCCCTCGTGATCCGCCGTTTGATGAGCCTGATGCTGGACATGCCCAACAACAGCTATCAAATGATCACCTTCGATGGCAACTGGCTTGCCGAGGGCAGGCGGCATACCCGCCCCGTAACCTATGGATTGACCGTAAACTCCTCCACGACCGGCGACAGCTCCCACCGCCACAACCCCGGTTTTTTGCTAGCCTCGCCCGACGCAAGGGAGAATGTCGGCGATGTGTACGGCTTCAACATCCTGTACACCGGCAACCATTACGGCGCTGTGGAGCTAAGCTCGCAGGACCTATTGCGTGTCAACCTGGGCATCAATCCCCATTGCTTTGAATGGGAGCTTAAAAAAGGCGAATATTTTGAAACCCCGGAAGCGGCCATGAGCTATTCCGAAGCCGGGTTCAACGGCCTGTCGCAGCATTTTCACAGCTTCGTAAACAACCACATTGTGCGCGGCGACTGGAAGGGCAAGGAGCGGCCCGTGCTGGTCAATAGCTGGGAAGCGTTTTATTTCGATTTCAACCGCCGCAAGCTTCTGGGGCTGGCGCGCGCGGCCAAGCGCCTTGGCGCGGAGCTGTTCGTGCTGGACGACGGCTGGTTTGGCCAGCGGGACGACGATAAGCGAAGCCTGGGCGACTATACCGTGAACGAAAAAAAGCTCCCCAGAGGGTTGCAGGATCTGGCGGAGGGCGTCCATAAAACAGGGCTGATATTCGGCCTTTGGTTCGAGCCGGAGATGATCAACCCCGACAGCGACCTGTACCGTGCCCACCCCGAATACGCGGTGCAGGTGCGGGCAAAGGCTCCGGCGCTTGGGCGCCATCAGCTGGTGCTGGACCTGTGCAACCCCGCCGTCCGGGATTATATCGTCAAGCATGTGTCCGAGATTCTGGATACCTGCAAGGTGGACTATGTCAAATGGGATTATAACCGCCACATGACCGACTGCTATTCGCCCTGCGTAAAAAATCAGGGCGAGTTTTACCATCGTTATATTCTGGGGCTGTATGATGTGCTGTCGCGCATCTTCCGCCCGCGCCCGCATATTCTGCTGGAAAGCTGCTCCTCCGGCGGCAACCGCTTTGATCTGGGGATGCTCTGCTTTTCGCCGCAGGTGTGGACATCGGACGACAGCGATCCCATCGAGCGCCTGCGCATCCAGGGCGGGATGAGCTTTTTATATCCGCCGTCGTGCATGGGGGCGCACGTAGCCGCCGCGCCCAGCCACCAAACCCTGCGAGATACGCCGCTGGCCACGCGCTTCAACGTGGCGGCGTTTGGATGCCTGGGGTATGAAATGGATGTGCGCACGCTTTCGTTTGCCGAACGCAAAGAGGTGAAACGCCAGATCGCGTTTTACAAGCAGCACCGCGATGTGCTGCAATACGGCACGTTTTTCCGCGGCGACGCGGACAGGGACAATCAAGTCGTCTGGTACAGCGTAAACAAGCAGCAAACCAGCGGCGTCGCCGGGTTTTTTCAAACGCTGTTTGAGCCCATGGCGAAGTTTGACCGCCTGAAGATCAGCGGTCTCGCCCCCCACAAGCGTTACCGTGTGGAAACAGTGGAGCAGGCCGTGTTCATCAAGCGCTTTGGCAATCTGGTGTCGCATGCGCTGCCGGTTCGCCTGCGCGCGGACAGCTTTCTGTTTTCCAAGCTCAACCGTGTATTCACCCTCAAAAGCAACGTGGAAACCTACCGGGCGTCCGGTACGCTGCTTTCCCACGGCATCCAGTTAAACAACCAGATCCTGGGTACGGGCTACCATCCATCCCTGCGCCTGCTGCTGGATCACGGGTCCAACCTGTATACTTTGCAGGCAGAACAGGAGGCGAGCGCATGAGCAGTAAGATTGACACCAAAAACCGTTACTTTTTCGGGCTTGGCACCATCGGCCGGGATATGTTTTATTCCATGGTCAGCATGTATGTTCTCGTCTACATCACCGAGGTGCGCATCGTAACCGATGCGACCCTTGCGGTGATCACCGTGCTGTTGCTCGTGCTGCGGACCTTTGATGCGTTTAACGACCCGCTGATGGGCCTTATCGTCGACAACACCCATTCCCGCTTTGGCAAGTTCAAGCCGTGGATATTGGTCGGCGGGCTGATCGGCGGGGTCAGTATGGTGCTGATGTTTACCGACCTTGGGCTTTCCGGCACGATGTATATCATCACGTTCG
>Ga0116164_10000851_pt1 | contig 24548 bp, 27 predicted proteins | sample AD_UKC109_MetaG_FD_89888 | JGI IMG/M metagenome (GOLD analysis project Ga0116164, IMG submission 89888) | Active sludge microbial communities of municipal wastewater-treating anaerobic digesters from Hong Kong - AD_UKC109_MetaG | ecosystem: Engineered > Bioreactor > Anaerobic > Digestate... | reverse complement strand
CGGGTGGTTTCAACTGACTTTCCCGGCAAAACAGGCAATTCAGCTGCTTTTCAGCACGATGAGAAAAAAACACAAATATTAAAGAAAACGACTACTTTTGCAATCCTTTGTCCGTAGTTTTGCATGGCGCTTTTGCTGCGCTGACGAAGGGTAAGCGTTCTTTCAAAAGTTTGATAAGTTTTAGCAAAACCAGGAAGGTTCTGCATGCTCTGGCGATAATGGTTTCGCCACCGGTGCGGAAACTTCCGCTGTTTTTCTTAGTGTTCATCGTATTTAAATTTTAATTGGTAAATAAAAAACTTAACGACGAACACTTACCTTTGCACTTAACCAACGTTAGCAATCTTATTGAAACGAGCCTGCTACCGGAGGTTTAGTTCAACACAAAGTCTTGATGGGGTGTTTTTTAGGAACTGAAGCGTAAATAATTGATGGAGTTAGCAAGAAAAATATCAAACCACAATTTTAAATCATTTTTATGGCATGCTACTTTTTTGGCTTTTGCTAAAAATTTTATGGATGTGGATACCATAATCCCGTCGATGGTTGTGGATGCCGGTGGTGGTGCCCTGCATATTGGAATTTTAACTGCAATAATGATGGGGGGGTCAAGTTTTACACAAATCTTTTTTGCTCCATACCTAAGTAACAAATCTTTCAAAAAGAAATACCTGCTTTTAGGAATTAACACACGGGTTTTTGCCTTGTTTGGCCTTGGTACGATATTGTTCTTATTGCAGGGTAGGCAGCAGGCTTATGTTTTGTGGCTGACATTCCTTTTTATAACTACATTTTCATTGGCAGGAGCTTTTACAAATATCAGTTATGTTGATATTTTAGGGAAATCAGTCAATCCGGATAAACGAAAAACCTTTTTTTCAACCAATCAAATAATATCGGGAATCATCGTACTTAGCTCGGCATTTTTAGTAAGGCAGTTATTGGATTGGAAAGAATATCCGGCAAATTATGCTTTTATGTTTTTTACCGGAGCCACATTATTGTTAATTGCTACCGCCGGTTTTTGGAGCATAAAAGAAGTTGTACCGTCAAGAATGAAAATTTCGGGGATGAAAACCTTTTTTAAAGTGCTACAAACCGAATTAAAACAAAATAAAAAATTGGGGTATTTTTTGGGATACATTAATACACAGGGAATTGCAATTTCGTTTTTACCCTTTATCATTTTATATGCCAAAGAAACCTTCAATACCCAAAATGCCGACACGGGCACATTTCTTATTTACAAGGTTATAGGAATTGTTTTTGTGAGTGTTTTAGTGTTGTTGGGAGCAACAAAAATAAAGTACAACCTGCTTCTTTACAGCAATGTTTTGTTGTCGCTTTTTCTGGTTTTCCTGGCTTTTATTATTAAGGATGTAACATCAATCAAATATATTTTCGTGCTTGGCGGCATTGTATTTTCGCTGTTCACTATTTCGATGAATGGTTTGTTGCTTGAAGTCTCAGGAAACGAAAACCGGGCGCTTTATACAGGTTTTGCCGGAGCCGGAAACATACTCCCTGCCTTATTTCCACTTGCAGGAGGAACCATTATCACTCAGTTTGGCTATCAGACATTCTTCGTTTTTTTTATGCTGATTATTGCCACGTCAGTTTTTTTTATCTTTAAAATTAATTGTAAGAAATAAATTATGACAGAAAAAATTTATCCCGATTCGGGAGTTGAGCTCAAAGAATTTGTCGCAAAAAATTACGACAAAATAATGAATACCCTGTCGTTTGGTTTGTACCGCGGGTTTATTAAAAAAGCCATCAAACAAATGGACATTCAACCGGGCAACTCTATCCTGGATTTAGGCTGCGGAACCGGCAGAAATGCCTCTTTAATGGCAAAATACATTGGCGAAAACGGACACATTACCGGAATGGATATTTCAGAATTGATGGAAAAACAGTTCCTGAAAAAGTTTAACGGACAGTCGAATATCCGTTTTACAAAACAACGTATTGACCAGCCATTTGACTTAGAAAAACAATTCGACATCGTTTTTATCAGTTTTGTCATTCACGGTTTCCCTCATGAAATCCGTAGTACTGTAATCCAAAATGCGCTTACCCATTTAAAATCGGGTGGAAGATTTTATATCCTCGATTTTGCGGAATTTGATATGGCAATGATGCCTGTTCACCATCGGTTTATTTTTAAAAAGATAGAGTGTAAATATGCCTTTGATTACATTGAACGCGATTGGAAAGCCATTTTAAAAGAAGCAGGTTTTGATAATTTTAATGAGTATTTCTTTCTGAAGAAGTACGTTCGTTTATTAAGAGCGGTAAAAACTGAAAAAAATTGATAACCAAAAAAAATAAAAATTGATGAAAGTAGCAATTCCTTCCGATAATCGGGATACAATTACCAAAAGAACCGGACAAAGCAAAGGCTTTATGGTGTATGAAGTAAGTAACGGTAAAATTATCCATTCTGAATACCGAGAAAACACGATGAACGAACACGATGAAGAAGCGGAACATTCACATAGTCAAATCATTGAACTACTAAAAGATGTTGATATCTTATTAGTGGCTGCCATTGGTAAGTACATGAAAAGGGATGTAGAAAACAGCCCCCTGAAATATCAACTTGTAAAGGAAGAAAAATTAACGCAAATTATTGATAACTTATTAAAAATGAATTAATATGGATAATATTTTCAAAGAACAAATTAAAGCTGCAATTGCAAGTGCAAAGCACCCTGCCATTGATTTAAGCTTAACAACACTGGGTATTGTTAAAGACGTGAAAGTAACAGACGAAAAAGCAGAGGTTACTTTTGCATTCCCTTTCCCAAATATTCCCATTGGCGAACAATTAATAAATTCTGTCAAAATCCCTGTAACAAATCTGGGTGTTGCTTTCGATTATCAGGTGGTGCTTATGACAGAAGACGAAAGACAAAAATTCTTACAACTCGAAGCATCGGCATGGAAAGGAATGTAAATTGTGTTGCGAAGCAAAACAACGTTTAGGGAAAAAGAAGACGTAAATCATACTCCCTTCCGTTCGGCTCAGACTCTGCCTGAGCCGAACCTATTTTCCAAAGGCGTCACCTGATCTTCTCTTATTCTTGTTACACAACTGCCTCCTACAGACTTCTGCAAGTAAATTATGTAAGCAGGTCTGAAGCCAGAATTATACTTAAACTTAAAATTCATTCAGGCCATAAAATCAAATTTAGTGCGCAGGAAAAGTCAACAGACAAACCTATCCATTTTGAAACCGGTTGAAAGCACATGAAAAAAATACGCAACAATGATTTTCCAGAAAAAACCTCAACGGAGATGATAAATGTAAATTCAGTCTAAATACAAATTAGGTCGGTTTTAAAAAATTATTGTTTTTTTATTTGCAGTTATAATTTTCTCAATACTTTTGCAAGTGAATACTTACTTACTTAATGGCAAGATTTTCGACCGACATACGCAAGGAGCAGATTAAGGGGGCCGCGCTAGAGATAATCTATCTGGATGGTATTAGCAGGTTCACAACGAAGCGTTTAGCGGATAAAATCGGCATTAGTGAAGCAGCGATTTTTCGTCATTTCTCTTCAAAAAAAGAAATTTTGCTGGATATCCTGAATGACGTTGAAACACAACTTCTGGCGTCGATGAAAGAGATTGAGCAAACAAAAGAGGCAGCAGGCATCAGGCTTCATAAAATCGTTTGCCTGACCATACACTATTTAGTTAAGAATAAGGGGCTTAGTGTTTTGATGCTTTCGGAAATGGCAGAAAACTGTGACCCTGAAATTAATTGCAAAGTGCAATCTATTTTTCTGGGGCAACGGATGATTGTTGAGAAAATCGCTGCTCAGGGGGTTGACAAAGGAGAATTAAAAGGTGAGACGGACCCTCATGCTTTCTCATTGCTTTATATGGGAATCCCTGTGGGAATTCAGATTGAATTGCTGATAAACAAATCGGGTTTTTTAGAGGAGGGTTTCTGTGAGAAGACAAGTAAAACCTTTCTGCAAAACTACATTAATTCGGAATTTGATATGAGTCAAAACATTAAACCATCACTATGAAAAAACTTAAAGGTCAGTTTATTTTATTTATCATTCTGGAGTTTTTCTGGATTTTCTGGAATAATTCACTTGATTTGACTATTTGGCTGTATGGGCTGGTGATTGTTATTCCGTTAGTATTTCTTTTTAGTAAGGGCACTTATATTTTTGATGGGATAAAGCTTACACCAAAAAGTTTAATGTATTCTTTTCTCTATATTGGAATTTTTATTGTTGCCCTGATAAAGAGTAATCTCGATGTTATTTACAGGGTGCTGCATCCAAAACTCCCGATACGGCCCGGAATTATCAAAATTGAAACCCGGTTAAAAAGCCCGATGGCAAGAATGATTCTTGCGAATTCCATTACTTTAACCCCGGGAACTTTTACAGTTGATATCAAGGATAACATTCTTTATATACATTGGATAGAAGTGTGCTGTGAAAAAGATATGTACAAGATCAATCAGAAAATATCCCAAAAGTTCGAAAATATTCTAATTAAAATTTATGAATGATATTGTTTTAAGCCTGCTGAGTATTTCGGGAATTATCATGCTATTGGCAATGGTGTTAACCTTTGTCCGTTTTATGCTGGGACCATCCCTTATCGACAGAGTGATTGCCTTTGATGTACTGACTGTCGGTTCATTAGGATTAATGGGGTTAATTGCATTAACTGAAAATCGCCAGATTTATCTTGATGTCAATATTATTTATGGCTTACTCAGTTTTGTCGCAGTAATTATTGTTGGAAAATATTTAAGAAAAACACTTTAAACAATGGAATATCTGCAAATTACAGGTGCCGTTATGGTATTACTCGGAGCAATCGTTTTGTTGATTGCTGCCATTGGTCTCTTACGCATGCCCGACTCCTATCTGAGGGTGCAGGTTGGAACCAAAGCATCCACTGCCGGGGTTGCATTAATTATGCTCGGGCTGGCACTTATCATGCCTTCATGGTTTGGGAAACTATTCATCATTCTCCTGTTTGTAATGATGACAAACCCGCTTTCCTCAAATGTATTGATGCGGGCAGCTCACAGAAATGGCCACCCTATGTCATCAAAAACTGTTGTTGATCAATTAGCTGAAGACGAAAAGACCACTTAAAGAAAGAATATGGAAACTTTTAAAATAATTATGATGGCTACCCTGGCATTGGTGATGATCATTTCGGCTGTAATGGCTGTGGTATCGAAAAAAATGCCCTTAGCTATCCTTGCAAGCGGAGCAATAAGCCTGCTGGCTTCTGTTTTTTTCCTTGTTTTGGCTTCTCCTGATGTAGCTATGACAGAGGCTGCAATTGGGGCAGGGCTTACCACTTTCCTTTTTTTTATTATCCTTCGAAAAACTGAGCAAAACAGCCATGAAAATGAGAAATAGTATTGCTATTGCACTGGTATTGATTTTTGGAATTTTCCTCTTCAGGATATTCGAATATCATCACACATCAACTTCATTAAATAATTCTGCAACCTATTACAACACCAATGCACCTGCAGAAGTTGGTACTGCCAATGTGGTTACGGCCATTGTGGTTACTTACCGTGGGCTTGATACCCTGGGTGAAGTTACGGTATTGTTTCTCACAGCCCTGATCATCGGGTATATCCTCAAACAAAAAAACAGGGAAAAGTCGGTTGTGAATTATACATCTGAAATTCTGATTACTGCGGTAAATATTTTGATTCCGGCAAGCATCATTCTGGGTGTTTATGTATTTATTAATGGTCATCTTACGCCGGGAGGCGGATTTCAGGGAGGTGCCATCATAGCAACCGGGATTGTATTGCTTATTTTGTCGAATCCCTCAAAATTAATGAATATGAAGGTGTTACACTTTATTGAGTCTATCTCCGGTTTTACCTATATACTTATTGGACTGGCGGGATTACTCTTTGCCGGGGGATTTCTTGACAACCGGATACTACCCTTAGGCAATATTGGAAATTTGCTCAGTGCCGGCGCCATTCCTATAATTTACAGTTTGATCGGTTTAAAAGTAGGCACAGAAATATCTTCAATCTTAGCATCCATTAATGAAACCAAAGAAAATACAATAAAACCATGAGTCTGACCATCGATAAAATTGCCCTTATTCTTGGAATGGCCTTAATGCTGACAGGACTATGGGGTGGGTTTACCCAAAAGAATCTGCTGAAGATCATTTTATCATTCAGCATTTTTGATACCGGATTGAATATACTGATAGTGGCACTCGGATATTTGCCGGGCAGAACTGCTCCAATTATTGAGGGTGAAGTTGTTACTCAGGAAAATCTGGCATTAGTTGCCATTGATCCTGTACCTCAGGCACTGGTATTGACAGCCATTGTTATTGGTTTTGGTATAACTGCCTTGATGCTGGTTTTTGCCTTGAAAATGAATCAGGATAAAAAAACATTAGATATTAACCAATTTAATGATTTAAAATGGTAAGTCCGTTTTACATTCTTATCGTCGGGCTGGGGCTTGGATTCCTGCTTGGTTTAGCTGGCAAAAAGCTGGCAACGATGTCAAACCTATTGGTACTTCTGGCAATGGCATTTTTTACTGCCGTGGCTGGCAGTTGGGTTGTTGGATTAGTTGATGGAAGCTTTCAACCTCAGGCCTTTTTTTCTGCAGGTTTTAAGCCCCCTTTCGCCATCAATCTTTATGTTGGCTTGTCTGAAGCATCCGTATCATTGCTTGTGAATGTCCTGGGGTTTTTATCCGCACTTTATTTCAGAAAACAGCTGTTGAATGAATCGAGGCCACTGGGAGCCGTGATGCTGGTTTTGTTTATGGGATTGAACATGCTCATATTCACCAGGGACTTGTTTAATATTTTTGTTTTCCTTGAAATTACGGCTATTTCAACATCAGGATTGATATTGATGGATGATAACAAGCAGGCTCATGCAGCCGGCTTCAAATATTTGCTTGCTTCGTCTTTAATCTCTGCATTCTACTTGTTAGGTGCCGTACTCGTCTATTTCAGCACCGGCTCACTTTTCCTTGACGATTTTCTGGCATTGTCATCACTTTCAAATCCGCTGGCAGCCATAGCTGCTTTTCTGCTCATTATTGCTTTGATCCTTGAACTTAAACCCTTTCCAGCCAATGGATGGGCGCTCGATGTTTATGAGGCCTCGCATCCGGGAACAGGCGCCATAATTTCAGGGGCGGTTGGTACTGTAATGCTATTCGTGTTATATAAACTAATACCTGCTGCATCTTTTATATCCGAAACCCTTATCACTATCGGGCTGGTAACTTTTATCGCAAGTAATCTTATTGGATTATCGCAACATCAGCCAAATCGGTTGTTGGGGTACTCTTCTATCGGCCAAATCGGTTTATTGGTTGCAATCATCGGATTTAGACCATTTTTGGGCGACAAATTTGAATTTATTGCAGTTACGATCCTTGTTTCTCATTTTCTTGCAAAAGCCGGTTTGTTTTGGTTATCCGGTATAGTGAAAAAAAATAATATCTATGATTGGTCTGTTTTGAGAAGTAAGCCTGTGCTTTTCGTTGCATTTGGTACTTTTATTTTTGTTTTAACAGGATTTCCTCCATTCCCTTCTTTTTTCGGGAAATGGGAATTGATAATGCAATTAGCCCGATCCGGTCAGTTTTATTGGATGGCATTAATATTGGCTGGTTCTTTTTTAGAAGGGATTTACCTTTTAAGATGGTTTAGCAAAGCTTTAAAATTTGATTCTGTTAATGCAGAACCTGTAAAGATTTCATATGATAAGTTTTTACCTGTTGTAATTTTTGCATTTTTTTCTTATTTAGGTGGTTATTATGCCGGAACATTTTTAGATGTTGCCAAAAACATCAACTATTTACCTCTGATTTTTATTGCCTTTCTTGCCTTAATAGATTTTCTGCCAGCATGGATTAAGAATACGATCTCCATAATTGGAGTCTCTATTTATATTTATTTTATTTATCCCATTGTTGCAGATGATTTACTACGCACTATATTTTTATTGATATTTCTCGGAGGTGCTGTTTTGACTTTGTTTTCAGGATATTACTACAAAGGGAAAAGGCTTGGTTTTTACCCTATGGCTTTATCTATGTTTGCTGGTTTAACAATGCTTCTTACAGCAACCAATCTTTTTGAAATCTTGTATGGATGGGAATTGATGACTATTGGTTCTTACTTTTTACTTATCCGGGGTAAAAAATCATTACCGCATGGTTATAGTTATTTAATGTTTTCACTTGCAGGTTCTTATGCAATAATGTTTGGTTTTGCTCTGGCTTTTGCCAGTTTTGGTCATCTCAATCTGGAAGCATTAAAAGGGATAACCGTTTTACCTACATTAGCTTATTCCCTGATGCTTATTGGTTTTATGACCAAGACAGCTTCATTTGGTGTTCACATTTGGTTGCCCGGTGCACATGGGGAAGCTGTTGCAGATATACATTTTATGGCTTCTGCAATTTTATTGAAAGCAGGAGTTTTTGGTATTATTTTAGTTCTGTTGGGCATGGAACCCGGAGCTTTTTATACTAAAAATATTATGTTTGTATTAGGTTGGATTGGTGCAATCTCGGCATTAATTGGCAATATTGGGGCATTGTTTCAGGAGAGTGGTAAAAGATTGTTGGCTTGGTCAAGTATCGGTCAGTTGGGGTATATTGTTTTTGGTTTGGCTATGATGTCACATCTGGGTTGGTTAGTTGCTTTATTTTATTCAATTACTCATTTTATGTATAAGGGTATTTTATTTTTGGTAATTGGAGGTATTGCCTTAAAATTAGGTACCCCGGATATGTTCAGGATGGGGGGATTAATAAAGAAAATGCCGTATTCTTATATTGCGGTACTCGTTGCCATAATAACTCTGTCCGGGGTGCCCCCCTTGATTGGATTTGCCGGCAAATGGTTATTGTACAACGCAATAATATCCGGTGGTTTTTATTTTCAGGGTATTGTCGTTCTTTTTTCAGGAATTGTAGCATTTTTATATCTTTTCAAATTGATTTATTCAATTTTCCTGGGACAGTTAAAAGACGAACATCGTCATGTTAAAGAAATTTCTGTTTGGTTTTTAATACCTGTTTATTTATTGCTAATTGGTATAATGATTATTTCAGCTAAACCTGGTTTATTATTACAACCGTTAGGTGTTTATCTTGCTGAATTATTTCCTGGTGGAGCAATTAAATGGAGCAATTCATTTGCTGAAACATCTTTGGGATACTGGAATGGGACCGGAGTGATGATAACGGTAAGTATTTTATTCGTGCTTTTGTTTAGCTGGTTATATTTTCTTAGCAGAAAAGCTGTAAAGGTAGGTCAGTTCAATATTGTATATGCTGCCGAAGCACCTCAGCGCCCGGAAACTACGCATGTTTCCTACAATATTTACGCAGGTTATAACAAGGCTTTGGGATGGATAGTAGCCCCAAAAATCACTGAATTCTGGGAAACTGCAACCGATTGGGTTCATTCCTTAGCATTCCAGTTAAGATTAATATATAATGGGAACGGACAGGTTTATTTGTTGTATATGATGGCTTATTTTCTAACTATTTACTTTTTAACATTTTAAATAAAAAGAATAAGTTATGGATTTTGACTTAAAGAGATTAGGCTTTACATTATTGGGACTGCTGATTGTACTCAACTGGGGTTTGCTTATGAGCGCCCTGATGCGTAAAATTAGTGCACGTGTTGCCCGAAGAATCGGAATACCCTGGTATCAGCCATGGGTCGATCTTGTTAAAAATTATGCCATTCGTTCTCAAATTACCCACGGTGTCATGTTTTATCTGGGGCCTGTTTTTCGTCTTAGCGGTGGTGTTGGAATCTTTCTGTTTATGCCGATGATTGCTGGCAGTGAACTATGGATGAATTATTCCTTTCAGGGCGACCTGGTTCTGATCATGTATTTCCAGTTTTTTGGGATGCTCGGTATGGCACTGGGCGCAGGCGAAGGCGGACATCCGTATTCTGCCATCGGGGTCAGCAGGGGATTGTCACAATTTACGGTCATTGAAGTTCCGCTTACCCTCGCTATTATATCGCTCGCTATCCAATACAATACCTTGTCTCTTGTAGATATTGTTCAAGCGCAGCAGGGAGGAATTCAAAACTGGAGCATGTGGACAAATCCTTTTGCCACCATAGCCGGGATGCTTTCTGCATTAGGTACATTGGGACATTCGCCCTTTAATCTCGTAAAAGCTCCAAATGAAATTCCAATCGGTCCTCCTACTGAATACCATTCCACCTATTTGGGTGTGCTTCAAACCAATGCTGCCATTCTGCATGTTGTGGAATCGGCCTTGTTTATGAACCTGTTTTTCGGAGGTGCCACCAGCTGGTTCGAATTCATTATAAAAACATTTCTGATTTATTTCTGGTCAGTATTTGTTGGGGTTGTATTCCCCCGTTTCCGGATTGAACAATCCGTAGGATGGTTTTTAAAAGTTCCTCTTGTATTTGGCATATTGGCCGTAATTATGTTTATGTAAAATAAATTTGAATTTAATAAGATGCCTGAAGATAACAATATCAACAAATTTGAGAATCCTCATTACGCAAAACGCGAGGTTACAGGTCCTGACGGCGAAGTGTTTACAGTGGATCCCATGCGGGATTATTTCAGTGATGCCCGTCCGCAGGTTCATGAGCCCAACAGCATACCTGTGATTGAAAATTTTCTTAATTGGGCACGCGCCGAATCACTATGGGTACTTGGTTTTGGAACTGGTTGCGGAAGTATTGAAATACCTCCTTTGTTGACACCTCGTTTCGATGCTTTCCGTTTTGGTATTCAATCGCGTCCCACACCACGACAATCCAATGTGTTTATCATATCAGGATATCTTGCCATAAAAACGCTTAAAAGGGTAGTGCGGAGTTACGAACAGATGCAAAACCCAAAATATGTGCTGGCTTTGGGCAGTTGTACCATCAATGGGGGGATGTATTTCGACAGCTACAACACCATTAAACGGCTCGATCATTATATCCCGGTGGATATTTACATTGCAGGATGTATGCCCCGCCCCGAAGCTTTACTTGCCGGATTCAACAAACTAAAAGAGTTAATTAAAAAGGGTAAAGCTGAAAATGCAAACGAATATGCACGAAATTTTGATTGGTATAAAGCCAATCAGAAAAAGATAATCAAAGATTGGAATATGCCGGATTACAATTGGTAGGTTGAAACAACTTAAAATAATAAAAATGAAGGATTTAATTGAAAAATTATCGAAAACATTTGAGTTGAAGGATGTGGTCTTTCAGCGTCCTGATTTATCCTTTGTAACAGTTAAAAAGGAAACCGTCATCAGTCTGGTTACTCACCTCCGCGATTATGAAGGGTTTTCCCACTTTGTGCTGCTTTCATGCGTTGACTGGATAGAAGATAATCTGTTTCAACTCACATACTTTCTGAATAATCCCGACCAGAAATACGATCTTGCGATCCGGTGTATGATTGACCGGACAGAGCCTACCATGACTTCTGCCCATCATTTATGGAAACAAATCGCTACCTATCAGCGTGAATTAAAGGAGATGTATGGCATTGATTTTCCAGGAAGTCCGCGGCTAAATGAAAATTTCATACTCGAAGGCTGGGACAATATTCCACCCATGCGCCGCGATTTTGATACAAAAAAGTATGCTGAGGAAACCTTTTTCCCGCGCGAAAGACCAAAAACTAATGATCCAAGCAAATACATGAAATCAAAATTATATCCCGATGAATAAATTCATTTTCAAATCAGATACCGGGTTAAATTTTAAAATCTAAGACCATGAGTTTTTTCAAGATAAATACCGACAGAAGTAAATATCCACAGCCCGATGTCAATGGAAAGCTGAACATTGACCTGGATTCTCATAAATATGTCAAACTCTGGCAGGGGCCTAACCATCCGGGTGTTACAGGGAATATGTCAATTGAGCTAACGCTGGCCGGGGATGAAATTGTTGAAGCAAAAACACATGTCGGATACCTTCACCGGGGCTTTGAGAAATTAATTGAACGTCGGTTGTTTATTCAGGGAATGCAAACAAGCATTCGAATGTGTGTGGCTGAGCCGGATTCTAATGAATATGTTTTTTGCACCTGTGTCGAAGAATTAGCGGGGATTGAAATTCCTGAAATGGCCAAATGGATTCGTGCGCTTATTCTTGAAATGGCTCGTTTACAGGCACTGCTGAGAGTTGTTCCGGGGCAGGGTGGAACATTTGGACTTGGAGTTGGCGTTCAGTGGGGAGTGTATATGAGAGAGCTGATCCTGGACCGTTTTGAGGAACTTACCGGTGGACGTGTTTATCACATGTTTATGACTCCCGGAGGTGTTCGGGGATTGCTCCCGGATGGTTTTAAAAAACGTATGGAGGAAAACCTCAAGGAAATCGATAAATTTATCGACAGAATTGATAACCTGATGTACAATAATTCGGTGTTCAAAAAGAGGGCTGTTGATGTAGCTGTTATCGATCCTTCGTGGGTTAATAAATATGGAATAGTGGGGCCGGTCGCCCGGTCAGCCGGATTTAAGCGAGATGTCCGTAAAGATAATCCTTACCTGATTTACGACCAGTTGGATTTCGATCCTTTTGTAATAAATTATTCTGACATATATAACCGGAGTAGGGTCAGGTGGCATGATTTGATTACGACGGTTGATCTGATCCGGCAGATCATGGCGAAAATGCCGGAAAAGGGCCAGTTTAAGGCTGAAACCCCCAATGTATTGCACTGGCGCATTCCAAAAGGCGAAACTTATGTCCGCTCAGAAGCTTCACGCGGAGAATATGGCTTGTATATGGTGACTGATGGCAGTGATAAACCCCGAAGGATTAACCTCAGAGGACCTTCCTATACACATGCTGTTGCCCTGCTCGAAGAACTGCTGGTGGGCGCTAATATTGCTGATGTTGGTGCTATTATGGTTTCGCTACAGACTTGTCCACCCGAAATTGAAAGATAATAAACTGAATTTTTGAATTATGAGCTTAAAAGATACACTGATTCCGTTCAGAGCTTGGAGCAACATCTTTAAAGATCCCGTTACCCTTAAAAATCCGATGCGTGAGGGTGCAGACCGGTACAGGGGATTTCACAAGAATGATATAAATACCTGTATCGGTTGCGGAAGTTGTGAGGCTATTTGCGAAAATGAGGCCATTGTAATGGTGCCGGTTGAGGGGATACAAACCAAAAGCGGCGACAGCGGCTTGCGCCCTATGATTGATTATGGACGCTGCTGCTGGTGCGGTTTGTGTGTGGATGTGTGTACCACCAATTCGTTATCCATGTCAAATGAACATACCTGGGTGACTACCGATCCCGAAGATTTAAAATATATTCCCGGTGTGGATAAAAAACCCTGGGACGACTCGCAAAAAGGCTGGCAAAAGCCCGGTCCCAACTATTCTTTTTATGGGCTTCAACGGGTTCAAATGAGGGAGTTAAAACCGGAAGAACGCCGGGATTCCTTTATCGAAATCATTCGGGGATTTTCGAAGGAGGAGGCCATGAAAGAGGCCGACCGCTGTGTGGAATGCGGTATTTGCGTAGCTACCTGCCCTGCTCATATGGGAATACCCGAGTACATCAAGGCCGTTCGTGAGGACAATATCGAAGATGGTCTTCGTATCATGTACGAAACCAATCCGTTACCAGAAATATGCGGGCGTATCTGTACCCATAAATGTGAATCGGTTTGTTCTCTGGGTCACAGGGGAGAACCGTTGTCCATCCGTTGGCTGAAGCGATACATTGCCGATCAGGTGCCGGTTTCAAAGTATGCCGATATCCTGAAATCAGATTCTGTTGAAAAAAATAACCGGAAAGTTGCTATCATTGGCTCGGGTCCTGCAGGACTTAGCGCTGCCTATTACTTAGGTGTGATGGGTTACCAAATTACAATTTTTGAAAAACTCCCGGCTGCCGGCGGCATGATGAGGTATGGTATCCCCGAATACCGCTTGCCCTATGACCAGATCGATAAAGACATTAATTATATTCTTTCGCTGGGTGTAGAAATAAAATATAACGTTGCTGTGGGACGGGATATAAAACTTGAAGATATTGAAAAAGAGTACGATGCTGTGTTTGCTGCAACCGGACTACATGAAGGCCGAAGTACCCGAATTCCCGGAACCGATCACCCCAGCGTCTATCAATCAATCGATTTACTGCGAAAAATTACCCTTGGAGAACCCATTGAAGTAGCTGAAAAAATTGTTGTGATTGGAGGCGGAAATGTTGCCATGGATATTACCCGCTCGCTGATTCGTTTGCAGAGGCAGAAATATGGAAAAGTGCATGTGATTGCTACTTCCCTTGAAACTGAAGACATTATGCCCGCCGATCGTGAAGAGGTCGTTGAAGCCAGGGAAGAAGGTGCTGTTATCTATCCGGGATGGGGCCCGCGTGAAATTAAGGTGGAAGGAAATAAAATAAAAGGATTGAAAGTAGTCCGGTGCCTATCGGTGTTTGATGATGAAAAACGTTTCAACCCGAAATTTGATGAAACCGATGAGAACTTTTTTGAGGCTGATATGGTCGTCGAATCTATCGGTCAGGGAGCTAATCTGTCCTACATTCCGGCAACGTATCTCGAGAAACTGGATAAAGACCCCCGCGGACGAATTCTGGTTGATAAACTTACATTCCAAACCAGGCTACCCTGGTTATTTATGGGTGGCGACACCATCGAAGGCCCTGATGTAATTCATGGTATTGCAAATGGACATAAAGCGGCCAAAGGTATCGACACGTATCTCAATTCAATGATGGAGGATAAGTAATGACAGACATATCAACGAACTATCTCGGACTGAAACTCAGTAGCCCTGTAATTGCTGCCAGCAGCGATTTTACGGCAAATTCTGCAAAGGTGGTCGAATTGGCGAATGCCGGTGCCGGTGCTGTAGTGCTCAAATCCATTTTTGAAGAACAAATCCTGATGGAAATTGATGCACAACGTACCAACAACATGTTTAATTCATATGCCGATACCGAGAATTATGTGGCCTTTTATACCCGGCAACATGAAATTAAATCCTGGCTCGATCTCATCAGAGATTCCAAAAAAAAGGTAGATATTCCGGTTATTGCATCGGTGCATTGCTCCACCAACGACACTTGGGTTGCCTTTTCAAAGGATATTGAAAAAGCCGGCGCGGATGCCATTGAATTGAATATTTTTATTCTTCCTTCAGGTGTTAACGATACCGACGAAATGATTAAAGATCGTTATCTTTCGATAGTCAATTCTGTAAGGAAAAACACCCGGCTTCCCATTGCCCTGAAAGTCCATCATTATTTCACTGGAATGGCCAACTTTTTAGTGAAATTGTCCGGTGAAAGTGATTCTCTCGTTTTATTTAACCGGTTTTTTAATCCCGATATTAATATTCAAACCCTTACTATCGAATCGGGGACGTCCTTTAGTTTTCCTGAAGAAAATGGTTTAATACAGCGTTGGCTGGGCATCCTCAGACCTCACGTTAAAGGTGATCTTGCCGCTACAACCGGAATTCATGATGGGGCAGCCGTAGTGAAAAATCTTCTTGCAGGGGCAAATGCAGTTCAGGTTGCAACTGTATTATATAAAAAAGGACCGCATGCCATTACTGAAATGAATAATTTTATCAAAGATTGGATGAAGGAACATCATTTCAGCACTATCAGTGAATTCATTGGTAAACTTAGTTACGCCGGGGCAGGCAATCCTGCCTTGTATGAGCGTGCACAGTTTATGAAATATTTTAGCGGATTAGGGAAATAATCCTACCATCAATTTTATCATAGGGTCTGTTTCTATAAACAAAAATCCGAATAAGGATTCATGCTGTTGTTGATTGGGTTTGCAAAAAAGTGAGGGAAAGAAGATATGGCACACCTCTCATTAATTGTAACTGTCGCCTTTTGATAAAAGAACCTGAATGTCCTTGGAAAAAAATCCTGCAATCCGAAGTATCAGTAGGGTAGGGCATGTGATTTAAATTCAAAATCAAGTAGGTGTTAATTTCACAAACATGCCAAAAATAGAAGCTTTTCATAAATACACCAATGAATATGATAATTGCTTTGTGGTTAACAGGTTTGCCTTATTATCGTAGATTGAAGCTGTTAAAAAATTACTCTCGCAAACCAAAGGTGTGATAAAAATTGGTATCGGCAGCGGAATTTTTGCCGAACCTTTGAGCATTAAAGAAGACCTTGCCCACCTAAAAAGCCATGCGACAAAAAAGAGCGCAAAAGACCTGAAAGTATTAAATGCCGTGGCCTAAAAATTGTCACTTCCGGTGCCGCTGTCAATGGAGCAATTATGATTACATCTATCTGTTTTGTCGTTGATATTTACCAATATTTTTTGACTTCGACAATGCGCCACTCGTCATGCTGAGCGGCCGAAATGACTGCTTCACGGGTTTACTGCCAACTTTGGAAAGATTAAAGTGGATGATTTGTTTTGGTCAGATTATGAAAGTTCGAGAACCCCTTCGAACAAACGGATAAGATCAATCTCAGCAAAAGCAGCAGTGGCAAGGATGTCTTCCAAATTTATGGGCGACAGGTTGTCAGGGTTACATTCGTCGGTAATCACTGATACGGCTGCAACAGGCAATCCAAGATAGTTTGCAGCAATAACTTCAGGAATTGTTGACATTCCGACAACATCAGCACCAATAAACTGAAGGTATCGGTATTCGGCTCTTGTTTCAAGAGATGGTCCGGATAAAGCTGCATAGACCCCTTGATGGAGTTTTACATTTTTCATTTTTGCTGCCCGAAGAAACAGATTGATTAATTCAGGACTATAAGCATGGCTCATGTCAGGAAATCTTGGTCCTGTTGTATCATCATTTTGCCCAATTAAAGGATTATTCCAGAACTGATTGATGTGATCGGTTATCAGCATGAGTTCTCCTTTTTTAAAATCAGGATTGACGGTGCCACTGGCATTTGAAATAAGCAGGTATTTAATTCCCAGCGATTTGAACAGATGAATTGGGAAAACAATTTGCTGCATATTGTACCCTTCGTAGTAATGAAATCTGCCCTGCATAAGCAGTAACTTTTTATTTTTAAACCTGGCACAAATGAGCAATCCACGATGAAATTCCACTGTTGAAACAGGGAAATGAGGAATTTTGCCATAGGGTATTGATTGTTCTACTTGCAGCTGATCAACCAGTTTTCCTAAGCCTGTTCCAAGAATGACAGCAATATCCGGATTTTCAATCCCGTTTTGTCGGAGAAACAAGAGAGCTTCTTCTTTTTCAGTGCGCATGATGTTTGATTTCATCTTATTCAGCAAATAGTTTTGCAAAGAAAATAATAACTCCGGTACTCAGAAATGACAAAATGAGATTAAGTGCCGAAAAAGGTTATTTTTGCGACTTAATTAAAAAAAAATCTGATGAATAACATCACAACGTTGAAGTCTATTGCAATGCAGGTGCGCCGTGATATTTTACGAATGGTACATGCCGCACAGTCAGGTCACCCGGGCGGAGCTCTCGGATGTGCTGATTTTTTTGTTGCACTTTATTTCGATGTTTTACACCACAATCCCAACGAGTTTGACCAACAGGGGCGCGACCAGGATGTTTTTCTGCTTTCAAACGGTCATCTGTCGGCAGTATGGTACAGTGTTCTGGCTCGAAGTGGATATTTTGACGTTTCCGAGTTGGCAACGTTTCGGAAGTTTGGAAGCAGGTTACAGGGACACCCTGCAACCCATGAAGGACTGCCCGGCGTAAGGTTTGCTTCAGGATCACTCGGACAGGGGCTTTCGTGTGCTATTGGGATGGCTCTTGGGAAAAAACTGGATGATGACGACGCTTTGGTTTACGTCCTGATGGGCGATGGTGAAATTCAGGAAGGACAGGTATGGGAAGCTGCAATGTTTGCCGGCGGAAAAAAAGTGGACAATCTGATAGCAGTGATAGATTTCAATCAGAAACAAATTGAAGGCTCGACATCGGATGTGTTGCCTCCGGGGGACCTGAAAGCCAAATGGGAAGCATTCGACTGGGAGGTTCTGGAGATGAATGGAAACGATATCGAAGAAGTTATTGATACCCTTCGCCTTGCTGCTACGCTGACCGGAAATGAAAAACCCGTGTTAATACTGATGTCAACGGAAATGGGATTTGGGGTGGACTTTATGATGGGAACCCATAAATGGCACGGAATTGCTCCAAACGATGAAGAACTTAAAAATGCATTGTCACAACTAAAAGAAACCCTCGGTGATTATTAATAATTCGGAAAAATGGAAAAACTAAATATTTCTTTATCAGCAAATTCAGGAAATAAAGATACCCGCTCAGGTTTTGGAGACGCACTTTTTAAGCTTGGACAAGAGCGGACCGAAGTAGTTGCCCTATCGGCTGACCTCACCGGATCGCTCAAAATGGATAAGTTTGCAAAGACTTTCCCTGATCGTTTCTTTCAGATAGGTATTGCTGAAGCCAATATGATGTGTATAGCTGCAGGATTAGCAACCGGTGGTAAAATTCCCTTTACAGGAACCTTTGCCAATTTTTCGACCGGAAGGGTTTTTGACCAGATCAGACAATCTATTGCCTATTCAGAAAAAAATGTTAAAATATGTGCCTCTCATGCCGGAATAACACTTGGTGAGGATGGTGCATCTCATCAGATTATGGAAGATATTGCTTTGATGAAAAGTCTTCCGGGAATTACAGTTATCAACCCTTGTGATTATAACCAGACCTATGCGGCTACTCTTGCAGTTGCTGATCACGAAGGTGCTGTATATCTGCGTTTTGGACGGCCAAAAGTACCAAATTTTACTCCGCCAGATCATAAGTTTGTGATCGGACAGGCACTGCTGATGCGCGAAGGCTCCGATGTTACGATTTTCGCTACAGGCCATATGGTCTGGAAAGCTCTTGAAGCAGCTGATGCATTGAATAAAAACGGTATCAGCGCCGAAGTCATCAATATTGCTACAATCAAACCGCTGGATCGTGAGGCAATTATGGAATCCATTCTTAAAACCCGTTGTGCAGTAACGGCTGAAGAACACCAGATTTACGGCGGTATGGGGGAATCAATTGCTGGATTTCTTGCACGTAACTTTCCAACTCCGGTTGAAATGGTAGGTATGAATGATGTTTTCGGGGAAAGTGGTACTCCCGATGAATTGATGGAGAAGTTCGGAATGGATACTCATCATATTATTGAAGCGGCAACCCTCGTCCTGGCAAGAAAGCAATACTAAAACCTTTGATTTTTTCAGCCGTTTTGACCACATGTTAACTTTTCGGTGATTTTTCTCCTTTATAACAGGTTTTGATTTTTTGACAGAAAACACAGAACAGGGCAAATCGTCAGGATTACGGGTTTGCCTTTTTTTTTCGTAGAAAGGTGTTGAGGCTGTCAATATTGTTTTTAACTACCTGCAAATCAGCAGCAGCCCACTCGGGCAGAAACAGTTCATTGCTACCCAACCAGCGGCTGTCAGCGTGTTCTGTCAAGTGAATGTTACCTGCAACAATTCTGCATATAAAAGGGAACAGGGTAATGGATTTTTCCGGATAATGGTGAATTACGGCAGTAAGTGCCTGAATAATTTTTATGTGCACGTCAAGTTCTTCATGTATTTCCCTTATAATGCAGTTTTCCAGCGATTCGCCCGGTTCAGCTTTTCCGCCCGGAAATTCCCAAAGTCCTTCCGGATGATCTCCGTGAGTGCGTTTTGTAGCCAGTATTTTGTTTTTACGAATGATTATGGCGCAGGTTACCCGGATCATTTTCTTTGCAGAATTTTTAAAGCTGCGTTTACGATGTTGCTGGCAGTCAGGCCATACTTTTCCATCAGTTCGGAGGGTTGTCCTGATTCGCCAAAGCAATCCGGCATTCCGATCATTTCTACCGGAACGGGATGGTTTTGAACCAAAACTTCTGCTACAGCGCTTCCGAATCCCCCATACAACTGATGTTCTTCGGCAGTGATAATAGCTCCTGTTTCGGAGGCAGCTTTGAGAATGATTTCTTTGTCGAGTGGTTTAATTGTATGTATGTTTATTACTCTTGCCGACAGCTTTTTCTTTTCAAGCAACCAGGCTGCCTGCAGGGCTTCCCAGGTCATATGGCCGGTGGCAATGATGGTCAGATCGGTTCCGGATTTTAATTCCTGTCCTTTTCCTAATTCGATTTTCTGATTTTCATCTGTAAAATCCGGCACTGCTTCACGTCCATACCTGATGTACGCAGGCCCCCGGAGTTCGAGTATGGCTGCGCGGGTAATCAGTTTTGCCTGAGTGGCATCACAGGGTGAAAATACGCTCATGTTGGGGAGTACCCTCATTATGGCAATATCTTCGAGCGCCTGATGTGTAGCTCCGTCCGGCCCGACTGAAATACCTGCATGTGCACCACCGATAATTACATGAACATTATTATAGCAAACCGATATCCTGACCTGATCGGTTGTACGCAATGCCGAAAAAACACCATAAGTTGAAAAAACCGGAATTTTTCCAGCTAATGCAAGACCGGCAGCAACAGCCATGCAATTTTGCTCGGCAATTCCAAGTGAGATAAACCTATCCGGATAGGCTTCCCTGAAAAGATCAAGACTGACTGAGGAGGTGATATCTGCACCGATGGCGAGAACATGTGGATTCAGTCTGGCAGCCTCGAGCACACCTTGTCCAAATCCGACTTTTGTGGCGATATCTGCTTTTTTGTTTATCATTTCCGTTTCTTAATCAGGTTAAATGACTGGTAAAACGAATAATTGCGACAAGTTGGTTGCATGTAAATAATTAAGTGTTTAGCAATAAGCTGATAAAATAGTTTACTTCCTTTTCACCGGGCGCTTTGCCGTGCCAGCGGTAATCGTCTTCGATGGCTTTTACGCCTTTACCCATCTTTGTATGTGCGATGATAACAACGGGTTTTTGTTTAATTTTTTCAGCCTCTGCAAAGCTGCTTAACAACGATTGAATGTCGTTGCCATCGCACTCAATGACATGCCAGCCAAATGCTTTCCATTTATCGGTGAGGGGTTCAATTTCCATTACCTGACTGACTTTTCCATCAATTTGAACTTTATTCCGGTCAACAATGGCAAGCAAATTTCCGAGCTTGTGGTGGGCTGCACTCATTGCAGCTTCCCAAACAGCTCCTTCCTGCAACTCACCGTCTCCGAGTACCGCATAAACTTTCAGGGATTTCCCGTCAAGTTTGGCTGCAATAGCCATTCCAACGGCTACTGATAATCCCTGTCCCAACGATCCTGCTGAAAGTTCAATTCCCGGCAATCCATGATCGCGTCCGGGATGTCCCTGTAGCCGCGAACCTAATTTCCGAAGGGTAAGCAATTCCTCTTTGGGAAAATAGCCGGAATGGGCTAACGATGCGTACAACAATGGTGCTACATGGCCAATGGAAAGAACCAGCCGGTCTCTGTCAGGCCAGTCAGGATAATCAGGTTTGTGCCGAAGCTGATGAAAATAAAGTACGGTAAAAACATCGGCAAGTCCGAGACTGCCTCCCAGATGCCCGCTTCCTGCTGAAGCAAGACTGCGGATGACATCCTTGCGGATTTCGGTGGCGGTTTTTTTTAGCCTGTCAACAAGTTCTGAAGATTCCATACAGGAATGTATTTTTATCCTGCGAAAATAGAAAAACTTCCGGAGGAATTATTCCTGCTAATTTATTTTCAATCCAAATATTTTTTTTATTTGCAAAAAAAACTCAGCTATGAAAAACCAAATTATTTACCTCTTTTTGTCAGTTTTCTTTCTTATTCAGTATCAGGTTGAATCCATAGGTCAGTCTGTTGAACTAAAATACAAAACCAAAGGGAAAAATACTTTCTCGGTTTCTGTTGGATTGTCCGATCAGGATGGGAACACCAGCGTGGAACCGGAAGTGTTTCTCGCCACTGAAAATCTGTTTTTTACTATTTATCCGAACATCAACAGCGAACGCGAATATTTTAAAGAATCAGATTTGGATGGCACGCTGAATACAATCCGCATGATGCAGAACAACAAAACTGTGAAACCGGTACAGGCTTTTCGACCGGTTATAAACAGTGATGACAAAATTAAATGCATTGTCATGACTTTCAATAAAAAAGATGTGCATTTGTATGATCCTTTCATCTTTGTAAGTTCCATCGATACTTCTGAGGCAGTTAAAATCAGCGAGGATTTCTATCCGGATATCGCCAAATACAGGGAAATTTATGAAAAAGGGTATAATCTGAGCCATGAAGATAAATATCCTGAATCTTTTAGAGTGCTGTTGCCTGTTATTAAGGATGCAGAATCCAGCCCAATCATCAGGCATTATTCGTTTTTCCAGCACCTGAGCGAAACTGTCATGGAAACTATCATTTATAATCAGGCTGACAGTTTAAATGATGTTTTTGACTGTTATAACGACCGCTTTCGAAATTCACTCAATTTTGATGATCTGCTGAAATGTGATTCGGTAATTGGTATTGCAAAACAAATGTATCAGTCATTTAGCCCATATTTCGAAATGGATTTCCCAAAGAGTAAATCCTACGGGGAGAGTTTCAAGCAGATGATTTCAACCTTGGAAAATGCAAGAGAAAAAAGTTTTGATTTCTTCAAAACCAGCCGATTACAGTTTTTTGTTGACGAACAATACAATTCCAGTTATCAATTCAGGTTTTACATTGATTTGATTGCAAGAATGCTTCTTCATATCGAAAAATTTCATTTTATCAGCGGGTTGGATACACTGAATATAGGATTGCTGGATAAGTTTCCGGATAAAAAAAATGAACTTGTTCAGATTGATTGGCTTGAAGATTTTTCGATGATAATCAGGCTGATAAATACCGATATAAAATACGATCACAGGGTGTTCAACGATTCGGTGATGAGCAATCTTTCCGGACAGCTTGCCCTGCAGCATCAGCCTTACTATGAAATTTTCAGGGCTTTCAACCTGGTTTCACAGGATAAGGATAATTTTTCGAATATGCTCAATAATGCCATCAAAACCTGTACCGACACCGACCTTTTACAAGCTATCGAAATGTGGCAGCTTTGCTATCAGCTTACAGTGGAACAGGTAAAACCCCAAATTTTGCAAAACCTCAACAAGGGGTTGACGCTGATTCAGGAAAAAAAATGGGAAGAGGCCGGTAATTTGTTCGAAATCATTACAAAACAGGCTGATAATCTGGCATTATCCTGGTACTATGCAGGCAAAGTAAATGCCGAAATGGAAGAGGATCATCTGGCTAACAATAGATTTAGTCTGGCTCTTGAGAAATATCCGCGTTATATTTCACCCCGCATCAATATTTTTGAAACCAGGTTTGAACTGCAGGAATACGACCAGCTATTGCTGGATGTAAATCAATCGCTTGAGCTGATGGATATATGGATTTTTTATTACTGGAAAGCGAAAGTTCATTTTGCCAAAAAGCAATATAAAGAAACCATTCAGACAATTGTTGAAAAATGCCATCCGCTTAACCGCTACCACCTGGAATCATGGTTTTTGCTTGGTGATGCGTATTTTGAAATGAAGGATAATGCCAAAGCCCGTGAAGCCTACGATGAAACACAACGAATTAATCCTCACGAATGCGAAAAATACAACCGGATTATGGAAGAAAAATTCTGATCAGTATGATTTGATCTTACTGAGCGGTAAAGTCATGTCGGACTTCCAGCCAACCGGGATAAGGGATGCTTTGCTGACCAACCATTACCGAAGGTTTTAATTTGACCCTAACTCTGGTGCTTTTACCAGTACCATCAGCCAGCCCTGAAGCATAATTTATGAGTTGTTCTATCTGTTTATCCTGTAATAGTTCTGCAAGATTCAGATTGACGCTGACAGGCAGGGTTCCGGTTTCGCCAGGTCCGGTAACAAAATTTTCGTTTACCACCCCGTCGAGCATTTGTTTATTGTCAACAAATAACATCCATTCCAGCCGGTTGAGTGAAGCAGCCTGATTATTCGGGTTTTTTACCTGAAGGTTCACCTTGAAACGCAGAGGAAGTTCATTGCTGAGAACAGCTTGCGTTAGCTGCAGCAAATCAGTCGTTTTAATATCATTCACCTGCTTAATTCCCGATAAATTCACTTCAGCAAGATGAATATCTGTGATGGTGTGAATACGAAATTCGCATTTTGAAAGCATTTTCATCCTTTCAACTTGTTGGAGAATATCACAGGAGTTCATCAGTACATTGGTTGCCAGCAGAGCAGTCAGAATTATTTTTCTTATCATGTTTTGATTTTATTTGGGGCAAAAATAAACTGTTTGCAATCAAATGGTTTTAATTGTTAACCTGAAAAAAAACGAAAAAAATTCATAAAAGTGTAACAGTCCCTGATTCAGTTTGTCATAGATGAAAAGTAAAACAGAATTACACCAGTGATTGATGTAAATAATGAATTATTAGAAGCTTGCCGTCGCAACGATCAAATGGCACAGGTCAGGATTTATGAAATGTTTTCGAAAACCTTGTTCAATACCTGTTTCAGAATCGTT
>Ga0116164_10000850_pt1 | contig 24552 bp, 23 predicted proteins | sample AD_UKC109_MetaG_FD_89888 | JGI IMG/M metagenome (GOLD analysis project Ga0116164, IMG submission 89888) | Active sludge microbial communities of municipal wastewater-treating anaerobic digesters from Hong Kong - AD_UKC109_MetaG | ecosystem: Engineered > Bioreactor > Anaerobic > Digestate... | reverse complement strand
TCGGCGGCGAGCCTAGCACCCGTCTCGTCGTCGACGTTGATCACCGCCAGGCTCAGACCGGCACCACGAAACAGGCGCGCCTTGGCATCCGCATAGGACTGCATGTCACCGTGATAGTCCTGGTGGTCACGGGTGAGATTGGTGAACACCGCCGTGTGAAACGGCACACCGGCAACCCGGTCCTGATGCAGCGCGTGCGACGAGACCTCCATCGCCACTGCGCGGGCGCCGTGTGCGAACAGACCGCTCAGCATCGCGTGCAGATTGACGGCGTCCAACGTGGTGTGGGTCGAGGGCTGCAGGTCGCCGGGAAAGCCGTTGCCGACCGTGCCGAGCACCGCAGTCGATACGCGTGTCGACAATGCCTGGGCGAGGAAATGCGCAACGCTGGTCTTGCCATTGGTGCCGGTGACACCGATCACGCGCATGGCGTGCGCTGCCTGTCCGAAGAAGCGCGCGGCGATCTCGCCAGCGTGGCGACGCAGTCCTGGCAGCGCGATCACGGGAACATCGGCGGAGAGCCGTGCAATGCGGTCACGGTCCCACTGCGTCGTCGGCTCGGCGATCACCGCCGCCGCGCCCCGATCACGCGCCTCGGCGAAGTGCTCGAGCGCATGCCCGCGGGTTCCCTGCAAGGCCAGCCACAAGCCATTGCGCTCAACCTCGCGGCTGTCCAGCGCCAGCGAGCTGACCGTCTGGTGGCGTGCCCAGTCGATGCCGGACAGCCCTGGCAGCAGGTCCGCGAGCAACAGGCTTTTCTTGTCGGCGCGCTGGGGCATCATCGAGCCGCTCCGCCCTGGGCCATGCGCACCGAGGGATCGATGGCCACATCGGGAGCCACGTTCTGCAGCCGCAGCGCCTCCGCCATCACCGCCGAGAACACGGGGCCGGCAACCCGCCCGCCATAGAACTTGCCGGCCCGTGGCTCATTGAGCATCACCGCCAGCACGAATCGCGGATTTTGTGCCGGCGCCATTCCGGCGAACAGCGCGAGATAGCGGTCGTCGCTATAGCCCTGTGGACCGAACTTCTTGACGGTCCCGGTCTTGCCCGCGACCCGGTAGCCGAGCACGGCCGCCTCTGGTGCAGTGCCATCGGCAGTAGCCACTGACTCCAGCATCTTGCGTACCGCCACCGCCGTCGGCACCGAGAATACGCGCTGACCTTCCGGCGGCACATCGCGTTTGAGCAGCGTGGCCGGAACCATGACGCCGTCATTGGCCAGCGCCGCATAGGCCTGGGCCAACTGCAGGGTGCTGACCGAGATGCCGTAACCGAATGACAGCGTCGCCTGATCGATCTGCGCCCAGCGGCGAAAATCGTTGAGCTGACCTGCCGCCTCGCCAGGGAACCCGGTCCCTGCGGCACGCCCGAAACCGAGTCTATCCATCACCTGCCACAGGTCGCGCTTTTCCAGCGCAAGCGCGATCTTGCCGGCACCCACGTTGCTCGACTTGCTCAGCACGGTGGCGATGTCGATCACACCGAGGTTGTGCGAGTCCTTGACCTGGGCACGGCCGATGCGGAAGTAACCGGGCGAGGTGTCGATCAGCGAATCCGGCTTGATGCTGCCCTTGTCCAGCGCTGCGGCCACAGTGAACGGCTTGAGCGTCGAACCCGGCTCGAACAGATCGGTCAGTGCGCGGTTGCGCAACCGGCCGGCACGGTTGGAGCGGTCGCCATTCGGATTGAACGACGGCTGGTTGACCATCGCCAGGACCTCACCCGTCTGCACGTCGAGCAGCACCAGCGAGCCGGATATCGCCTGGTGGCGCCGGACGGCCGCCTTGAGCTCGCGGTAGGCGGTGAACTGAAGGCGCTGGTCGATGCTGAGCGCCAGGTGATTGCCTGCGCGCGGGCTGCGGATGTTCTCGACGTCGTCGACGACCTGGCGCCGCCCGTCGCGCAACACCAGCTTGGCACCCGTCTCGCCGCGCAGCGCCTGGTCGAATGCCAGTTCCAGTCCTTCCTGGCCCATGTCGTCGACATCGGTAAAGCCCATCACGTGGCCAAAAACCTCGCCGGCCGGGTAGTAGCGCTTGTACTCGCGCTCGATATGCACCCCTTGGATACCGTTTGCCTTGGCGACATCCATCACGTGAGCCGCCTCGGCAGGCGGCAGGCGGCGCTTCAGATAAACGAAGTGGCGCTGGCTGTAGCGCACCAGCTTGCCGCGCAGCTCTTCCGCGTCCATCTCCAGCGCCTTTGCCAGAACCAGCAACTGCTCGATATCCGTCCCCAGCACACGCGGACTCGCCGCAATCGAGTCGACCGGCGTGCTCAGCGCCAACACGTCGCCCCGACGGTCCGTGATCAGACCACGGTGTGCGGGCACCTCGACCTCGTCGAGATAGCGATCGGCACCTTCCGATTGCAGGAAATCCTTCTCCAGGATCTGCTGATCGACTGCCCGCCACACCAGCGCGGCGGCAGCCATCACGAACAGCGCGAGAACCGTGTAGCGGCGACCGGCATAGCTCGGCAGCACCTTTTCCTCGCGCCGCACCTGGCGGGCACGCTTGTCGCGACGCGCCGCCATCTACTTCACCACCACGATTTGTTCGGCCGCCGGGACACGCATCTGCAGCCGTTCGCCGGCGATGTCCATGATCCGGCCCAGGGCACCGCGCGTCGCCAGTTCGAGTTGCAGACGACCCCACTCCATATCGACCTGGTCACGCTCGGCACGCACCTGCTGCAGTTCGACGAACAGTGAGCGCGACAGGAACTTCGCGTACACGACTGCGACACCGCTGCACACCACGGCGACCATCAGGAACGACAGCCATGTCATCTGCCCGCGACTCATGCGCCCACCTCGGCGACCCGCATCACCGCACTGCGCGCACGTGGATTGTTGTGCAACTCGACCGCCGAGGCCCGGGTTGCCTTGCCAACGAGTTGCAGCTGTCCGCGCGTGTCGACGTGCCTGACCGGCAGACCCTTTGGCAGTCTCGGACCCTGTGCGGCGTCACGCATGAAGCGCTTGACGATACGGTCCTCGAGCGAATGGAAGCTGATCACGACCAGACGCGCCCCCTGCGCCAGCACCTCCAGCGAGCCCTGCAGACACTGCTGCAGATCGTCCAGTTCGCGGTTGATGAAGATGCGGATCGCCTGAAAAGTGCGGGTCGCCGGGTGCTTACGCTTTTCCTTGATTGGACAGGTCTGCGCCACCAGATCGGCAAGGTCGCGGGTACCGGTGATCGGGGTATCCTGGCGACGCGCCACGATGGCACGTGCGATACGCCGCGAAAAGCGCTCTTCGCCGTATTCGTATATCACCGTGGCGATGTCTTCCTCGTCGGCCTCAGCCAGCCATTGCGCCGCACTCTGACCACGCGACTGGTCCATGCGCATGTCCAGTGGGCCGTCGTTCAAAAAGCTGAAACCACGCGTCGGGTCGTCGAGCTGTGGCGACGACACGCCAAGGTCAAGCAACAGGCCGTCGATACGATGCACCAGGTCGCACTCGCCGACCACGATGGGAATATCGGCAAAGCTGCCATGCGTGATCGAAAAACGCCGATCGTCACCAAAACGCGCCTGCGCGACGCGCACCGCCTCGGCATCCTTGTCGAACGCCAGCAGGCGCCCCTTGTCACCCAGGAGAGCAAGAATGCGCTCGCTGTGCCCGCCCCGCCCAAAGGTGCCATCTATATAGATACCGTCGGGGCGGACCTGCAGCGCCTCGATCGCCTGGTCGAGCAGGACCGGGATATGCGCCGCCTGAGCCGGCATCACAACGACATCCCCTCGAGCTCATCCGAGAAATAACCGTCTGCCGACGCAACCGTTTCCAGGGATGCATCGCGGACGCCACCCCAGGATTCCGCATCCCAGATCTCGAACTTGTGCACCTGACCGACCAGCGACACGCGCTTGCCGAGACCGGCGAAGTCGCGCAATTCGGGAGAAATCAGTATGCGGCCCTGACCATCCAGCTCCAGTTCGGAGGCATGGCCAAGCATCAGGCGTTGAATCGCCTGGTTTTTCGGATTCATGTTCGGCAGGCGGGACAGCTTGCGCGCGAGCTCGACCCACTCGTTCTCGGGATACAGCCAGAGACACCGCTCTTTGGGGCTGATCGTCACCACCACCCGCGAGGCGCAGGCACGATCGAACGCATCGCGATGCTTTGCGGGTATCGCGATGCGCCCCTTGGCGTCGACATTGAGTGTACTGACCCCCAAAAACACGGCTTCGCCGTCTCCTTATTCGGGTGGGTGACTCCGCCCCTATTCCCCACGATCACCCACTTATCACCCAATCTTAGGTTGCAACCCCCATTCGGTCAAGCCAATTGGGAAGAAAAAATGCTTAATCCTCAGTCACTTAGGCGCGAAAGCCAAGAACAAGGAAAGGGACGCAAAACAGGCCCCTAACGGCGCGAGTTAAAGTGAAATATTAAGTACGGCGGGTGACGGCGATACGGCGAGGCGAATACAGTTCCCGGAGAACCCGAGGCAGAACCTGAAGCCACCGGGACCGCGGGCAGCCGCCAGCGGAGCAGGACTTGGAGCAGGTGGAAAATGGAGTCGGCCGATAAGCCGGGTTCTGTCGAGGACGATCATTCATCTGGGACGCCCGTCACCGGACGCCTCGTGCGACCTACCCGGAGACACCTGCGGGCCGCAGGCTGCCCGAAGGCGTGCCTCCCTATTTGGTCTTGCTCCAGAGGGGGTTTGCCGTGCCATCCACGTTACCGCAGACGCGGTGCGCTCTTACCGCACCATTTCACCCTTACCTGGCGTCAGGGCGAACCTGATGCCATCGGCGGTTTACTTTCTGTTGCACTTTCCGTCGGCTCGCGCCGCCCAGGCGTTACCTGGCCTCTTGCCCTGCGGAGCCCGGACTTTCCTCCATCGCCTAGCGGCGACCGCGATCGTCTGGCCGACTCCGCCGTGCACCCTAGGCCAAGCAGGCCCGGCAGGCAAGCGCCTCAGTCTTTCGTCATCTCCAGGGCCCGCCGGTACATCAGGTTCTTTTTCTCGCCGGTGATCCTCGCCGCGAGGCCGGCCGCCTGTTTCACCGGCAATTCCTCCAGCAAGACCCCGAGCAGACCATCGACGTCGACGGACAGCCTGTCGCCACCGGCCTCGGCACCGGCCACCAGCACGACGATTTCACCCTTGCGTTGATTGTCATCGGCCTCGACCCATTGCAACAGTTCAGCCAGCGGCGCCGACCTGACCGTTTCATGCAGCTTGGTCAGTTCGCGTGCCAGCACCGCAACACGCAAACCACCAAACACCTCGACGAGGTCGTTCAGGGATTCGAGGATGCGATGCGATGATTCGTAAAAGACCAGAGTCGTGGTTTCGCGCACCAGCGATTGCAGGTGCGCCTTGCGCGCCTGCTGCCGGCGCGGCAGAAAGCCCTCGAAGCGAAACCGGTCGGTCGGCAGGCCGGCGACGCTCAGTGCCGCGAGCAACGCACTGGGACCTGGTATCGGAATCACCGCGATGCCCTGTTCACGGCAGGCACGGACCAACGGAAACCCAGGGTCGCTGATCAGCGGCGTACCGGCATCCGACACCAATGCAAGGGATTCTCCGGCCTTGAGCTGTTCGACGATCCGCCCGGTCGCCTCGACCTCGTTGTGCTCGTGCAGGGACAGCATCGGTTTGGCGATACCGAGGTGATCGAGCAGGCGTCGGCTGTGGCGCGTATCCTCCGCGAGGATGCGGTCGACGCCACGCAATACCTCGATCGCGCGCAGTGTAACGTCGTCCAGATTACCGATCGGTGTGGCGACGATGTAGAGCCGCCCGGCCAGGTTTGACACCTCTCACCCCACCTTTGATACTCGACGTCCCATCCTGACCGCACGCGATGTTCCATGCAAGCGACCACCCTGCCACGTCTGCCAATCGTCCTGCTTTGGCTGCTCCTTGCCTATGGCTGCGGCCAGATCCCGGAACGCCCGTCGCGCCCAGCAAGCGATCCTGACGCAGTGCGCGCCGCCGAACTGCTGGCGGCCGGGCAATACCCGGCGGCTGCCGAGCTCTATCGACGACTCGCCGCGGGCACGGCGACCCCGGATCAGCGTGCAGGCTATCTGCTGGCGGCCGCCGAGGCATCACGCGCCGGAAATGACTGGGACGGCGTTCGCCAGGCGCTCGACCTGCTGACACCAATGAACCTGGGTGCAGACCAGGCGCTGCAACGCGACCTGTTGCGCAGCGAGGTGCAGCTGCAGGAAAGACGTCCTACCGACGCCCTGGCAACACTGGCGGCGCCACCTGTGCCGGGTGCCGACACCGCGCTTCGGATCCGCTTTCACCAGGACATCGCCGAGGCCTATCGCCAGATGGGCAACCTGCTGGAGACCGCGAATGCGCTGCAGGCAGTGGATGCGCTGCAAACCGATCGCGATGCACGCCTGGCGACGCAGACCGACATCCTGCGCACGCTGGCGCTGCTCAACGAGCTGGTCCTGAGCAACCTGCAACCATCACCGCCAGGTATCGCCGGGGGTTGGATGCAGCTGGCATTGCTGGTCAAGAAGCACGGTGGCGAACCCGACCAGCTCGCGCCGCTGCTGGCCGACTGGCGTGCGCGTTTTCCGCAGCATCCGGCATTGCCCGACTTACTCACCAACTATCAGCAATACCTGCAGAGCCAGTTGCAGCGCGTATCGACCATCGCCGTACTGTTGCCGCAGTCAGGCGTGTTCTCCGAGGTCGCCGCAGCGATCCGTGACGGCATCGTGATCAGCCGCTTTCAGCAGCCCGAGGGCAAGCGGCCGGAGCTGCGCTTTTACGATGCCACCGATCCAGCCGGGGTGTGGCCCCTGTACACCCGCGCAGTCGCCGAGGGTGCAGAGCTGGTCATCGGCCCACTGCAGAAAGACGCCGTCGCGCAGCTGATCCGCGCCGGCGAACTGCCGGTACCGGTACTCGCACTCAACCAGGTCGAGGTCGACACCACGCTGCCGGCGAATCTGTTCATGTACTCGCTGTCGCCTGAAGACGAGGCACGCCAGGCAGCCGAACGGGCCTGGCTCGACGGCCACCGGAGACCGTTGATCCTGGCGCCGCAGGACACCTGGGGTGAGCGACTGGCGAATGCCTTCGAACAGCGCACACGGACCCTCGGCGGCAGTGTGGCCGGTATCGGGCGTTACGACGACAACAGCCACGACTATTCCGACACCATCACCTCGACACTGCACATCGATCAGAGCGAGGCGCGGCGGCGCCAGATCGAGGGCTGGCTGGGCCGCCGGGTCGAGTTCGAGCCGAATCGGCGCAGCGACGTGGATGCGGTGTTTGTCGCCGCGCGCCCGGTACAGGCACAGGGCATCCGCCCGCAACTGCAGTTCCATCACGCCGGCGATCTGCCGATTTATGCCACCTCGCACGCATGGACCGGGCAGCTTTCAGCAAACCAGGCAGAGGACATGCGGGGCATCATGCTGGCCGATATTCCGTGGCTGCTGTCCAACAGCACCGGCGACCTGGACACGCGCGCATCTATCGTCCAAAGCCTGCCCAAGAGCGGCTCCGCCTACGCGCGGCTCTATGCGATGGGAATGGACGCACTCCGCCTGGTGCCCCACCTGAGGCGCCTGCAGAGCAGTCGCTACGAGTCACTGGATGGCAGCACCGGCAATCTCTACATGGATGAAGCCAATCAGATCCACCGCCAGCTCATCTGGGTGCTGCTCGACCAGCAACCGCGCATCCTCGGTTACGCGCCACGCCTCGATCTGCAATCCGCCGAACAACAGACCGCGCCGGCCACACCGGAGGTCTCCAGCCAAGCACCCGCCTCCTGATGGGCAACTCGCAGGATGCCGGACGTGATGCCGAGTCGCGCGCGGAGGCGCTGCTGAGACACAGCGGCCTGAACCTGGTGGCACGCAACTATCGCTGCCGCGGCGGCGAGATCGACCTGATCATGCGCGACGCACAGCATCTGGTGTTTGTCGAGGTGCGCCAGCGTGGCAGCGTACGATTCGGCGGTGCCCTGTCGAGCGTGGACGCAAACAAGCAGCGACGCGTGATTCACGCGGCCCAGCACTACCTGATGTCCAGCGGCTGGCAGGGGCCGTGCCGCTTCGACGTCGTCGGCTTCGACGGCCCACAACAGCAGGGACAATGGATTCGCGATGCGTTTACCACGTGACATCGACCGGCGGCAGTTGGCGTGCGACACTTGCGCCAACTGACCACGGCAGCGACGCAGCATTGTGGATCCGATCGAACGCATCAACGCCCTGTATGACGATAACGCGCGCCTGACCAGCAGTGCAGCCGGGACCCAGGCCGCACCCATTGCGCTGGCCGCGCAATGCATCGTCAACTGCCTTCTCGGCGGCGGCAAGGTATTGTGCTGTGGCAACGGCGGATCAGCGGCCGATGCCCAGTATTTCGCCGCACAGATGCAGCACCGCTACGAACGCGAGCGCCCCGGCCTGCCCGCGATTGCACTGAACTCAGACACCGCGATCCTCACCGCGATCGCGGTGGAAGAAGGTTTCGGCAACATCTTCGCCAAACCGGTCAGCGCCCTTGGACATCCGGGTGATGTACTGTTGACGCTGAGCATCAACGGCACCGCCGAGAACATGGTGGCCGCCATCGACGCCGCAGCCGACCGGCAGATGCGCGTGATCGCACTGACCGGGCGTGACGGCGGGGACGTGGCGCTGAAACTGCGGACCAACGATATCGAGATCCGCACACCGGCAGTCGATGCAGCGCGGATTCTCGAAAACCATCGGCTGGTGATTCACTGTCTGTGTGACCTTATCGATCTTCAACTCATGGGTGGTTAATACATGATGAATCTCAACACCCCGGCAACAAGGGCTGTCATCGTCGGATTGTTGGCACTGGCGCTCAGCGGCTGTGGAGCCGTGGTCATCGGCGGTGCGGTGGCCACCGCCAATGTGGCACACGACCGCCGCACGGCCGGCACCCTTGTCGAGGACCAAAAGATCCTCCTCGAAGCCATCAGTTTCCGCGATGGAGACGAAGCCCTGAAAAAACAGGCGAATATCGGCATCGACGTGTTCAATCTGCAAGTGCTGCTGACCGGTCAGGCGGAAAACATCGAAGTCGTCGAGGCGTTCCGCCAGCGGGTAGCCGGCATCCCGCGCGTACGTGCGGTATTCAATGAAGTGGTCGTCGGCGCAGAATCCACCTGGGGAGAGGCCACTTCCGATGCCTATCTGACGGCAAGGGTCAAAGTGGCGCTGTTCAACGTCAAGATCGACGGATTCGATCCGACCCGGGTGACTGTAACCAGCGCCCAGGGCAGCGTCTATCTGATGGGGCTGCTGACCCCGACCGAGGCCGACGCGGTCACCGAGGAGGTCCGCTTTGTCAGCGGCGTCAAGCGGGTGGTGAAATTGTTTGAATATCTCGACCGCTGAACCAAATAAAGCGCTGGCGCTGTCACCAGCGCTGCAGCGCGAACTTGCGACGCTGTTTGTCGGACCCGACCTGCTCACCGGTGCGAGCGATTGCTGGGTGTACGGCTACGACAACAGCCGCCAGCACGCCCTGCCGCAGGCGGTATGTTTTGCACGCGACGCCACGCAGATTGCCGAACTGGTGGGTCTCTGCCGCAGCAACGGCGTTCCGCTGATTGCACGCGGACGCGGCACCGGCACCACCGGGGCCACGGTGCCATTGCGTGGCGGCATCGTGGTATCGATGGAGCGCATGCGCAGTGAGCTGTCCATCGATCCCGCCAACCGCGTGGCACGGGTATCGCCGGGTTACACCAATCAGGAATTGCAGGACGCTGCCGCAGGGCACGGTTTCTTCTGGCCACCTGACCCGACCAGCGCCGCGGTCTGCACAATCGGCGGCAATCTCGCCTACAACTCCGCCGGACCGCGCGCCGTCAAGTACGGCACACCGCGTGAGAACACCCTGGGCCTGCGCGCCGTGGCCGGTACCGGCGAGATACTCAAGACCGGCGTAACCACGACCAAGGGGGTGGTCGGTTACGACCTGACCCGCCTTCTGATCGGCTCCGAGGGCACGCTGGCGATCATCACCGAGGCCACGCTGAAACTGACACCACTGGCGGAAAGCAGGCGCACGCTGCAGGCCATCTATTCCGACATCCACGCAGCAGCCGACGCGGTATCGCGGATCATGGCGCAACCGGTGACACCATGTGCACTGGAGTTCATGGATGGCACCGCCATCGACATGGTGCGCAACTATTCTGACCTGGGGCTGCCGAAGGAAGCGCGTGCCCTGCTGATGATCGAGGTCGACGGCCCCCTCGCCGGCATCGAGGCCAGCGCCGCCCAGGTGTCGGCGGCGGCTCGTGGAGCCGGCTGCATCCAGGTCGACGTGGCGCAGACAGACGACGAGGTCGCGCGCCTGTGGCGCACACGCAAGGCCCTGTCACCGGCATTGCGCAACGTGGCGCCGAAAAAAATCAACGAAGACGTCGTCGTCCCTGTATCCCGGATACCGGCACTGATCGGCGGCCTTGAACAGCTGGCCGCGCAATTCGGCATCACCATCGTCAACTTCGGCCACGCCGGTAACGGCAACATCCACGTCAACCTGCTGGTCGACCCTGACGACGCCGGGCAGATGGCGGCGGCCAATCCCTGTCTGGACGCGGTCTTCGACCTGGTGCTGTCGCTGGACGGCAGCCTGTCGGGTGAGCATGGCATCGGCTGGGTCAAGCGTGACTTCGTCAGCCGTGAACTGGATACCACCAGCCTGCGCCTGATGGCGGCGATCAAACGTCAGTTCGATCCCGACGGGATCCTCAACCCCGGGGTCGGCTTCCCCGATGCCTGAACCGTGGCGCCGGCATCTGGCACCATCACAGCATCGAATTCGAATAAAAATCCTCAAAAACCGGCCGATCCGGTCGATGACTTACTGCGTGAATAATTGTCCAGGCACATGGAGATTTACATGACAATGTTGTCGCGACTGGCTTTTTCCCTGCTGCTGACCTCACCAACCTTGGCATTGGCCAGCGGGAGTGGAGAGAACACCCTGAACCTGACCGATCACTGGGTGGGGTTCACGGCCATTGCCATCTTTGGTATTTCCTACCTGCTGGTGATGGCAGAGGAATTCACCCATCTGCGCAAGTCCAAACCGGTGATCCTGGCAGCCGGCGTGATCTGGGCGCTGATCGCAGTGGTCTATCAGCAGAATGGCGTCGACCATGCCGCCGAAGTGGCGGTGCGCCACAACCTGCTGGAATACGCCGAGTTGATGTTGTTCCTGCTGGTTGCGATGACCTACATCAACGCCATGGACGAACGACAGGTGTTCGAGGCATTGCGCTCCTGGCTGGTGAAAAAGGGATTCAGCCTGCGCCAGTTATTCTGGATCACCGGATTATTGTCCTTCCTGATCTCACCGGTCGCAGACAACCTGACCACCGCGCTGTTGATGTGTGCAGTGGTCCTCGCAGTGGGGGGAAGCAACACCAGGTTTGTCCTTATCGCCTGCATCAATATTGTTATCGCCGCGAACGCCGGTGGCGCCTTCAGCCCATTCGGCGACATCACCACGCTGATGGTCTGGCAGAAAAACATCCAGACAACCATGGGGCCGGTCGATTTCTGGTCGTTCTTCGCCCTGTTCGTACCCTCGCTGGTGAACTGGCTGGTGCCGGCGGTGATCATGATGTTCGCGGTACCCAACGAACAACCGGCAGGCGGCGGGGAGATGGTCAAGATGCGGCTCGGCGCCAGGCGCATCATTGGCTTGTTTCTGCTGACCATCGCCACCGCTGTGAGCTTTCACAATTTCCTCCACATGCCGCCGGTTATCGGCATGCTCACCGGCCTGGCGTACCTGCAGTTCTTTGGTTACTACCTCAAGAAGAGGGGCGCCCGCAATATCAACGCTGGCGATCCGTTGCACGAAGAAGACCCCATCGCATTCGACATCTTCAACAAGGTGGCGCGCGCCGAGTGGGATACCCTGCTGTTCTTTTACGGCGTGGTGTTGTGCGTCGGCGGTCTGGGCTTTATCGGCTACCTGTCTCTGGCCTCCGAGCTGATGTACATCGACTGGGGTGCAACCAATGCCAACATCACGGTCGGCTTGTTGTCGGCCATTGTCGATAACATCCCGGTGATGTTCGCCGTGCTGACGATGATGCCGGACATGTCGCTCGGCCAATGGCTGTTGGTGACGCTGACTGCCGGCGTCGGCGGTTCGATGCTGTCGATCGGCTCAGCGGCAGGGGTCGCCCTGATGGGCCAGGCACGCGGGAAGTACACCTTCTTCGGCCACCTGAAATGGACGCCGGTGATTGCGCTGGGATACGCGGCCAGCATTGCCACGCACATGTGGATCAATGCCAGCATGTTTTGAGCATTTCGAAACCGGCGCCACCGGACAGGTGCCGGTAGACTCGTAAACTGTGCAAGGCGGGCCCGGCCCGCCTTTTTTCTGCCTGCAAACCTTTCCCGCAATCAGCCCTGCTGTGCCGCCATCTGCTCGACCTTGCCCATCACCATGGCCTCGAGGTCACGCTTGTACTGCGCCACGCGGTCGAGCAGGGTGGGATCGCCAGCACCAAGGATCTGCGCGGCGAGAATTCCGGCGTTCTTGGCACCGTTGATCGCCACGGTGGCAACCGGTACGCCACCCGGCATCTGCACGATGGACAACAGTGAATCCTGGCCGCTCAGCGCCGAGGTCTTGACCGGCACGCCGATCACCGGCAGTTCGGTGATCGCCGCCGCCATACCGGGCAGGTGCGCGGCACCGCCGGCACCGGCGATGATCACGCCGATGCCGCGCCCGCGCGCTTCCCGCGCATAGTCGTACAGACGCCCCGGGGTGCGGTGTGCCGAGACGATGGTCATCTCGAACGGTACGCCGAACTCGCGCAGGATCTGCGCAGCCTCCTGCATTACGGGCAGATCGGAATCGCTGCCCATGATGATGCCAACACGGGGGTTGCTCATAACTTCTTGTCTCCGAGAATCTTGATCAAAGTCTTTACCCGGGTCGCCTTTTCGCAGGCACTGTCGATCGAATCATCGATGACGGTCACGTGGCCCATCTTGCGGCCGGGCTTGGTCACCGCCTTGCCGTAGATATGTACGCAGACACCGGGAATCGCCAGCACCGCGGCCAGGCCGGATATGACTGGCCGGCCTTCATAACCCGGCTCACCGAGCAGGTTCACCATGGTTGCCGGCGTCAGCTGACGGGTTTCGCCGAGCGGCAGCCCGAGGATCGCACGCAGGTGCTGCTCGAACTGATCGGTAACGCAGGCCTCGATGGTGTGATGGCCGGAGTTGTGGGTGCGCGGCGCCACCTCGTTGACCAGCAACCCGCCATCGGCGGCCAGAAACAGCTCGACGCCGAACACGCCGACACCGTCCATCGCCTCGACGGTGCGCATCGCCAGCGCCTCCGCGCGCCGCGCCGTCTCGCTGTCGATATTGGCCGGCGCGACCAGGAAATCGAGGACGTTGTCGCCGGCGTGAAAACGCATCTCCACAGTCGGATAGACGCGGCACTCGCCGCCGACGTTGCGTGCCACCATCACCGCCAGTTCTTTTTCCGCGTCGACGAAGCGCTCGACGTAGCCAGGCACCGGCAGACGCCGGGCGAACGCAGTTTCATCGGTCATCACCGCCACGCCACGCCCGTCGTAACCGCCGCGACGCGCCTTCTGCACCAGCGGGTATCCGAACGCGGCAAATGCGGCGGCATCCGCTTGCGGCATATCGATGAAGTCCGACGTCGGAATACCCGCATCGCGCAGGAACTGCTTTTGCGCGTATTTATCCTGGATGGTCGCGAGCAACTGAGGCCGCGGATAGATGCGATGCCCTTCCTCTTCCAGCGTGATCAGCGTCTCGGTGTCGATGTCTTCGAGTTCGAAGGTGACGATGTCACAGGATTCCGCGAGTTCCCGGAGCTTGGCCGGGTCGCTGTAGTCGCCGACGATCTGGTGCCCGGCGACCTGCCCCGCCGGCGAACCCTGCAAGGGGTCGAGTACCACGCAGGTGCAGCCGAGACGCTTGGCCGCCTTCACCATCATGCGCCCGAGTTGCCCGCCGCCGATCAGGCCGATACGGGCAACGGGATAGGGATATACATCTTCCATCGACGCCGCCAAAACAAAAAAAGAAACCGTGGAGCGATTCCATCACGCCGCCCCGATTGGGTCACCAATGCGCCGCCACGACCGCAGCGCCCGACACCTCACGCAGCATGCCTCCGGGCCATCGACCGTGGCGGCCGCCGTTGTGCGACCGGCGTTTGCCGGCCGGCCCGCGCGAAAGCGCGCAAGGATAGCGCGGATTTCTGCCGCGTGCCGACAATTGATTGCGAATTCTGATGTTTTTCAGGCCTTTAAAGAAAAGACGGCGGCCCAGGCCAGGCAACAGCCGCAACAATTGACCCAGCGCAACCGGCACTCAACACGGGCCGCGCCGGAGGAGTGATCTGGGGCCGCTGTGATATAGTCGCGCGCAGCATTAAATTAGGAATTGCTGAATAAGGCATACAGGGGGCAGACGAGGCCATTCCAGCCACGTCCCTGCCTTGTTCTGACGGTTCCTCATCGCTAACCAAGACAGAACGTCAAGATCCAGGGGGGACAGCATGTCCAAACAACATCCCGTCGTTGCGGTTACCGGTTCGTCCGGTGCCGGTACCACCACCGTCAAACGCGCCTTCGAGCACATCTTCATCCGCGAGGGTATCAATGCCGCGGTAGTTGAAGGCGACAGCTTCCATCGCTACGAGCGTGGCGAGATGAAGGTCAAGATGACCGAAGAGGGTCTGAGCCATTTCGGGCCCGAGGCAAACCGCTTCGACAAACTCGAGGAGCTGTTCAAGACCTACGGCGAGACCGGCACCGGTGAGAAGCGCTATTACCTGCACAACCAGGACGAGGCCGACGAGCACAATGCACGTCTGGGCACCGATAAGAAATCGGGCGAGTTCACACCCTGGGAGCCCATCCCCGAAGGTACCGACCTGTTGTTCTACGAGGGACTGCACGGGCTCGCCGTTACCGAGGAAAACGATGTCGCGGCCCAGGTGGATCTCGGCATCGGCGTCGTTCCGATCGTCAACCTCGAATGGATCCAGAAGATCCATCGTGACAGCGCCGAGCGCGGTTACTCACCGGAGGCGATCGTCGAGACCATCATGCGTCGCATGCCGGACTACATCAATCACATCACCCCGCAGTTCTCGCGCACCGACATCAACTTCCAGCGCGTATCGCTGGTGGACACGTCGAACCCGTTCATCGCGCGCGACATCCCGACGCCGGACGAGAGCTTCGTGGTCATCCGCTTCGCCAACCCGAAGAAGTTCAGTACCGACTTCCCCTACCTGCTGTCGATGATCAACGGCTCGTTCATGTCGCGCCGTAACAGCATCGTGGTACCGGGCGGCAAGATGGGCTTCGCGATGGAGGTCATCTTTGGCCCGATCATCGACCAGATGATGGACGAGCGCGGCCTCTGAGCCGCTGGCGGTGGCGGCCAGACCGCCACCGCCCCACACCCTGAATGCGCACCTTTACCAGCATCCATACCAGCGGCGCCGATTGGCGCGACAACTGCGATCAGGTGCTGGCCAAACTACGAGACGCGACCAGCGGTGAGCTGGCCTTCATCTACCTCGCCGAAGAACTGGCGGGCGATACCGATCGCATCGTCGACTACCTGCGCACCGGCAGCGGTATCGCGCACTGGGTCGGGTGCACAGGCATGGGGCTGTGCAGCAGCGGACGCGAGACCTACGAGGAGCCCGCACTCGCGGTGCTGACCACACCCTTTTGTGGTGACGATTTCCGCATCATCCCGAGATTCGACACCGATCCGCTCGAATGGCTCGACACCACTCGGGGCTGGCGTGAGCGCAACCTGGCATCGGTCGCGGTGGTGCACGGCGACCCCGCATGCACGGTGCTGCCGGACCTGCTGGTCAGTTTCAGCGAGCAGCTGCAGGGCGGATTCATGGTCGGCGGCATTGCCTCGGCGCAGAACCTGCCGGTGCAGATCGCAGATCGTGCCGAAGGCGGCGGACTGTCGGGTGTGCTGTTCAGCGGCAAGGTGGCCATCAGCACCGGGCTCAGTCAGGGCTGCAGCCTGATCGGTCACAGGCACCACATCACCGCGTGTCAGCACAACATCATCGAGACCATCGACGAGCGTCCGGCGCTGGACGTATTCAAAGAAGACATCGGCGAGGTGCTGGCGCGTGATCTGCACCGCGTCGGCGGCTACATCTTCGTGGCGCTGCCGATTGCCGGCTCGGATACCGGCGACTACCTGGTGCGCAATCTCATCGGCATCGATCCGGACCGCGGACTGATTGCAATCGGCGACATGCCGCAGCCGGGCATGGAGGTCCAGTTCGCACGACGTGACGCCGAGACCGCGCGCGAGGACCTGGCGCAGATGATAGACGGCCTGATGAAACGCCTGCCCGGCGAACCCCGGGGTGCCCTGTATCATTCCTGCCTGGGACGAGGCCGCAACCTGTTCGGCGACGACTCTGCCGAAATGCGGCGGGTGCAGGAATTGATCGGCGATGTGCCCCTGGCCGGCTTCTACGCCAACGGCGAGATCTCACACAACCGGCTGTACGGCTACACCGGGGTGTTGACGCTGTTCAGCTGAAGCCGACGATGCATCTGGTTCGTTGACGAGATCCTCGGCGGGGTCAGCCCGATAGCCTGGATACAAGGGCCACTTCCGCTTTCGACACTGAGCCGACGTTCGCACAGCTAGCCAAATCGGCAGCAACCGACACCAAACGGTCGCCCCAAGAATCTGAATCACCGCTCGTTGCGTGGTCTTCCCGGCGAAAAAAAACCTCACGTGAATGAGGCTTTAATTCGATTCTTGATGGTTGATCAGACTTTGCGTTTGGTCCAACCGATAGCCGCTAGACCTAATCCCAAGAGAGCGAGGGGAGTTGGGACTGGAACTTGACCTTCACCGACATTAATTGTGATACCGTCGCGAAGCATAGCGTCAGGAGCATCAGAATGTGGCCCGATGTATTGGGAAAAGAATACTCCCTGATTGAAATGGGCGAATAAAACATCGGTTAAAATCGAACCAGATATCGACACTGCGGTTCCGGCTGATTGAGAACCCGGAGTAGCGCCAGATGTTCTCCAGCCAAATGCATAATTGCCCACGCCTGTAGCGAAACCCTCCCAAACATCAACCACGCTATAGCTTGTTGCACCGAATGAAAACGAGGCCGCTCCACTCGTAACACTCCCATCGGTATTGTAGCTTCCGTTCATCAAGTTAGGGACTCGATCTGCGGCTACCCAAAATCCGTTAAACATGTTGCCGCTCGTAGACAATGTATCTGAACCAGTGAACGTAAATTCAGCGAAACCGCCATTGTCAGCTACATTGATAATAATGCCAGCGCTAGCAGTTGTTGTCGTTGCGAGTATCAGCAGCATACCGAATAAGGTTCTTTTCATCTAAAACATCCTTGCACATTAAGTGCGGGTAGAAAAATTGCTTACTGGCAACCAGCAAAAAGCGAGCCAGACTAGTCTATATCGAATAATGGCTTTGATAGGTTTACGTAATTTTTCATATCAATCATAGACATAGACGAACAAAAACCAGCTTAGATCAGGGTTGTGATTGTGTTTCGAAAGTTCCCATCTGGTTCAAGCGTAAAAAAACCCAACACAATCGCTAGCTCTCTACGCAAAACCAAGTACTTCGTCCACTTGTGTTGGGTCCCGCCTGGATCGGCAGCAAAGGTGGATGTCTCGTCATGGGTGAAAGCGCCAGTTCGCAGACCCGGTGTTATGCAACATCTTGGCGGTCGAGCAAATCGATCCGGGAATGACCGGAGTTGGCCGGGGGCCGCCTTTGGGGATAGCTGCCCCCTAGCTGACATCCGCGAAACCTCTACCTATCCACTGGTGGCTTTCAGCGAAAAACTGAGAACCACCGAAGTCCGCCACAACCGGTCCTAACGGCAGCACCGTTTCAGTCTGTCGGGATTCTTTAAGATGATGAAGTTGGTAACAGGCGCTGCCGCCCGAACTCGGTCATCTGCACCAAAACTAAAGACAAAACGCCCGTCAACTCCAACTTCTGGATTACCTACTTCTGGTCCGGCGGTGCGGGAAATAGGGCGTAAGGTGCAGGGGGCTCTTCGTCGGGCGGTAGATAGCTCGGCGCCGGGTTGCCAGGCGCTCCAAGCGATACGATGAAACGATAGAGCGCCCGCAGGTCCTGCTCGTGCATCATGTTGACCGTGTACCACGGCATGGGTGGGCGCCTTTTTAAGGTACGACACGCTACCACCCACTGATCTTCGCTCATGTCTTTGACATATAGCCTAAGATTGGGCGCGTAGGTGGTACCCCATGGCCCGCGCCAGCCGAATGTGTCGCCCTTTAGCCATTGAGATTCTGAAATTTCACCGTTGCCCAGAAGATAACCTGAGGTATGGCAATCATTGCAGCCCCCGACCTGCGCAATGTACCGCCCTCGCTCGATCATCTCAGCGTCTGTACTGGCAATGACGGACCATGGTGATGCAGCGATGGCGGCGAGGCCAAGGACGATGAACTTTCCGGTAAGTTGCTGACCCGTTTCGTTACGCATGCTATAGCCCTCGCAAAGAAAACATTAGCCAAATTGCCAAGATTCACATGGGGACGAATATAGTCGGCGAACACAAGGCGTGTTTCGCCGAAACGCCAGGGATTTGCCGAAATGTCGGAACCAGGCATTTGGGCCCAAGGGGCGAGCGTTTCTTCAGGGTCTTGTCTCGCCGAATGGGAAATCGGAAAGCTGCCGTCTGTTGGTTGCTTGGCGAAGGGCAGGGATGGTCGAAAGGCGCCCACAAAGACGCATTGTTTCCCGACCGTTCGGCGAAAACGGGCGACAACCCCAGCCCAGCCACCGATTGAGCAACCGGGGCCGCCGCAGTAGAGACTACAGCCTCAGGCGCGTGCGGCCTGGCCGGTGTCGTCGAGCGCGGCCAGCGCGGCGCCGATGCGTTGTTCGATCTGCGTCGGCGAAAGGCCGGCCATCTCCAGCTGTTCGGCCTGCGTTCCCTGCTCGATGAACGTGTCGGGCAGACCGAGGTTGAGCACGTGCGCCGCGATGCCGGCCGCGTGCAACAGCTCGTTCACCGCCGATCCGGCACCGCCCTGCACGACATTCTCTTCCAGCGTGACCAGCAGGCGGTGCCGCGCGGCCAGATCGAGCACCAGCGCCTCGTCCATCGGCTTGACGAAACGCATGTTGACCAGGGTCGCGCCCAGGGCATCGGCCACCGGCCGTGCCGCCTGCAGCAGGGTGCCGAACACCAGCAAGGCCACACCACTGCCCTGCCTGATCACTTCACCGCGCCCCCAGGGCAGGGTCTCGAAACCCTCACCCGGCTCGACGCCGCTGCCTGCACCGCGCGGATAGCGGACCAACGCCGGCCCCGGGTGTTCGAAGGCGGTCTGCAGCATCAATCGGCACTCACGCTCATCGGCCGGCGCCAGTATCGCCATATTCGGGATACAGCGCGCATAGCTCAGATCGAAGCTACCGGCATGGGTCGCACCGTCGGCGCCGACCTGGCCGGCACGATCGACGGCAAGGGTCACGTCCAGGTTCTGCAGTGCGACGTCGTGCAACAGTTGATCATAGGCACGCTGCAGAAAGGTCGAGTAGATCGCGACCACCGGCTTCAGTCCGTCGCACGCCATGCCCGCGGCGAAGGTCACCGCGTGCTGCTCGGCGATGCCGACGTCGAAATACCGCTTGGGGAAACGGGCCGCAAATGCCACCAGGCCCGAGCCCTCACACATCGCCGGCGTGACCGCCATCAGCCGCGGATCACGTTCACCCGCATCGCACACCCAGTCGGAAAAGACCTGGGTGAAGCTCCTGCCGCCACCCTTGGCCGCCATCTGACCTGTGGAGGGATTGAACGGCGTCACCCCGTGATAGACGCAGGGATCACCCTCGGCAGGGGCATACCCACGACCCTTGCGGGTCACGACGTGCAGGAAGCGCGGACCGCGCATCGCCTTCATATTGCGCAGGGTACTGACCAGCAGCGGCAGATCGTGGCCGTCGATCGGGCCGATGTAATTGAAGCCGAGCTCCTCGAACAGCGTACCGGGCATCACCATGCCCTTCATGTGTTCTTCCCAGCGATGCACCAGGTCCTTCATCCCCGGCAGACCGCTCAACACGTGTTTGCCACCCTCGCGCACGCGGTTGTAGAAACGGCTCGACAGCACCCGGGCCAGGTAGTTGCTGATCGCCCCCACCGGCTGCGAAATCGACATGTCGTTGTCGTTCAGCACCACCAGCAGGTCGAGATCGAGCGCCCCGGCATGGTTGAGTGCCTCGAATGCCATACCCGCCGACAGTGCGCCGTCGCCGATCACCGCGATGTGCTCGCGCTGCTCGCCGGCCGCCTTGGCGGCTACCGCCATGCCCAGCGCTGCGCTGATCGAGGTACTCGAGTGGCCGGCGCCGAACGCGTCGTACGTCGACTCGTCACGCTTCAAAAAACCGGACAGGCCGTCCTTCTGCCGCAGCGTCGACATGCGATCGCGGCGCCCGGTAAGGATCTTGTGCGGATAGGCCTGGTGCCCGACGTCCCACACGAGGCGGTCTTCCGGGGTGTTAAACACGTAGTGCAGGGCCACTGTCAGTTCCACCACACCGAGCCCTGCGGCCAGGTGCCCGCCGGTCTGCGAAACCGTATTCACCAGGAAACGCCGCACCTCGGACGCCAGTGCCGGCAGCTCACCCGCCGCCAGCGCACGCAGACCGCCCGGCGATTCGATCTCGTCGAGCAGCAGATACGGCGCACCGGGTGGGGTGTAGGGCATTACGGGGACCAGGGCGAAAACCAACCGGTATTCTAGCGCACGCCGCGCCGAATCCGTCCGGATGTACCGTCAATCCAGGGGAAAATCGTGCGCCTTTGTCTTGATATTTTCACTATTGACCCCCCGGAAGGCACCGCCACAGACCCGCACGCGGCACCCGACACGGCGCGACTCCGCCTCTGCAAACTATTCGTCATCCGCATGACAAGGCGGTGTCATGCGGTCTCCCTACGCTTGCGGCACCCGTTACCACCACACGGATCCGACCATGAGCGCCATACCCCAGCTCGCAGCCCGCCGCGCCAGAAACCGCCTGTACGTCGAACTGGCGACCACGATCGACGATATCCGCGCCTCCCAGGCCCTGCGCTACCGCGTGTTCGCCCAGGAGCTCGGCGCCACCGTCAAAGGGGCAGAACACGGTCATGACGAGGACGAATACGATCCTTATTGTCAGCACCTGCTGGTGCGCGAAAGTGGCAGCGGCCGGATCATCGGTTCGACCCGCCTGCTGCTCGACGGGCAGGCGCACAGGGCCGGTGGCTTCTATTCCGCCAGCGAGTTTGACCTGAAACCGATCCTCGACCTTCCGGGACGTCGCCTCGAGGTCGGGCGCACCTGTATCGACCCGGCCTTTCGCCAAGGTGCGGCGATCGCCGTGCTGTGGTCGGGCATGGCCGAATTCGTGAGGAACCACAACGTAGACTGGCTGTTCGGTTGCGCCAGCATCGAGATGGACGATGGCGGCATCGTCGCCCAGGCCATCATGAATCGCGTACGTCAGTATGCGATGACCGATCCGGACTGCCGCGCGGTGCCAAACAACCCCCTGCCCGCACTGCCGGCAGGCTCAGAGGACACGGTCGCGGCGCCACTGCCGCCACTGCTCAAGGCCTACTTCCGCCTCGGCGCCCGCGCCTGTGGCGAGCCCTGTTACGATCCGGCTTTCAACTGTGCGGACATACTGGTGCTGGTCAACGTGAAAGAGATCGATTCCTCCTATACGCGACACTTCCTCGACCGTGTCATGAAGGGCTGAACCATGGGAGCAATCAGGATCGTATGGCGCAGTCTGATGCTGACGGGGCACGTGCTTTTCGGCCTGCTGCTCACGCCGTTCATTCTGCACAGGCACCCGGGCGGCATCCTGCGTACCCATCCCGTTGTCACCTCCTGGTGGCACAACCGCCTCACCGACATCCTCGGCATCCGGGTAACGGTCTCCGGCCACCGGCCGCGGCCACCGGCATTGCTGGTCAGCAACCATGTCTCCTGGCTGGACATCGTCATCCTCGGCGGCCTCACCCACACCGACTTCCTGTCCAAGGACGAGGTCCGTCGCTGGCCACTGATCGGCTGGCTGGCGGCGCGTGCAGGGACCCTGTTCATCCGCCGCGGCGACGGTCAGGCCGGCGCCGTCAGCGCTCAGATCGCGCAACGCCTGCGTGAGCAGGGCCTGCTGACACTGTTTCCCGAAGGCACGACCACCGACGGACGCGAGGTCCGCCCGTTTTTTTCACGCCTGTTCGCCGCCGCAGTGGATACCGGGACAGACGTGATCCCGGTCGCGCTGCGCTACCACATCGGCGGCGGCTTTGATCCGGTCGCCCCCTACACCGGCAGCCAGTCGTTGGCGCAGAACCTGCGCGGCCTGCTGCAGCGGGAACGGACCGAGGTTCACGTGGTCTTCACCCAAGCGATCACGCTGAAAGACCACTCGCGCAAGGAAGTCGCCGAACTGGCACGCAGCGCGATCATCGGTGCACTCAACAGCCCGGAACAGGTACCCCTGACCCAGCACAGGCCGATCAGGGCCGCGGGATGATCCGGCGTCCGCGGCGGATGGAGTCACTCTGACCGCGACAGTTCGACAGTTCAAATGAATATTCTGCTCGTCACCGAGACCTACCCGCCGGAGATCAATGGCGTTGCACGCACTCTGGCGCAGATGGCAGACGGCCTGGCCGCACTCGGTCATGCAATCACCCTGGTGTGCCCGGCGCATGCGGCGCGACTGGGTGGGGGCGCAACCGCCGGCAACATGACCGTCGACCTCTGCCAGGTACGCGGCCTGCCTCTGCCGGGCTACGCCGGCCTGCAGATCGGCCTGCCGGCACGTCGGCGGATAAGTGACCTGCTGGAGCGGCGACAGATCGACGTGGCCTACATCGCCACCGAGGGACCGCTTGGCCACTCGGCCCTGCGCGCCTGCCAGAGGCGCGGAATCCCTGCGCTAACCGGCATGCACACCAATTTCCACCAGTACAGCGCACACTACGGTGCCGGCATCCTCGGCCCCTTGCTGCTGCGCTATCTGCGACGTTTCCACAACCGTGCGGCGGGCACACTGGTGCCCACCAGGATACTGGCTGATGAACTGGCGGACGTCGGGTTCGCAAGGCTGCATACCTGGCCACGCGGCGTACACACCGAACTGTTTTCGCCGCGTCGCCGCGACGATGCGCTGCGCAACGCGTGGGGTCTTAGGCCGGATGACATTGCGGTGATGTATGTCGGTCGACTCGCCCCCGAGAAGAACCTCGACACCGCGTTTCGTGCGTTCGCCGCGATCAAGTCTGCACGCCCGAGCGCACGTTTCATCCTGGTCGGCGGCGGTCCGGCCGAACAGTCGCTGCGCGAGGCCCACCCGGATGCGATCTTCGCCGGTGCGAAGTCAGGCGGAGAACTTGCCCGCCACTACGCCAGCGGCGACCTGTTCCTGTTTCCCAGCGAGACCGAGACCTTCGGCAACGTCACCCTCGAGGCCATGGCGAGCGGTCTGGCAGTGGTCGCATTCGACCTTGCCGCTGCCCATGAATTGATCCTGCATGGTCACAACGGCGTGCTCGCCGCACCGGGCCTGCCGACGGCTTTTATCGACCAGGCGGTACGCTGCGCCACCGAACCCGGACTGCAGCGGAAACTAAAGCGTCACGCCCGCGAAACCGCGTTGCAACAGGACTGGCCCAGACTCATCGTCAGGTTGGAACAACTGTTTCTCGCACTGATCGAGGCGCGACCTGACGATGACTTTGAAGGCACTGTTGAATCAATTGAATGACCTTGAGGCACCGATCTGCCGCGCACTCAGCCGGCGCGGCGAGGCACTCGAGACGCAGCGATTCTTTGGCATCGTCAGCCGCCTCGGCGATGACGTGTTCTGGTACCTGATCATGCTGATGCTGCCCGCTCTGTACGGCCGTGCCGGCATCGGGGCCGCTGTTCAGATGCTCGCGGTCGGGATAGCGTCGTTGCTGATCTACAAGCTGCTCAAACAACTGACCGGTCGGCTGCGTCCCTGCGACCAGTTTGCCGACGTCGGCCGCCATGCACCGATGCTCGACATGTACAGCTTCCCTTCCGGACACACCATGCACGCGGTTGGCTTCACCGCCGTTCTGCTCGGATACTTTCCCGCGTTCGGCATGCTGATCACCCCCTTTGTCTTCCTCGTCGCGTCATCACGTATCGTGTTGGGCCTGCACTATCCAAGTGACGTGGTCGTGGGTGCACTGATCGGCGGTTCAGTGGCATCGGTGAGTTTCTATCTGATGGCTTGAGGGGTTGTTCGCACTGTATGGAGTTTGATTGCGCGCAGCGGCCCCGTTGACGCTGCCGAGCATCGCAGGACCGGACCGGGAGAAGCGAGGACTGTCTGAGCGATCGGAGATCGCGAGTTCCGCAGCGCCGGTCTGGGCCGAGAAGCGCAGGGGACCCCTCGCC